>Ga0181539_1000132_pt1 | contig 83651 bp, 63 predicted proteins | sample PEATcosm2014_Bin_46_FD_119767 | JGI IMG/M metagenome (GOLD analysis project Ga0181539, IMG submission 119767) | Peatland microbial communities from MTU Mesocosm Facility, Houghton, MI, USA - PEATcosm2014_Bin23_60_metaG | ecosystem: Environmental > Terrestrial > Soil > Wetlands > Peat | place...
ATATTCCGGAATAAGGAGTTAGCTTGTTGGGCTCACTCGCTGGATTTCGGCAGGGGGACTTGACAGCTGACTGCCTCAACTTCGTGTTGTCAAAGAGCGCCGACTAGTGGGGCTGGGGCGGCTTCGAGGGCCGTCTTCTCTCGCGGTACACTTCTGCAAGGCACTCCGATCACTCGATGACCCGATCAGCCGATGGCCCGATTTCCCGCACCATCTTTCACGTCGATATGGACGCCTTCTTCGTCTCCGTCGAGGAATTGTTTGACCCGTCGCTGAAAGGCAAGCCGGTGGTGGTAGGCGGGCAGCGCGACGAACGGGGCGTCGTCTCGGCCGCATCGTACGCGGCGCGGAAGTTCGGTGTGCACTCGGCCATGCCGCTGCGGACGGCGGCGAAACTTTGTCCGCTGGCGATTTTTGTGAATGGGCATCCGGAGCGCTATCGCGAATATTCCGGGAAGGTGCACGAGGTGCTCGGCCACTTTTCTCCGCTGGTCGAGATGGCTTCGGTGGACGAGGCTTATCTCGACATGACGGGCACCGAGCGCTTGCACGGCCGGCCGCTGCATTCCGCGCACCGGCTGCATGACGCGATGAAGTCGGCGACGCAGTTAAATTGCTCGATCGGGATTGGCACCTCGCGGCTGATCGCGAAAGTTTCCTCCGCCAAAGCCAAACCGAATGGAGTGCTCTGGGTGCTGCCCGGAGAAGAAGCAAAGTTTCTGGCGCCGCTCGCCGTCGGCGACATCCCGGGCGTCGGCAAGGTGATGGAGCAGAAGTTGCACGCGATGGGCATTCAGAAAGTGGGCGATCTCGCGCGCCTGGAGGACCGGGATCTGGAACACCGCTTCGGAAAATGGGGGCTCGCGCTGGCAGGCAAGTCGCGGGGCGAGGATGCGGGTGGATGGTTCGACAACGCGGTGGGAGAAAATGTCGATCCGAAATCGATCAGCCACGAGCACACGTTTGACGAGGACACGGGCGACGCCGAGCGCTTGCAGTCCACGCTGATGCGGCTCAGCGAGATGGTGGGACGGCGCTTGCGCGAGGGCGGATATTTTGCGCGCACGCTCCAGTTGAAATTGCGCTACAAGGATTTCTCGACCATCACGCGGGCGCATTCGCTGGACGAGCCGACGCAGATGGATAACCAGATTTTTGAGCAGGCGCGGCGTCTGTTTTTCGATAACTGGAAGCCGGGCGTGCCGGTGCGATTGCTGGGAGTGCAGGCATCGAATTTCGAATCGGGTTCAACCCAATTCGATCTGCTGGAGCCTTCGCGGCATGAGCGCTGGCAGAAGGCCCTCGCGGCCGCGGATCATCTGCGCGACAAGTTTGGGGAAGCGACGATCGGCCTCGCTAGGGGAATGAAGGGCGGGTTTCGCGAACGCGTACACGAAAATCCGGCGGCGCTTCCGGGCAGAGCGGGCCGGGACAAGGCTAATCAAGAGAAGCGCGGCGGAGTGGCGGGTGATTTGAAGAGGCCGTGAAACATCCGGCTGCGTGCGGGGCAGCGAACAAGAGCGGCCGTGGTCACAGGCGACTGCCGAGCTTCTCCACCCCGTCAAGCCAACACCGGGCTTGTCGGGGGCCCCGGTGCGCTCGGCTTGGACCCTTCGGCTTCGCTCAGGGCAGGCTCGCGAGGGCGCCCGTCCCCACACGAGCAGTTCCTACACGAGCTGCTACGAAATATATTCGCGAATATACTCGTCGCGCGAAGTGGCGAGCTGGTGAGCGTCGCCATCGAAGATGACCTTGGCGTCGCGCAGGATCAGAAAACTCATGGGCACTTCGCAGTGCTGACCTTTGGGTAGAGCGACCATCTGGTTGGCGGCTTTATCGAACTGGTGAGTCGCCATGGTGAAGGCATCCTGAAGGCGGTGGGTCGCCATAAGGGCGCTGGTTTTGTAGACGTCGCGTTGTTTCACGATGAGTTCGACGATTGTGTTCGAGGTTACCGGATCGAGTCCCCCAGTAGGCGAGTCATAGAGCAGCACTTCGGGTTCGGTGATGATGGCGCGAGCGATGGCCACGCGCCTTCTCATGCCGCCCGAGAGTTCGGACGGACGCATGTCGTAGGTTCGTTCCAATTCCACGAAGCGCAGTACCTCGCGGACCCGCCGCTCGATTTCCGCTGCGGGGAGATGCTCTTCCGTCAGGCGGAAACCGACGTTTTCATATACTTTGAGCGAGTCGAAGAGCGCGCTTTCCTGGAACACGATGCCCACGCGCCGGCGCAGTTCGAACAGTTCCCGTTCCGACATGAGTGTGACTTCCTCTCCCAGCACGAAGATGCGGCCGCTATCGGGCCGCATGAGTCCGATGGCGAGCTTGAGAATCGTGCTCTTGCCCGTCCCGGCGACGCCAAACAGCGCCTTGGTTTCGCCGTGCGGAAGCTGGAAGGAAATGCCGTCGAGCACCACGTTTTCATCGAATGCGATCGAAACCTTGTCGAACTCGATGGCGTAGCCGGAGAGCGTTGCGACGGCAGCAGCCGGATTTTCGCTGGGCAGAGTGGGTGCCGGCATGGCTTACCTGTAACCAAAAATTGCGAAGATCAACTTGGTGACGAAGAAATCCACGATCAGAATCAATACCGAAGCAGCGACCACGGCCTGGGTGGTGGAACGGCCCACTCCCTGCGTGCCGCCGCGGGTGGACATGCCGTAATAGCAGCCTACAGTCGAGATGATGAACCCAAACAGCACGGGCTTGAGGAGGCCGGTGAAGACGTCGCGGAAGACAAGGGTCTGCCACGCCGAAGTCCAATACTGGTTCGTGTCCACCCCGAACAGCAGGTGCGCCACGCCATAGCCGCCAATCAGCCCGAGCAAGTCGGCGATGATGGTCAGGAAGAACAGCATGAAGGCGGTAGCCCCGACTCGTGGCGTGATCAGCTTCTTGGTGGGGTCGGTGCCCAGGGCACGCATGGCATCGATCTGTTCGGTCACGACCATCGAGCCCAGTTCGCTGGCCATGCCGGAGGCGTTTCGCCCCGCCACCATCAGCCCGGTGATGAGCGGACCCAGTTCCGTGACCATGCCGATCGACACGAGCTCGCCGATGAGAGTGACCCCGCCGAATCGTTGCAGCGTGCTGGCTGAGTTCAGCGCCAGCAGCGCGCCGACGGAGAGTCCCGTCAGAATCACGATCGGCAGGGAGCCGACGCCGATCAGATCCGCCTGCTGCAGCATGTCGGCCATGTACAGGGGACGGCGGAAGAAGTTCGCCAGGGATTGCGCCGACAGCAGGGTGTATTCCTGGACCGCCAGCGTAAAGTCTTTGGCGACGTCAACGGGCGAAGTCAGTTCGAGTTCTAACGCCATGTCTGGTCGGGGAACTTCTGCTCAGGGAACTATAGCAGAGGAGAAAACAGCGGCGAACCGAAGTTCGCGTAGGGACGGGCGCCTGTGCAGCTGGACCCGCTGCGCTTCGGGATTGACCGCGCAAAACCGAGGCGAGCTGCGCTCGCCTGGACAGCCGAGGGCGGCTGTCCCCACGTGAGCTACTCGCGGTGGTTGTTCTTCTTCTTGATCTCGATGGCCAGCCGTTTGATTTTCTGATTCAGCGTGGAGAGCGGGACGTGGAAGCGTTCCGCCGCTTCGGTCTGGTTCCAGCCGCATTTTTCCAGCATGTCGATGATGATCCGCCGTTCGCAGTCTTCCATGATGCCGAACAGCGTGGCCCCCGCATTCGCATCCAAAGATGGAAGCGAGTTGCCCCGGCCGACGATGTGGTCGGGCAGCAGGTCGAGCCCAATGTCGCTGTCGGAAGATAGCACCACGGCGCGTTCGATCGTGTTCTCCAGTTCGCGGACGTTGCCGGGCCATGGATAGCTCACCAGCGGGCGCAACGCCTCGGTGGTGATTTGGCGACGGGGCCGCTCGTTCTCCTCGGAATACTTTTGGAGGAAGTGTTGCACCAGCAGCGGAATATCTTCGCGGCGCTGGCGCAGCGGCGGCAGATCGAGACTGATTACGTTGAGGCGATAGAACAAGTCTTCGCGGAAGCGGCCTTCTTTCACCATTTGGCGAAGATCCACGTTGGTGGCAGCGATGATGCGCACGTCCACTTGAATTTCCTGCACGCCGCCCAGATGCATGAACTTGCGGTCCTGCAACACGCGCAGAATCTTACTCTGCGTGTCCATGCTCATGGTGCCGATCTCGTCGAGAAAGAGCGTGCCCCGGTCGGCAACTTCGAACAGCCCCTTCTTCGACGCAACCGCGCTGGTAAAGGCGCCTTTGACGTGCCCGAACAGCGTGGATTCAAGCAGATCGGGCGGCGTGGACCCGGAGTTGACGGGGACGAACGGCCGGTCGCGGCGCGGGGAATTCAGATGAATCGCTTTGGCGATCAGTTCCTTGCCGGTCCCGCTTTCGCCTTGCAGCAGTACGGTCGAGCGGCTGGGCGCCACCTGGGCGACCAGATCGAAAATCTTCAGCATGGGCTCGCTCTTGCCCACGATGTTTTCAAAGTTGTAGCGCTGCTTGAGCGCGCGCTTCAGTTGGATGTTTTCTTCTTCCGCCTTCTGGCGGGCGACGGCGGCGCGCACGTCCGCCAGCAGTTTCTCGTTGTCCCACGGTTTCTGGATGAAGTTGGTGGCGCCCGACTGCATGGCGCGGACCGCGTTCTCCACCGTTCCGTAGGCGGTGATCATGATGACCGCCTGCTGCGGATGCAGCAGCCGAATTTCAGAGAGCACGTCCATCCCGTTCTTGTCGGGCAGCGCCAGGTCGAGCAAAACCACATCAAAAGTGCGCTGCCCAATCTCCGCCAGACCTTCCCGTCCGGCTCCTGCCACCACAACGGTGTAGCCCTCGAGTTGAAGCAGAGTCTCCAGCGACTCCCGGATTTCCGCTTCGTCGTCAATGATGAGGATTCTGCCCGCGCTTTGCGGCGTGCTTTCCGGGGTGCCTCGGCGCGCGAGGGCTGCTACCTCAGACATCGCAATTTCAGACATGGAGTGCCTTCCTCGTCGATATCAATGGAAAATCCAGGGTGAAGGTAGTGCCTTCGCCCGGGCGGCTCTCCACGCGGATATTGCCCGCGTGTTCCTGGATGATGCCGTAGGTGACAGAAAGTCCAAGACCGGTGCCGCGATTCTGGCCGTCCGCGGGCGATGTCTTGGTGGTGAAAAATGGATCGTAGATGCGATGAATGTTTTCCTGCGCAATGCCCGAGCCGGTATCGGAGACGCGCACGCTGACAAATTCGCCGTTCAGCGTCGCCACGTTCAGGACTCCGCCCCCGGCCATCGCGTCCTTGGCGTTTAAGAACAAATTCAGAAACACTTGCTGCAGGCGACCGGCATTGCCCTGAATCAAAGGAAGGTTCTCGTAGAGCTCGGACTGCACCCGGATGTGCGCCACCTTGAACTGGTGATCGAGCAAGGCCAGAGTATCCGCGATCACCTTGTTCAGACTGACTTCGGTTAATTCCGTGCCCGTGGTGCGGGAGAAGTTCAGAAGATTATTGACGATCTCCGAGGCACGGAAGGTCTGCTTGGTGATTTTTTCGAGCAGCCCCACTTTCTGCGGATCCGACTGCAACTGTTTGGCCAGCATCTGCGTGTAGGAGGAGATCACGGCCAACGGCGTATTCACTTCGTGCGCCACGCCGGCGGCCAGCAGTCCGATCGAAGAAAGTTTGTCGGCTTGGGTGAGCTGGACTTCAAGCTCGATCCTTTCCGTGATGTCGTCCATGATCACGAGTCGCCCCACCACGTTGAACTTGCGGGTGACCAGCGGCGCGATGGCAACATTCACGACGCGCGATTCGCCGGTGGGCGTTATCAGCCGGAACTTATAAAGATTGTGGATGCCGGGATTCTGCCGCACGCGGTAAAACTCCTCGGCGAAGGCGGCCGGAAAAACCTCGCTCAGCGAACGTCCCACCACCTGCCAACGCGGCTGGGCATACATGACTTCCATCTGCGAATTCCAGGACTCGATGCGATCTTGCAAGTCCACGGCCATGACGCCGACGTTGATGGATTCCACAATGTTCTCGTTGAAATCCTTGAGCCGCTCGTACTCGGTCACCTTCTGTTCAAGTGACGCGTACAGCCGCCCGTTCTGGATCGCGATGCCGATGTATCCCGCCAGCGCTTCGAGCAGCTCCACATCTTCGCTGGAGAGGAAGTCGCCTTGCATGGTCTTGCCCAGTCCGAGGAAGGCGATGGTCTTTTGCCGCGCGTGGCAGGGAATGTAGTAGTTGAGATCCAGGCGTCCGATGGCTTCTTGGGCGGTGGCATTCTCACGCGGCAACTGGTGCGTATTCTCGAAGAAGATATGCCCGGCAGCGTCCTCGATTCGCGGTTTCGCGAGGAACGACAGGTCGAGACCGGTGACGTGGGCGATGCCGAACGATTTTGACAGTTCAAAGCGCGAAGAGTCGCTGTTGCCGAGGAAGATGGCGATGCGATCCACCAGCAGGGTGCGTGCCACCCGGTCCACCAGCGAGGAAAGCATTTTGTCGAGGTCGGTCTCTGAACTCAACTCGCGTCCGAACTCGATCAGCGTGCGCCGGTAGTCGTAGCCGGTGCGATAGAAGAACTGGTCAAGCTTTTCCTGAATCCATTTCCGCACTGGATCAAACAGGAGCGCTGTGACCACGACGGCGATCATCAGCCCGTATGGTCCGGAACTGGGCACGCGCGTGTGCACCAGCTCCGCAATCGCGGCCACGCCGGCGAAATACGCTCCTACGATGGCCGCCGCCGCCAGCGTATATGCCATGCCGCGTTTGAAGATCAGATCCACGTCCATCAACCGGTAGCGGAAAATGGCGTATCCAAAAGTTAGCGGCAGCAGTCCCAGCGATAGCACCGACACCTTCATGGTGGGCGAAGGCATCACTCCGAACAGATACGGCAGAACATAACAAAGCGTGAACGGCGTGATGGCGAGGATGGTGCCGCGCGTAATCCACTTGAGTTGCTGCCGCAGAATCGGCATGGTGGCCTGGCGGTAGCTGCGCCACAGAACCGCCGCCGCCGAGACGAAGAAGATCGTCAGATAAGCCCAGTGCACCCGATTCAGATTGAAGAGCAGCGAAGCGCTGGCTTTCAGGAACTGGAGCGCCAGGACCTGGATTCCGAGCAGTACCACTCCCGGCAGGTAGAGCAGGGGAATCGACCAGCGATGCTTGCTGACGAACTCCCGCCGTTCCGGGAAGGTCAATGCGAAATGCAGGAACAGCGCTGGCTGCAGCAGCCACGCGACTTCATTGGCCCACAGAACGGTCCAGTCAAAAGCGTTGAACTTGCCGGTGTAGTGCAGCGAGTAGAAAATGAACGATACCAGGCAGAAAATGTAAAAGTGCGTGGAACCGACCGCCGTCCAGCGCCGCAGCAGTACATAAAGCCCAATGCCTAGGTAGATGAGCGCGATCAGCCGCAGCCAATCGTTCATGGAGCGCTCGGCCGGAGCCAGCACCACTTCCACATCCAGCGGAACCGAGCCGCGGACCAGCGAGTAGGTTGCCTTCGACCAGACGCCGGAATAGTAGATCTGCCGCGTCACCGCTGCCGCAGTTTCCACCGCGCGGCCGTTGACGCTAACAATCTCGTCCCCGCGGCGAATCCCGGCCCGCTCTGCCGGACCGTTCGGCTCCAACCGTTCCGCTACCAGGCGCCCGTTCCGCTCCATCCACCACGCGCCGTCGTCGGGAACCGCGTACTGATGTTCGATCTTGTAGTTGAAACCGGCGAAAAGTATCGCTGCCGCTGTGAGGAGAGTCAGCAGGATGGCAGTAAACCGGGCCTCAAATTCGCGGTTCATGGGCTGGGATGGTAGCGCGGCGGCGCGGCCAGACACTCGCCGCCATTCAGGCATGAGCAACTTCACTGCCACCCTCCAAGCTTGTCCCGTGATCGTAAGTCACGTCCACAGAGCGACTTCCACAATTATAGAGACGAGTTGGAATGTCCGCTATGAATTATGGAAGGTCGTTTCTACTTTTTTGGATGCCATTTGACTGGCGGGAAGAGGTTCTGGGCGCGTTTCGTTCTACAATTGAGCGCATGTCTCGCCTCGATCAGATCGCCGATCTTGAAAAGCGCTTTCTTCTCCCAACCTACAACCGCTATCCAGTTGGCTTTGAGCGCGGGAAAGGCGTTTTCCTCTATGATTTCGAAGGTAAAAAGTATCTCGACTTCGTGGCCGGCCTCGGTGTGAATGCGCTAGGGTATGCTCATCCTCGCATCGTGAAGACCATCCGCGAGCAGGCGGCCCGGCTCATTCACGTGTCGAATCTCTATTACAACGAATACCAGGGACAGCTGGCCGAGCGCCTTTGCCAGCTTTCAGGTCTTGATCGCGTCTTCTTCTCGAACAGCGGCACTGAAGCGATGGAAGGCGCCATCAAGCTGGCGCGTCTCGGCGGACACAAGGCGGGCGGCGATGCCAAGTCCCACCTGGTGGCGCTCAAGGATTCGTTTCATGGCCGAACGTTTGGCGCCATGTCCCTGACCGGCCAGGACAAGTACCGCAAGGGTTTTGAGCCTCTCCTCGAAAATGTGACCTTTGTTGAGCAGAACAACATCGAAGCGCTGCGCGCTGCGGTCAATGCCAACACCTGCGCCATCGTGCTGGAGCCCATCTTTGGCGAAGGCGGCATCATCGAGTGTTCCGAAGACTTCCTGCGCGCTTGCCGGACGCTTGCCGACCAGGACCAAGCCGCGCTCATTTTCGACGAGATCCAGTGCGGCCTCGGACGCACCGGCAAGATCTTCGCCTTCCAGAGCTTCGGCGTGGTTCCCGACATCGTCACCATCGCCAAGCCGATAGCCGCGGGATTGCCGCTTGGCGCGTTCCTGTCGAACCAACATTTGGCCTCCGCGATTTCGCCCGGACAGCACGGCACCACCTTTGGCGGCGGTCCGCTCGCGTGCCGCGTCGGGCTCGAATATCTGGCGATCGTCGAAGAAGAGCACCTGCTCGAAAACGTCGTGAAGGTTGGCGGCTATCTGCATCAACAACTCCAGGAACTGGTCGAGAGGTACGCCGCGACCCGCGAAGCGCGCGGCCGCGGATTGATTCAAGGCCTTGTGCTCGACATTCCCGCGCGCCCACTGGTGGAGCAGGGCCTGGCGGAGGGCGTTGTCTTCAATTCGACCCAGGACACGGTCCTGCGCTTCCTGCCGCCGTTTCTGCTGGAAGAAAAGCACGTGGATAAAGGCATCAGAGTGCTGAAGAAACTGCTGGGCAAGAAGCGGAAGAAAGCGATGTAGAGACGGCGCTTGCCCTGTCTCCATTGTGGAGCAAAAAAGAAGGGGGAACCAGAATTCAGCTCCCCCCAAGGTAAAGAGGCGATATCAATTAGTAAGACTCTGTCTGCGAGGATTTCGTTGCCCACCGAAACGCAAAATCCCGAAGAACAATTTATCCCAGCCCGCAAGCGCAAAATGAGCCCGGTCACTGTGGTAAATCAAACTGCCATTGAAGAGCACTGGCTCGAACTCGCCGACGGACGCATGCGTTACCTCAAGGCCGGATCGGGCCCAGCGCTCATCCTGATTCATGGGCTGATGGGATATTCCTTTTCCTGGAGATTCACCATCCCCGTACTGGCGCCCCATGCGACTGTTTACGCCATCGACAATTTAGGAGCTGGCTTGTCGACAGCAACTGAGGACATGGACTGCGCCGCACCCGCCACCGCCGAGCGCGTCCTGCAGTTCGTGGACGCACTCGGCATTACCGATTTCGACCTGCTGGGTACTTCCCATGGCGGCGGCGTCGCCATCGTGGTGGCAGCCATCTGTTCGGAGCACGACGATGCCCGACTGCAGCGCCTGGTGCTGGTGGCGCCCGTCAATCCCTGGTCGCCGCATGGCAAGCGGCTCGCGCCCTTTTTGGGCACCGCCTTCGGCTCCTTGCTCTTCCGCAATACGATCGAGCGCTGGCGCCCCCTCGACTACCTCTGGCTGCGTCGCATGTTCGCCGACGGATCAAAAATTCCGCCCGATTCGCTCGAGGGCTACCGCATGCCGGTTCTCAAGAATCACACGTTCCGTCATGCTTCGCGCATCGTTAGGAATTGGACGGCAGACCTCTCGGAACTGGAAAGGGCGCTCCCCAAGATTCGCGATTACCCCACGCTCCTCATCTGGGGAACGAAAGACCGCGCCGTTGATATTCGATCCGCCGAGCCGCTGCGCCGGAATTTTCGCGATGTCCGTCTGGTGGCCTTCGAGGGCGTCGGCCACCTGCCCTACGAAGAGGCGCCCGAGGACTTCAACCGCGCGGTCATCGAATTCCTTACTGGCGGAGAGAGGCCTGGCACCGCGACCGCGTGACGACTTGTATGGTGGAGTGACGGGCGTCTCGCCCGTCCAGCCGGGCGGGGACGCCCGGCTCTCCACCAGCGCTCGCGTTTTGCTAATCTGCCATATTGGTTTGCAATTCTGATCTTCAACTAAATGCATCCCACGATTTCTCACTGGCTGCGGGCATTCGTCGTCGCCTACGGTTACTGGGCGATTGAAATCTATCTTCCGTCACTTCCACTCCCTCCTCCTCCGTCATATGCTGGCATAAGCATCGCCCGGCACTGGAGAGCCCTGTGATTTCCGAACGCACGCAAATGAACCCGCGATCCTCAACTGCGCCCCGCTTTCCGCGGCTGGGACTTTCGCAGGTCTGGGTGCGATTCCTGCTGGCCCTCGTGGGCCTGATGCTGGCTTTCGCTGCGGCGCTGTTTTCCACGGTGTCGCGCGAAGCGGGCAGCGTCTGGGAAACCGTCATTCTGGCGTCGGTGGCGCTGCTGCTGGCCACTTTCGTCGGCCTGACCACGGTGCCCTACCTGGCGCGGCGGGTGGTCGCGACCCGTGTCCGCGAAGCCATGGACTACGACGTCACTCGCGCCGGCCTGATCTACATCCTGATCAGCGTTGTCATCGGAATTGCCGCCATCAATACCGGGAACAATCTGCTCTACGTGGTTGTGGCGGCGCTCCTCTCTGCCATTCTCGTTTCCGGCATCGCCTCGGCGCTGGTGCTCCGTAGTCTCCAACTCGATGTCCATTTACCCGAACATGTTTTTGCCGGGCGTCCGATGCTGGCGCGTCTGCTCTTGCGCAATGCCAGTTCGTGGCTGCCATCTTTTTCCGTGCGCGTCGTTCCTGCCAAGCGCAAGAATAAAGACCGCTGGGGTTGGGAACCCTCGACCTTCGGCTGGCCTCGCAACCGTGCGCCCCAGAACCAGTGGCTCCGCCTGCCCGACCGCCGTCTGCGCCGCGTGCGCGAGGAACCAGAGAAGCCGATCCTCGAAGAATCCGTTTATTTTCCTTTTATCGCTCCCGGACAGGAACTCCGCGCCGACCTGGAGATCAGTTTCCCAGCCCGCGGCCGCTACTCGGAAAAAAACTTCGGTTTGGCCACGCGCTTTCCCTTTTCCTTCCTGATGAAAACCCGGCGGATTAACCTGGCCCGCGAAGTGATCGTCTATCCCGCCGTCGAGCCCACCGAACAGTTCCGCGAAGTTCTTCCCATGGTCACCGGCGAGTTCGAAACCTTTGTGCGCGGACGCGGCAACGATCTTTACCTCATCCGCGAATACATGCCCGACGACTCCGCCCGCCATGTGGACTGGAAAGCCACGGCTCGCACCGGCGCACTCAAAGTCCGCGAGTTCAGCCGCGAGGATGAACGCAAGCTCCGCATCGTCTTCGACAATCCCGCGCCCGGAGTCCTGCTGCCCGCGGTGTATGAGCGCGCCGTGCGTCTGGCCGCCTCTCTGGGATGGCACTTCCACCACGAGGATGTCGAAGTCTCCTTCGTCGCGCCGGGGTTGGAGCCTACCGAGGACGTCTTCACCTTCCTGCGATACCTGGCGCTGGTCGAGCCGCAGGAAGCGACCCCAGTATTCAGTCGTCTTCGGGCCAGTGAAGATTACAACCTGATCATTACCGCCCGCGACGCAGCCGAGATGCCCGCCGCTTTGGCTGCCAGATCCTACGTCATTTCGTTGGGCGCGGGTCGAAGCGCGTAGCTTGTTCGGGGACACGCGTGCTCCTGGCTGGCCCGGTGCAGCGCCCGTCTTTATTTTTTTCTTTTCCCCCGGCAATTTTCGACATATACTGCGCCCGCGGGTCCAGACATCAAACGTTTTTGCGTCCTTCATTCAAGATGAATTTGACGCTGTCCGCCGGGCACATCGCTGTCCGGCACAAGTCCACGGGAGGTGTAAATGTTGATCTGTGATCTGCTCAAGAATCAAGTCCCCATATTCGCCGAAGCCCACCAGACCGTGCTCGAAGTCGCCAGCATGATGGTGGAGCACAACATCGGGGCCGTACCGGTTCTGCAAGAAGGCCAACTGACCGGCATTTTCTCCGAGCGGGACCTGATGAGTCGTGTGGTGGTCGGCGGCAAGGACCCCGCCCGCACCCTGGTCAGCCAGGTCATGACCGAAGATCCTCTGACCATCGCTCCGAACGATCCCCTGGAGACCTGCCTGACCCTGATGAAGCGGCATGGTTTCCGGCATCTGCCGGTCTGCGCCGGAGGTGAACTGAAGGGCGTCGTTTCCTTACGTGACGTCCTTCTCCACGACCTCGATGAAAAAGACGATGAAGTGCGCATGATGCGCGCCTACCTGCATTCCACGCCCGACGCCGGATAATGCTTGCCCGCCCTTACCCTGGGGCTGGCTGAACGGGTGCGGAAAAACTTCAGTTTCGTATCAGGACATCGCTTCAGCGATGACGAAAATTCTCGAAATCAGACGCCCCCAGGCCGCCTGTGAAGGCTAGTTGGCCAGAGGGTAATGGTTACTAAGGTTACCTAAGTAGGTTGACCCCGCAGAGCAACCTGCCTGAGGATGTGGGGGAGGGTCGAGACGCGGTTTCTACGGTTGATCGCGTACGTTCCCGTGCATGTCCATGACGTTGCACAGCCATACCATCGTCCTTTGTTTGTGGTGCGCGCAACCGATCCTGCAATCGGTGGTGGCGGTGATCTTCTGGCGCCGTAAGCTGCACAAGCAGTTTCCCGTATTTTTTTTGTTCCTCCTGGCGCAAGTGGCGAATTTTTCCGTCCTCTTTCCGCTTTGGCTCATTGGCAATCGGAACTTATATTTCTGGCCTTTCTGGCTGGGAGAAGTGGTCAACGCGATTCTTGGCTTCAAGGTTATTCATGAGATTTTTCTCGATGTGTTCCGCCCCTATCACATTCTGAAGGACCTGGGCACGCTGCTGTTCAAGTGGGCGGGCGTGGTGATGCTGCTGGTTGCAGTGGTAGTCGCCTTTTCGAATTCCTTCGATGAGAATCCGCTGGTGCACGCCCTGAGCACACTGCAGCGCTCGGTCGATGTCGTGCAGCTTGGCCTCATCCTCTTTTTGCTGCTGTTTTCTCGCTTTCTGGGAGTGTCCCGAAAGCAGGTCAGTTTTGGGATCTCTCTCGGCTTTGGGCTCTTCGCCGGTGTGGAATTGATGCTGATTGCAGTGAGTTCAGGAGGATTGGTTACGCATGACCATTTCGACCTGATCAACATGGCGACCTACAACGTCGCCATTCTGGTTTGGCTCGGCTACTCGCTCTCGCGCAAAGCCGTGCGCGAGGCCGCCGCCAACCGCTTGCAGACCCAGCGATGGGAACAGGGCTTGGCGGATCTCCAACACCCTGTGCCTTCCGATTCGCTGATCCCGATGTTCGAAGGAATGGTGGAGCGCGCCTTTTCGCGAAACTCGAATCTGGAGGCTGCCGAAGATCATGTCCCACCCAACCGCCCCGGTAACCCACCCAGAGCCAACTCCGCGGCAGCCGGTTCCAAGACCCGACCTTAGCTCTGGCTGCCCCCAAAAAGGCCCCGCGCAAAAACCTTGTCAAGAGGATTTTTGGGGCGTCCCGCAATATCACTCCCAAAGCCTGAAATGAAGCGATTCTATTCAAACCATTACTTTAAGAAACCAGGGTAAACCCCGCTTCTATTGCGTGCCGGACGGTCCGGTTAATTTTCTGCACTTCTGTTGGCGTCGCGCGTCGCTCGGTGCGCTTCAAGTAACCTCCAATGAATCAGAAAGTTGCAAAGTTGTATATAATTTGCACCGCTGCAAGCTGGCAGTTTCACGCTAGCGTTCGGCAGACCCTAAGGAGAAACTCAACCATGAAACGTTCGCTTAGAGCGTTACTGCTGTTGGTAGGTCTGGTAGGTACACTCGCATACGGCGCAGTCCCGAGAGTTCCCACTCCCGGGGGGCCTTGGCCATGGGATATCCACCAGCTGAAATAAGCCGAAATGCGACACGCGGTCCAACGATTTATCAACTTAAGCAAGGATGAAGTAACTATTTGCATCACGAGAGCAATCTTCAGGGCTGGCCCCCATGGCCAGCCTCCTTTTTTTAGTTCTCGTCTTTTTTGTCCGTGATTTCAGATTCTAGTCATCAGCGGCTCAGTCTCGTGATCGATTTCAAGTCTCAGTCCCCTGGAGCCTCCACCATCGTTTTGCGTTGCAACGCGGCTACGCCATGGGGCATCTAACGAAAGGTGTTCAATTTTGAACAGACGGGCATACTTTGGCTGCTTATTTTGGGGTTACAGCCGGGCCAGAGCAGACTGTTTCAACTCGCATGCGTCATCGGGAGAGCGAACTGCGGGGACGGATGCTGCGGATCATCGACGAGCGACGTATCCGTACCGGCTCGCACTACATTTTAGCGAATGGTGCCAGCGTAGCGGGGCGGCGGCGCAAGAACTCTGCCTCTTGCTGGTCATGGCATTGGGTTCCGTAGGATTTTGCAGAGGAGGTTCAAGAACATGAACATTTTCGGACGTGCCGGAGGGTTCTCCAGGCCTCGATTGAGCCAGCAGAGTTTAATTTCCCTGTTGTCGTTGGTTCTGTTGTTCGCGCTCTGGCCTCAGAACCTGTTGGCCTCTCAAGACGCGCAAGCCCCGGACGCGCAAGCCCCGGCGCAAGACGCGCAGGCGCCGCCATATACGCAACAGACTCCCGAGCAGTTGCAGCGGTTGGTTGCGCCGATTGCGCTCTATCCGGATTCGCTGGTGGCGCAGATCCTGGCGGCGTCCACGTTTCCCGAGCAAGTCGTCGAGGCCAACCGATGGGTGCAAGCGAATCCCGATTTGAAGGGCGACGCTTTGGGTAAAGCTGTGGACCAGCAACCCTGGGACCCGAGCGTCAAGGCGCTCGCTGCATTTCCCTCCGTCCTGGGAAACATGGACAAGAACCTCTCCTGGACATCATCTCTCGGCGACGCTTATTACAACCAGCAGCAGGATGTGATGGATGCGGTGCAGGTGATGCGCCACAAAGCGGAACAAGCCGGCGCTCTGAAGGCCACCCCGCAGGAAGTCGTAAAGGAGGATGGCCCGGACATTGACATAGAACCTGCTGAGCCTGATGTCGTTTATGTCCCGGCCTACAACCCGTGGTTGGTTTATGGATATCCCATCGTGGCGTGGCCGGGATGGTACCCGTATCCCGGAATTTGGTTTGGCGGCCCGTACCTCTCGTTCGGTATCGGGTTCCCAATCGGTTGGTACGGAGGTTTTGGATGGGGCTGGGGCCATTGGGGATTCAATTGGCATAACCACTACGCAATGTATAACGGCGGCAGGTATTACTCCGGGAGCAGAACGTTTTATAACCGGAGCAATGCCTACCGAGCGGGAGGCGCGCGCGGCGGAGTTAACAACCGTCCCGGAGCTGCGGCTAGGCCTTTCAACGGAAACAGGCAGGCGGCTCGAGGCTACGCTGAACCCCGTGGTCAGAGCGGCACGCGCTCGGGCGCCTTCAGCGGCTATGACCATGGCGGACAGACCAAGAGCTATTCGTCACGCGGAAGCGCCAGCGTCCGTAGCGGCGGCGGCGGGGCGCCTGTCGGCGGTGGCGGAGCGCGCGGCGGCGGTGGCGGGCGTCACTAATCGAAGTTTCGTTATGTTCATGGGAGCTTGAAAAATTTGGAAATGGAGAGAAGCCATATGCGGCGAACGAAGCTGAACTTCGACAAATTACATTGGGCCAATCTTCCTAAATTAGCCGTGGTCGCACTCCTTTTGGCGGTGTGTTTCCCCACCCGTTCCATGGCGCAGCAACCGGGCCAGAAAACGTTTTCATCGGCGGAAGACGCGAGCAACGCGCTGGTCACAGCAGCGCAGAGTAACGATGAAAAAGCGATGCTCGATATTCTCGGGCCCGAGGGAAAGCAAATCGTCTCGTCGGGAGACGAAACCGAGGACGCCCAGAGTCGCGCTAATTTCGTAAAGAGATATCAGGAAATGCACCGTCTGGTGAAGGAACCGGATGGGACCACTGTCTTGTATATCGGCGCGCATAATTGGCCCGCGCCCATACCGCTCGCGCACAAGGGCAATTCGTGGTATTTCGACACCGAAGCTGGCAAGAAAGAAATTCTATACAGGCGCATTGGCCGCAATGAACTATCGGCCATCCGCGTTTGCCAGGAACTGGTGGCGGCGCAAAAGGAATACTCGGCGGAGCACAAGGAGTACGCCCAAAAAATCTTCAGTGATGGAGGGCAGCACAATGGCCTTTACTGGGAAGCTGCCGAGGGCGAAACGCAGAGCCCCATCGGACCGCTTGTGGCATCGGCCGTTGCTCAGGGCTATGCGAAGAGACGAGACGGCACTCCGACCCCTTACCGCGGTTACTATTTCCACATCTTAACGCGTCAGGGGAAGAATGCTCCAGGCGGCGCGAAGAATTACGTCGTAAATGGCAAAATGACAGAGGGCTTCGCTTTCGTGGCCTATCCGGCGGAATACAGGTCGTCCGGCGTGATGACATTCATAGTCACCGAGGATGGCGTGGTGTATCAGAAGGATCTCGGCAGGAAGACCGATGTTCTCGCCAAGGCTATGAAGGAATACGACCGCAATCCCAGTTGGCAAAAGGCTGAAGAGCAGCAGGAGGAGGCTGCTGTCGAGCAGAAAACCAAGTAAGAAGGCCCTTGATAGGCGACGAGGAGTATGGGTTACCCAGTCGGCTGCCGCCTCTAAGAAGAACAGACTCGACGCGCTCTCCGGGAATGCACCTCTTGTCCTTCAACCAGGACTCCCACTTTAACAATCACTCTCAGAGAATCGGCTGCCTCGCCGCTTGTCGCTCTTAGAGCGCAGCCAGCCGCCGTTGGACCAGCAGGAAGTAAAGGGCCAGCAGAATAAGCAGGAATCCGTTCAGGCTGAGCACCACCGGCGCCGTAAACAGGGGAACGAGCCATCCCGACAGCAGATTCCCCATAGGCATGCCGCCGCGGAATGCGAAATTGTACACGCTCATCACGCGCCCGCGCATTTCGTTGGTGGTAATCAACTGCACCAGCGAATTCACCGTGGCAAAAACAGCCATCATGGATGCGCCCACCAGCACCAGGAAGGTCTCGCTCAGCGGCAGCGACTTCGAAAGAGCAAACCCAGAAATCCCTGCGCCCAGGCAGATGAGCGCGCCGAGAGCAACACGCCCCTTTTTTCTTATGTTGCCCGCGCTCGCGATGGTTAGCGATCCGCAAATCGAACCGAGTCCCATGAGCGCGAGGAGATTACCGTAAGTTTCCGGACCGCGATGGAAAATATCCTTCACGAATACGGGAATGTAGGTACGCATGGGCATGCTCAAAGCGGTCATGCAGAAAGCCAGCACAATCAGCGCTTCCATCGAACTCTGCTTGCGGGCGAACTGAATGCCCTGCTTCAGGCTGGTGAACATCGACTCCGTGGTCTTCAGCGGCAGGAAGCGGGCGCGGATGATCGACAGCGACACGATGGGCGCGAGGAAAGAAAGCGCGTTCAGCCCGAAGCACCACTTCTCTCCCAGCCTCGCTAAAGCCTGCCCCGCGAGTGCCGGCCCGACCATGACCGCCACGTTGAACTGAATCGAATTCAGTGCAATGGCGTTCGGCATGTCTTCCCTCTCGACCAGCGTCGGAATCAGCGCCTGATAGGCCGGACCGCCGAAGGCCTGGGCGAATCCGGAAATGAACGAAAGGCAAAGGATGTGCCAGACGTGGACCCGGCCAGTCGCCACCAGAATGGTGAGCAGCCCGGCTGTTGTCATCTGCACATACTGGGAGCCGAGCAGAATTTTCCGGCGCTCCACGCGATCGGCAACCACGCCGCCGATCAGAGAGAACAGAAAGATGGGAATGCCGCCGAGAAATTGATCCAGCGCCAGCAAGAACGCGGAGTGGCTGAGCCGGTAGATCAGCCAGCCCTGCGCCACGATTTGCATCCAGGTGCCGATGCTGGAGGTGCAGGCACCAATCCACATCAGGCGGAAATCGCGATATTGAAATGCTTTAAAGACCCGGCCAATCACCTTAGCGTCTCCGTAGTCCCCGCAGAAGCCTAACATGCGGCTTCATTCGTTAGACGTGGCAGGGATGGATTTGTCGGGAGCTGGCGATCGTCGCCCTTCTCTGACCCGCGTTTCTGTGTATTGAAGCCGCAGCGGTTCTTCGGCGGATGCTACGGTTCGAGGGAAAATGCCGGAGCTACTGCAGAGTCGGTGTGGCCTCTCATGCACTGCTTCTTACGCGTGTGCGGATCTTCCCGAATTCATAGGTTCCCAAGCCGCGCTGGGCAGCCATTTTCAAATAGGGCAGGGAAGAGACTTCCAAATTCCAGTAGGCCTTCGCCACATAAGCGTCGAGCGCCACCGGATCGGTTCCAGCCACCAGCGTCTTTTTGAGCAGGACATCGTCAAGGTTGCCTCCGGTGGGGCCGTTCCGGATGAGCACGCGATAGCAATCGATGATGGTAAGAGTCGGACGAATGAAATCGGCGAGGTCCACCAGGCTTTCGTGGATCTTCTGGTGCAACTGATGACGCGGTCCGCCCAGGATGCCGTACCAGTTCTTCATCCCCAGAGTCGTGCCGGTCAGGCTGTGGTGTTTGGCGATCGGGACGTTGATGATCTTGTCGGCATTCAGGAAGAAATCGAAAACCGGCCAGTCCCGCAGAACGTCTCCCTGCAGGTCTACATCTTTGAATCTGGCGGGATCGGGCAGGATCACTTCGGCGCCTTCGCGCCGCGCTGCCTCGGCAATACCCGATCTCTGAAAACACCGGCGCGGGTCGTTACAGCTCACGTCGGTCACGATGACCCGCTTCGCCCCTGCGTTCCAGCACTGCCGGACGATCTCGGCGACGATTTTCGGATTAGTGTTGGCCGCCTGTTCTGGAGTGCGGTCCCAACCGATGTTCGGCTTCACCAACACGATGTCGGCGCGGGAGACGAATCGATGGATGCCGCCCAGTTCTTCGAGGGCAGTCCGCACCAGTTGTTCGGGATCATCTCCCTGAATAACCGCCATCTCGGGCAAAGCCGGATCAACCGCTACAGTATGACTGCGCTTTAAATTGACGGCCAGCTCTGGCTCGGGGCGCTGGCTGTGTTCGCTCAGCCAGACTCCGAGGCCGGCGGTTTCGGCAGCGACTCCTCCCAGGCGAAGCAGTTTGATTAATGCTTCACGGCGGTTGAGTATGGCGCCCTCGGTCGGCGGCATATTGTTTTGACCTCTTTGCTTTTGCGCAACAACTAAATTCTAATCTCGTTCTGGTGGCAGCAGCTATGCCGTCCGTCACAATGCCGTGTGCGAAACAGTCGACGTCTGCCGTAAGAGCCTCTCTGACGCTGATAGGGTTCAGCGCGGTCATCGGCCAGATCGTTCTCATGCGGGAGCTCATCGTCGTCTTCAACGGCAACGAGATCTCGCTGGGAATCATGTTAGCCACCTGGCTCTTCTGGACCGCCGCTGGCAGCAGCCTGAGCAGCCGTTTTGCGCTGGGCGGGAGCAATGCTCGGCGGGCGGTCGCCGCGCTCGAATGCCTGCTCGGCGTCAGCCTGCTGCCGACGATCTGGGCTTTGCGCGCCTCCAGATCTTTTTTTCAGACAGTGCCAGGTGAGTTGGTTGGTCCGGTGCCGATGTTGCTTACCTCCCTGGCATGTCTGAGCCTGTTTTGCATTGTCGCAGGATCGCTTTTCGTGGTTGCGACCCGGATGTACGAACAGGAGTGCGGAGTCTCTGCTCGCGTCGCAACCAGCTCGGCTTACTTGCTGGAGGCCGCCGGTTCGGCCGCCGGAGGAATCCTGGCCAGCATTGTGTTGGTGCGCTTTCTTGGGTCCTTCCAAATCGCGACCGTCGTGCTCCTACTGAACCTGTGTATGGCAGCCGTCTTGTTGTTTCGGATGAGCCGCAAGCAGCTCTGGGCCATGACTGCGGCGGCGGCACTTTTAGCGGTCCCTCTCCTCATCTATGTAGCCCCGGCGTTGGACAGGTCCGCACAGGCGCGCCTGTGGCGGGGATTCCAACTGGTGGGATCGCGCGACTCGATTTACGGCAACCTCGCGGTGATCGAAACCGGCAACATCCGCAGCATTTATGACAACGGTGTGATCCTGGCCAGCGCGCCGGACGAGAACGCCGCCGAAGAGGCGGTTCACTACGCGCTGCTGGAGCACCCGGCGCCGAGGCATCTTCTAATGATCGGCGGCGGCGTGAACGGCAGTATCGCCCAAGCGCTGAAGCATCCCACGGTCGAGCGGATCGACTACGTTGAACTGGATCCCGCGCTCATCGACATGGCGCGGCAGTTTTTTCCTGTACAGTCCGCTTCGGTTGTCGCGGATCCTCGCGTGCACGTGCACTACGCCGATGGCCGCTACTTTCTTAAGAACTCTCTCAAGACGGCGAGCGGCACATTCGACGTAATCATTCTGAACGTGCCCGACCCGCAGACCGCGCAGTTGAACCGGTTCTACACGGCCGAGTTCTTTCGCTCCGCTCGCGATCACCTCGCGTCCGGCGGACTGCTCGCCTTGCAACTGCGCTCGTCGGAAGATTACATCAGCCCCGACCTGTCGGAATTCCTGCGCTGCATTCATCACACCCTGCGGGAAGTTTTCCCTTACGTTGTCGCCGTCCCCGGCGAAACCATCCACTTCTTCGCCGCTACGCGACCCGATGTTCTGACGGACAATCCCCAAACGCTGATGGCGAGGTTGCAGGAGCGGAATCTGAAGACGCAGTATGTTCGAGAATACTTCATCCCCTTCCGCATGATGCCCGATCGCATGGTGCAGGTTCGCGAGCAACTGCGGCCGCTGTCCTCGACGCCTGTCAATCACGATTTCGCGCCGATCGCCTACTACTTCGACGTTGTGCTCTGGAGCACGCAGTTCAAGTTGGGCTATTCCCGCTGGTTCCGGGCCGCCGCGCACATCGCTTTCACCCGCGTCATTGATGCTGTCCTTGTTGTCACATGGTTTGTAGCGGTTCTTCTGGCGCTTGTGCCCAATCGCGAGAAACGCGCCCGTTCCGCCGCAGCGTGCTGCGTGGCTGCGACCGGATTCACCCTGATGACTCTGCAGATTTTCCTGCTGCTGGCATTCCAGTCCGTCTACGGTTACGTTTACCACCAGCTCACGATCCTCATCGCCATGTGCATGGCAGGCATTGCCTTCGGAAGTTGGCTGGGCATCCGCCGCATTCGTTCCAGCGATCTTCCACCCTACCGCACCATTGCAACCACCCAGTTCCTGCTCGCCCTTTCTGGTCCTGCGTTGATATTTGTGGTTAGCCTGCTGTCGCAGATTTCCGGGATGGCGACAACATGGCTGGCGGCGCAGTTTGTCTTCCCCGCATTGGCCGCTCTCTGCGGAATGCTGGGGGGCTATCAATTTCCTGTCGCGACGGAGATCTACCTTCATGACGATGACAGCAGCGGCCGATCAAGACTCGGCACACTCTATGCCATCGATCTGCTGGGCGGATGCGCGGGCGCGCTTTTGTTAAGCAGTTACCTCATCCCGGTGTTTGGTTTTTGGAAAACGGCATGGCTCAGTGCGGCGGTGAACCTGGCGCCGTCCCTCCTGGCCACGCGGGTTTACCTGGAGGCAAAGATGTCTCGGGCATAAGCGCTTGCGGCCTCTTTTCGCCGAATACCACAGCGGTAAACATGAAGATGTCCGTGTTCTCATCCTTCCAGCAGCCGGAATGCATGCCCGCTTTGGCGCAGGTTTCTTCCAGGAACTTCTGTCGATCCCATTTTTCCTCGACCGGCACCTGCGGAAGCATAAGGCCCTCGTAGGTGCCGTTCTTCATCAGCAAACCGTGCTGGCCAACCTTGATCTGCCGAATGTCGAGCATGCGCCGAAGGGGCGACAGCACGGAGACTTCATAGTCGATTTGCGACAACTCCGCGGCTGCTACCGGCTGGAATCGGGTATCGCGCAGGGCGGCCAGCGTGGCCGTGTCCCGGACGGTCATGTATAGAGGCTTCGCCGCAGAGGTATAGCCAATGCACCCCCGCAGTTCTCCCGATTCGCGCAGGGTCACAAACGCACCGCGCTCCTCATTAAGCACTTCGCTGGCGCTCGCGGTTGGTTCATACGCCTTTCGCTCCCGCACCGCATACTCCACCGACTTGCGAGCCAGAGCGAGCAGTTCGTTTTTCTCGTGACCATTCAGTGAGAATTGCGGTTCCACTGTCTTTGCGCTTTGAGTTTTCAAAAAGACGTCCGCGCTGTATCCGACTACGCGCGAGTGATCGCCTGTGATGTCGCCTGAATTGGCATACTTGAGCACCAGGGCCTGGTTTGCTCCCATGCGCTCGGCAGCAATCATGGCGGCCACGATGGGCGCGCCGCCACAGGCTTCCCAGATCCGCGACTCAAAGTTCCGCGACATGCTGAGGTAGTCCCACTCCTGCAGTGCGTTCAGCGTCTTATGGTCGATCTTCACCGCTTCGTCATAGGGGTGATAGTGCGACAGATCGGAACTCGCCACAATCAGCGTGTCGTTATCTTTATCCTTGCCCTGGATTAGCTTCGCCAGAGCTACTCCCAGCGCACGGCTGTTTTCGTAGCTCTCGTCTCCCATGACGACGGGCACGAGTTCGAAATCACCCAGCACCCGCTGCAACCACGGCAACTCCACCTCGAGCGCATGCTCAGCGCCCTCCTTGGTGGGAGTGTGTCCCCGGCTGGAGAATTTGATGGTTGGACTCATCTGCACGAGTTGCTTTGCAAACGCCTTGTCTACCGGGACTGTGCCCAGCGGCGTCGCATAAGCGTCGCCCTCATAGACGGAAGTGAAATCAAAGGCCTCGTAGTGCGAAGGTGCAATCACGACTACGCGCGAAAACTTGCGCCCTTTCAGCGCCGCATACGTATAGGCAGCGACGGGGCCGGAGAACTGATACCCGGCGTGCGGTGCAACCACCGCGATGATCGGGTCGTTGATCGGCGGCTGGGACGAAGCGGCGTGCGCCAGCATGTCATCAATCATCGCCGTGAGCGCCTTCGGGTCGGACGGATAGAAGCCGCCGGCAACAGCGGCCTGTCTCACGTTCTCTTGTCCTACGTTCCGGGGATCAGCAGCACGGACGTGCCGCACCGCTGCAATCGCCAGGATCGCGAGGAATAAAGCCGCCAGCCAATATATCTTGGGGCGCATCTTGATATTCATAGCGAAAACTCCTCTCCCGCTTTCATGCGTGCCAAACGCCAGGGATCGGCTGCCCGCAGAACGGGCAACTGCCCTTGCGGATCAGCATCTGACTCGCCGTGAACCCTACGCGTTCCACCAACATGCGGCGGCACTTCGGGCAGTAAGTATTTTGCGCAGGATGTCCCGGCACATTGCCGATGTATGCGTAGTGCAGCCCCTCGGCGTCGGCAATCGCCTTGGCGCGCTCCAGCGTGGGCACCGGCGTTATGGGCAGGTTCTTGAGCAAGTATTCGGGATGAAATTGCGTGAAATGTACCGGCACATCCACGCCCAGGTTGGTCTTGATCCACTGTGCCAGGCCGCGAAATTCGGCATCGCTGTCGTTGAGAGTCGGCACCACGAGGTACACGATCTCGGTCCACTTGTTCATCTTCCGCAGCGTGACGAGAGTGTCCAGTACCGGCTTCAACTCGCCCACGACTACATCTTTGTAGTAGGACTCGGTGAATGCTTTCAGATCGATCTTGACCGCGTCCATCTTTCCGTACGCCGTCTTCAGCGCCTCCTCTTGCATGTAGCCATTCGACACGACCACACTGCGGACGCCGGCTTCGTGTCCGGCATCAGCTGCATCCATGATGTACTCGCTGAAGATCACGGGCTCGCTGTAGGTGTAGGCAATGGTTGGACAGTCGCGCTGTTTGGCCATCTCGGCAACCAATTTCGGGGGCGCATATTCGGCCGGAACCTGCTCCGGACGCACCTGGGAGATGTCCCAGTTCTGGCAAAATTTGCAGTTGACGTTGCAGCCCGCCGTGGCCAACGAGAAAGCAAGCGTCCCCGGCAGGTAGTGGAACAGGGGCTTCTTTTCGATGGGATCGATGTGCGCGGCGCACACCCGCGAGTGCACCAGCGTGTAGTAGGTGCCCCCGCGATTCTCCCGCACGCCACAATAGCCGCGTTCCCGGTCTCCCACCGTGCATTCGCGCGGACACAGCTTGCACTTGATCTTCTTGTTGTTGGGAAGTTTCTGGTAGAACTTCGCTTCGACGGTGAATCGCGAATCATCCTGCTTCGGCGGACCAGCCCACGCGGGGATCGCGACGAAGGGGACAAATTCGCCGACGCCTAGAGCTGCTCCTGACGCCAGGGCACACTGCAGGAACGAACGGCGATCGAGCGGGCGCGACAACGGGCTCTGTTCACCGCCGACAGCGGGACTCTGGCCTGCTTGCCGATCGAGCTCACGCGACATGTTGAACCCTCAATCACGCACCCCCTACACCTCGACAACCGCGATTCTCCTGGGATCATTCGTGCCCAGTCGATGCTCGGCATCAGCGGCGGTCGCGATGTAGTAGGGTGCTCTTTTATCGCCTTCCAGCGTCTTTAATCCTTTTTCTGCCCGCTTGCGCTCGATGATTTGCCAGCCGGTGTAGTCGAGCGCGACGGGATCCTGCGAAACCATCAGGGCATTGTTCTTCCAACTGTATTCCGGCTTGTATCCCGGCCCACCTTCGAAGCAGGCCGTGGTCGCATCGCAGATGGTCAATCGCATCTTGGTTCGAATTTCCGGCAGCATATTCAAGTCTGCGATGTACGGATTGCAACCGTTGGGGTGGTACTTGTTCGGGTTATGAATGACGCCATACATGTTTTTCAGGGCGATGGTTACGCCGGCGCCGTCGTGGTCTTTCAGCACTGGGACATTGATCAGGACGTTGCAGCGTTGCGTCAGAATCTTCGATAACCGGCTGCCAACGCTGCCATGCGTGACCAGCTCTTGTTCGTAATCGACGCGATCGGTGCCGAAGCATTGCACCCGGTTTCCGCTCGTCGACACATGGAATCCAACGTGTTCCATTTCGCCGGTGTCACGGTCCCAGACCACGATATCGCTCGCCTTGATTCCGGCCTCCTGCAACCGCTCGCAAATGGCTTCGACGAGCTGAAGGTTGCTGGAGAGCCCGCGTCCTCCAAGTGCATTCACTTTCAGTCCCACCGTCTCACCGGGGCGGACCAGCTTCTTCCACGTCTCAATCGGATTATCGCGGTCGAAAAGAGCCTGCAGGGCGCGATCCAGGAGGCTCAGCATCCGGCGCGAATCCACCGTGGCACCGGTGCCGCGCAACATGGCATCACGCGCGATCACTACCCTGGATTTCGCGAGCGCCGCGCCTTCTTCTGCCGATGAGAGCAGTCCCATTCGGACGCTGGCACCGAGAACCGCAGCGCCGGTAAAGCACTTCTTCAGGAAATCCCGCCGGCTCTTGTTGCGCTCGTGGTCCATAGTCGTTCCCACTCGGGCTCTACGCCACTACGCTGCCCTTGATTATCAATACTCCAATCCGGCTGCATTTTCAGTGACCAGCGGCACACAATTTGCGACCGGCTCACTCGGCGAGCCGCAGCTCTATGGAACGCGCCAGTCCGAGAAGGGCTGGTTTCGTTTCCATCGAATCCTCATAGGCGGTGATGCGCACCAGATAAGGACCTTCGCGAAAAACCAGGCTTTGGCTGGAGAGGCGGGCACTATCTCCCAGTCCTGCAAAGGCGGCATTCGCCGCCGGCTCCGAGTTAAAAATCTTTTCTGCGCCGGCCGCGTTCCCCATGGTGTAGATGTCCACTGTCGCGTCAACCTTGTTCTGGAACTTATAGTCAGCCGTAGACACCCTCTGCACCCCAGCCTTCAAGTACCGTTCCGCGTCGCCGTCGATGTACTTCCACAGGTCTGCAGCCTCGAAGGTTCGTGTATCACCAGTCTTCGCCCAGCCCGCAACCTGATTGGACGCAGGGAAAAATGATCCCCCACTCCCCGGTTGACGTTTGCAACTGGCGTCTAGGAGCAGCGCGACACCGAGCATAACCAGCAGCACTTCGCGGGCTTTCACCTCGGCCTCTCCTTGCCCCGGTTCAGCAGTATCTGGTTGGTTCGCGATCGGCTCTCGCCGACGCTGGTCACGTAAACTGCCGGGCGATCCTGAACCGGGCAGGCGTATTCGCACGCCCCACAGCCCACGCAGAGATGAGGATCGACAAACGGTTGTTTTACCTGCTGCAGATGGCCCTCTGCATTCGCGACTTCGGCGGGTTGCAAATAGATGGCTTTGGGCGATGTCGGACACCACTCCTCGCAGACAATGCACGGCGTTGCCATAGCCCAAGGCAAACATCGGCCGCGATCTAAGAACGCTGTTCCAAGACTGATGGGCTTGGCGTCGCCGGCGACCCGCGCCTCCCAGCCCTTTTCTTTCGCCGTGATCTCCCAGATGGCGCCGGTAGGACAAACCTCGGAGCACAGCACGCAACTCGACTCGCAGTAGCCAATCCGCGGCACCATGACGGGCGTCCAGAGACCTTCCAACCCCGCTTCGCTCAACGCGGGATGCAGTGCGTTGTTTGGGCAGACCTTCATGCACTCACCGCACCGAATGCAGCGCGACAGGAAGTACTCTTCGTCCAGTGCGCCCGGAGGACGCAGCAACCGCTCATGGCGCTCGACTGCGAATCCGGGCGTGCTGCGCAATAGCGGAACCACGACTGCCCCCGCCGCCAATCCGGTGAGCACCTTGCGTCTCTGCAGGTTCGTGCCGATGGATTTTTGAGCGGGAAAAAACTTGAACTGCAGGCCGTGCTCCGGACACTCGTCAATACAGTTCAGACAGAGATGACACTCTGGTTGACGCCACGGAACTCCGCCGATCGGATCATCGCCGCCCTGACAGCGCAGCAGGCAGCGATTGCAGTCCTCGCAGTGGTCTGGGCTCTTGACCAGTCCAAGAATCGACCAGCGGGATACGATACCGAGCAGAGCGCCCAGTGGGCAAAGCGCCCGGCACCAGAAGCGGGTCACGCGAAAATTGAGCGCCAGAAGAAAGATGAAGATGATGCCGAGCCAAATCCCTTGGCGAAAATACGGCTGTTTGAAACCGAGCAGCAACCCTCCGAAAATGAGATGCAACCCGCTGCCCGCCATCTGCACCAGTGCAAATCTGCTGTGTTCCATCGCGCGCAGCACGGCATTCAGGGCGTAGTTCGTTGCGGGCAAAATGGATAGGCCGAGCGAACGCACCAGCAACGAGAAGGGATCCAGCCATCCGACGATCCCTGTGCCCAGTATGGCGGCTACTAAGGCCGCGACTAAGAGGTAGTACTTCGTCGTCTGCCAGCGCTTGTACCGGTTCGATTCAATCAGTTGTTTTCCACGTTTGCGCTCGGATCTCAGGCTGCTGAAGAAGTGGTGGATGGAGCCCAGAGGACAAATCCATCCACAGAAAAAGCGTCCGAGAAACATTGTCGGAATCAGAACTACCAGACTCCACAACAGGCCGTGGTACAGGGCGCGGCTGGAGAGCGCATTCGACAGCGTCACCAGCGGATCAAATTGGAAAAACAACTGCACCGGATAGGAAAGCCGGATGTCGCTACCACCGGCGTGCAGCGATCCGCGGAACTCCGTGCGTAGCAGAAGGAACAGGAAAAGGAAGAAGAAAATAATCTGCGAAAGCCAGCGCAACCGTGTCGGCTTAAGACGCACCTCGTACTCCTTGCATCTCCACGTAGCGGATCGGTGCAGCGCACACCAAACCCTTAGCACTTTCTGAGCGCCCGACGCCGCACTCTCAATGTTCTGCCAAGCGACTTCTGCTTTCTGTGACCAAGATCACTTGTTTTGGCCAGCACGGGTCGAGCTCAATCTGTGCGCTACCCTCGTGAATGGAACCCACGACAGTCAGAAGCGCTGCCATGTTCACATTTACGGGTTGATACCGTTTTCAATTGTTCAGAATGTATTCAATTGAATGCGGTTAAACACCGCACTTGGCCACGTAAGAGCCACGGTAAACCGCTGATTCCTGGAAGGCCGATGATATTTAGACTGCCTCCGGTGCTGTAGGTCGGGAATTGAATCTCTCCGGACGCACCAGTTTCCCGGTTCCCCCGCCGTTGCATTTTGCCCACGGCACGGACTTGACCGCTCGACATCCGGGTCTGCGGCAGTAATTAGCGACTGCCCAGCAAGATTACCGTCTCCGTGGCAAAGTCTCCCCGCAGAATGCCGATGCGAACTTTCCCGGATTTGTCCGACAGCTCAGCGGCCAGTTCCATCGGCGTCCGTACGGCTTTGCCATCCACCGACTTGATTAGATCGCCGGCCTTCAAAGATGCCATCTCCGCGACACCTCCCGGGACGATCTCCACAATTTTCGCTCCGTCAAATTCCTGCGGCGCAAAGAAGGCGCCGAGTGAAGCGATCGACATCCCGCGGCTCGTTACAGTCAACGGCTGAGCAGGCTGAGCGGGCTGAGCAGGCCGATTGGTGGCGACGGTCCGGGGCTGACTTTCGGAAGGAGCAGAAGTGGTCTTATGCCAGGGTCGCGTCCAGGAACGATGCGACTCGGCCTTCTCCTGGGACCCCTTCGGAGGCTTGGGCTCAGGCGGAGAAAAATCACCGCCAAATCGAAAAACGATTCCGCCAGACGCGCGGATGCTATTTTGGCTGGGAGCGGCGTACTGGTTCAGGTGACGAGTGTACACAAAATCGGCCGGGCCCAACTGAAGTCCGATGTGACGAAAAAACCAATAATCAACGCCAGCGCCCGCAGCTGCCATCACCGACGTATCGGACACGGAAAACCCGGAAACTGGAAGATCCATCCGATCTTCCCCAACCAGGGCGTGCACGAAGCCTGTGATCTTGCTGGAGTGATTCCCAAACGTGAAGCGCGGCCCTCCCATGAAGGAGAGATTGCTGCAGTTTATAGTCGTAGTACCGACGCAATCGCTAAGCTGGTGGCCGCTGACGTCTGCCTCGACAGAAAGGCGATGAAGCAGGCGGACCGAGGCGGAAAATTCCCAGCCGTTTAGAGCCAGCCGCTGAGAAGACGTAACCGAGGTCGTCGGCAACTCAAAGTTAAGGTATGAGTAGCCGCCGAATACATCGATTGCCGGAATGTTCTGTGCGGAAGCGATGCCTAGAAGAAAGACAGCTGCCAGAGCGATGCGAACTAGTTTGTCCATGTTCTTACTGCGCCTCCAGGGAATGCAAAAATGGCAACACTGATCGAATACAGGATTGAACTGGCAACCATGGTTTGTACCGGGGCCAGCCCGGTCAGGAAACGATGCACCCTCATCGTCGGGACTTCTTTTGCCTCAAAACTAGCACGGGATTAAACAAACTAGTGATTATGATTGCCGCGCGGGGAAAAGGCAAATGGGACTCACGCGCTTGATCTGACCGTTAACCGGCAATGTCTGAGGATTTCAAATTAGGACACTACCCAGCATTCGGTGGTGGACTGATCGGCACCCGCCGTTCAGCGTGACGTATGAGGACTCTCCGTCCCGAACCAAAGCCTTACGTTGATCACCTCACATTGATAGGTGATCCAGGTCCTTGCGTCATTTGAAGATTCAGGGCTGAAATGGAGCTGGTCGAATATCGGACCAATTCCTCAGACCAATCCCAATGATGGGCACTGAATCACAAGCGAGGCTCGGGTTCGAGGCGATCCCCGGAAATCTCGAACCAAGAACCTCACAGTGATTACTGTCACATGGATACGTGATCTAGATCCTTGTGCCATTTAGGGTTCCGGACTGGAATGAAGTGGTCAGACATCAGACCAATTCCAGAATGATGGGCACTGAATCACCAGCGAGAGTCGGATTCGAGACGATCCCCAGAAATAAGGTCTACCAGGAGGTCGCCAAGCAGCTGGAGCGGCACATTGCGGAAGAGCTGAAGCCCGGCGACCTTCTGCCCCCGGAACGCGAACTGGTTCGGATGCTGGGCGTGAGCCGCGGCTCCGTGCGCGATGCCATCCGCAGCTTGGAACTGATGGGTTTGCTCGAACCACGTCATGGTATCGGCACAGTGGTTCGCAGTCCTGGTGCTACCCCAGCCAATCCTCTGGCTACCGCACTCCTGGAGAAGCGGAAGATGGTTGCGGAACTGCTCGACGTGCGCCAGATGCTCGAGCCGCCCTTGGCCGGGCGCGCCGCTGTGCACGCCTCTCGCGATGAGATCGCTGAGATGGAGGAGATTCTTGCGCGCCAGGAGGCGAACGTGCGCCGCGGCGAACTCGGAATCGAAGAGGACTCTGAGTTTCACTACAGCATCGCTCTGGCGTCCGACAACAGCGCGATCTTGAAGGTGGTGGACGTGTTGATGGATTTGTTGCGTGGGACCCGGGAACGCTCGTTGCAGGTGGAGGGACGGCAACAGAAGTCGCTCGCCGGTCACCGCCGCATCCTTGCGGCCCTGAAGCGGGGCGACGCCGCAGCCGCCGAGGCGGCCATGCGCCGGCACCTGCAGGAAATGGAAGACATCGTACTGAAGAAATTGTAAAAGAAATGGAGGTTGCAAAATGGGCCAGCTATTAGCGGTTGAAGTCATCTACCGAGGGGTCTTCCAAAAGACCCTGGCCAAGAACATAACTCGCGGCATCGTTTTGGCCGCGCACAACGAAGGCAAACTGGGCATTTCCTTTGGTCGTTATGGAGATTCTCCGGAGCGCAACGGGATTCCAGCCAAGAGTTTCGCCATCATAGCCAACGACGAGGAGACGCTCGAAGCCGGAATGGCGCAATACGAGCCGAAGCAAGTCGACCTGACTGTGGTTCTCGATGACACGCTCTGTAAGGGCGCGGAGTCGTGGGCGTGGTCTGGGCTACAACCCGTACACCATGCTCTGAAACCCGGACACACTCTCATCGTAATTTCTCTGGAGGACGCACCCGCCCTGCTGAAGAACATTCACCGCCGGGAAGAGCCTTACAAGCTGGGAATCGTGAAAGGCGTTACCAGCTTCTCCGGAATGTGGGTTTATAAGGATGACCACACCGATGTCCGCATCCTGGGCGCCATCACTAAGGCGCTGCCCAAGTTGATGAGCCTGGAGTCGGTGGAGAAATTCATCAACGAAAAACTCAAGACCTCCCTGAAAGTTATATCCGCTCGCACTGCCTTCGAGCGCTTTACCGCGATCGACGTGAAGGTGGGCGAGGGCAATCCCGAAGAGTTAGTCAAGGTCGGGCTGCCCCGCTGGGAGGACATGCGCTGCGGCGTATCCATCAAGGGTCAGGCGCAAGGCGGCCCGTTCGCCGATCCGGTGACCGGGAAAGTCGGGGGCTTCCGGCCAGTCCGCAACGAGCTATTCAAGAAGTACTCGACGCGCACGCAACGGCCGGTGGTGAACTTCGCCACCTGCACCCAGTGCACGCTGTGCTGGCTGAACTGTCCGGATGGCGCGTTCGATATTACGACCGCGGGCACCTACGACACCAACTTCGAAGCCTGCTCCGGTTGCGGCATTTGCGAGGAGATTTGCCCGGTGAAGAACTGCATCACCATGGTGAATGAGGACGAGTTCCACGATAACAACAGCCAGTGGGCAGCGTTCGAGAAAGACAAGGGCGCATACCTGAAGTGGCTGGAGACCACCATTCAGAAAGCCGACCCGATCAAAAATCGGTCGCATGGTTTCCGTTATCGCGGTCAATATCAAGAACAGGTCCCCGAAGCCATGGAAATCGCTAACAAAGGCTAGTGGCCCGGCGGCAAGCCTGAAGACAAGGAGATTAAGATGGCAACACTGACAATACCGGTTGAAGAAAAAAAGAAAACCCACGAGCAGGAAGCCCTGATTACCGGCGCTGAAGCCATTGCGATTGCCTGCAAATTGGCCAACGTCGACGTAGTCACGGCTTACCCGATCCGGCCTTATGACACGGTGATGCAGTACATCAGCCAGTTAGTAGCGGATGGCGAAATGGACTGTGAGTACATCGTGGCGGAAGGCGAGCACTCCCAATTCGAAATCGTCAAACACGCCTCCGCTTGCGGAGCGCGTGTGTTCTGCGGTTCCAGCGGCGTCGGCTGGATGTATGCCATGGAATGTCTGACGGTAACTCCTGCCCTGCGCATCCCCATGGTTGCCATGGTGGGCAATCGGGCGCTCGACGATCCCGGCGCCTTCGGTGTGGAACACAACGATGCCCTGTCGGTACGCGATCTAGGTTGGATGTTGACCTGGGTCGATAGCGCGCAGGAAGCGTTGGACACCGCTTTGATCGCCTATCGCGTGGCGGAAGATCGCCGCATGTTCGTTCCTTTGGCGATTAGTTGCGATGGCGCGTTCCTCACCCACTCCCAAGCCCTGGTCAAGATCCCGGCGCTGGAGCAGGTTAAGAAGTTCCTGCCTCCTTACAACCGCGGCGATCTGCTGCTCCACCCCGACAACGTTATTTCGGTGGCCCCACAGGCCAACGAGGACTGGGTGATGGAGATTCGACGGCAGAACTACGCAGTCACCGAGATCGCCTGCGATGTGATTCGCGAAGTCTATACGGACTTCGAGAAAACCTTCGGACGCAAGTACGGCAATCCGTTCTTCGAAGAGTATATGACCAAAGATGCGGACGTCGTGCTGCTGGGCATGGGAACGATGTCTACCCCGGTGAAAGTTGCGGTCCGGAAGATGCGCGAGGAAGGCAAGAAAGTCGGATTCGTGCGGCTGCGCTGGTTCCGGCCCTTTGCCGGTCCGGAAATTGCCAAGTGCCTGGAGCGATTCAAGGCGATTGGCGTAATCGACCGCGACTTCTCGTTCGGTTCGCCCGATCTTAGTGGTGTCGTGGCCACTGAACTTCGCTCGGCCATGTACACCAGCGCGGCCACCCGTCCACCCGTACTGGATTTCATCTGCGGGCTGGGTGGACGTGAAGTGACAGTGCCGGACGTCGAGAAGATGACGGAGATCACCTTCGAAGCCGCCAAAGGTAAAGCGCAACCCCTGACGCAATGGATCGGGCTGCGGGGATAACGCGTTTCGACGCGTTCCGAGAGCCGGAAAGGATAAACAACTATGAGCACTTTTGTAGACGAAAAACCGACGCAAAACCTGGAACCCTTCAAAGGAGTCAAGAAGGTTCCACAAGAGGAGTACTACACGTCCGGCCACCGCACCTGCCAGGGCTGCGAGTCTGCGCAAATCATGAAATTGATGGCGAAGGCCGCGGGACCCAGAACCATCGTTCTGGGTAGCACTGGGTGCATGTACGTGGCTAACACCTCTTACTACGCGACCCCCTGGGGCGTCCCCTGGATGCACACGCAACTGGGCAGTTCGGGCTCCAGCGCACTGGGAGCGGCCGCGGCATTCCGCGTCCAGATGCGCAAGGGCGTCATGAAGGATGAGCCCATCAACGTCATCGCCTTCTGCGGCGACGGCGGCGGTGCGGACATGGGCTTGGGCGCCATCTCGGCCACCATGTGCCATCCCGACTACAACCTGCTGATCCTGATGTACGATAACGAGTCCTATGCCAATACCGATATCCAGATTTCCGGGACATCGCCGTATGGCGTCAACACCTCGTTCAGCACGCCAGGAAAAGTGAAGCGCATCATGAATCACCGCTGGAAGAAGAACATGGCTCCGTTGATAATGGCTGGCCATCCCACAGTGAAGTATGTAGGAACCATCTCTACGTCCTACCCGCTGCAGGCGATGAACAACGTTCGCAAGGCGCTGTCGATCGGCGGTCCTACCTTCATTCACTGCCTCAACCCCTGCCCGAAAGGCTGGGACTTCGATCCCGTGCTTGCGTTCGAAATGGGCGAACTGGCCGTGAACACTGGCATTTGGCCTCTGTACGAGATCGAATGTGGCAAGCTGTCGCTCTACGGCAAGACCAAGGATATTGCGAACGGCAGATTCAAGCGTCTTCCGGTTCGCGATTACTTGCTCAAGCAGGGAAGGTTCGCGCACTTTATCGATGAAGACATCGAATTCTTCCAGAGCAAGATCGACGAGATGTGGGACAAATGGCTGGTGCCGGGGGTCATTCCGCTCCAGAAAGAGATCGAAGCTGTTACCCCGCCCTCCCTATAAGGGGGCGGGTTGTTCTTTTTGCTTCCACCACTCCTGGCAGAATAGGAGTCGATTTGCAATGCAGCAAGATTGACGAGATGTGGTACAAATGGCTGGTGCCGGGAATCATTCCGCTCCAGAGAGAAATCGGAGCTGATACCCCGCCCGCCCTATAAAGGGGGGTGGGGTTTTCATTTGCCCGGACGATTTCCGGCAAGGAGTGCTAAGCGAGAAGAAGAGAAGACCAATTCTGACAATTTCCCAGGAGGATGCCAATGGCCACGAATGTGACCTCCTTAGTTCCCACAGAACCCAAGATTGTCAACCGCTGGCTTCAAATGTGCGCCAGCATAATCGCGATGATGGCCATCGCGAATCTGCAATATGCCTGGACGCTTTTCACTAAACCCTTAACCTTAAGCCTGCACGCGACTTTGGCCGCGGTGCAAATCGCATTTGCCGCATTCATCTTGTGTGAAACCTGGCTGGTTCCCTTTGAGGGCTATCTCGTCGATCGCCTCGGACCTCGCTTGGTGATCGGCATCGGCGGCCTGCTGGTGGGCGCAGGCTGGATCGGTTCCGGCTACTCCTACACGACAACTGGGCTCTACATCTGGTACGCGATCGGTGGAATTGGCGCCGGCGCCGTTTATGGCGGCTGCACCGGCAACGTGCTGAAATGGTTCCCCGACCACCGCGGACTTTGCGCGGGCATTGTGTCCGGCGCCTATGGCATCGGCACCGCGATAACCGTCGCTCCAATCGAGAAAATGATCCATGCTTCCGGCTATCGGCATGCGTTCATCTTTTGGGGCATCGCGCAGGGCATCATCGTGACCGTTGCGGCCATGTTTATGGTAGCGCCACCGAAAGGATGGCTACCAAAAGCGTGGAAACCTGTCGCCAGGGTCCATCAAGCCACTGTTGATATGACTTGGTGGGAGATGCTGAGGCAACCATCTTTTTACCTTATATACGTCATGATGACGTTGGTGGCGTTCGGCGGCCTGGTCGTCACTTCGCAGCTCAAGGAAATTGCCACTTTTTACAAAGTGGACAAGGTCATCGTTGCCTGGGGCCTGTCGGCCGCAATTCTGGCGATCCAGTTGAACCGCATCGTAAATGGCGTGACCCGTCCTCTGTGGGGCTGGATCTCCGATCACATTGGCCGAGAGAACGCCATGTTCACCGCTTTCCTGATCGAGGGTCTTGCGGTATGGGCATGGTTGCAGACCGCCAGCCGGCCTGTGATGTTCATCCTGTTGTCCAGCCTCGTCTTCTTTGCCTGGGGCGAGATTTTCTCGCTGTTCCCCTCCATCACGGCCGACCTTTACGGCAGGAGATGGGCCACGACGAACTACGGCATCGTCTATACCGCGAAAGGTACAGCATCTATTTTTGCTGCTCCGGTCGCTGCGTACGTGATGGTGAAGACGGGTTCCTGGATCCCGGTGTTCTACGTCATGATAGCCTGCGACATCGTCGCCGCCTTCATGGCGTTGCTGTGGCTGAAGCCGGTGGCGACGCGCGCCATCGCCAAAGCCGAGGCAACGGCGGTGTCAGCGGCATCGGCGCAAGCCCCCAAAACCAAAGAGGCGACGGACGAGAAACATCCGACGGGTATTAGTCGGTAGTCATTAGCGTGAAGCGCGGTAAGGACAGAAGGCACGAGGCGGTTGGGCCGCGGCCGCATAAAACCCGAGCCCACTCCGGTGCTAGCTCTCCAGCGGCCCACTTTTCGAAAATCGAAACGCAGGACATCCTCGTTTTCTCCTCTGCCAAGACTGAGAGCAACGCACGCTATCCTTGCCCGCCGCAAATGCGGGCCACCTCGCCTTAAGAATTCCTAGGGAAGCTGCGAGAAATGCAGAGGGCCCGGCCTTTTGCCGTCGAGCGGCGGCAGAGTGAGTGTCCTCACTCTTGGCATGGCCGGGCCCCAATTTGCGGTATTCAGTTTTTGGTGCCTCCCAAATTATTATTAGACCCTTCTGACTCGGCTGTCGGTGATCTTTATCACGAATGCACGGTCAATTTGCCGTCGATCCTAGACCTCCGTCCAGTACCTGCAATCAGTGACAAACCACTCCGCTATCTAAAGCTGGCAGATGCGCATCCATAGTGAGTACCGGTCACAGTGTTGCAAGTCAGTCTCAGTTTTCTATGAACCTGCACTGCATCGTTGTGGGTTGATGACTTGGCACTACGCGATCCGTAGGAGCGCTGAAAATCGAACACGCCGGCCGGTAACCGCCAGCAGGGAGTGACTTCAATCACAGCTTTGAGTGAGGAAGGGCACTGCGGCACCTTCCCAGAACAGCAGAAAATGGGTCTCGCGGAAATTTTGGGGCGTGTGCGGTTCCGGGCAATCGGAATCGCTTGAGTTTTGTCCCCAGGTCAGCTCCCCGCGATTGACCCCAAGGGCACCGGCATCAAGGAGGATTCAAAATGGCATCAAACACTCTCACCATCACCGATAATCGCACCGCCACAAACTACAACCTGCCGATTGAAAACGGCACAATCCGGGCCATGGACTTGCGGAAGATCAAGACCGGCCCCGACGATTTTGGGCTCATGACCTACGATCCCGCGTTCATGAATACTGCGTCCTGCCGCAGCAGCATCACCTTTATTGACGGCGACAAGGGCATCCTTCGCTACCGAGGCTACCCCATCGAAGTGCTGGCGGAACACTGCACTTTCCTGGAGGTTGCCTACCTGCTGCTGTTCGGCGATCTGCCCGCTCCTGAGGATCTGAAAAACTGGATCAACGAGATCACCCATCACACCATGCTGCATGAAAACACGAAACAGTTCATGGAGGGCTTTCGCCACGATGCCCACCCAATGGCCATGCTGGTGAGCACGGTGGCAGCCTTGTCCGCCATCTATCCCGAGGCTAGAGAGATTCACGATCCCGCCAACCGGCTGCACCAGATCAAACGGCTGATTGGCAAGATGCCGTCCATCGCGGCCATGTCGTATCGGCACAGTCTCGGCTACCCGTATGTGTATCCGGACAACGATCTCACCTATCCCGAAAATTTCATGAACATGTTGTGGAGGATGGTGGAGCCGAAGTACGTGGCCAATCCTGTGTTAGCCCGCGCGTTGGACATTCTTTTCATTCTGCATGCCGACCACGAGCAGAACTGCAGCACCAACGCCATGCGGGCCGTGGGCAGCGCCCAGACCGATCCGTATCTGTCAACCGCAGCCGCAGCTGCTGCTTTGGCCGGACCTCTGCACGGCGGCGCCAATGAAGCCGTTCTGGTGATGCTCGACGAAATCGGCTCGAAGCAGAATGTCCCTGCCTACATCAAGAAAATCAAGGAAGGCAAGGGCAAGCTGATGGGCTTTGGCCACCGCGTTTATAAGAACTACGATCCGCGCGCCAAGATCATCAAGTGGACGGCCGAGAAAGTATTCGCAGTCACGGGCGGAAACCCCAAACTTGACATCGCGCTGGAACTGGAGCGGATCGCCCTTGAGGATGAATATTTCGTCACGCGCAAACTGTATCCCAACGTAGACTTTTACTCGGGAATCATCTATCAGGCCATGGGCTTTAAGCCGGAAATGTTTACCGTGCTGTTTGCCATCCCGCGCACCGCGGGCTGGCTGGCCCAATGGCAGGAGATGCTCACCGACCCGGAGCAGAAGATTGCGCGTCCGCGGCAGGTCTACACCGGACACGAAACACGGGAGTTTGTGCCGGCCGAAAAACGCGCGCCGGCTTTGGCCACGACGCGTTAGAACCTTGCGCCTTTGTGGTGCCGGCAGACTCGGTCACCGGCGGGTGGCCCGGGTGGCAGATGGCCCGGGCCTCGCGTCCATCCTGACTCTGAAGGATTCCCCGTCCAAGCTCCGCTTGGGCGGGGTTTTTCGTTAGTCACTGACTCGACGGCATGCTGGTGCCCTGTCGGCGTGAGCGGCAAAGAACTATTTCCTTGCCATGAATTCACGGAGAATCCCATTGCATTCCCGCCAACATACAGTTTCGCTGTGTGGACTGTGCCGCCCATTCTCGATAAAAAGCATCTCCGCGCCAGCCAGCGCGTCGTGGGCTCGTTCGATCTCTCCCGGCTCCGTTCGAGGATCTCCTCTCCCGTGCACAAATGTCACCGGCACTTTCAGCTCGCCCAGTCGCCCGTCGTACAAATCTTCGTCCGCTCGCATGCTGGGGGCGGCGAGTCTCAACCAGACACGGCAATTCCGCTGTACCACCTTCCTCCATTGCTCCTCGCCATGATCCACCACCAGCAACCTTTGTGCCTTTTCATTTACGTCCTCCGGTTGCGCCGCAAATCGCTTGAAAAAACTACGCGAGTTCGGCTTGTTCCGGTAGAAATGAAATGCTTCCAGAATCAGCCGCGCGCACCGCTGTGGCGCCGACAGCCCGATCATCGCGGCAATCACCGCTCCATCGCTGTGTCCCCAAAAGGCCGCTCGCTCGATCCCCAGTGCATCCAGCACAAGAAGGGTCTCCTCCGCTGCCCGGCGATGAAAGTCCGTCGGCATCTGCCCCGGCAATCGCGTTGAGCGCCCGTAACCGGACCGATCCGGAACCACAAAGCGGACTTGCTGCCCCAATGCTTCGATCTGCCGGTCGATCGGATACACCCCATAACCCCACCCCCCATGCAAAAATACCATTGGCCGTCCTCTACCTACATCCCGGTAGTGAATCCGAACCGGTCGAACTCCAGGTGCATGCGGCGAATTTGGCAATTCCACAAACGGCATGTGATCTCCACTTGTTTCGCTGGCGAACTTCTTGAGTCCAGAGAAGTGTGGCTCTGTGGAAAAGTCCGAAACCGCACTTTTCCACCGCCCTTGCCAATCGCGCCAAAAGCGCGCGATTAGCACTTTCCCGCAGCCGGCCCCAAGGTTACATTTTCAGATGGCGTGACGCGATCGGGCCAGCCAGCGGTTCATGCCGCGACGGCCGAGGACTCACGTGCTCCTTGCCGGGATTCGGGCCGCTATGCGGTCCGTGCCCATGTAGGGCTGCAGCGCCTCCGGAATGCGCACGCTGCCGTCGGCTTGTTGATAGTTCTCCACGACGGCAACCCAGGTGCGTCCTACCGCTAACCCGCTGCCGTTCAACGTGTGCAGGAATTCAGTCTTGCTCTTTCCTTCTGGTCGGAAGCGGATATTCGCCCGCCGCGCCTGAAAAGTTTCGAAGTTCGAGCACGAAGAAATCTCGCGGAACAAATTTTGTCCCGGTAGCCAGACTTCAATGTCGTAAGTTTTCGCCGCAGAGAATCCCATATCGGCGGTGCACAGCGTGACCACGCGATAGTGCAGGCCAAGTTTCTGCAACACGGTCTCGGCATCGTGGGTCAGCTTCTCCAGTTCATCGTACGAAGTCTCCGGACGTGAGAACTTCACCAGTTCCACCTTTTGAAACTGGTGCTGACGGATAATTCCCCGCACATCCTTGCCATACGACCCGGCTTCGCTGCGAAAACAGGGAGTGTACGCGGTCAGGCAGACTGGCAAGCACGCGGCGTCAAGCACTTCGTCGCGATAGAGATTCGTGACCGGCACTTCGGCCGTCGGAATCAACCAAAGATCTTTCTCGCCGTGCGGCACTCGAAACAGGTCCTGCGCAAACTTCGGAAGCTGGCCCGTGCCATACATCGACTCAGAATTCACCAGATACGGCGGAAGCACTTCGGTGTATCCGTGCTCTCGAGTGTGCAGATCGAGCATGAAATTAGCAAGGGCCCGCTCCAATCGCGCACCCAGCGCCCAGTACACGGCGAATCGGGCGCCAGACAGCTTGGCGGCACGTTCCAGGTCGAGCACCCCCAACTCTTCGCCTAGTTCCCAGTGCGGCTTGGGCTTGAAATCGAAATGAGGCGGCGCGCCCCAGCGTCGAGCTTCCACGTTATCTTCGACGCTCGTCCCCACCGGCACGCTGGCGTGTGCCAGATTCGGAATAGAGGTCAGAATCTCGCGCAGGCGCGCTTCCTGTTCGGCCGCCTTTTTTTCGGACTCCTGAATCTGCTCGCGCAGTTCTTTGGTCTCCTGTATCTGCGCCGAAGCGTTCTGGCCGCTCTTCTTGAGCTTGGCAATCTCCTCGGAAGCCCGGTTGCGGCGCGCCTGCAGAGTTTCCGCCGCCGTGATGGCCTGTCGGCGCTCGGCATCGATGGTGCGAAAGTCTTTCAGGACCTCCGCCGGATTTATTCCGCGCTGCCGCAGCTTTTCTTCCACCAGCGCCAAGTTGTCACGAACAAAATTTAAATCAAGCATTCTGCTTTAACTTTAGCTGAAAAACGCGATTCCGTGCACGCGGACGGCAAGGCCTTGAACCGCAGAGGACGCAGAGAGCGCCAAGAGGAACGGGCGACCCCTTCATGATTTGTCATCCCTCGCTCCGCTCGGGATGACAAAGTCTGGTGAACGCTATTACAGAGCTGGTTTTGCATTCGCCACGAGCGGTTGGCATCCCTTCTCCTGTAAACTAGCTCGCGATGAGACTCCCCCGTTCCTGGCGCGTGGCGCTGCTGTTGCTCTGCTTGACCCTCGTCTTGCTCGGCTCGATCTTCCTTTGTTTGACCCCGGGCGCATTCGCGTCCGCTTACAACGGCCGCCCCAAGCTCGTTGTCATCATCGTGATTGACCAGTTCCGCGGCGACTACCTGGAACGCTATCGCGACCAGTTCGGCGACGGAGGCTTCCGCGTGTTTCTCGATCGCGGCGCTTATTTCACCGACTGCAACTACGACTATGCCAACACCCGCACGGCCCCGGGACACGCCACCCTGTTCACCGGAAGCTACACCAGCGGACATGGCATTGTTGCGAACGAATGGTGGGACCCGCAGAAAAAGAGGCGAGTAACGTCGGTGGAAGACGATACGACGAAACTTGTTGGTGTCGACCGCGTTGGGCCGGGCGCATCGCCACACAACCTCCTGAGCGACACGCTCGGGGACGAGTTGAAACTGGCCACGGGCGGCAAAGCCCGAGTGTTCGCCATCTCGCTGAAGGATCGTGCGGCCGTCTTGCCCGCCGGGTTTTCCGGGGACGCCGCCTACTGGATCGACCCCAAAAGCGGCGACTGGATCACCTCCTCATACTACCGTCCGGATCTGCCCGAGTGGGTGCGAAATTTCAACGGCAGACGTCCCGGGGAAGGGCGCGCGCAGAAATTCTGGAACCGCGAATGGAAAGACAGCGACGGAAACAGGCTCGGCTCGACCGCGCCGCGAAACGGCAAGAACAAAGACGGCATGCCTGCCGGATTCTACGAGGTCGTGGGCTCCACTCCCTTCGCCAATGATTACCAGTTCGAATTTGCCAAGGAACTCGTTTTGTATGAAAAGCTGGGCGCAGGCTCAGCGACGGACCTGCTGGTGATCAGCCTCTCGGCCAATGATATTCTCGGCCACCAGGTTGGTCCCGACTCTCCGCAAATGCGCAGCATGGCGCTCGAACTCGACCGAAGTTTGGCGGAGTTCTTCAGCTTCCTCGGCCATCAGATTGGGATGGCCAACGTGTGGATGGCGCTCTCCGCCGATCACGGCATCGCGCCTCTGCCTGAATTCGCGAAAACTCTTCGACTGCCCGCAGCCAATCTCGACGCGAAAGCGTTGCGCGAACAGATCAACTCCCTGCTCTCGAAGAAATATGCAAAGAAAGCCGAGTACGTGCTCGATCTCGATTACCCGCTCGCATGGCTGAACCAGGATGCGTTCGCCGGAATCTTGCTCGAGCACAAGGAATCCGAGGACGAAGCCGATGCGGGCGAAGCCATGAAGCAAGCGGGACTGGCCGGATACTTTACCAAGTCGCAGTTGGCGCGTGGAGAAACTCCCGCCACCGAGATCGGGCGCCGCTATGCCCACAGCTACTCGCCCGAAGGGGGATGGTATGTGATCGGAATCCCGGCTCCGTTTCAAGTCGGAGTCAAGACGGGCACCGATCACGCATCGCCTTTCTCGTACGATACTCATGTGCCCCTAGCCTTCTATGGCCTCGTCTTTCAGCCGAGAATCTACCGGACTCACGCCGAACCGGTCGACCTCGCGGTGACGCTAGCCTCGCTGCTCGGAATCAATGCACCCGCCCAGGCCACCGGAAGAGTGCTGACGGAAGCGCTGCAACCGCCGCATCATTCCACGGCATCGTCCGCCGCGCCGTCATCGCTTCAACCCGCCATGCCCGCCGCCGCACCGCTCGCCGGGGGAGCCCAATGACGCCTATCGGCAATCCGGACTTGTCCGTCAGCTTCGCCGGCATCGAGTTGAAAAATCCGATCATCGCCGCTTCTGGCACCTTCGGCTATGGCATCGAGTTCGAAGACATCGTGCATCTCGACCGGCTCGGCGGTTTAGTCGTCAAAGGTTTGTCCAAAGAACCGATGACCGGAAATCCGCCGCCGCGCTTGTTTGAGACCGCTGCCGGAATGCTGAATGCCATCGGACTGCAGAATATCGGCGCACCCGCGTTCCTCGCGGAAAAACTCCCGGCGTTGCGGGAGAAGAAGAATGTGGTCGTGTTCGCCAACGTCTTCGGCTACACCCGCGCGGATTACGAGCAGACGATTGAGATCCTCAATCAGGGCGAAGGGATTGCGGCGTACGAGATTAACGTATCTTGCCCGAACACGACGCAGGGCGGCATTCAGTTTGGCAGCGACCCGCACTTGCTCGACGAAGTAGTGCGGACGGCGAAGCGCGTGGCGTCGCGGCCGGTCATCGTCAAACTCTCGCCCAACGTCACCTCGATCGCCCAGATGGCGCGCGTTGCCGAGGAAGCGGGCGCCGACGCCATCTCCCTGGTGAACACGTTTCTAGCCATGGCGATTGACGCGGAAACGCGGCGCCCAAGAATTGCCAATGTAACCGCCGGCCTCTCCGGTCCGGCCATCAAGCCGATCGCGCTGCGCATGGTCTACGACGCAGCTCACTCGGTCAAAATTCCGGTGATCGGCATGGGCGGAATCACCACCGCGGCGGACGTGGTGGAATTCATGCTCGCAGGAGCAAGCGCCGTGCAGGTGGGAACTGCGAGTTTCTTCGATCCGGTGGCCACGGAAAAATTAGTGGAGGAACTGACCGCCTACTGCCGCGAACACCGCATCGAGCGCCTCAGCGACTTGACTGGCGGTTTGCTGACGGACTGATAAAAATCCATTTGGTAATTTTGCAATCGGGTAATTTGGTAATTTGAAAACCTGAAAGCGGCGCGATTTTAAATTACAAAATTACTCGATTACCAAATTACAAAATCCATTTTCGCGTCTACCGTCCGCTGGCGTGCCAGATCGATCCCGGCGACTGATAGTTCAGCCCTTCGCCCCACATCACGTGCGTATCCCCGTGGTTGTCGATCGCGAGTCCGAAGTAGTCACCGAAAGGAAAACGGAAACCTTCCTTACTGATATAGCGATAGCCCGGCACGTAGCTTGAGATCCTGATCTCATCCCCCCAGGTCGCTCCGCCGTTGCTCGAACTCCGATAGTAAGTGTTCCAATACGGAGAGTTGCGCTTATCCATCCAAGCTATGCGGACGTCGCCGGTGTTCCCAGCCACGATCGCCGGGAAAGCGTGTTCCACGCCCGGTTCGGCGTAGGAAACGCTAACGCGCGGCAACCAGTTTTCGCCGCCATTGGTCGATGACGAAAAATAAATGCGCTGCGGGCCCATCGGCGCGCTGCCGGCGCTCCAGAGCGCGTAAAGAGTTCCGTCGGCGTCCGACGTCAGAGCGACCTGCGCGCCCAGAAACGCCTCGCCACAGTCCTCGCCCTTGCAACCGGGCGCCGCCTCTGAAACGTCGAGCAGAGTCGCACTCCAAGTCTTGCCCGCATCCGACGACTTCGCAAGATACAGGTTCACCGCGCCCCGCGCTCCTCCGGCTTTTGAGTAGGAAGCCCAGGCCAGATACGCATTGCCTGCGGGATCAACCGTGGCCGCACCCAGCAGAGACCATCCCGGACGGCTGTCAGCATTCACGCGCGTCGATGTAAAGCCGCGCCCTCCATCCTGCGAGGCCGCCACCCACACCTCTTCTTCATGATTGAAAGCCACGTAAACGCTCTGGCCGCGCACCGCCAGCGCCGGTTTATCGAGTTCCGCGTCGCTGCGAACTGCCATCGTAAACGCCCACGTGGCGCCAGAGTCCACCGACTTAGCGACCATGACCACGTGTTTACCGTTCTGCAGCCACGCTGCATACACGGTGCGGCGGTCCACCGGGTCCACGGCAATCTGTGGGTCAAACTGGCCCGCACCGGATTCGAGCATTACGCGCGGAGTCTGCCAGGTCTTGCCGTTATCGTCGCTCGCCACCAACAACATGGTTGGCACGCGGCAGCCCTTGCAATCGGGCACTCGCCCGTAGTGCGGATAAAGAACGTAGATCCGGCCCGAACCATCGGCCGCCACGGCTGGTTCCCACTGGTCGCCGCTGGTCAGACCGACCCGCGTCTGGGCGGAAAATTGCGGCGACGACGCCCAAGCCAGGTTCAGGTTACCCAGCGCGAGCAACAGGACCACGAGTTTCGGAACGACGAGTTTGGAACAAGCGGAGCGCATGCAAGCCATCGAACGTAAATCGGGGCGGAGGGGAAGAAACTGGACCCTGACCTCGAACTTTATCCCGAAGCCGGTCGCCGGTCAACCGCCGCTGTCATAACCAGCGGTCAATAAAATTGGCACCCCGGAAGTAACCACCAAAGTATGCTCAAAATGGGCCGAAAGCGCGTGGTCGCCCGCCCGCACCGTCCAGCCAACTTTTTTTGCCGCCCCACTCGGCGGTTGTGTCTGTGACACGGCGTGCTCAGAAGCTATTGCTGCAGCCTCCTTCTAGTCCAGTCGCCAAAGCGGAAACCGCGAATGAAATGGTTGTTGTCGCAGTGATGCTGAGTGGCCGGTTTGTGAGATGAGTGAGGTCATGAATAGATCACGAATAAGATCAGCTGAATTCGGAGCGCGGGGCTCGGGGAGAATACAGCAGGAGCAGCAGGAAGCCACCCAGATAGAAACCCCAGACGTTGGCGAGCGTAAAGCCGGATATCCGCAGAATGAGCCCGAACAAGCCCAACACCTCGCACAAAGCGTACAAGAACAGGTAGTTCGTTCTCCAGCGCGCCACCGCTACACGGTCATCGGACCTTTCCTTCAGCGCCGCTTCGGACGGCAAGACCAGCGTCCGGCGCACCACCACCGTCGCACCCACGACGCTGATCGAAATAAAAGAGAGGGCGTGAAACAAGGTATTCGCCGGATTGCGCGTAAGTGTCCGGGCGATCATTTCTCCCGCCACCGCGTACAGCGCGATGCTCACCAGCATGGCGAATTGAACCTGGCGCACCAGCCGTACTGCGGCTCTCATAACTATAGATTCTGCACCTAAACTCGAGCTCCGTCATGCCATATCTTCCTGAGACCCCTTTTGGTAATGGCGCAAACTTTCAGCAGCCAATTGTGTAGGTTAATGGTCGTGATGGTTCAAAGCCGGGCGAACTCTCAGAAAAATCTGGAACGAGACTGGATTTTTCCCGTAGGAGGAGTCCAGGGTTAAGGGTTTCGTGTAAACCGTAATGTCAGCGCCCAGGCCCAACTGCCAGAGCCGGCTCTGGACGAGGTCGTGCGCGCCGCCAAAAGTGTACGCTCCAATACGGAAGCTCGGAAGCAAAGGATTGCCGGGAAATAATTCGTCTTTGTCGACCAGTTCCATCCGCGAGAACGCATAATTGCGCGACTTGAAGTTCGCCGTCGTCTCCAACAGATAACTATTCAGATTGTGGTCATCCGCTTCCTTGTGCACTCGTCCCCACACCACCGACGTGGCCCACGAGCCTCTCGCGAACGGCCGCACATATTCCACCGAGGCCGTCTGCCGGCGCTGGCTACCAGGTTCGAGCGCCTCGGGATGCTCCAGCCGTCCATAGCTGTACTGCGCCGTCCAGTTCCGCGATGGGGCGATGCTCAAGCGTGCCGACCAGGAATCCAGCGGCGCGAACTGGATGCTGTAGCGCTTTTCGTCCGGCTCGCGGCCATTGAATACCGAGCCTTCAATTTTCAACCGGTCCACGACGAGTCCCGTGGTGATCACTCCGAAGCTGGTATGAGTGGAATCCTGCAAATGATGAGACAACGGCGCCATCGGCAACTCGGTCGCGGAAGCGCGGTGCATGTAGGGCACCGGACCGAACGCGGGCTCGCCCGCGGCCGCGCCATAAAACAGCCAGGAAGTTCTTTCGCCGATCGGTCGCGTGTAATAGAAGGCGAGTTCGGAAAATACGTTATGCGGATGCTGGTAGTCGACCAGCGGTTGACCGTGATAGGTTTCGCCCGTCTGGAAAAGCTCGGGGAACCCCGGATGCGGCGCAGTCAGCGACTCGGCAGAAAACATTTCGCGAAACATAATGCTGCCGCGCCCCAGTTTGTGCTGCTCCATCAGCATCAGCCAGTTCACCGACTCAGCCTTACCCTCGCCGCGCGGGCCGCCCTGCTGGTTGTAATCCACAAAGACTACGCCGTGCGCCATCAGATCCCAGGCGCCAACCGACTTCATCCACAAATGTCCGGGCGTCGCCGCGGGCTGCCATCCCGTGCCTGAACCATGGTGCGGTGACGGCATCCAAGCCGGTGCCGGCTGCGGAATATCCATGCCTGGCATGTCCATGTTGGGCATGTCCATCTTTTGTTCTGTCGGATTTTGCGGTGTCCGATCTTGCAGATCACTCCCATGAGCTTCTAAGACGACGTCCTGCGCTCCAGCGAACGATGCCCACAAGTTAATTACGAAGAAACTCACGATAAACGCCCGCACGTCACACCCCTCATGCGCAAAATTCATGCGTGAAAGATAAAGTTATTGATGCTGTGATTGAAGATCGCCTTAGGTGAGGAAGGAGACTAGATCCGCAGCGGAGTCGTACCAGGCGGATCTGCGGAGAGAACCATCAAAACTCCCAAACTTCCCAAGAAGCATGCAGGCAGCGCAGGCTTGATTTGCAGAATGACTCGTGAGCACGGAGCTGAAGGTTGTGGGGAAGGCGAAGCTGGGACCACCGCTGCGTCATGACCGGTCAGGCAGCACTGGTAGCTCACCGGCGCCGGCCGCGGGGAATCAGGAAGGCTCTTGCCGCCGTGCGCGTGGCAACCTGCCGGACGCGCACCGAGGCCTACCGACTGTCCTACAAACGACGCGGACGCGTGACCAGCCTCTGGCAAAGCGTTCATCGCCAAGGGCGCTATCACGAGCGCCGTGCTCAACAGAAGCCCCAGAATTTTTGACCCGAACTTCATTACTTCCACATTACTTGCACCCGAACTTCAACGATGCGCCGTCACGACCCGGTAATCTTCACCCGTATTTCTTCCGGCAGCCGCTCGCGGATCTCCGCCGGCAGCCGGTCATGCACGTGTCGCGCCCCCAGCTTAGCCGCGTCCACAACCGCCATGGGCGCCGGAGTAGCCACGGCCACGATCAACCAGATCAGCGCCGACAGGGCGAAGCCCGCCAGCGCGCCCACCTCCAGCCAGAAAGCGTGGCGTGGTCCAAAGTACCGGATCACGGCAAACGCCAGCAAAAACACGGCGGCCGATGCCGAAGCCAGCACAATCAGCGAAATATCGATGATGCGGTGCAGTTTCTGGCGGCCGCGGCAGTGCTCGCAATCGGCGAAATGTAACTCGTAATCCCCACGCATCTCCGGAGCCAGGCCGGAAATATCGTAGCGCCATCCCGCAAGGATTTTCCCTACAATCGGTTCAACGCACTCGCTCATAAGAGGCTACAGCCGGATGGGTTCAAGAACTTCCGTCTGGGTCGCCAGCAGCACACGGTTATGCCACAGCCCCTGACGGCCGCCGAGCGCCTGTTCTGCCGCGGCTCGCGCGATTTCGGGATGGTTATTCTGTTCAGATAAATGGGCCAGAATTAAGTATTCAGCTCCTCCATCATAATCGCTGGAGAAAAATTCCGCGAGCGACTCATTCGACAGATGCCCCACCCGGCTCATCACCCGCTGCTTCACCGACCACGGATACGGCCCCGAACGCAGCATCTCTACATCGTGATTCGATTCCATCACCAGCACGCTGCAGCCCCGCAGATGGTCCCGCACGCTGGCCGGCATGTAGCCCAGGTCGGTGGCAAAACCAACCTTGACGCCTTCCGCGCGAAACGTGAAGCCCACCGGATCGGCGGCATCGTGCGGAATCGTGAAGGGCATCACCTCAATATCGCCCACGCGAAAGCCTCGCCCGGCAGAAAAATGTTCCGTCTTCGGCAGTTCCGGAATCGCACCCTCTTGGTCGCGCACCGCCCGGCTCCAGGCATGATGCGTCGGCGCCGTCAGGAAGACAGGCACGTTCAGCTTTGTTGCCAGCCGCTGCAGCCCGGAAACATGATCGGAGTGCTCGTGCGTGATCACGATCGCGGAAATTTCCTCGGTGCGTTCGTTATCACGGTCAGCGAGCGCCCGCAGCCGCTTGAAAGTTTCGCGGCCCGACAGACCAGCATCCACCAGAATGCGCGTTGAACTCGTTGCCACCAGCGCACAGTTCCCACGACTGCCGCTAGCCAGCACCGACACCGACACTCCCATAGCCGTAGCTTACCCCTACCGGCTGTGGAAACGGCAGCAGTTTTTCAGTAGCCGGTACCTTTGGTGGGAACTCCCCCGGCAGCCCGTCGCCCTTCCAACCGCCAACTCATTTCCTTGCGAACAGATTGTCAACCACGCCCCGCCCCATCGCTCCACCGAACGCGCCCGCAATTCCCGGCACGAACGCCAGAAAGGATTCGTAGATCTGCGCCCGATCCGGCTTCTGTGAAAGAAAGAAATATGCCAGCCACTCCACCACCGGCACGAACACTCCGACCAGCAGCACCCAGCGCCAGGGCCTTCGCGGGCTCAGAATTCCAAGCAGCATGCACGCCGCCAGCACCACCATCGCCGTCAACAGCAAATCACCCACTTTGATATCCAACCACCCCGCCAGCGCTCCCGACATCACCGCCAGCAAATAACAAAAACGGTCTCCGCCAGATTTTCTTTTAGGAAGAATTCCGCCCAATGCCGTCGCCATATCCCAATCTTACGAGTACGTATAAAATCCGCGCCCGCTCTTGCGTCCCAGCCAGCCCGCATCCACCATTTTGATCAGCAGCGGACAAGGCCGGTACTTCGGATCCCCCAGCCCATCCTGCAACACCCGCATAATGTCCAGACACACGTCGAGCCCGATAAAGTCCGCCAGCGTCAACGGCCCCATCGGATGCGCCATCCCCAGCTTGAACACTTCATCCACCGCCGGCGCCGTGGCCACGCCCTCCATCACCGCGTACATCGCCTCATTCAGCAAGGGCATCAGCACGCGGTTCGACACAAATCCCGGAGCGTCATTCACCTCCACCGGCGTCTTCTCCAGTTTCACCGCCAGGTCGCGCACCGTTTCAAACGTAGCCTGTGAAGTCGCGAGCCCTCGAATCACTTCGACCAGTTTCATCACCGGCACCGGATTAAAGAAGTGCATCCCGATGACCTTGCCGGCGCGCCCGGTGAGCGCCGCAATTTTCGTGATCGAAATCGAAGACGTATTCGTCGCCAGAATCACCTCCGGCCTCGGCTTCATCATGCGATCCAGGTCGCGGAAAATCTCCGCCTTGATCTCAAACTTCTCCGTCGCCGCCTCGATCACCAGATCGCAATCCCCCAGCTTCGTCCGATCCACCACCGCCGTAATCCGCTCCAACGTGGATACCTTGTCGCCCGCCGTAATCTTGTTCTTGGCCACTTCGCGATCAAGGTTCTTGCCAATCGTATCGAGCCCCCGATCCAGAAATCGCTGCTCCACCTCGCAGAGCACAACGTTGAACCCGCACCGCGCAAACACATGGGCGATCCCATTGCCCATCGTGCCCGCCCCAATCACTCCCACCCGTTGAATCGCCATGATTGCCTCGCCCAAAGATTGCCTCGTCAACCAGTTTGTCGTAGATCAAGCGCAAATAATTTTTCACCAGGTGCGAAGGTGCACCCTCTTTTCGCGCCTTCAAAAAGTGGGCCGCCGGACGGCTAGCACCGGAGCGGGTTCGGGTTTTACGCGGCCGGGCGGTCGAATCCACGGAACAACCGACAACCGCCGATCAGGACGCCGGTGTTTCCGGGTTGGCTTGCACGATCAAACTGTGCCGCCGCGCCACACGGCGCCGCTGCGATTCCTGTAGCGGTGCAGAGGCGGCAATCGCGCAGAGAACATAAAACAGCGCGGCGTTTGCCGGAATCTGCAGATTGAAATCGAGAAAGCTGTGCACCAGGATCCCCACACAACCGAGCAGAGCGGCCACGGTCATCGCGCCGCTGGCGCTCTCGGTCCAATTCTTAAGCTTGCCCGCAGCCCGGCGGAAGACCAGCACCAGAAACCAGATCGCGATTGAGAATCCGGCCAGGCCGGTCTCGACCAACAGTTGCAGATAATCATTGTGCGCCTGGTTCACGAAGAAGTTGGTGTAGAAACTGCGAAATTCCGGGTAGACAATCGGAAAGGCACCCAGTCCCCAACCGAGTAAGGGCCTCTTGACCAGCATGCGCAAGCAGTCGCGATCGATGGTGAGGCGAGTCCCTCCGCTGATCTCTTCGCGGGCTTCGGAGTGAATGCTGATCAGGCGCTGGGTGAGTTCGTTGCTACCCATCCAGACCAGAAAAACAATCACCATCGCCAGAAACGCGCCCAGCATGAGGGGCTGCTTCCAACTTCCTTCGCGCTTGCGAACCAGAAACACGCCCAGCACCACCATCTGCGCGACGAACGCGGCCATGCCTCCGCGCGAACCGGAAAGAAAAATGCTTCCCGCCATCAGCGCGGCGATCCCAGCCACCGCGATCTTGCGGTTCCCGTCCGTGAAGCGAGTTGCGGCCAGCACCAGCGGGAAGGGCGTGAGCATCTCCATCAGGCCGGCGTAATGATTGTGATTGACGTAGGGTCCATAAATGTAGCCACCCTGCTCCGAGACCCGGATCCAGTACAGCCTTCCATTCGGCGCCAAACCCTGCAGCACCGCAAACGAAGCCACTACCGCTCCGTAGCCCGTGAACAACTTGGCCAGCAGCTCAAACTGAGAGGATCGACGCAGAGTCTGGGTCACTACAAACACCAGCATGCCGTAGGCAGCGTAGAGCAGCAAGTGAGAGTAGGTCACATGACGGTAGGCCGTTGTTCCAACCACCCACTGCACCAGCACCAGCGCAAAAAAGGCGGCCATGGGGCGGTAGAGCACGTGGTCGGAGACGTTGAGTTCGCGGTTCATCCACTGGCGGGATGCCCAAACCCCCAGCAGCAGCATGGCACATGCTTCCAGGGCAAAAATGGACCAAGGCTCGACGGCTCCAAACGCCAGCGGCCCGAGCAACAGGACGGCAGTGGCGCCCATCAGCAGCGCGTTGTTGGTAAGTCTCGGTTGCGACGCTTTAGCGACGGGCGCGGGTTCAGGCTGCGTTGCCACGGCGGAACTCACGGGTTGTCCTTGGAATTGCCGGGGGATTTGTCGGACGAATCATCGGGAGAAAGTTCGAAATCGTCGAGCCAAAGCATGCCGCGAATTGCTGCACCCGGCGGGAAGCGCTCGATGGACAACAAGAGCAGATTGGTGGAGTCCGGGATCGTCACTTTGGAATGAACTTCCTTCCAGAAGTCGGCATCGTTGAGCGGGTCACTGGCATACAGCGGCGCGCGTGTGTAGTAATCGCGTAGAACGATCTGCGGTCCGCCCGCGCCCTCAAAGTCCGCCGACTTGTAGAATGCCGAGAAGTTATAAGTCGTTGCGCCACGCACCGGAATGAGTTGTTGAATCCCCGCGTCGTTGATCCCTGGGCCTTCGAAGGTGAGGGAAAGAGAGCGATGACCCTGGCGGAAGTCGCTCGGATCGAGCAAAGGCCGGACTCCGGTGCGACTAACGTAGGTCCAGTCGAAGCCTCCGTTCAGGATGTCGAGGCTGAAATCCCCGTTCACCACCAGGTTGTCCTCCGTGGGCAAGTAGGCGGAGAGGCCAAGAATGTCAGCGCTTTGCTCCCAGGCAGACATGGCGGCGTCGGGAAAATGCACTTCGATGAGATAGTGCACGAATCCGTACAGATAGCGGTTCTGAAATTTCTCGTGCAACTGCGCGAGCCGCTGCCAGGTTTTGATTGCCCCCTCGGTTTCCTGCTTACTCATCAAGAACGAGAGAAAGGCAATCAGGGAATCGGGGCGAGCCGGCACCACGTCGCGGAGCAGAACGTCCGTGTCCGGACGAACCCGCCAGCATGCACGCAGCGAGGCGTCCACCAGTGAAATGTCGTTCCCGATGACGACATGGAATTCGCGCAGGGCGCGGTCGATATCGCCGTCGATCAGAAAAAAATTGGCCGCTTCCCACGCGACATCGGGGGCGGTGGGCTCGGCCTGCAACGCGCGATCCAGCGCCGCTCGCTGGCCAGTGATGTCCCCGGTTACCTGATATGCGGCCGCCAGATCGAACCAATAGCGGGCAGCGTGGGGGTTAAGCTCGACGGCGGATCGAAGGCTGTCGATCGCGGACTGAGGATCACCGGCAACAAATACAAAATAGCGCCCGAGCCGATGGCGATAGTCTGCATTTCCCGGCGAGAGGCGCACGGCGCGCTGCAGCGATGGCAACTCCGCGAGCGAAGCAAAGAGGCTGGCGGCGAACTCTTTGCCGGTCAGAAAAAGATAGACGCAGGCGAGAAAGGCCACCCCAGCAGCGAACTGCCAACGTCGCCGGTTTGAAAGTGGAATGGCCATCAGTGTCAAACCGCTTGTTCCTCCGCCACCTCAAACCGCCTTCGGTTCCACTTCGTTCCCAGAGTCGGGAGGCTCTTCCTGATAGTAGTGACTATATTTCCCCTGATACTCATAATAATAATAATAATCGGGGGAAGTTAGATCGACCGCGTTTAGGAGCACACCGGCGACGTGAGCATTGACCTGCATCAGGATGTCGCGGGCGCGGCGCAGTGCTTGTTTCGTGGTCTGGCCGGAACGAATTACCAGAATTGTGGCGTCGGCGCGGGGTGATAGCACGACCGCGTCGGTGACGGAAAGTGTAGGCGGAGTGTCGATCACGATGTGGTCGTACAGTTCGCGCAACTCCGCGATCAGGTCCCTCATGTTGACGGAGGCCAGCAATTCGGCAGGATTCGGGGGCGGCGTACCCGCGGGCATGATGAAAAGATTGGGCAGGATCGGAGAGGCCGTAATCGTCTGCTGCACGGTGGCGCTTCCGGTCAGCACGTTACTGAGACCGCTGCTCGGGCCCATGCCCAGGATATTGTGAACACTGGGGCGGCGCAAGTCCGCATCCACCAGGAGAACGCGGACTCCCTTTTGCGCGAGCACGATCGCAGTGTTGATACTCGTGGTGGTTTTGCCCTCCTGCGGACGCGCGCTGGTCACCATGACCACCTTAGGCGGCGCCCCAAGATTGGAAAGCAGAAGCGAAGTCCGCAGCGCGCGATACGATTCGGCCATCTGCGACTGGGGGCGAACCTGGGTTACCGTCTCCACAACTTCCTTGGAGGCGGTCAAAGCCAGCCGCTTGGCAGTTGCTCCACGATTGGCGGACTTGGAGCCGAGTGGGATCATCCCAAGAGAGGGAAGGCCTGAGATCGCTTGCGCCTGCTCGGGGGTGCGGATGGTGTTGTCCATGTTCTCGAGCAGGAAGGCTAGGCCGACGCCGGAGATAACGCCCAGCACAAGCGCGAAAGTCAGGTTGCGGGGAATATTGGGTTCGCTGGGAGAGGTGGGAACGCGGGCCGCATCAATGATGCGAAAGTTATTGGAGCGCAATCCCGCGGTGAGGCCCGCTTCTTTCAGCTTTTCCAGCAATCCGTCGTAGAGTGTCCGGTTGCTGTCCACGTCACGCTTCAGGATGCTGTACTCGATGGCGCTCTCGTTGAGTTTGTTGGCCTCCTGTTTTTGCTTCTCAAAGGAGTCGCGCAACATATTTTCGCGCTGCAAAGCGGCCAGGTACTGTCCCTTGAGGTGATCAACGGCCTTGTCGGTTTCCAATTGAATCTGGCGGTCAATCTCCTTCAGTTGGTTGTTGAGCTGGGTGAGTTTCGGATACGAGGGACCGAACTGGGTGCTGAGGTCGGCAATCTGGATTCTGAGGCTAGCCTGCTGATCGCGCAACCTGCCCAGAAGCATGCCTGCGGGATCGGAAACGATGGCTGCCGATACCGCCACCGGATCATTGGACTGGGTCTGGCGATAGACGACTTCTTTCTGCATGCGGTCAGATTCCGCCATCGTCATTTCTTTGTTAAGTTCGTCGAGCTTCTCGGTGATGATGTTCTGCTTTTCGTCAGTGCCGAGAATCTCGTGCTCCTTTTGGTAGCGTACGAGCTTCTCCTGAGAGGTTTCCACGTTCATCTGCAACTCGACGAGCTGTTTGGAAAGCCAGTCGGAGGCTTGCATGGTGGATTCGTATTTGGTTTTGTAGTTCTGCTCGACATAAGTGGCCGCGAGGGTATTCACGGCGCTGGCGGCGAGCTGAGGATCGGTGCTGGTGAAATGGATCTCGATGATTCGGGTGTTGGGAATCAAAGTGACGTGGAGGTTTCCCCGAAAGCCGCCCAACAGAGCCGAGGTGCGGTTGGAATCGGTCTGCAGCGGATCGGCGACCAGGTTGGGTTGCTTTTGATCGGAATGACCACCGAACTCGGGACGCTTATCCAGATTCAGTTGCCGGATCACCTGCAGCGCCATCAGGTCACTTTGCAGGATGCGGACCTCGGTATCCAGATCGCTTGGGTCGTAGTAATCCATCACCGGCCCCGAGTCCTTGAAGGTAATGAGATTCGAATCGGCCTTGTTGATGGCGATGCGGCCTACCGCGTCGTAGACGGGAGTCTGGCGCAGGCTGGCAACGGCGACGGCCATGAAAATGCCCACTATAACCGCGGTCACCATCCATTTGCGCTTGATAAGAACGCGCATGTATTCGCGCAGTGTTGATTCCTGCGACGGCAACACGTTATAAAGTGGGGAGCCGACCGGCCTCAGGAATTCAACCGATTCGCCAGGTAGCAGTTCGCGCGATCCGTCGTTACGCGGAACGTCACTTCGCGGATCGTTACTTCGTGGAACCAGGGGCCCCAATGACATCGTTACTCCTTAGCCGCCACAAGCTCGATGCGACAGCGCGCCGCACCGACACACAGGTCTCCGCTCCAGCCGGACCTTATTCACAGCAAGCCGGGCAGACGAGAGCGGGCTGTTATGAAGAATTGGCCTGATTTTAGCATCCCCGGGGTGAGAACCGGCCAAAAATTACAGCGTGCCGATATTGTTTAGGATAAGGCTCTTCGCGTGTGGCCCTAGTTCAAAGCTATCTTTTCTAGATCGCAGCCAGTAGGGCTCAAACCCTTTAACACCCACAGGACTCGGAAGCCGCTTTGGCGAGCTTTGCTGACGGCTTCCTGAATCTGGGTGGCAGGAGGTTCGGGTCCGCTCGGCAGCTTGCCGCTATGGCCAACGTTGGTAGTGCGCCGCCGGCTAGCATTACTATGCTCTTGATGGTAGCCTTCGCTCTATTGACGGTCACCTGACGGTCACCCGACCGTGGCAAATCGAACAGCGAGCATCGGAAACGAATATCTTCACATGAACCTTGAAACCCGCGGCGCGACGAAAACTCAGTTGCGCAGAGTCAATCTAGTTTTGCGATCCATTGCCATTCTTCTGGGTGCGACGCAACTTGTCATTGCTCGCAATGGCATCGGCCCAGACTCGCGATCCTACAGCGAAATCGCAAGGGCATATTTGCGTCACGATTGGGCGATGGCGATCAGCTCGTACTGGAGCCCGCTGTACTCGTGGCTGATTGCCCTCACGTTGCAGCTTGGTGAGCCCTCCTTGAGGCAGGAGTACCCACTCCTACATTTCTTGAACTTCCTCATATTTATAGTCGCCCTCGCGGGATTCGAGTTTTTCTGGGATGGACTGCTGAACGCTGAAGCGTTGAACAGGACGCCATCGCGGCGCGAAGGGCCTCTACCCTTGCCAACTTCCGCTCTATGGATTCTCGGTTATGCCTTATTTACCTGGCTGACGGTTGGATCGATCATCGGAGTGCTGGGGCCGGACTTGTGTGTAGCCACGGTCGCACTTTTCGCGGCGGGTCTCTTGGTCAGAATCAAGGAATCCAATGCCGTTACCACCGGGAAAAGTTTGTACCTATGGCTCGGGGTCGCGCTCGGCCTCGGTTATCTGGCCAAGGCAGTCATGTTCCCCATGGCTTTGGTTTTCCTCGGCATCACGCTCTGCTTACGACTGAACTGGAGAAATGTCGCCAACGTCGGGCTCGCGCTGCTGGTCTTTGCGGGCATTGCCGTCCCTTGGATGACCGTGCTGTCAAGAGCCAAGGGGCGGCCTACATTTTCTGACAGCGGCGAGTTGACTTTTGCTTGGAGCAATTACGATTTGCCGATCCGCGATTGGCAGGGGCAGCCGGCGGGTAGTGGCATACCACTACATCCCACTAGGATGGTCTATGCACATCCCCAAATGTTTGAATTTAATGGGCCGATTCGTGCGAGCTATCCGCCGTGGTACGACCCCGCATATTGGAATGCGGGGATGTCGCCCAAGTTTAGGATCGACCTCGTCTTTCGCCATTTCGTTCGGAACGCAACGGGTATTCTGCTGGATTTTACGCGCCCTAGAATATGGCTGGTCGGCGTCATCCTCTTGCTTTTCTTCTGCGAACCTAGCGCCACCATTCGAGGTGTTTCCCGGTATTGGTACTTGATCGTGCCTAGTGTATGCGTGTTTGCCGCTTACTCGCTCACCTTTGCCGAGTTTCGTTATATGCCAGCGTGGCTGTTGATGGTCTGGGCATCGGTGCTCGCCGGGCTGCGCCTGCGGCCTGGTCATGCATCGCCGCCTATGGCAAAGTCGATTGCCATTTTGGTGGCGGTTGTGATTGTAGCCTCCATGGCCAATGGCCTTTACGGTCAGTGCAAATCAGTGCGACACGATGACGCGACCGTGCAGTACTCGATCGCCGAAGGCTTGACCAGACTCGGCGTCCGCCATGGTGACATGGTCGGCGCGATCGGCTTTGACAATGATGCGCATTGGGCATATCTGGATGGCCTCATGATCGTTGCTGAAATTCCCACGGGCAGTGTGTGTGATTTCTGGAATGCTTCAGCCGCTGACAAAAGCGACGTGCTGCACAAGTTTGCGCAAGCTGGTGCAAGAGCGATAATCACCAACGGAGACCACCATTTTGAGAGCACAAGCCGGGACGTGCCTTTTGACTTTGCAGCATGTTCGCGCCCAGACTCTGGCTGGCACAGGATCGGGGATACTGAGAACTACGTGCATTTTGTTTATTGATAGTTCCGATTGGAAAGCCCATACCGGTGGTCTTTCAGCCAGAGCGAGAGCTTCTCGACGAACTTGCAGTCGAGTCAGTGAGCGACGAAAACTCCCGCCCAAGCTGAGCTTGGGCAGGGCACCCTTCAGAGGTAGGATGAACGCGGCGCCCGGGCCACCCGACCGCGACGAGTCCTCAGCTATACTTTTCAGCACTTGGCTCAGCTATACTATCGAGCACAAGAACTTACCCGAAAAGAGAAGTTTCTTCTGCATTCCGCGACCGTCTGGACTTGGCGGTGCCGCGCCTTGGCGCATGACTCGACAGAAGAGGGTTCGAAGGGACAAGAATGGTCAATTGGTCGCAGGAATCGATACTGGTAACGGGGGGAACAGGATCGTTCGGGAAGAAGTTTGTGGAGATCATGCTGCGCGACTACCAGCCGCAACGGCTGGTCGTATTCAGCCGGGATGAGTTGAAGCAGCATGAGATGAGAACGTCGGGCTTCGATCATCCCAACATGCGGTATTTTATTGGAGACGTTCGGGATGTCGAGAGGTTGAAGCGCGCGCTCGCGGGCGTGACGGTGGTGGTGCACGCGGCGGCACTCAAGCAGGTCCCGGCTTGCGAGTACAACCCGTTCGAAGCGATCCAGACGAATATCATGGGCGGGCGCAATGTGATTGACGCAGCCCTTGATCAAGGCGTACGCCGCATTCTGGCGCTCAGCACCGACAAGGCGGTGAATCCGATCAATCTGTACGGCGCCACCAAGCTGTGCGCGGAAAAAGTTTTTGTGCAGGCCAATGCCTATGCGGGCGCTAGAAATACGCGCTTCAGTTGTGCGCGTTACGGGAACGTGGTGGGCAGTCGCGGCAGCGTGATCCCGGTTTTTCTCGAACAGCGTCGGCGCGGGAAGATCACGATCACCGATCCGCGAATGACCCGATTCTGGCTGACGCTGGAGCAGGGCGTGAAGTTTGTGATCCGCTGCCTGGAGCAGATGCACGGCGGCGAGATTTTTGTTCCGAAAATTCCCAGCATGCGGCTGGTGGATCTGGCGGAGACCGTCGCCCCCGGATGCCAGGTGGAGTACATCGGGATTCGTCCGGGAGAGAAGTTGCACGAAGTGCTGGTCTCGGAAGACGAGTCGCGGCAAACGCTCGAGACTGAAGACATGTACGTGATACAGCCGGCGCATCCGTGGTGGAAATCGGAAAACTGGGTGAATGCCAAGCCGCTTCCGGAAGGCTTTCGTTATTCGAGCGACAGCAACGAACGCTGGCTGACGCGGCGTGAACTGGAAGAGCTGGTGGCGCCTGAAACCAACGCTGCGGAGGCGGTTCCGACCTCCGCCTGACAGGCTGCGGCTGATATCGGGGAACTTACGCATCACTAGAGCAATGCCAGGATACGAAGCCCGAGTTTTTCCGCAGTTTGTGAAGGCATGCCTGATATCGCACTTGCAACACGGACTGCTAGCATGAGTGTCTTACCCACAAAGCTGGAAACTCTCGCCATCCATGGGGGTACGCCTGTGCGGGAAAGATTGTTGCCGTATGGTCGGCAGAGTCTCAGCGAAGAAGATATTCAGGCGGTAGCAGAAGTTTTGCGGTCCGACTGGCTGACGACCGGACCGAAAGTCGGCGAGTTTGAGGAGCGATTCTCGGCGTGGGTGGGAGCGAAGTACGGGGTCAGCTTCAGTTCGGGCACGGCTGCGCTGCACGCCGCGGCGTTTGCGGCGGGACTCGGGCCGGGTGATGAAGCGATCACCACGCCCATGACATTCTGTGCGACCGCGAATTGTGTGCTCTACCAGGGAGCTAAGCCCGTGTTCGCCGATGTGAGTGCGGACACACTGAATCTCGATCCCGGCGAAGTTGCAAAGAAGCTCTCTTCACGGACAAAGGCCATTCTTGCGGTCGACTATGCCGGTCATCCTGCGGATCTTGATGCGTTGCTTGCGGTCACCGAGCAGCGTGGAATCCCACTGATTGAAGATGCTTGTCACGCGCTCGGCGCCAACTACCGCGGAAAGCGCGTGGGCGGCATTGCGGATATGACTGTGTTCAGCTTCCATCCGGTGAAGCACCTGACGACCGGGGAAGGTGGCATGGTGACCACGAACGACGCGACGCTGGCGGAGACGCTGCGGCGGTTCCGGAATCATGGGATCTCGAGTGATTCGCGGCAAAGGCAGGCCTCTGGGCAGTGGTATTATGAGATGGTCCTGCTGGGGTTCAATTACCGACTGACGGATATCGCTTGTGCCCTGGGACTATCCCAGCTAATGAAGTTGAGGCCGAACCTCGCCCGACGCCGGGTGATTGCCGGGCATTATACGGCGGCGTTCCGGGATGTGCCGGGAGTGATTCCACCCAGCGTGCGGCCCGATGTGAATCCTGCCTGGCACCTGTACCCGATTCGCGTCGATTTGGCGAAACTCACGGTGGACAGAGGCCAGATATTCCGTGCCCTGCGCGCGGAAAACATCGGAGTCAACGTGCATTACATTCCCATACATCTCCATCCCTACTATCGCAATCAGTTCGGTCACAGGGACGGCGAGTGTCCGGTCGCGGAGGCAGCCTATGAGCGACTGATTAGCTTGCCGATGTTCCATGGCATGACCGATGCCGATGTGGGGGACGTGGTTCGAGCGGTGAGCAAAGTGATCTCGCCCTATGCCAAGTAATGGACCGAAACCCGGCCAGACGAATCCGAGCGGCAAGGGCCCAAGTTTTGTCGCTGAGGTTTCGAGCAATCATCATCGCGACTTGAAGCGATGCTTGGAATTCATCAGAACCGCAGCCGGAATTGGCTGCGACGCGGTCAAGTTCCAGCTCTTTCGCGTGCGGGAACTGTTCGCGCCGGAGGCTTTGCGACACGATCCCAAGCTTCTCGCGCGGGAGGCATGGGAACTGCCCGTGGGGTTCCTGCCGGATCTGGCGAGAGGTTGCCAGGGAGCGGGAATCCAGTTTTCGTGCACCCCGTTCTATCTAGAGGCGGTGGGAGAATTGTTGCCTTTTGTGGATTTCTACAAGGTTGCTTCTTATGAACTGATGTGGGATGACCTTCTTGAGGCATGTGCAAGGACAGGAAAGCCGGTGGTGCTCTCCACCGGTATGGCAACCCTGCCCGAAGTTAAGCATGCGTGCTCAGTCTTGCGAAGCGCTGGCTGCCGGGACTTGATGCTGTTACATTGTGTGTCGGCCTATCCGACCAAGCCCGAGGATTGCAATCTGGCGGCGATCGCCACCTTACAGAATGCTTGCCGGTGTCCGGTAGGATGGTCGGATCACAGTGTGGATCCCGGTGTCATCTTCCGAGCGGTACACCGGTGGGGAGCGAGCATGGTCGAGTTCCACCTTGATCTTGAGGGACAGGGTGCTGAGTTTGGCGCTGGGCATTGCTGGCTTCCGGAACCGATGCGCCAAGTGATCGCTTCAGTGCGAACAGGGTTTCGGGCGGAGGGAGATGGAGAGGTGGGGCCTGCTGCAAGTGAACTGGAGGAGCGTGAGTGGCGAGCAGATAAGGAAGATGGGCTTCGGCCCCTGCACTCGATAAGAAAACACCTGGGGTCACATGAGCCATGAAAACAGTTGCCATTATACAAGCACGAATGGGATCGAACCGTCTTCCCGGGAAGGTGCTAAAGCCGATCTTAGGCCGACCCATGTTGTGGCATGTCGTAAGACGGGTGCGCGCCGCTCCTTCGATCTCAGAGGTCATAGTAGCCGTTCCCAATGATCCGGCCAATGAAGTCTTGCTTCGATTCTGCGCTGACAACAAGATCACGCTTTTTGCAGGCAGCGAAACCGATGTCCTAGACCGCTATTATCGAGCCGCACAGCAATTTGAGGCCGATCCGATAGTACGCGTAACGGCGGATTGTCCGATGGCTGATCCGCAATTGATTGAAAGGCTCATCCAGATGTACAAGAGCGGCGCGTACGACCACATTGGAGTGGCCTCGGGCGCCGGTGCCGAGCGTCTGGGCAAAGGGCGCTTTCCCGATGGATTGGATGCTGAATGCTTCGGTTTTTCCGCACTGGCTCGAGCCTGGCATGAAGCGACCGATCCACGCGACCGTGAGCACGTAACTCGCTATATGTGGAATAACAAACAGATCTTCCACTGTGGTGAACTTACGGCTGACTTGGTCTATCCAAAGCTGCGCCTGACCGTCGATCACCCGGAAGATTTTGAGCTGGTGACCAAAATCTATGAGTCCCTTTATAGCGAACGCAGGCCATTTCTGTTGTCTGATGTTATGAAGTTCTTGCAGGAAAATCCTGGCCTGCTTAACTTGAATCGTAAGTGGACTGAAGCTGAGAACTATCGGAGCGTTTTGGAAAACTGATGACAACTGAAACCACGACAAAAGGCTGGGAATTGTTTTCCCGGGCATGCAAAGTGATCCCAGGTGGGACGCAGTTGCTATCCAAGCGCCCCTCAATGTTCCTGCCGGAGCAGTGGCCTTCATATTTCTCAAGCGCGCGTGGCGTAGAAGTAACGGACCTTGACGGCAGAACTTATATCGACATGAGCATGATGGGTATTGGCGCCTGCGTGCTCGGCTACGGGGACCCGGAAGTGGATCGTGCGGCGAAGGCCGCGATTGATGCGGGTGTGGCTTCAACCCTGAACGCCCCCGAAGAACTGGTTCTGGCGGACCTCTTGTTCGAATTACATCCCTGGGCGCAGATGGTGCGCTACGCACGCGGCGGTGGTGAGGCCATGTCGATTGCGGTTCGCATCGCCCGAGCTCAAACGGGACGGGATAAGGTCGCCTTCTGCGGTTACCACGGCTGGTGCGATTGGTACCTGGCTGCTAATTTAGCCGAAGATGAAGCTTTAGATGCACACCTCTTACCCGGCCTCGAACCTCGAGGAGTTCCCAGAGGCTTGCAGGGAACAGCCTTGCCTTTCCATTACAACCGATTCGACCAATTGAAGGCGATCGCAGATGCCAACCGCAACCAACTGGCTGCGATCGTCATGGAACCGCAACGAGGCCAGAAGCCGGCGACTGGGTTCCTCGAGAATGTCCGTGACCTTGCCCGTGAACTAGGTGCGGTGTTGATCTTTGACGAGATCACGACGGGGTTTCGCATGACCGACGGCGGGATCCACCTGTTATCGAGCGTGAATCCCGACATCGCGGTGTTTGCCAAGGCTATGGCGAACGGTTATGCCATGGCAGCCGTGATCGGCACAGAGACCGTGATGCAGGCGGCGCAAACGACTTTCATCAGCAGCACGAATTGGACTGAACGCATCGGTCCGGCTGCCGCCATCGCAACCATCGGCAAGTTCCGTCGCGAAAAGGTGGCTCGGCACCTGATTGCGATCGGGAGTCAAGTAATGGAAGGTTGGGAGGGGATTGCCCAACGGACCGGATTGAAGCTGCACACAAGTGGGTTGCCGAGCCTGTGCCATTTTTCCTTCGAGCATGAACAGGAACTGGTGCTGACCACTCTCTTCACACAGATCATGCTGGAAAGAGGTTATCTGGCCTACAACCAGTTCAAGCCCTCCTTCGCGCACACCCGCGAGCACGTGGACGGTTATCTGGCCATAGTTGAGGAAGTATTCAGTGTTCTGGCAAAAGCTATTGCCCAAAATGATTTGCGCACCCGCTTGCGGGGGCCGGTAGCGCAACGCGGATTTTATAGACTAGCGTAAGTGCTTGAGTAGAAGGGTTGGAATGAAAGTATGGAGTATTCGTCGTTAGGCCGGACTGGCCTGCGCGTTTCTAAACTCGCCCTGGGTACCGCCGCTTTCGGCTTGGAGAACTATGGAATCCAGGAGCCGGGTGAGCAAGGTCGACTATCTGAAGACGAAGCGATTGGGCTGGTTCGGGCCGCGGTCGAGAAAGGCATCAATTTCTTCGATACCGCTCGAGGTTATGGCGAGAGCGAGGCAGTGCTGGGAAAGGGTCTAAGCGACTGCGCATCTTGCATCATTGCGACGAAGGTGGGCATTTCCGCCACCACCAAAGGTTCCACGGCGTTGACGCGAACGGTGATGGACTCGGTGGAGACGAGTCTGAAGGCACTGCGTCGAGACGTGCTGGACATTGCGCAGGTCCATAATGCTACCCAAGATACTCTTGAGCGGGGCGAGATCCTGGATGTTTTGGAGCGTGCCCGGGAAGCGGGGAAGCTGAAGTTCGTCGGTGCGTCCGTGTATGGGGAGCCGGCCGCTTTGGCTGCGATCCGCACTGGGAGAGTTGACGTCCTGCAGATCGCGCTGAACCTGCTCGACCAAAGGATGTTGGCAACGGTCTTGCCAGAGGCAAGAAAAAGCAACGTGGGAGTCATCGCTCGTTCGGTTTTCCTAAAAGGAGTTCTCACCGACCGGGCCAAGTTGCTTCCAGATGGGCTGCGCAGCCTCTCAGAAGCCTCCGATCGAATGCGAGAGGCTTTAGGAGAGACCTGGGAATCACTGCCCCGGACTGCGCTCCGTTTCTGTCTGTCCGCGCCGGGAGTCCATTCAGTCCTGGTTGGATTACTAAGCCTTCCGGAGCTGGCGGCCGCCATCGCTGCCCAAGACGCGGGTCCCCTCGACATCGCAGTAGTGCGAAGGACGGATTTACTAAAGTTGAACGATGAACAACTGCTCGATCCCTCCTCCTGGCCGAAGGTGTAAGTGTGCCGACGGTGACAAACCGGCTTTCCATACTTTTTCGCTGTGATGCATCACCCAAGATTGGACTGGGGCACGTGGTGCGCTGCCTCGCTCTGGCCGACGAACTCCACCAGAACCACGGCGCCGCCGTCGGCTTCGCCATGCGCGCCAGCTCTCCAGGATCTGAGATGGTTAAGCGACAGGCGTACCCCATCCTGCAGCCCTCGGATGGCGGAGGTTTTGATCATGAGGCGTGGTTGAATGATTGTATGCGGCAGTCGGAAGCTCAGGTGCTGGTCGTGGATGTGCGCGACGATCTCCCGAAGGCTGCTCTGGACGCATTGGCTGGGAGGGGAGTCGTCATTGCGGTGCTCGATGATTTGAGTGAGCGTCGCTGGGCAGCCAATTTTGCCTTTTATCCGCCGGTTCCGCAGGTGCAGAGGGCTGACTGGTCAGGTTTTCGTGGCAGGCTTTGTGTCGGCTGGGAGTGGGTCGTCTTGCGTTCCCAGTTCGCTGAGTCTTTCCCGCCACGCCACAACTCGAAGCGCTCCTCGTCCTTGTCCTTGCTAATCGCGATGGGGGGAAGCGATCCGGCGGGTCTCACATTGAAGGCCGTGCGCGCCGTAGATCGGTTGGACGAGGACTTCGAGTCTGTGATCATTGTGGGAGCTGGCTTTTGCCACTGGCAGTCCTTGCAACCCCTCCTCGGCAAAGCACGGCGACGGTTCACGGTTCGGGAAGACGTAAGCGAGATGAGCGCTGCCATGGCTGAGGCAGACTTGGCAATCTGCTCATTCGGAATGACGGCGTACGAATTAGCGGCGATGGGTGTTCCGGCCGTATATGCCTGCCTCACTGAGGATCACGAGGAATCGGCGTCAGCGCTCGCCGCGGCAGGGATGGGGCTTTCGGTGGGTGTTAATGATCAGGACACTGAGACACGCTTGGCCGCTGCCGTCGAGCGATTACTCGTGGATAAGAACGCACGAGCACAGATGTCGGCGCGCGCACGCGAACTCGTGGATGGACGCGGAACGAGTCGGATAGCTGAGTTGCTGGTCAGCGCTGCCGCCGCCCGGCGTTGAGTACGGCCAGGAGAAGGATGGGACAGAGTCGTTCCGGGCAGATGGCCTACAGTGATGGTCGCTCCGTCGAAACACGGTTGTAGTGAGTCGCGCGCGGCATTGGCACAATGGATGCGTTTGCTAGAATAACTCCCTTAGTCGCCGACGATTCCCACAAGAGGTAAGGCATTGCGGAAAACAGCCATCATCACGGGGGGAGGCCGCGGAATCGGACGCGCGATTACGCTCGCGCTTGCTCAACGTAGCACAGATGTAGTTCTCACCTACCTCACGCGCCGCGATTGTTGTGAGCAGACCGCAGCCGACGTCCGGGCGCTCGGCTGTGAGGCCCTTGTGGTTCAAGCCGATGTGACGCAACGGGAGAGCGTGCGCCAGCTGATCTCGATTGTCGCGGAGAAGTTTGGAAGAATCGACGTCCTCGTCAACAACGCCGGCATCCTTCAGCAGAAGCCATTCAACACGATTACCGACGAAGATTGGGATACGATGCTGGCGACCAACTTGAAGGGTGTTTTTTTGTGTTCGCAGGAGATTATGCCGGTCATGGTGCGGCAGGGGGGCGGCTCGATCATCAACATTTCTTCTTCCGGCGGACAATTGGGTGGCATGCTCGCCGTGCATTACGCGGTCAGCAAGGCAGGGGTGATCTCGCTGACGCGCTCGCTAGCGCGGGTCGGCGCACCGGACGGCATTCGCGTGAACTGCGTGACGCCCGGCTTGATCGAGACGGAAATGTCCCAGAAGGAGATCCATTCCGAAGTCGGCCAGCAGAAGATCAGTCGGGAGATTCCTCTGCGCCGCGCTGGACTGGTGGAGGAAGTGGCAGCCGCAGTCGTGTTCCTGGCCTCAGAGGAGGCCGCATACATCACCGGCCAAAGCATCAACGTCAACGGCGGATTGTACATGGGCTGAACCAGGATGGCATGAGGGTGGCGGCTCCTATGCACGCGCCTTCCGCTCCATGGCGCACCGCGCCGCGGCGGCGATATAGGGTCCGGTCAAGCCGTACTTTTCCGCCAGTTCTTCCGGCTCGCCGGATTCGCCGAAGGTATCGCGAACCCCCACCATTTCAATTGGACATGGGCGAACTTGCGCCAGAGCTTCAGCCACGGCGCCTCCGAGTCCGCCGTGAATGTTGTGGTCCTCGGCAGTGACGAAACAGCCGGTTTCTTCGGCGCAGCGCGCAACTAGCTCTTTATCGAGCGGTTTAAGCGTGGCCATGTTCACCACCCGCGCGGCAATTCCGTCGCCGGCCAGTAATTCAGCCGCATCGAGCGCTCGCGCGACCTCAACGCCGCAGGCGACGATTGTGACATCGCTGCCGTCGCGCAAGATCCGGCCCGTGCCCAGCTCAAACTTGTAGCCGGAGCCGAGAATTCTTCTCGTCTTACTGCGCCCGCTCCGCATGTAAACCGGACCCTCGTAGTTCAAGATGGCTTCGGTAGCTTGCTCGATTTCCAAAGGATCAGCGGGAGAAACTACCACCATGCCTGGAATCGCACGGTAGGCGGCCAAGTCCTCCAGGGCCTGCGCTGAAGCACCATCGGGACCGGTATCCAAACCTGGATGACTGGCCACTATCTTTACATTACGCCGGGCGTAGGCAATCGAGAGCCGAGCTTGCTCCAGGGCGCGGAGGCAGAAGACGGCAAAGGTTGTGACAAACGGGATGACGCCAGTACTCGCGAAACCTCCAGCGGCAGCCATCATGTTCTGCTCTGCGATTCCGAACTGAAAGAAGCGATCGGGGTAAGCTTTACGAAAATGATGCACGCCCGTGCCTCCGGCAATGTCGGCATCAAACACCACAAAATTTGGGTACTTTGCGGCAAGTTGGACCAGGGTTTTGCCGAAGGCCTCGCGGAGTGAGTCGCCGCTGGTACCAATCAGCAGCGGCCCTGCGCTGGGCTCAGCGGCTGTCGTCTTGCCAGATGTTTCCATCCAAATATCTCCCTAGGTGATGCTCTGAGACGCCCAACTCGCGCAGTGCCATCGTCAGCTCCTCATCGCGGAGTTTTACGCTTCCATGCCAGAGCGGCGACCCCTCCATGAAAGAGACGCCTCTACCCTTAACGGTATTCGCGATAATCATGGTTGGTTTGAGGTTAGTTTTCTTGGCCTCGGTGAATGCCGCATTGATCTGATCGAAGTCATGTCCGTCGATTTCAATTACGTGCCACCGGAACGCCTCCCACTTGGCGCGTAATGGTGCGACACCCATGATGTTCTCGTTGGAATCGTCGCTCTGCAGCTTGTTGTAATCGACGACCGCGCAGAGATTGTCCAGTTTGTAGTGGCCGGCGCACATCGCCCCTTCCCATACTTCACCTTCTTGCAATTCACCATCGCCGAGCATCGTGTAAACGCGCGCGTGGCTCCCCTGATAGCGCAGGCCGAGAGCCATGCCAATCGCGGCTGAGAAGCCCTGTCCCAGCGAACCCGTGCTGGTTTCCACCCAGGGCACGTCGAGCACGTGTGGATGACCCTGTAATGGCGACCCAAGCTTCCGAAACGTCAGAAGCATCCGATGAGGAATGAGTCCGCACTCGGCAGCGGCCGCATAGAGGACAGGACACGAATGTCCCTTCGATAGCACGAAGCGATCTCGCGTAAGGTCGTTTCCGTTGCTCGCGGGCCACGCCAACAAGCGGCTGCAAATGTAGCTCATCAGATCCGCCGCTGACAGCGCCCCCCCTGGATGTCCGGAGCCGGCATGGTAAATCGCCACCAGGCTGCCGATCCGAAGGCGTTTTGACAGGTCCTCTAGCTTCGAGGAATCAGTCTTTGAGAAATCAGCCTTTTGGGTTTGCATAGATCGGCGCGTTCGACGTCCATTCCAGGCGGATCAACAAGCTTCTCACCGGTTAAGATTTCTTCACACTCACGATGTCACAACCCGCGACCGATGGTCAAGACTTGGGTCAAGACTTGCCCCGCCTAGCTTGGAAATGAGTTGGAAGACGTTGTATGCTCAGGACACCGTGCTCTCGCTTTGCAGAAAACACTTCGCCCTATGCCTAAGAACCTTCTAGTGGTGGGCGGCGGCATTGAGGCAGTTCCGGGCCTCGAACGCGCCAAACAAATGGGATTGCACCTTGTGGTAAGCGACAGAGACCCGGAGGCGCCGGGTTTCGCGGTCGCCGATGACCGCCTGCTGGCGAGCACCTATGACATCGGAGCGACCGTCGCCGCCGCTCGCCGCTACCATCGCGAAGTCCGCCAGCTCGATGGGGTGATGTGCATTGCCTCCGATATCCCAAGAACAGTGGCAGCGGTTGCCGCCGATCTCGGGCTGCCGGGAATTAGCGAGGAATCAGCCCGTCTTTCCAGCGACAAGCTTGACATGAAGTTGAAGTTTCGCCGGGACTCGGTTCCTGTGCCCTGGTTCAGTCTCGTCGAATCCGCGAAAAAACTGCACGAGATTGTTCTTAGCCGAGGCTTCCCCTTAGTCATCAAACCGGTGGACAGCCGCGGCGCACGTGGTGTGCTCAGGTTGACCGAGGCGGTCGACCTGAATTGGGCTTACCAATTTTCTGCCAGTCAATCGCCATCGGGCCGCGTAATGGTGGAAGAATTCCTTGAAGGTCCGCAGATCAGCACTGAATCGATCGTTCTGGAAGGCGTCGCTTACACCCCTGCTCTCGCCGACCGCAATTACGAGTTTCTGGACAGGTTCGCTCCCCACATTATTGAGAACGGGGGCGATCTTCCCACGCGGTTGTCGGCAGAAGAGCAACAATCGATACGCGACTTGATTCAGCAGGCAGCTACAAGCATGGGCGTCTGCAATGGAGTCGTGAAGGGAGACGTTGTCTTCCATGAAGGCAAGCCATTCATGATCGAGTTGGCGGCTCGCCTCAGTGGCGGATACCTCTGTACCCACGAGATCCCATTGAGCACAGGTGTGGACTTCGTTGGCTGTGCCATCCGACTCGCACTCGGGGAGCGGGTAAGCGCCGATGACCTGGTCCCGCGCTTCCAGCGATACATCTCGCAACGGTATTTGTTCCCGAGCCCCGGCCGCGTTGTCGGAATTGTGGGCGCACAGGGTGTGCCGGAACAACCGGGGGTCGTCTTCTGTCAGGTGCGACTCAGAGTCGGGGATCTGGTTGGGCCGGTGAACAGTCATCCAGCACGCGCCGGCTTGGTGATGGCTACGGGCGAATCGCGAAGGGAAGCGATGGAAAGGACGCAATCCGCAATTGAATCCATCGAGATCGCGACCGTCTCGATAGCTGCGACGGACCCGATAGGCGCGAATCGATGACGACCGGAAGTTTGCGACTTTTCGCTTTTTTCCACTTGAACCTGGCTTACTCTTCGATCGAAGAGGAGCAGCGTCCAGAGGTCGTGCAACGATGTTATTGGCCGCTGCTGCGCCTTGTCCGGAGTCTTGAATTCCCGGTTGGCATCGAAGCCTCGGCCTACACATTGGAATGCATTCGAGACATTGATTCTGGATGGGTGATCGAATTTGCGTCGCTGTGTCGTGAAGGCCTCTGTGAGCATGTTGGCAGCGGATATGTGCAACTGATCGGCCCGCTTGTGCCGCCTGAAGTAAACGCTGCGAATCTTCGACTGGGAAACGAAGCGTACGAGCGGCTTCTGGGAGTAAGACCTTCCATCGCATTGATCAACGAGCAGGCGTATTCGGCAGGGCTGGTACAGCACTACATCGATGCCAGCTTCCGGGCGATCATCATGGAGTGGGATAACCCATCACGCTACCACCCGGAGTGGTCACCCGAGCTGCGATATCTCCCTCAGATCGCCTGCGGCCAGCACGGGGAAGAAATACCGCTGATTTGGAACAAATCCATCGCATTTCAGAAATTCCAGCGCCTGGCTCATGGTGAGATAGAACTGGAGGAGTACCTGCCATACCTTTATGGGCACTTGTCCGAGAACCCCCGTGTCTTTCCTGTTTATGGGAACGATGCGGAAATCTTCGACTTTCGTCCAGGCCGGTACCACACCGAGCCGGCACTCCGGGAAATTGGAGAATGGGAGCGGATATCACGACTCTTTGATGCGATTCTCAAAGACGAGCGGTTCGAGTTCATTCTCCCCAGCAGGACGCTCGACTGGATGGGTGCACCGGGAGCCGGGAATCGCCTGCACTTGGAATCAGCCGAAGATCCGGTTCCGGTGAAGAAACAGGAGAAATACAACATCACTCGCTGGGCAGTGACCGGCCGAAACGATCTCGGGATCAACACGGCGTGCCGCCGCTTGTACGAAACTCTCAAAGAGCGGAACGAGCCGGACGACGAGTTATGGCGTGAGCTGTGTTACCTGTGGAGTAGCGATTTCCGGACGCACATCACCGAAAAGCGTTGGTCCGCTTATCTTGAGCGCCTACACGCGTCTGAGCGGCGTCTCGACATCGGCAAAAGGACTGCGACAAGCGGGAGCTCCATGATTATGGAGGCCCAACTTCCGGCAGGATTTCGCAGCCGGCGTGAAGGCCGTTTCTTGAAGCTGGAGAACGACCTGGCGCAAGTCGTGCTGAACTGCCGGCGCGGCTTAGCCATCGATTCGCTGGTTGTGAAGAAGATTTCCAGCAAGTCTCTGCTCGGCACTCTGCCGCACGGCTACTACCAGGACATTGCGCTGGGGGCGGATTATTACTCTGGCCACTTAGTGCTGGAGACGCCCGGGCAACCGAAAATCACCGACCTTGCAGCCGTGGAGCCGAAGATCGGATGCGCGGAAGATGGCGAGAGCATAGTTGTATGCGGCGAAGTCGCGACGCCTCTCGGTATGATTCGCAAGAGGGTCCAAGTGAGTTCCGGAGGCCAACTTGGCCTTGAATATGAATTGCATTGGGCGGAAATGCCACCCTGCTCTCTTCGACTGGCTCACGTGACGCTGAACCCTGAAGCCTTCAATCCCGAGCGACTCTATTTTGAAAGTGCCAATGGCGGATTCCGAGCCGAACGGTTCTCGGTGGCCAGGAAGCGGATCGAGCACGGTCGATCGGTTTCGTTCCTGGTTTCCGCAAGTGGCGCAATGGGTATGACGAATGGTGAGCTGAGCTTGGGTGATCAAGACAGGAATGTCAAAGTGGAGACGCGACCTCAGCAGGCCTGCTTGGTGGCACAAATGATATTCTTACCAGTGGTGGGTTCGTTCTTCTACCGCGCTAGCTTTTCGGCATCGGAACTGGATGATACCTGCCGCAACCACGCGTGTGTGGACTTTCCCCGGACCCTGTCATTTAGAATCACTCCCAGCCAACTCCAAGCCAGCAACCCGCCCGGAGGATCCATTTCCGCGGAAGTCATGGAAGTGACCCGCGATTCCCAGAAGTAGGAGGACGTAGTTGACATCTCACCACGGACCCGAGCTGATCAGAGACGCGAAGGGAAACCCTGTAATCGACTGTGAGGATTGCGGTTTTGCTCACCTTTGGCCCAAACCGACTCCGGAGGAACTCGCCGAGTATTACGCGGAGTCCTTTTATGAGTCGGGTTTCCCGGACTGGCACGAGAAGGAAGCAAAAGAACTGCCCTACTGGCAGATCGAGTTTGCTGATCGGCTGGCGACCCTTGCTGAGATGTTGAAGAAGCCAGTGGGTAAACTCCTGGACATTGGATGTGGCGGGGGATGGTTTCTTTCCTATGCCGCCGCCCAGGGTTGGGACGTATTGGGTATTGAGCCCTCGCGCTCCACTTGGAACTTGGCTGTCACCCGCGCCCCCGTCCTGCTGGGCACATTTCCAGAAGTCGACGTTTCGCAAAAAGCTCCTTTCGATGCGGTGCACCTGAAACTAGTCATGGAGCATGTTTCCGATGCCCTCGAAGTCTTGTGCGCGGTGCACAAAGTTTTGCGCCCAGGGGGAGCGGTTGTCGTCCAGTCGCCTAACGACTTCAACCCGCTGCAACTGGCGGCTCGAAAGTTGCTGGACAAAGATCCTTGGTGGGTCGTGCACCCTGTGCACATAAACTACTTCAATTTTGACAGCCTTGAGCGCACACTGCGCCGGTGTGGATTCCAGCCGTACCTGAGAGACGCCACTTTCCCGATGGAGTGGTTCCTGCTGCAGGGGATTGACTACATCGGCCGCGACGATATTGGGCGGAAGTGTCACGGCCAGCGCATGGCACTCGAACAGAATCTTGAGGCAACTGGATTGACTCACCTCCGTCGCGGATTCTCTCGGTGGCTGGCCTCCCAGGGAATTGGCCGCGAAGTGGTGATTTACGCTGTCAGGAAGTAGTTGAGACCAAAAGCGGCGCATTACCAACCGCGGTCGATCATTCCCCCGACAAAACAGACTCGAGATGTTCCGAGCTGATTGAGGTATGAAGGCGACGGCACGTGGCTTCGGTGATCTGAAACTGTCTTAGCAAATCCGGAATCTCGCGAATCCGCTGGGGAGATTCAAGCGGATAACCGGCGGAGTATTGAGCATATTGCTTGCCGTAATCGCACCAGGACGCGTCAAACCAACTGCACAAAAAACACGGTACGCCGTGGATCGTGCTCTCGACGGTCATGCTGGACTCTACTGTAAGGCTGCACCACGCTCGCGCGAAGAGGTCTGGGGCGATCGGTCCTTGGCGTATTTCGATCAAGGCCCGCTGGTCCGCAGACAGCACTCTGTTGACCAAGAGTTTTCTCACGCGGAGACTCTCAAAGGGATGTAGCTTAACGATGACTTTGCGATTCGTCCGGCTGGCGAGAGAGCACAACTCCGGCAGAAGTTCCGCATACAAGGTTTGAGTGCGGCCTGAGAACAGCTCGTATTGGTCGGAATAAAAAACAATCCAATCTCTTCCCGTCCGATCTGAAGACGGCGACGGCAACGGATTGTGTGCTTCCGCAGGACCGCCAACAACGATCTTGCTCGCGGAAAGGCCGCACCATCGAACGCTGTAGTCCCGTGCCATCTCGCCCTTCATGAGATAGGTATCGGAGCACGCCCTGCGGATTCCGAAACTCATGTTCAGCGCGCCATGATCGCAAAACACTGTGCGCAGTCTTCGGGATTTCGCCAGCAGTATTGGCAGTCGTGTGTATGGATTGTTCTCGTCCGCGGAGAGCACGCTCGTGATGAGCTCCCTGACGAAAACCTCACGCCATGCGTCGCGGACACGCAATCCACGTTTCAGGAAGCCCGCAAACCCGTCGAACACATGTAGTTTTCTTGCCATTGCGAGGACATGGTTCGTCTCGAACAGATCGTTCTGCGCTTCCTGCCATCGCGCCAGCAATCGGGCGCGCTCTTCGTCGGTTGAGCGCAAGCGGCGCGGAGCATAGGAGGCGAGCGAGCGAAGTTCTACGTTGCCAGGAAGCTCTCGAAGACGGCCGCTGGGGCGCGTGACGACCATTAGAAAATGCCGGTGCGGGAGCATCCGCGCATACGCCACCTGAGCCCGAGAAACGTTGGCGTATGCGGACGGGAGCAAGATGGCTGGTGTTGACGGTGTCTTAGTTCGGCGGCCGAAATGGCGTCGAAGACGGTAGTCAGTATCCCACTTGTCGAAAGCTATTTCGATCAGTTGCGAGGGGCGCAAGGCGAATGCGGCCTTCAAGTACCGGCGCGATCTTGCTCGAAAACCTGTCCTAAGGTTTCCGTCTTGCGAGTTTGAAGAAAAGCCCTTGATCTCGCGCCTCAACAACAGCGACAGCGCGGGCAACGCAAAGTGAGATCGGGTCGCGAAAGTCTCAGCGTCCTCGGGGATTTGCTCGGCTAGGGCCGACAATAACATCAGCTGCTCGAGTTGTGGGTAAGCATAGGCAGAAAAAACGTCCCACCAATCCACTGACTCCGAATCCACCAATTGATCCAACCCCAGGACCAGCAGCTCGTGCAGACGACGGCGATGTTCTTCATGGTCCAGGAGGTCATAAAGACTGAACACGCGAAACCCCAGGCGTTCGGTTTGTCGCGCATATTCATGGCGGCCGGACCAGCCCAAATCAACCACCCAATCCCATCGGGTCTTGGCCCATGCTCCAACCTCAACCGAGTCGTCGGGATGCAGCAGCAGAATTTTCATGAATCGATGCAATTGCGGATGCGTTTGGTATGAGAAAATCTTAGCAGTCGCAGCCTAGCATGAGAAGCACGATAGGCTATGATAAAGATAAATACGATCAAAACGATCTCGGAAACCTGGAGCGAGTGATTTGAAGCGGGTGATTTTCAGCAAGTGAGAGACGCGACTAGCGTGAGTCCGGCGCCCATCGCACCATCGGCCGTCACCGAAGCGCTGCGTTTGGTCGGCGTCAGGCCGGGAAATGTTGTTCTGGTCCATTCTGATGCCATTGTGGCAGCTCAGTTTCCGGCCATGCCCAACGAGCAGCGGTTGGATCTTCTGATCGAAGCCATGGAGGCGGCGGTTGGCCGCGAAGGGACGCTCGTGATTCCTGCCTTCAGCTACAGCTTTACGAAAGGTGAGCCATTCGACATTTGTAACACTCCGAGCGCCGTCGGCATGGTTAGCGAGAGATTCCGCAAGCAACCGGGGGTTCTCCGAACCTCTGATCCAATTTTCAGTTTTGCCAGCAGGGGGCCGCTGGCGCGAGAACTGTGCGCCATCCCTGTCAAAGAATGCTTCGGCGGTGAGTCCGTATTTGCCGCCTTGCATCGGCTGAATGCCCACATCATTGACCTGGGTTGCTCGATGGACCGTGGAGGAACGTTCGTGCACTATGTGGAGACCGCCTACGGTGTGGATTATCGATACAAGAAGACCTTCTCGGGCACAGTTATTTCAGCCAGCGGCGAGGCTAGCGAATGCTCGGTTATTTACAATGTGCGGGATCTGGCGCGGAAGTCGGAAGCCGATCTTCGACGGTTGCAGAAGCGCCTTGCAGATGACGGGCGGTCGCGAACTGTGGTGGTTGGGAGATCACGAATCATGGGCGTGACCGCGAGCGATCTTTTCGACACGGCGTGGAAAATGTTGGATGAGGACGCTCGCTCCCTCATCGCAGAAGGAGTGCGTACCTGAGAATTCAGGCGAATCTGCTCGAGAGCGACCCTGGCGGAGATCCCTTCATGACCGATGTCAACATCGATGCCAGCAACGACGCCAGCATCGGCGACCAGATGTATGGATGGGCTCGCGACCTGTTTCCGATTTGCCGGAGCATCACCGGTGACGGTGTCCGGCAGACGCTCGGTTATCTAAAGAAACTGCTGCCCAAGTTGGAGATCTGCGAAGTGCCGTCGGGTACCAAGGTGCTGGACTGGGTGGTGCCGGTTGAGTGGAACATCCGCGACGCTTTCATTGCGAACGACTCCGGAACTCGGATAGTCGATTTCCGCCAGAACAATCTCCACGTGGTTGGCTACTCCGAGCCGGTCTCCGCGGAAATGAGTCTTGAAGAATTGCAACCGCATCTTCATTCCCTGCCTGCCATGCCCGACGCCATCCCGTATGTCACTTCTTACTACGAAAAACGCTGGGGATTTTGTCTCAGCCAACGCCAGCGGGACAAGCTGCGCCCAGGGAAATACCGCGTTCTAATTGACAGCGCGCTCGCTCCTGGATCCTTGAGTTACGGCGAGATCATCTTGCGCGGTAGCGATCAACGCGAGGTCTTGTTGTCCACGTATGTTTGTCATCCTTCGATGGCGAACAACGAAATCTCAGGCCCGGTCGTGACCGCGGCACTGGTTCGCTGGCTGCGATCTCTACCGCGGAGACGATACACGTACCGTGTCGTGTTTGTTCCCGAGACCATCGGCGCGATTGCCTATTTGAGCAAGCACCTGGACGAGATGAAGCGCAAAACCATCGCGGGATATGTAGTCACTTGTGTGGGCGACGATCGCGCCTATTCCTTCCTGGGCTCGCGCGAGGGAAATACTCTGGCTGACGCGATCACAAAACACGTTATTAAGCATCACTATCCCGCTTGTGTCACTTACGATTTTCTTAAGCGCGGAAGCGATGAGCGGCAATATTGCAGCCCTGGCGTGGATCTTCCGGTCGTGTCCCTGATGCGCTCCAAGTACGCAACCTACCCGGAGTACCATACCTCCCTGGACGATCTGAGTTTGATTTCGCCCTCAGGACTGGCCGGCGCATTCGGCGCTCTGCAGCGCTGCATTTCATTGCTCGAGGCAAACGCTACCTATCGCGTGACATGTCTGGGCGAGCCGCAACTGGGCCGGCGGGGCCTATATCCTTCACTCAGCGAGCCCTGTGGCGCTGGCCTGGAAGTGCACACCATGATGAATATTCTGGCGTACGCCGATGGAAAGCGCGACTTGGTTTCCATCGCAGATCGGATTGCCGTGCCAGCGGAGACTTGCCTGCCGATCATTGCCAGGTTATTGGAAGCGCGCCTGCTCGAACGGATCGACTAAGCAGGGAATCGCTCCCGAGGATTTCTAGGATGCCCAGAAAAGGTCAGCCCAAGCATCATCGCAGTACGACGCGCTCCAAGAAAGAACAGGACTACGCGGAAAAGATGGAGCGATGCATCGCCGACAGTCCCTTTTCAAATCTCGAGCGGCTGCAAAATTTCACACTCTACACGCCCCGGCAGGATCTGACGAACTTCCTGGTTCGATATGAGATCTTCAAGCGAGTGCTCGAGATTCAAGGCTCGATTATTGAGTGCGGGGTGTTGCGCGGGGGCGGCTTGATGGCGTGGGCACAGTTCAGCGCAATCCTCGAACCAACGAACCATCAGCGGCGGGTAGTGGGCTTCGACACTTTCACCGGCTTCCCAAAACTATCGAAGCAAGATCAAGCAAGCGAGTCGGACCACGCTAGGCCCGGCGGTTTGGCGGTCGACTCCTATGATCACCTCAAGCAATGTGTTGACCTTTACGACATGAACCGTTTTGTGGGGCACGTGCCGAAGGTAGAACTGGTTCGTGGCGACGCGACCAAGACCATCCCGGCCTACTTGAAAGATAATCCCCAACTGATTGTCGGCCTGTTGTACCTCGATTTCGATATTTACGAACCAACGCTTGTTGCATTGAAGCATTTTCTGCCACGGATGCATAAGGGGGCTGTTATCGCGTTCGACGAACTGAATCTGAAAGATTGGCATGGGGAGTCAATTGCGGTTCTAGAATCTCTGAAGTTGCGCGAATTTCGCATTGAGCGCTGCTCGTTTGGGTCGGTAATGTCGTTTGCCCAGATCGAATAGCGTGTGTAGTAGGATGAAGATTCCGGACCGGAAATCGAGTGGACCCTCACGCATTTGTTGCTGAAGTTTATCGCCGCATGAGCTTGCGCCATCTCGCTGAGCAGCGTGTCCGGTCCTGGTCGGAAGCAAAGGACGAACCGCGGGTCTTAGAGGCCGTGGATGAAGTGCGCGGTTTTCTGCCCCAAGACAAACATGCCGCGATTCTCGATGTCGGTTTTGGTGAGGGCTGGTTCCTGGCAGCCTGCCTGCGCCTGGGGTACGCCAACCTCTCCGGCGCCGAGTTCGGCATCGAAAGCAAAGCCTATGTAAAAGCGTGGGCGCCGGACGCTGTACAGTTGTATGAAATCCAAGTCGATATCGGGAGCTTTCTGGCGGACAAACCGGAGACATACGAGTTTATCCACATGTCCCATGTGATTGAACATATCCCTAAGTACTCCTTGTTATGGGTAGTCGACGCCTTGTACCGGGCGCTGAAACCGGGAGGCGTGCTGATGTTGCGCACGCCGAACATGGAGGGACCGTGCGCAAATTCGTCATTGTATGTGACCCTGGCGCACGAGTACGGGTTCAGCAGCGGGAATCTGGCATCGCTATTAGATATCTGCGGTTTCGACGACATTCGTTTCCATGTGCCTTCCATGCCTCATCCAAGTTTCAAACAAAGACTGGGCACGCTAATCCGCTGGCCTTTCTTGAAAGAGAGCAAGATTCGCCACCGTCTGTTCGGAGTCAACCAGCACGGGCACTTTGACTCGGAGTTGATCGTTACCGGCAGGAGGGGTAACTTTCCGACTTTTTTCGACCCCAAGTACCGCTGACTGTCTCGAAACAAGAGTAGCGGAACGAACGCGTAAACGCAGAAGCCTCCATGATTAAGGTATTCACTCCATCGTTCGCGGATGAAGCGAACACGAACGCGCAGAACCTGACCGTGAAAGAGGTTGTGAGCCGTCTTCCGGCGGATCGGTTCAGGGTCGTGCTTCTTGGCGACGGATCTCCTGATCCGCGGATTCTCGCTCGCGAAAATACGGAAATCCTGCCGTCGTCCCGGCATGGAAATACGCCACGATGGCTCACTCATGTGCTGCTCTCCAAAATCGACATCTACTTTTTCCCGCGCGAAGGACCTCTGGACACCCTGTTCTTGTTTCTTAGGCGCTCGTTGCGACTTCGAGTTGCTCTTGTGACCTATGTCGTGGTGGCGCTCGATGGCGGCGTTGGGCCAAAGATGGCAAGATCGATTCGCGAGGCCGACCTGGTTGTCGGGAACTCGCGATTTGTAACGCAGACGGTTAAAGATCGCTTCGGGATTGCCGCGGAAACAATTCACAGCGGGATCACACGCGAGTTGTTCCATCCGCCCACGGAGGCTCGCCGGCCTGGATCAAAGCTCACGGTGCTTTATGCGGGGTCATTTCAGGCTCGGAAGAGAGTGAATGTCGTCATTCGCGAGGCAGCGAACCGCCCTTCGGTTGAGTTTCGATTGGTGGGGAAGGGGGAAAAGGAAGAGGAAGAGGCGTGCCGGTCTCTGGTGAAGGAGTTGGGGTGCCGCAACGTCACTTTCGTTGGCCATCTTTCGCAGCCAGGGTTAGCCGAGGAAATGCGAAAGGCAGACGTGTTCTTTTTCCCCGGTGTGTTGGAGGGACATCCGCAAGTTCTTGGACAAGCGGCCGCGTGCGGACTGCCGGCGCTGGCCAGGGACTTGTATCGGCCGGACTATGTTATCCACGGTGAAACGGGATACTTGGTAAAATCGGAGAGCGAATTCTCACAGCAGCTGGGCTTGCTGCTCGCCGACCAGGACTTGCGACTCAAAATGTCTGCCGCGGCTGCTCGGCATGCCTTGCAATTCGACTGGGACAAAGTTGCGCGCGATTGGGAAAGCGTGTTTGTGGAGGCGGCCGGGAAGCGTCGCAGAAGACATTAAATGTGCGGAATCTATGGAGTGTATGGCGGCCAAGGCGGTGCGGCGCAATACCGGCCGTGGTTAGAAGAAGCGGGCCGGCTTCTCCGGCATCGCGGCCCCGACGGAAGTAGGTGCTTGTCATGCATGGGTGGACGCTGCCTGCTTGGCCATTCCCGGCTTGCGATCATCGATCTTGAAGGTGGCGCCCAGCCGATTGGCAATGAAGATGAAACCATTTGGGTGATTCTGAATGGCGAGATCTACAACTACATCGAGATCCGCGAAAGATTGATTGCTCAAGGACACCGCTTTCGCACCCAGAGTGACACCGAAGTGCTGGTGCATCTCTACGAAGAGAAGGGCCACTCTCTCCTCGAGGATCTCGATGGCATGTTCGCGTTTGCCATCGTGGACGAGAAGAAGGAACAGCTATTCCTCGCCCGCGATCGCTATGGCGAGAAGCCCTTGTATTACGCGCCTTTGAACCAAGGCAGGGGCTTAGTGTTCGCCTCGGAGATGAAAGCGCTGTTTCCCTTTCCCGGTCTCGATGACCACCTCGATGTGCCTGCCATCGCGCAGTTTCTGGCTTTGGGATATGTGCCCGCGCCGCGGACCCATTTTCAAGGTGTGCGCAAACTCATGGCGGGTGAAGCACTTTCGCTGGAGCCGGGCGCGGGGCTGCGGACGTGGCATTATTGGCAGCCGAGAATTGAGCTGAATGGAATAGAACCTCCGAGCCGGGAAGCTGCCGTGGAGGGCGTCCGCGCCCGCATTCTGCAGTCCGTTCGTCTGCGTTTGAGGAGCGATGTGCCGATCGGAGCATTTCTTTCCGGGGGCGTGGACTCGACTTACATCGCAGCTGCCGTCCGTGAGTTACAGCCAGCAGCCAGATTCAGTACGTTCTGCGCCTCATTTGACGACCAGCACTTAGACGAAGCGCCTTATGCGCGTCTGGTCGCCGAACATTTGGCAACAGACCACCACCAAGTGCATTTCTCCTCGCCAGATCTTCTGGCGATTTTCTACGAGCTGATCGATCATTACGATGAGCCGTTTGGCGATTGCTCGATGTTCCCGACCTTTGCGGTTTGCCGTGCTGCGCGGCAAGTCTGCAAGGTCATGCTTTCCGGTGATGGAGGAGACGAGTGCTTCGGCGGATACTCAGAGATGTTTGGCTATTATCGCTGGCACGGAGTGCGGCGGACAGCTTGGGCCAGCGGCGCAGCCAAACGCCTCCGGCATTGTTGGGGAAGGAACTGGAGAGGCGTCGGCTTGCTCGGCTTTTTGTCGAAGAAGGATTGGGAATTGCTGCATCCAGACGAGCGTTGGAATGCAGTCACTTCCTGTTTCCTGCCTGATCACCGGAGCGCGGCGGAACGCGGATTGCTCGAACTTGAGGCGCGGGCGCTGGAACACGCGCGTCTTCCCTATCCGCTGTCTGCATTCGAAGCCACGGCTTCGTCCTATTTGCCGGAGCAGATCATGGTCAAGGTCGATCGCGCGAGCATGCGCGCCTCCTTGGAATGCCGCGCACCCTTCCTGAATCCGGACCTGATGCACTTTGCCACGAACTTGCCCGTCGAGTATCACTTTCGAGCGGGCATGGGCAAGGCAATCCTGAGGGATGCGCTCCCGCCCTGGGTTCCTCCTGAAATTCGCTGGCGCCAGAAACGCGGTTTCACTCCTCCGCTGTGCAACTGGCTTCGCGGTGAACTTAAGGAACAAATGCAGAAGAGTCTCGACGGAGACAGGGGAGAACTCACATACCTGCTGAATCCGCTGCCGACGAGAGAACTCTTCCGTCAGCATCTGGCGGGTTTTGATCACAGCAACGCGTTGTTTCGTTGGCTGGTTCTTTCGCGTCGTTGCCATGAGGCCGTCCTGAACTAAGGCCGATATTACTCCGAAGAGTAGGCCGGGCATGGTCGGACAACAGATGTAACCGGAGTCGGTCTCGAACCAGGGACATTAGGATGGGTTATTGATCGTTTCTAAGTCTTTGTTGCGTTACGGAGGGTTTGCACTCTCTGTCACCACTGCCCGCGTTGTGGGCACGTTACTCACGGCCGCCACCTTTCCTTTCCTGGTGCGGCGTCTCGGTGTCGATATCTATGGGCTGTGGAGCTACGTGGTTGCGGTGTGTGGCTTCACCGGCCTGCTGGCGAATCCGGGGCTGACTACGTATTCCGGCCAGCAGGTGGCGGCCCGACGCCAGGCAGCTTTTGAGACCGTTTCCGATGTATTGGTGCTTCGCGTTCTGGCCGGTGGAGTTGCGGCGGTTGCGGTTCTGGTGGTTGCAAGTTTTGAAGTCCGGCAGGATGTCCGCTTCCTTCTCAAGTTGTACGGGGTGGCCTCGTTATTAACCGGTAGTCTGTCATTGGATTATCTATTGTCTTCGCTCGAACTGTTCCATGCGCAGGCATTCATTTCGATCGCGCAGCAAAGTCTTTATGCTATCGGCATTTTCACGATGGTTCGATCTCCCAAGGACGTAATTTGGGTGCCAGTCAGTATCCTGGCCTCTTCATTCTTGACGAGCCTGATTGGCTGGACATTTATGTGGCGGGAGGGGTACCGATTCCGGTTTGCGATTGCACCGCGGCGCTGGGCCGTGATCCTAGTGCCTAGCCTGCATTATGCGGGATCTTCACTCATGTCCACTCTGTATCATCGCAGCGGACAGATCGCAGTTCGATGGTATCTCGGGGAGCACGCCCTGGGCTTGTATGCCGCTGCTGCCCGGTTGGCCGATGTGCTGCGTGGCTTCCTCTCGATTACCCAGAATGTATTGATGCCGCGAATGGCCTTGCGCGCAAATTCCGCCGACGGACTTTCCCGGCTCACAAGGATCGCCGCTTCCATCCTGGTTTGCTTCGGTGTTCCGTTGACTGTGGGCGGCATTGTAACGGCGCCGGTTGTTGTTCCATGGCTACTCGGCGCTCAGTTCCAGGAGGCGGTGCGCGCCTTTCAATGGGTCACCCCGTATATGATTACGGCGCCGGCAGCGGTGCTGTTTTCGGGAACAATTCTTTACGCGATGGGCCGTCATCGGGCTTATTTCGTTTCCACATTGGCCGGCGCGGTCACTGCCGTAGTTCTTTGTCTGATCCTGCCGCCCTTGTTCGGAATCGCCGGCGCCTGTGTCGCCTTCGTGCTGGGCGAGTTCGGGGTTGCGCTTTGTGCCTTCTTGCTCTGTCCGCCGGAGGTGCGCACTGCCGCGAAGACTCCGCTGCTGGGCGTTGCCGTGATCGCCAGTCTGTTCATGGGGGCTGTCTTATGGGTCGCGCTTCCAAAGCACTTGCCGCCGCTGGCCTTGATCGGTCTGGGGTGCGCAGTTTATGCGATTAGCTGGGCCACCATCGGCCGCAATCTACTGAAAAGAGAGGTCGAGGGCTTTGGATGACGCTCAATGCGGGTTCCAGCAAAGGTGAGAAAATGCAATTGGATCGGATCGGGAAAGGAAACTCGAAGCGGTGCCATCATCGCGATTACTCAAAGTAGGGGTTCTTCTGTCCAGCCGAGAACAATTCAGTCCCTTCTACGGGGGAGCGCTGGCACGCTGGACGTACGAAGTCTACAGCCGCTTAAAGGACCGTATGGAAGTGACGGTGTTTGGCTTTCCCACTTCCGCCGAACATCTGTACAACCTGTCTCACCGTACCAGCGGCGTGTGGAGAGCTTGCGATCTGATCTCCAAGATCCCGTTCCTGCGCCGTTGGGACGAAACGCTCTGGCTGCGTGGCTTGATCAAGTCGTTGCGCCAGCTCGATGTGGTGCACATCCATAACCGTCCGCAATGGGTTCGTGAATTGCGCCAGATGGGTTATGAGGGGGCAATCTGGCTGCACCTTCAAAACAACCATCTGGGGCACTGGACGGCAGCCCAGCTTGAAGCGTTGGCGCCGCAACTGGAGGGTGTCGCTGTCTGCAGCGCGTTTTTGCGCGGAACATTCGCAGATCGCTCGCCGAGTTTGGCGGCAAAGACCAAGATTATCTTTAACGGCGTCAATACGCAGCTGTTTGCCCCGCGAGAAGACATTCGCGAAGCAAAGACCATCTTCTTTGTCGGACGTTTTGACGAGGAAAAGGGAGTTCTTGAGCTTGTACGCGCGTACGCTCGCTTGCTTGATCGCCACCCGGATGCGGCCCTGGTGATTGGGGGGACGAGCGGTTTCGGAGTTCATCGGGAAACCGATTATGTGCGTAAAGTACGGGAGTTGGCGCAGTCGTTAGTC
>Ga0181539_1000133_pt1 | contig 82303 bp, 64 predicted proteins | sample PEATcosm2014_Bin_46_FD_119767 | JGI IMG/M metagenome (GOLD analysis project Ga0181539, IMG submission 119767) | Peatland microbial communities from MTU Mesocosm Facility, Houghton, MI, USA - PEATcosm2014_Bin23_60_metaG | ecosystem: Environmental > Terrestrial > Soil > Wetlands > Peat | place...
CGCCGGTTTTTCAAGGCCCGCGTCAAGAGTTGCGACTGAATAGGACCCGATTCGGCGACCAGGACTTGCACTACTTCGGTCCCGGCCGGCCCGGTTCCCGTGGACTGTTTCTCGGAGCGTATGATTTTCACGCCATCATTTTGCCCAAAAGCGCATGGATCGGATGTAGGCCCCGTCACACACTGTTGGTGATGAATTCTGTTCCCATTGCCCACTTTCGCAGGGCTACTCTTGTGCACAACTTGCGTAGCAGCAATCTCCCGCCCGGCGTGCGCCCCGGGGCCTGGAACCCAGCGCTGGCGGCCTAGTTGCTCATTTCATCACCTTTCCGATGGCTGGAACGTGCCCGGTACCTCGGTGGACAGTACTTTCCAAGTCTTGTTGTGCTCGCGACGCAGCGGTATCTTCGGGCTAACAACTCAAACGCCCGAGTTGCTTAGTGCGCCGTTCAGAGCAACGGCGAGAGTCCGGAGATGAATGTACTTGCTAAACATGTCGTTTTGGGGGCTGCGGGCATGCTCATCCTGCAGCCAGCCGTGGTCACCTCCGCTCAGGAGACTTCACCGTCGCCTGCTTCGGCGCCTGTGTCCTCTGCTCCGCCAGCCGGCAAACTCGCGGCGGCGGAGAGCTCGCAGAGCCAGGACCGGTCCGGCACCGGCGGTTCCAGCAACGGAGCGATCACACAGCCCGGGAAAGCGGGTGGCATGGGAGATCCTGCATTCGGAGGGGAACGCCATCCGCTTTATCGGCTTTCGAAATCGGACGCCGTGGACGTAAATTTCACTTTTTCGCCCGAATTTAATCAGACCTTGACCGTGCAGCCCGATGGCTTTGTGGCACTGAAAGGTGCGGGCACGCTGTTAGCGGAAGGACTCACGGTCCCCCAGATGCAGCAGGCGGTTGCCTATGCCTACCGCGGTTTTCTGCACGAGCCCGAGGTCACCGTGACTTTAAAGGATTTTGACAAGCCTTACTTCCTCGCTTCGGGCGAGGTGGCGCGGCCAGGAAAATATGAGCTGCGCGGGGATCTGACCGTAAATGAAGCCGTGGCGATTGCCGGCGGCTTCACGCAGCAGGCCCGTCATTCGCAGGTTGTTGTGTTTCGCCGGATTTCCGCGTACGTAGCCGAATCCCACGTGATTGACGTAAAGAAGATGCTGGATTCTCGCGATCTTCGCGAAGATCTCCACCTTCAGCCCGGCGACTTTATCTTTGTGCCCCAGAGCCGGATATCAAAGATACGCAAGTATGTTCCGACCAACTCCATGAGCTGGTACATGGACCCATTGCAGTTTTAGCGGAAAGGAGTAGCAGCACTAACTGATTGCGTCTTCAAAATCTGGCGAGTTCCCATAAAGCCCGCCGGGTGTGATCGGCTTTGCTGTACGATCCATGTCCGCGGAATTGAACGGAAACTCGAACACCCCTCTTTCCCCAACGCCCCGCGATCTTGCGGCCACGCTGTTCCGGCGTCCGCGACTCGTAGCCGCTTCTTTTGGGTTCGTATTGCTGGCGACGATGCTCGTCGTCTTCTCGGCGCGATATGAGTCGCACTTCAAGGTTCTGCTGCGCCGGGGCCGCTTTGATCCCATTGTCTCGTCTCAGCCGCCCAGCGCCATGGATTTCACCCGTCCCGACATTACTGAAGAAGAACTCAATTCCGAAGTCGAACTCCTGCGCGACGAAGATCTCCTGAAGCAAGTTGTGAAGATGGCGGGACTTGTTCCTGCGGACACCCCGGATCTCGAGCGCCCAGCCGAGATCGAACATGCCGTTCGCAAGCTGTCGCGCCGCTTGGACGTTGACGCCCTCAAGAAGTCGAACCTTATCCAGGTCAGCTACAAGGACACCAGTCCGGAACGAGCCGCTCGCATTCTCTCGGCGCTTTCCACCCTCTACATGCAAAGGCGCACGAATCTCCAGCGCCCCCCCGGGGAGATCCAGTTTTTCGACCAGCAAACCGCGGAATACGAAAAGAGACTGCATCAGTCCGAAGCCGAACTCGTGCGCTTTACTCGTACTCGTGGCGTGGCTTCGGCGGCGCTGGAACGCGACATTGCGCTGCAGAAGTTAGGCGAGGCGGACGCGGCGTACCGCCAGATCGACCAGGATCGTGTCGAGACCGAGCGCCGGATTGCGTCGCTCGGCGAACAGCTCAAGTCATTTCCCGCCCGGTCGGTCACCCTCAAGCGCTGGGCCGATAATCCGGAGGTTCTCGAAAAAATGAAAACGCATCTGCTGGAGCTCCTGCTCAAGCGCACCGAGCTTCTCAACCGCTTTGAACCGTCCTACCGGCTGGTGCAAGAAGTTGAACAGGAAATCGCGGAAACTCGTGCGTCGATTGCCGCCGAAGCGCTCACCCCGGTACGCGACGAAACCACCGACAAAGATCCCAACTACGAGTGGGCCCGCATGGAGATGGAGAAAGCCCAGGTGCAGTGGGATGGCTTGCGGGCTCGGCAGTCCGACGCTTCCACCCAAGTCGCATCCCTGCGCGCGTTTACCCAGCAGATGCAATCCGACTCGGTGGATCAACAGGATCTGATGCGCGCCGCCAAAGCCGAGGAAGACAACTACCTGCTCTACCTTCGCAAGCGCGAGGAAGCGCGCATCGGCGACGCGCTCGACGAGCGTCGCATCCTCAATGTGGCCATCGTGGAACCACCCGTGGCCCCGGCCCTGCCCGTGCACTCTTTGCTCCTTTATTTCCTCCTCACTTTTGGACTGGCCATGGCGTTCAGTGTCGGCATCGCCTTTACGACGGAGTTGTACTTTGACCCGACGATTCGCACTCCCGACGAAGCTTACGGCCTGCTGGAAGTACCGGTGCTGGCTTGGTTGCCCACGCCTGAGCCTGCGGTTCTGCGTTCTTCTAGTTCTCGGATCGACCGACACAGGGCGGTGGTGCAGTGAACACTCTCCGTGAGCTTCTTGCCGAAACACCAACTGCCGCTGAACAGCGGCGCGTGACTCCGATTCGCGAGCAAGTCCAGCGCACAGCAGTTTCTCCGGCGGCTTCGGTTCACGATGATCAGATCCATGCGCTGGTTCAGCAACTTTTCTTCCGGCATGAATCGAAGCCGGTGCGGCACGTCGGATTTGCTACGGTCGAATCTTCGACTGGGACTGCGACACTATGCCTCGAAGTCGCCAAAGCTCTGGCTGAAGAAGACAGGTACGACGTCGGGCTGATCGACGCTCAGCCGGGCTCGGTCCCCCTGCAGACCCAGCTGCAGATTCCGGCTCCCAACTGTGCGGAGGCGAACTGGCCGATCAAACCACGGCTCTGGATGGTTCCTCGCCAGAGCTGGCTGCCGGACGCCTGCGGGCAGCGGATCACCGATCAGAATTTATCGCGGCTTCGCGAACTCACAACGGAGTTCGACTTTTCCACTCTATGGTGTCCTCCCGTCTCCTGGCTCACGGCGAGCATTGGCCAGGCCTGCGACGGTCTGGTACTCGTGCTGACCGCCAACAAAACAAGACGTCTCGTCGCCGCTCAAATCAAGGATCAGCTGAGCAAGGCGCAAGTTCCTCTGCTCGGAACCGTCCTCGCGGAACGTCGTTTTCCTGTGCCGCAAGGCCTGTACCGGAGTTTGTGAATCCTATGAGCGAATTGACCACAAATCGACTATGGGACACCGTACCCAAAGATTGCCCCTCGCAGTACGCCCGCATGATTCTTGGGACTTCTGCAATGCCACCTTCCAGGTTCGCGCCGACGGCCGACGCCACTCCCACACGTCCAGTCAACGCGATCGACGAAACCAACACGGGACGCGCTCAGGCGCGAACGCTAACTCAACAACATCCACCGCAACCTGCCATTGATCGATTCACGCTTTGTGAGCTGGTGGCAGCCGATTTGATCGTTCTCGTGGTAGTGTGCGGCGCGTTATCGCTGTTTTCTCCCGCTTGGGGCCTGCCGTGGGCTTATCTGCCGATTTTTGCTGTCCTGGTAACGCTTTTCGGCTTCTGTGAGGGGCTCTACAAACGCGCTGGGGATCCGTCTCCCGCCGGTATCGTCCCCGCACTGGCGAGGTCAACCCTGTTCGCGATCGGACTGGTATTCATCGCTCGGTGGGACGGAATGCGTCCTCTCGCCGCGTCCAGAATATTTGCCAGCAGCCTGGCCGGCTTGGCGCTGTTGCGCTGGTTGAGGCAGGTTGTGTGGAAGCGGCGGCGCCGCGAAACAGAATCGCGCAATATCCTCATCATTGGCGGGGGTCCAGTCGCTCGCTCCATCGCCCGGGCCCTGCGCAATGATCCTCTCCGCCGCGCCACCGTCTGCGGCTTCGTGGATGACGACCAGCCTCTTTCCCCGGCGGTATTGGGGCGAATCGCGGACCTGGACTGGCTCGCTCGCGCCGAGTTCATTGACGAGGTCATCCTCGCTCTCCCCGGTCATCCAGCCCAGACGCGAGAAGCTGCCGAAGCCGCGTTCCGTAACCACCTGGACATTCGTGCCGTACCCGATCTGCCCCCGGGTCCGTGGCCCGACTCAGGCATCGATTACATCGGAGAAGTGCCAGTCGTCACCCTTCATCGCGAACCACTACCTAGCGCTGCCTTATTTCTCAAGCGTTTGCTGGATGTCACCGGTGCGATGTTCGGTCTGGTGTTGGCCAGTCCTCTAATGGCGATCGTGGCCTTGCTCATCCGGCTGGACTCGCCCGGTCCGGCCGTCTACTCCGCGGAACGCACTGGCGCCAAGGGCCGCCGCTTCCGTTGCTACAAGTTTCGTTCCATGGTGACCGATGCCGCACACCTCAAGGAAGACTTGCGCGCTCGCAACCAGAGACAAGGCCCCATCTTCAAAATTGACGACGACCCCAGAATCACCCGCATCGGCCATATCATCCGCCGCTACAGCCTCGACGAACTGCCTCAGCTCTGGAACGTGCTGCGCGGAGAGATGAGCCTGGTTGGACCGCGGCCTCATCCGGTCGACGAGGTCAACCATTACGAACTTCACCAGTTCCGGCGCCTTGACGTAAAACCCGGCATCACTGGTCTCTGGCAGATTACGGCGCGCGGCTGCCCATCGTTCGAACTCAACATGCACCTTGATCTCACCTACATTGAGAACTGGAGTCTGCGCCTGGACCTGCGCATCCTCGCAAGGACAGTTCACGTGCTATTCGCGCCGGAAGGAGCCTGACCGTCGCCATGGGCACACTAACCACAACCAGCCGCGTCCTAGCTTTAGCCCGGGACAGTGACGACAACCCGCTTTGGCGCGCTGCCGCTCTGCTGCTGCGCCCCCTTCACCTGGGACTAGCTTTTCCCTCGATCCTTTACGTGGCCGCGATGGCCGTGTTCCTGTTCCGGCCACCAGACCTTTTTTCCTTCTATGCCGACCGAATCGCGTTCGGCATCCTGGTCTTCTTTGTTGCTCTGCGTACTCTGGCGCTCCGCGATAAGATCCCATTCTTTGCCGGACTCAGTCTGCCCATGCTCAGTCTCATGGTGCTGGCGGTGTTCCGCGCGCTTCGGGAGCCGTTCGACCCGCAAACCTGGAGCATTGTCGCCAGCAAGTTCATCGTCCCCTTTGCGCTGTTTCACCTCGCTGTGCTGATCTTCCGAGGCGCATCGCAACGAAGACACTTCGAAATCTTCGCGATCTGTGCGCTCGCCTACCTCGTGTTCATTGCCATTGCCTTCCTCGCGGACGCCCGCTCACTCATCTTTCCGCGTTTCATTCTTGACGAAAGCCTTGGTTTCCATCCGGACCGCGCGCGCGGCCCATTTCTCCAAGCGGTGGCCAACGGCGTTTCCTTGAACATCCTTGGGATTCTTGTCATCGCGTTCTCGCGAGCGCGGAAACCCGTCGTCTGGTTGCTGTGGCTGTTTCTGCCCCTGGCCGTGCTCGCCACCATGACGCGCGCCGTTTGGATCTCGTTCGCCGTCTCGACCATCATTCTCGGATTCCGTCTGGTCGAACGCCGGCTGCAAGCGGTGTGCGCCTTGTTGGCAGTTGCGGGCCTCGTGATCGGCTTGGCAATCGGCCTCAGCAACCATTCGCTGAAGACTGCTCTTTGGGACCGCACCGGAGAACGCGGCCCGGTAGAGGCGCGCCTGGCCGTGTACGACGCCGGCTGGGCGATGTTCCAGGAACGGCCGTTTACCGGTTGGGCTGCCGGTGGCATGTATGCCGAGCTTGCCCGCCGCATGGAGGGCTACCATCTCCGCACCTTCTACGTGCACAACACCTACCTCGCCTTGCTGGTTGAGTTCGGTGTGCCGGGGTTGGCCCTGTACGGCATTCTTTTCTTCAACCTCTTCCGCCTCTCCTGGCACCGTCCGCCCGGTGAGTCCGGCCCCGTCGCTTCCCTGCGCAAGGTCTGGCCAATCTTACTTAGCGTTTATCTCTTTAACGCCTTCTTCGTCGACATGGCTTACCAGTTCGTCATTGGACTTATGTTTACCGTTGCCGGGATGCTCTGCGCGTCCGAGGAGTCCGTATGACCACTATCGCCTACATCGCCAATGAGTTCCCTTCGCCACTCGAACCTTACGTGATCGATGAAATCAGAGAACTGCGCCGCCGCGGGGCGCAAGTGATCTGCTGCAGCGGCAAACGCGTCTCCCCGAACGATCTCAGCTTGGCGGAGCGCGCTTTCTGGAACGAAACGCGCTTTTTTCAGCCCCTCTCCGACGATGAACTCATACGGGCCGTGCGTCGGCTCGCCTCGGATCGTCACAACCTCTGGCAGTTGTTGCGGCCCTTGCTGTGGGAGCGCGGTGCTTCCCCGAACCGCCGCATTCGTGCGCTAGTCCACACGGTGATGGGCGCCGCATTGGCAGAACAACTGGCGCCACTCGATGTCGCGCACATCCACGCTCATCACGGATACTTCGCGTCATGGATGGCTTTGGCCGCTGCCCGTCTGCTCGGAATCGGCTTCAGTTTCACCCTGCACGGCTCCGATCTGCTGCAGCGCGCCGATCTGCTCTCGCCCAAACTGCGTGCCTGCCAGTTCTGTGTAACCGTCTCCGATTTCAACCGCCAGTACATTCTCCGCAACTACCCTTCCACTCCCCCAGAGAAGGTCATCGTGCAACGTCTCGGGGTCGATCGCGTCCTATCCTGGCCCACATCCGCCCTCGCAGCCGACGCGGAAGTCGAAGCCGACCACCGGCGGTTCTGTCTTCTCTCCGTCGGTCGCCTGCATCGAGTGAAGGATCATGACTTTCTCATCAAGGCCTGCGCCGCGCTTCGCGACCAAGGTCTCGACTTCATCTGCTGGATCGTCGGCGAGGGCCTGGAACGCCAGTCTCTCGAAAGCCAGATTATCGCGATGGGGCTCCAAGGACGTGTTTACCTGATCGGTCACGTACCTCGCACCGAACTTTCCGGCTATTACCGCTACGCCGACTTGGTCGTCATGACCAGCAAGAGCGAAGGAATCCCAGTGGTCTTGATGGAGGCCATGGCTCACGAAAAACTCGTGCTGGCTCCTGCCATCACAGGGATTCCCGAACTGGTCGAGCACCAGCGCACCGGGTTTCTTTATCAACCCGGCTCTTTGCCGGATTTCGTTAGCGCCGTCCGTTGGATTCAGGTCCACAAAGCTTCCCTGACCGGAATCCAGCGCGCGGCCGCGGCCAGCATCGCCGCTTCCTATAACCGCCAGCGAAACCTGCGCGCTTTTGCGGAGCAACTCCTGGCCCGCATTCCCCAATCGGAGGGTGACCATGCGCATCCTGTATTGCAACAAGTACGACTATCCGTTTAGCGGCACTGAAGCATACCTCTTCGACCTCATCCAACAGATGGATGGGCGTGGCCATGAAACCGCTCTGTTCAGCATGGACCACGGCCAGACTTCCGCTTTCACCGGCCGCAGTTATCGCATTCCGCATCTTGACTTCAAGGATCCAAACGCCGGCTTCCTGAAGAAGGTTAAGATGGCGGCGCACGCCCTCTATTCATCCTCGGCCCGGCGCGCTATGCGCAGTTGTCTGGCTGATTTTTCACCCGATCTGGCGCACGTTCGCGGAATTTACCACCACTTGTCGCCCTCGATTCTTTGGGAACTGAAGCACCAGGGGATCCCCGTGCTCTACCACCTGAACGATTTCAAGATTTTGTGCCCAACCTACAATTTTGTAGCCGATGCCCGCCCCTGCGAACTCTGCAGTCACGGCGCTTTTCACCACGCCGCCACCAAAGGTTGCTACAACGGCCCACGTTCCAGCGCGGTGGTTCTTGCCGCCGAAGCATACTTGCACAAATGGTTGAAAACTTACGAACGCTGTGTGGACATGTTCCTGGCGCCCAGCGAATTCGTGCGCAACAAGTTGATTGCCAGCGGTTTCCCTGCGCAACGCATCGAAGTCCTGCCCCACTTCCAGGCTGTGCCCGGCGACGAACAACTCAGCTCCGACGAAGGGTACCTGCTCTACTTCGGCCGGCTCTCGCCAGAGAAAGGCGTCTATGAGCTCTTGCGCGCCATGGTGCGGCTACCACACATTCCTCTCGTGATCGCGGGAGACGGGCCCGAGCGTCCCCGCCTCGAGGCGCTGGCGCGAGAATTGAACTTGAGCCAAGTCCTGTTCGCGGGCATGGTCCATGGCGAGCAACTCCAGAGACTCATCGCCGGTTGCAGCTTCTCCGTGTTTCCATCCCATGCCTACGAGACCCTGGGAAAATCCATTCTGGAATCCAATGCCTGGGGACGGCCCGTCATCGCCTCCGATCTGGGTTCGCGCCGCGAACTCGTCCAACATGGCGTCACCGGCCTCCTTTACTCCGACGGGGACCGCGAACAACTCGCTCAATCCATCGAATTTCTGTTTGACCGCCCCGATCTGATCGAGAAGATGGGTGCCGCAGCTCGCAGTCGCGTGCAAGCAAACCATGACCCCGATCGACACATTGAGAAGCTGCTCGAACTCTACTACCGGCTCACACCCGCCAAAAAGCTTCTTTCCGTCTCCGCTGCGCCTGAGCCGACTCGCCCGCGCCGCAGAGTCCGCGTCGCGTTCATCGGGGGCCGCGGCGTGGTCTCCAAGTACAGTGGCATCGAGTCCTATTACGAGCAGGCTGGCCACGAACTGGCCCGCCTAGGGCACGAAGTCACCGTCTATTGCCGCAGTTATTTCACTCCTCCTATTCCAACGGGCACGCACAACGGCATGCGGGTGCGGCGGTTGCCGACCATCCGCTCCAAGCATCTGGAAACGGTTGTCCACACTCTGTTGAGCACAGCGCACGCCATGACGTCAGACTACGATGTCGTCCATTACCACTGCCTGGGACCGGCGTTGTTTTCTTTTCTTCCGCGGCTTGCCGGGAAGAAGACCATCGTCACCGTGCAGGGTCTCGACTGGCAGCGCGGCAAGTGGGGCCGGATCGCATCGCGCATACTGCGCTGGGGAGAAGCGGCTGCTGTTTCCTCCCCCGATGCCACCATGGTCGTCTCGCGCACCCTGCAGCAGCACTACCGCCAGCAGTACAAGCGCGATACTATCTACGTCCCGAACGGAGCCACGCTGGCGCCCCGGCGCCTCCCCCGGAAACTGATCGAGTGGGATCTGCTCGCGGACAACTACGTCCTTTTCTTAGGCAGGTTTTCACCGGAAAAAAACTGCCATCTCCTGATCAACGCTTTTGAAAACGTCCACACCGGTATGAAACTGGTACTCGCCGGAGGGTCGAGCCACTCCGATTCCTACGCCGAGAGCTTGCGCCGTCACGAATCCGATCAAATCCGCTTCCTTCCCTGGGTCGCTGGAAGGGATCTCGAAGAGCTTCTCTCCAATGCCGCTCTGTTCGTGCTTCCGTCTGAGCTTGAGGGCCTCTCTTTGGCTCTTCTCGATGCCATGGCGGCCGGTGTCTGCGTGTTGACCAGCGATATTCCTGAAAATAATGAAGTGGTCGATGGCGCCGGCTTCACCTTCCACCGCGGCGACCAGGCAGATCTTGAGCGCATGCTCGACTTGCTCATCCACAATCCCGAACTTCGCCGTCAGTCTGCCGCCCGCGGACGGGAGCGGATCCAGGGCCAGTATCTCTGGCCCGCAATCGCCCGCTCGATCGAAAAAGCCTATTACAACGTGCTGGGCTGGGGCTCGAGCGAGCAAGTGCCCAGTGAGCAGATCCAGGTCCGCAGTTCTGCAGTCCGGTAGCGCCGCTGGAGCGAGCCCTGGCCGTCCGGCCCGGAAATCGGCACGACTTCGCGTCCGGCTGTGATTATGATTAGAATCGGAATGCAGCGCGTTTGCACGATGCGGCATTTCCAGCATGGAAGATCTCATCCTCGTTACCGGTGGCGCTGGCTTCATTGGCTCGAACTTCATTCTCCAATGGATTGCCACGAAAGACGCGCACGCGCACATCCTGAATCTCGACAAACTGACCTACGCCGGCAATCTCAACAATCTGCGCGCCGTCGAAGCCCATCCGCGCTATCGCTTCGAGCAGGCCGACATCGTCGACCGCGATTTTTTGCGCGACTTGCTGCGGCGTGAACAACCTCGCGCCATCGTTCACTTCGCCGCTGAGAGCCACGTCGACCGCTCCATCCACGGCCCCGACGATTTCGTCCGCACCAACGTCAACGGAACATTCAACCTGCTCGAAGAAGCGCGAGCCTACTGGTCGGCGCTTCCGGAACCTGAGCGCGCCTCGTTCCGTTTCCTGCACGTTTCCACCGATGAGGTCTACGGATCGCTCGGCCCGAGCGATCCGGCCTTCAGCGAGACCACTCCCTACGCGCCCAACAGCCCGTACTCCGCGTCCAAGGCGGCTTCCGATCATCTGGTCCGCGCCTATCACCATACCTACGGCCTTCCCGCGTTGACCACCAACTGCTCCAATAATTACGGCCCTCACCAGTTTCCCGAAAAACTGATCCCGCTGATGATCCTGAATGCATGCGCCGGCAAGCCGCTCCCGGTGTATGGTGATGGCGAAAACGTTCGCGACTGGCTCTACGTCGAGGATCACTGCCGCGCCATCCGCACCGTGCTCTCCGACGGCCGCGCCGGAGAAACCTACAACATCGGCGGGCGAAGCGAAAAAAAGAACCTGGAGATTATCGGAGCCATTTGCCAACTGCTCGACGAACTGCGTCCGAACGACCCCGCCGTTCCCCACAGCAAGCTCATCACTTTCGTCAAAGACCGCCCCGGCCACGACCGCCGCTACGCGATGGACACGCGCAAAATTGAGCGCGAACTGAACTGGCACCGGCTGGAGACGTTTGAGAGTGGGATTCGCAAAACCGTTTGCTGGTATCTTGAACACGAAGACTGGGTCCGCGACGTCACCAGCGGCAGCTATCGTCAATGGATGGCGAAAAATTACGCCACCGAACGTTAAGAAGGAAAGCCGAGACGGAAAGCCGAGACCAAAACTCGACATGACCAAAACCGCGCAACCGAATTACAAAGGCATCATTCTCGCGGGAGGATCGGGCACGCGCCTGTACCCCGTCACCCACGTACTTCCCAAGAGCCTGCTGCCGGTGTACGACAAACCGATGGTGTACTACCCGCTCTCTACGCTGATGCTGGCCGGCATCCGCGAAATTCTGCTCATCTCGACGCCCGAGGATCTGCCCCGCTTTCAGCACTTGCTCGGCGATGGCTCCCGCTATGGCGTCCACTTCCAGTACGCGGTTCAGCTGAAGCCTGAGGGCATTGCCCAGGCATTTCTGATCGGCAAGGAATTTATCGGCTCCAGCGGTTGCGCGCTCGTGCTCGGCGACAACATTTTCTACGGACACGACCTCGTCAAGGAATTGCGCGCAGCCACGCTCCAGCCCAAAGGCGCCCGCGTTTTTGCCTACCCCGTCAATGACCCCGAGCGCTACGGCGTCGTCGAGTTCGATCCGCATGGAAAGTCGCCAAAGGCGCTCAGCATCGAAGAGAAACCGAAGCAGCCGAAATCGCGTTACGCGGTCACCGGACTTTATTTTTACGATCGTCAGGTCGTCGAAATTGCCGCGACCCTCAAGCCTTCGAAGCGCGGCGAACTTGAAATCACCGACGTCAATCGCATGTATCTCGAGCGCAATCAACTCAACGTCTGCGTGATGGGCCGAGGCACGGCCTGGCTCGACACGGGCACGCACGAAGCCTTGATGGAAGCCTCTTTATTCATTCAGACTCTGCAGAAGCGCCAGGGCCTCATGATCGCCTGCCCCGAGGAAATCGCCTATCGCTCCGGCTACATCACCGCCGCGCAACTAGAAGCGCTGGCGCACCCGATGCGCAACAATGGATACGGCGCCTACCTCCTGCAATTGCTGCGTGAACGAGTCTTCTAATAGATGAAAACTTTCCGATGAAAAAAATCGCCACTAGCCTCCCCGGTCTTCTACTTCTCGAACCGCGTGTGTTCGGCGACGACCGCGGCTTCTTCCTGGAAAGCTACAACCAGCGCACCTTTGCCGAGCTCGGCATTCCGGAGCCATTCGTCCAGGACAACCATTCCTATTCAGAGAAAAATGTCATCCGCGGCTTGCATTACCAGATTCGCCAGCCCCAGGGAAAGCTCGTGCGCGTCATCACCGGCGAGATTCTTGATGTCGCGCTTGACCTCCGCCGCACTTCTCCCACCTTCGGAAAGTGGGAATCCGTCAAACTTTCCGGCGAGAATAAACACATTTTATGGATTCCGCGCGGATTTGCTCACGGCTTCCGAGTCGTTTCCCAGGCCGCCCATGTCATGTACAAAACCACGGACTTCTATGCGCCGGAGCACGAACGCACGGTGGCGTGGAATGATCCTCGGTTGAACATCGCCTGGCAACTCGACGGCGAACCCACCGTCTCCGCAATCATCTCTGCAAAAGACCAGCGTGGCGTGCCCTTCCAGCAGGCTGAAAAATTCGAGTAGCGCCGCGTCAATTCAGCCGGAACTCGATCGCAATCGTGGTTTCAACCTCAATCGCCTTGCCGCTCGATAGGTACGGCTCGAATTTCCAGGACTGCACCGCCTGCGTCGCCGACTGCACCAGCAGGTCGGGTCCGGACACAGGCCGCAAGCGTTTCACACTGCCATCCGGCGCAATCACCGCATCCAGCACCGCCAGCCCTGCGATCCCCGCCGTTCGCGCAGCCTCCGGATAAACCGGCTCCACCTTCGTTACAATCCGCTTCTCCATGGTTTCGGGAGAGACTCGCAACCCCGACTCCGCAACCTGCGCGCGGGCCTCCAGTTCGTTCCAGGACCTCTGCCACTGCCACCATCCGAGACCAGCCAAAGCCAGCATGCAAGCGAACAGCACATAAAATCCGCGCCGCCCAATGCGAATTCTGCGCATTGGCGTAGCAGCCAGTTCCGCAGGGACTACGAGCGTTTCCGGCTTTGCTGCTCTGCCTTTCTCTTCTGTAAAGTCGGCCGGCGGTGAAGCGGAGCGGTAAACCCAATACCGGATCATCTCCCGCTGCTCCACCGATAGCACTACAAACTCAAGCCCGCAACGGAACCGCGACTGATAACGAACCAGCGCACGCGCGCGAACCGGCACGCCAACATTCGGAAGCCGCAATTCGACCGCGACCTGTTGGCCTGCGGCCAGTTCTCCCGCCACCACCGCGCCCACGCCCGCTTCGCTGAGGTCGGTGCAGCGCCCCGGTAAATTTTCGGGGACCCCGGATCGCAACGCGATCACGTCCAGGGGCACGTTGATCGGGTGCCGGGGAAAAACGCGCCGTGACGCTTCTTCGAATGCCGGCGAGGGAGCGGCACTCATCAAACTGCCTCCGCAGGATTAGAAATCCTTGTCATGCGTCTGAATCAACCGGCTGGAATCAACAAAGAACACGCGCTTGCGAGGATCGTTCTTCGGAGTATATCGGAACACTGGAACAGAAATGGTGGAATAGTTATGCTCAGCGTTGGACTTCATCATTTGCTGCCTCGATGCGTCTCCTACTCCATGTCCCGCCAGTTTGGCCCCACTCCAATTTCCACCAGCAGAGGAACCTCGAGCGAATGCGCTTCCTCCATGTGCTCCCGCACCAGCGGCTTCATTGCGTCCACTTCGCTCTCTGGCACTTCGAACACGAGTTCATCGTGCACCTGCAAAGTCATCCGCGACCTCAGCCCCCGCTTCCGGATTTCCTCATCAATCCGGATCATCGCCAGCTTGATCAGGTCGGCGGCCGTTCCCTGCAGCGGAGTGTTCACGGCAGTGCGCTCCGCAAACCCGCGCTGGGTGGCGTTCTTGCTGTTGATGTCGGGAATCGGCCGGATGCGCCCGAACAGCGTCTTCACTCTCTGATCGCGCCGCGTCTGCTCGAGCGTCGCATCAATGAACGCCCGCACTCCCGCATATTTTTCAAAATAGGCATCAATGAATTTCCTGGCCTCACCCGGCTCAATGCCCAACTGCTGCGACAGCCCAAACGCCGACAAACCGTAAACAATCCCGAAGTTCACCACCTTCGCTTGCCGCCGATGATCGGGCGTAACCATCAGCGGCGGCACGCCAAACACCTGCGACGCGGTCAGTGTGTGAATGTCGTCCCCGCGCCGAAACGCCTCGACCAGTAGCTTGTCTTTTGAGAAATGTGCCAGCAGCCGCAGTTCGATCTGCGAATAATCCGCGGACAACAGTACGTGCCCAGGCTCAGCGATAAAGGCCGCGCGAATCTCCCGCCCAAGTTCCGTGCGAATCGGAATATTTTGTAAGTTCGGATTGGTCGAAGATAACCTCCCCGTCGCCGTTCCCGTCTGCCCAAAAGTCGTATGCACGCGGCCACTCTGACTGCGAATCAGCGCCGGCAACGCATCCACATAAGTCGATTTCAACTTCGTCAGTTGCCGGTACTCCAGCACCAGTCGCGGAACTTCGTGCTCCGCCGCCAGTCCTTCCAATACATCCACCGCCGTCGAAATCTTTTTCCCTTTCCCGTATTTCGATGGCATCGGCAGGGCGAGCTTGTTAAAGAGCACATCGCCCAGTTGCTTCGGCGAATTTATGTTGAACTCCACGCCGCAACGCTCATAGATGTCCTGCGCCTTGGCTTCGGCCTCGCGCTGCAACTTCACCGACATCTGCCCCAGCACCGCCGGATCAATCTTTACTCCCGCGTCTTCCATGCGCGCCAGCACGGGCACCAGCGGCTTATCGATCTCCTCGTACACCGAGGTCAGCCCCAAGTCGTCGACTTCTTTTCCGAGCGCGCTGGCCAGCCTGCCCGTTACATCCGCCGCTTCCGCCAGATTGCCGCTCAGCTTCAAATTGAATCTCCGCAGCGCAACCTCCGGCAGCGAATGCGACGAATAGGTCGGATCGAGCAGGTAGGAATACAGCATCGGATCATGCCTCACTCCGGCCAGCGCAATTCCCCGCTCTGAAAAATAATGCAGCGCAGATTTGAGGTCGTGAACCGTCTTCGGCACAGCGGCATCTTCGAGCACGCTTTTCACTCGATCGGCGAGCGCCCTGTCTTCCAGCACGACCATCGCCCCCGCCCCTGGCCCATTCGAAACGGCTATGCGCTTTCTACCTCCCGCACTCTGATCCTCCGCATTCGCGGGCTGCAAGGCCAGAAACCCGGATTGTGCAGGCTGCGGCTCGTCTTCTTCTGCAATGCTCTCGGTGTAAATGCTCTCAGTGTGTTCCGTCGGAATTGCCAGGGCGAGCGGCGTACTCTCACCCAAGCCTTTCAAATACTCCTCGAATTCAGCTTTCGACTTGATCTCGCGGTAGCCGCCCTCTTTCACTTCAACGACGGGGAGCAGTTCTTTCAACAAAGAAGTAAATTCGAGCTCAGCAAACAGCGCGCGCAGAGATTCAACCTCCGGTTCGCCCGCTTTCATCGCGGCAACGTCGAACTCGACCGCCACGTCGGTATCGATCGTCACCAGCTGTTTGCTGTACAGGATGTTGTCGCGATTGTTCTGCAGCGATTCCCGATACGTCTTCTTCTCCACCTCAGCCGCATGTTCCAGCGCCTGTTCCACGCTTCCAAAGCGCCGAATGAGTTCCACCGACCCCTTGTCACCGATCCCCGGCGCCCCTGGAATGTTGTCCACCGAGTCGCCGCGCAGCGCCATCACATCCACCACCTTCGACGGCGGCACTCCGAGAATTTCCTCGACCTTCGCCGTATCGCAAATCAGGTTGTCCTTCGGTGGATTCAGCACCTGCACCTTGTCGTTCACCAATTGCAGCATGTCTTTGTCGCTCGACACCACAAACACCGGATACGATTCCGCCGCCGCTTTCCGCGCCAGCGTTCCGATCACATCGTCGGCTTCATAACCTTCCAGCTGCAAAATTGGAATGCGATATCCCTCCAGCGCCCGCCGAATGTACGGAATCTGCTGCGCCAGATCCCCAGGCATCTCGGCGCGGTTCGCCTTGTAGCCGCCATACTCCGCTTCTTTGAACGTCTGTGTCTTGATGTCGAACTTGCGGATCGTCGTGATCGCTTCCGCCTGCTGATTGCGGACCGTCGGCGCGCCCACATCGAACACCGCCGCCAGGTACTCGGGCGAAAAATCGTCCCGCAGCTTTCGCAGCATATTGACGAAAACATACGTCGCGGCCGTCGGAACCCCCGTCTTCGTGGACATCGGCCGTTGCCGCGCCATCGCGTGATAGGCGCGGAAAATGAACGACATCGTATCGATCAGGAAAATCCGCCCCTTGCCCTTACCGTGAGCGGAAGCGGGCCCAGGCGGGGCACTCACTTGCGGCGACGATTTCTTTTTGGCAGGCAACTGGCCAAGTTTAACAGTTGTGGAAGGTCAGGGGCCGGGGACGAATGGCGAATTGCGACTCCCGAGTGGCGAACGGCGAACAGCGAACGACGTTCTCCCAAACCTCGGGCAATCGCGTATGATATGAGGTTTCCGGCTCTCGACCCGCCGAGTGCTGAATCCTGCGTGCTGCATGCTCCCATTCAAACTCGTCTACAGCGACGACTATTACCTGCCCATCGGCTCCCATGTTTTTCCTGCCGAAAAATACAAGTGTGTTCATGACCGTCTGCTCGCATCCGGAATTGCGGCGCCTTCCGATTTTGTCACGCCTCGTCCGGCAACCGACCAGGACGTGCTGCTCGTGCACACTCCGCAGTACGTCGAGAAGTTGAAGACGGGCACGCTCAGCGCGCGCGAAGCGTTGGAACTCGAAGTCCCGTACTCGCCGGAGTTAGTGCGCGCCTTCTGGCTTGCCGCAGGCGGGTCCATTTTGGCCGCCGATCATGCCCTCAACGACGGCGTGGCCATCAGCATCGGCGGAGGATTCCATCACGCGTTCCCCGATCACGGCGAAGGTTTCTGCGTGATCAACGACGTGGCCGTCGCCATCCGCCGCATGCAGCGTGACAACAAGATTCGCACCGCGATGACCGTCGATTGCGACGTCCATCAAGGCAATGGCACTGCCGTTATTTTTGCCGGCACGCGTGTCCCCAGCAATCCGGTGCCCTCGGCGGCCGGGTCAGTCCTGAATCCCAATCGCACCACCAAAGGGCACAGCGCCCACGCCGGGGACGTCTTCACCATCTCGCTCCATCAGCAAAACAACTACCCGGTCTTTAAGCCCCCTTCGTCGCTTGACCTGAATTTGCCCGACGAAATCGGCGACGGCGAATATCTGGCGTGCCTCGGCGACGCGCTCAGTTTGGGATTGAGCATGTTCAAGCCGGAACTCATCTGCTACCTCGCCGGAGCCGATCCTTATCGCGAAGACCAGCTTGGCGGATTGTCGTTGACGATTGAGGGATTGAAGGAGCGAGATACTCTCGTGTTCCAAATCGCCAAGGCCGAGGGCATCCCCGTGATGGTCACACTCGCCGGCGGCTACGCCCTGAAGCTCGAAGACACAATCATGATTCACTGCAATACGGTGGTCGCCGCGAAGGAAGTGTTTGCCGGGAGGGGCTGACAAAGCGCTTCGATATACTCGACGCTATGGACGTCATTCCTTCTCAACTTGCGCACCGTGAGTTCTATAACATTCTGATCAGCGCCGTGGCGCCGCGGCCGATCGCATGGGTCTCGACCCTCAGCGCTTCCGGACAACCCAACCTGGCGCCCTTTTCATTTTTCAATGCCGTATGCGCCAATCCTCCGCTGTTGGCGTTTGCGCCGGGGATGCGCTCGCCGAAGAAATCCGGAGCAGCGTCAGGAGAGCCCGCCGGAGAGCCTAAAGACACGCTGCGGAATATTCGCGAGACCGGGGAATTCGTGATCAACGTGGTCACCTACGAACTGGCCGAGGCCATGAACCTGACCAGCGGCGAATATGACTCGTCCATCAATGAGTTCGAAGTGGCGAAACTCGCCTCGGCGCCTTCGAAACTGGTGCGGCCGCGGCGCGTGGCGGAGTCTCCCGTCAGCTTTGAATGCAAGCTGCATCAGATTCTCGACTTCAATCCCGGCCCCGAGGGCGGCAGCCTGGTGATTGGCAAAATCGTCTCGATTCACATCAGCGAGCAGCACATGAAAGAAGGCCGCCTGGACCGGAACTCGCTCGATCTGATCGGGCGCATGGGCGGCATGCAGTACACGCGAACGACCGAGCGCTTCGAAATGGCGCGTCCGAAGGTTGGGTGAAGGGGAATGATTACTCGGAGCTCATAGCCCGTGGTTCGCAACTCGCGGCCCATAGCCTGCGTCCGTCTTTCTGCCTGCTAAAATAGTGCTGGTCCCGCATGTTCGAGAATCTCCAGGAAAAACTCCAGCGCGCCTTCAAATCTCTCCGCGGACAAGCCGTCCTCACCGAAGAGAACATCGCCGAGGCGATGAAACAAATCCGTCTGGCGCTGCTTGAGGCCGACGTCAACTTCAAGGTTGTCAAAGAACTCATCGACCGCATCCAGGCCAAGGCTGTCGGCCAGGAAGTGCTGACCGCGCTCTCGCCCGGCGAGCAGGTCATCAAGATCGTCCGCGACGAACTGGTCGCGACTCTTGGCAAAGATACGGCTAAATTGAAATTTGCCTCGCAGCCGCCGACTGTCGTGCTCATGGCCGGGCTGCAGGGCTCCGGCAAAACCACTACCTCCGGCAAGCTCGCCAACTGGCTCAAGAATGGCGGACACCGGCCGCTGCTTGTCTCGGTCGATGTCTATCGTCCCGCCGCGCGCGAGCAGCTCAAAGTTGTGGCGGCGGCGATCAAGGCCAACCTTTACGAAGGCGCGGTCGGCGAAGCGAATACGGCTACCGTCGAGCGGCTTGCCAAAGAAGCGCGGCGCGAAGCGATCAACACTGGCTGCGACGTGCTCATTGTCGACACTGCTGGGCGTCTCCACATCGACGACCAGCTTATGGAGGAGATGCAGTCGCTCAAGCGGCTGCTCAATCCGCAGGAAATCTTATTCGTCGCTGATTCGATGACTGGACAGGACGCCGTCCGCTCGGCCGATGAATTCCATAAGAAACTCTCGCTCACCGGCGTCATCCTCACCAAAATGGACGGCGACGCCCGCGGAGGCGCGGCGATCTCCATCCGCCAGGTTACCGGACAGCCCATCAAGTTCATCGGTATCGGCGAAAAATACGACGCGCTTGAGCCCTTCCACCCCGACCGCATCGTTTCGCGAATTCTTGGCATGGGCGACATCCTCTCGCTCATCGAAAAGGCCGAGTCGCAGATCGACAAGAAGAAGGCCAACGAACTTGCCTCCAAGGTGCTTGCTGGCGACGGCTTTTCGCTCGACGATTTCCGCGACCAGTTGCGGCAGGTTCGCAAAATGGGATCGATGCAAAGCCTGATGGGCATGCTGCCCTCAATCGGCGCGTTTTCCGGGCTGCAGAAAGCTGCCGACAAGGTTGACGAAAAACAGATCAACCGGGTCGAGGCCATCATCAATTCCATGACCGGGTACGAGCGCAACCATCACGAAGCCATCAACGGCAGCCGCCGCAAGCGCATCGCCCGCGGCTCCGGCACCAGCGTGCAGGAAGTCAACAACCTGCTCCGGCAGTACGCCCAGATGAAGAAAATGTTCAAGCAGATGGGCAAGCCCAGCTTCGCGCGGCGCATGGCGGGGATGAAGTTTCCGGGAATGTAGAGGCAGTGGTCGGTGGCCAGTTGCCAGCCTGGCTAGCTCAGACGCCAGCGGATCGCGGTGCAAACGCGAGAAATGTTCCACGTGGAACATTGTACTGGTATTTATGTTAGTATATACATGTACTTACAAGGCGACTTAAATGAAACCACGAAAGCGAGTTACGAAGCGAGCACGGGCGTCGCGAAAAGTGACTAAAATTGAGGCGTCGGCGGGGTCGAAGAGGCGTCCGCGGTACCTGCCGGTGGAATGGGCTGGCATGTACAAGCCGGTGAAGAAACCGGTCACGCTGCGGCTGGATGCCGATGTGCTGGCGTGGTTCCAACGGGCCGGGCGGGGCTACCAGACGCGGATCAACCAGGCTCTGCGGAAGGTGATGATCGGGGAGAGAAAGAAGGCACGGGAGTGAGGTTTATTCCGCGCCGCGCCCAGGTTAGCGCCCAAAGAGCGGGCGCGAACCTGGGGCACCGTGCACCGAGCCCGAGGAATTCGCTGTGCCACAAGTCACATTAGCGGGTGGCTTTCCCTTTCATATTTACTCCTAGGGTATTAACCCGTGTTTACTACTACCCCCCTCCCCCCTGATCTTTGGAATCATGGGGTTAGGCTGTGGAAATTTTTCAAAATCTAGAGCGCAAAGGAGTTATATGGAAAATATTCCGGAATAAGGACTTAGCTCAATTTTGTTCCATTTTGGATCTATTTTGGGACTTTTGGCAACGGCCTGATGCCCGCCCGTCGCTCCACTATAGTTGTCAAAGAGTTACTAGCGAATCGGGCTGCTACAGCTTCGAGGGCCGTCTCTGGAGACAGGCACACCTCTCACTATCCTGATCCGAGATGATTGTCGCATCGGGCTGGTTGGCTGTCTGTGATGGCGGACACCGGCTGATTGTGATGAAAAATTCTGGTAGGTGAGTTCGCAACTGAACAAAATCCCAATCGAGACGTGACGTGGAATCCCACCCTTGCGCACAGAACGCGCAAGGATGGGTCACCCGGCGAGACCTGGGGCACCCGGCCCCTTCTTCAATTCCCATGGGGTAAAATCAAGGCTCGCCTAAACCAAGATCGATCCACGGAGATGCTGAGTGCAGCTTCTACGTCGAGCAAGCACTCCTCAACTTCCGGAACGAAGTCCGGCAGCTCCTTTTCCTCTCTTTTTCTAAATTCGTCTGCTAACTTCAGAAAGGTCTCAACCGCCTTTTCAATTTCTTGCGGATGCTCGAAGATGTGTGCTTGCGCGCGATAGAAAATCAGTGGTTCGGCGGCATGAAATCCGACCTTATTGCGAAAGTCGCGAAGGTACTTCCATTGCGGTTCAATAGCCGCCCAAACGGCATCAACCTTCGCGCGGTCTTTTGGGAAAAGCGACCGCCAGAGGTCGAAGACATTCAGTCCGTCCCGGCTTTTATCGACGAGCGTGACAAACCAGCTAAGCGCAGCAGTACGAACTGTTTCGGCGAAGTCGCGTCCATTCTGTCCCATCTCATTGTTAGGCGCGTCGCCTTCCGCCAAAGCTTTGTGAAGCAAGTGGAGATGATACAGTTCCAGCAGCTTCATCCGGTAGACCATGTAACGTCTTAGTGTGTCCTTCCGCATTCGTTGGCCACCCTTCATAGGCCGGATTTTACCTGCTTTCCTTTATCTTTGACCCGCCAGATCGTGCGGAACGTCTAGTTTTCTTGCACCACTTGTTGCTCCTCCCACATCGTTTGACGGAGGGCCAGAGTGTCGAAGCTCAGTTTGGCTTTTGTCAGGTCGGAGAATAGCTTCCCGATCTTGAGCACCAAGTCGCGTGCCCTTTTATTGTCAGCCGCAAGAAGCGCGCAACTTACCTAATCGACGTGCAGGAGGTGCTTGAGAGTCTCCGCTCCGTTGCTGACTCGCCACATATTCGAGGCTGGCATGGACTTCGTTAGCGGCGACTTGTGTTGCAGGAGGTTGTCTTCGATTAGTTTGGAGAACTCAGCTGAGCTGAACACTTCGCCCTCTGGCGCGTTGCAATGACGAAGGGCTTCGCGGTCGAGTTCGTCATAAGTCTTCGACAGTTGTTTTAGCTCGAATACAGCTTGGAGTGCCTCGTCTGAATTGACCTTTTGGCCCTGCGCAAAGGAAGCCATTGAAGTGGATGCGATCAGGACGAAGGTCGCGAATGAGAGATGCGGCTTGATGAGCGTGGCGAGGGTGTCAGCGACAGTCTGCATGCACGCACCTCCAGATCGGGCCACCTTCGCCGTTGAAGTCGACAATTGCCATTGACCCGTGACCCTTTGGACACGGGCTGGATTGGCGCCGTTTGGTATCCATACCGTCGTCACTAACATCTACATACCCGTGTTCAGGGTGAAAGTGGCGACGACAGCCTTCGCGTGTACACCGGCCGAAGTACTTGTCCTCATAGTCGGGGGGACTTAGACTCATACCCCATTGGCATCCGGTCATTTCCATTGGCTGACGATGAACGTCGCAACAAATTGGCAACGGTCTACTGCTCATAGCTCCTCCTGATGAAGCGCCTTCGGACCTAATCGAGCGTTCGCGTGATTCTCGCATGGATTTTCTTCGGAAGCTGTGACCATAGACCGCGTTTTGTGACAATGCATTCGGCGAGAGCGGGGCGGTTTGGATAAATGACTGGGAAGTGCTTACGATGAAGATTCGTCCTCCGGCGGCGTAAGCCCACTATGGTGTCGGCGGTTGGGCGTCCCACTTCTCGAAAAGCGCGAGAAGTGGGGCACCCCAGTTATGGCATGTCCCGGGAGCGCCAATCCGACCGCGATTGGGCCTGCATCCCACATCCCGTCCCAAGCATCTAAACCTTGACAATGATTCGCTCAGGTTATAGCATGAGCTTGAGCGTAATCGTCATCGCACTCATTTTAAATGACTTATTTGCTTTGGAGGATGCGATATGAGCAAGACTATTGGAATTGACCTTGGCACCACCAACTCCTGCGTAGCGGTTATGGAGGGTGGAGAGCCGAAAGTTATCCCCAATGAAGAAGGTGGACGGACTACGCCTTCGGTCGTTGGATTTACGAAAACCGGCGAACGGCTGGTAGGGCAGGTCGCCAAGCGGCAGGCCATCACCAACCCTGAGAATACCGTTTACTCGATCAAGCGGTTTATGGGCCGCCGCTATGACGAGGTGAGCGAAGAACTGAAGATGGTCCCTTATAAGGTCGAGCGGGACGGCGATCATGTGGCCATAATCGCGCAGGGGAAGAAGTATACTCCGCCCGAGATCTCCGCGATGATCCTGCAAAAACTGAAGAAGGCGTCGGAAGACTATCTCGGAGAGAAAGTCACTGACGCGGTCATCACCGTGCCGGCGTATTTCAACGATGCGCAGCGGCAGGCTACCAAAGATGCCGGGCGAATTGCCGGGCTCGACGTGAAGCGAATCATCAACGAGCCGACGGCGGCCGCGCTAGCCTACGGGCTCGACAAGGGCAAGGACGAGACCATCGCCGTGTACGACTTTGGCGGGGGGACTTTTGACATTTCGATCCTCGAAGTTGGCGGCGGCGTGATCGAAGTGAAAGCCACCAACGGCGACACGCATCTGGGCGGCGACAACATCGACCAGCGGCTGGTGGATTGGCTGATTGACGAGTTCAAGAAAAACGAAGGCCTCGACCTGCGCGCCAAGGGCAACGAGATGGCTTTGCAGCGTCTGCGCGACGCGGCGGAACGCGCCAAGATCGAGCTTTCGACCACCATGGAGACCGAGATCAATCTGCCGTTCATCACGGCGGATGCTTCCGGGCCGAAGCACCTGGTCATTAAGCTGACCCGGGCCAAGCTCGAAACCATGGTCGAAGACATTTTGCAGCGGTCGGTTGGCCCCTGCAAGCAGTGCATGAAAGATGCGGGTATCGACGCCAGCAAAATTAACGAAGTGGTGCTGGTTGGCGGACAGACGCGCATGCCGCGCATCCAGGCGATCGTAAAAGAACTGTTTGGACGCGAAGGCCACAAGGGCGTGAACCCGGATGAAGTGGTCGCGATCGGCGCGGCGATCCAGGGCGGCGTGCTCAAGGGCGAGGTGAAAGACCTGCTGCTGCTTGACGTTACTCCGCTGACTTTGTCGATCGAAACGCTGGGCGGGGTGGCTACGCCGATGATCCCACGGAACACTACGATTCCGACGAAGAAGACGGAGACGTTTTCTACGGCAGCCGACAGTCAGACTTCGGTTGAAGTGCATGTGCTGCAGGGCGAGCGTCCACTGGCGGCGCAGAACCGGACGCTGGGCAAGTTCCATTTGACCGGATTGCCGCCGGCGCCTCGGGGCATACCGCAGATCGAAGTGACGTTTGACATTGACGCGAACGGCATCCTGAACGTGACCGCGAAAGATATGGCCACAGGCAAGGATCAGAAGATCACGATCACGTCGTCTTCGGGATTGTCTAAGGAAGAAGTGGAGCGGATGGCAAAGGAAGCCGACGCGCACTCGGCTGAAGACAAGACGCGGCGTGAAGAGATCGAGGCCAAAAATCAGCTCGACTCGATGGTTTACAACATCGAGAAGATGCTGAAAGAGCATGGCGACAAGATCTCGGGCACGGAGCGCGGAGACGTGGAAAACGCCTTGGCGGACGCGAAGAAAGCCATCGAAAGCGGCGACAAGTCGCAGATGGATTCGGCACGCGAAAAGCTAACGGCGGCATCGCACAAGCTGGCGGAGCAGATGTATAAGGCGACGCAGGCAGCGGGCACGCCGGGCGCGGGTGCAGGACCAGCTCCGGGGGCTGGCACGCCTTCGGGCGGCGATGGCCAGGCCAAGAAAGACGAAGGCGTGATCGACGCCGAGTACGTGGACGTCGAAGACAAGAAGTAACGCGTAGGGACAGCCACTGTCGGCTGTCCGACCAAGCGAACTCGGCACTTGAGAACGCAATTGGGGGCGCGAATGCGCCCCCATTCGCATCATACTTAAAGGACTTGTCATGCCGATCGAAGCGAGCGATCCGTTAGCCGGGCCCAGGAAAGAGGGAAGTGAATTGAGATTCGAAGTCAATGGACAGATGTTTTTTGTGAACTTCATCCCGGAAGAGGGACGCTGGTATTGCTTTGCGCCAACCGGGACAGGGGTGCAGCGGATCCCCGTGTCGATGGATGCCTCGCCATTTGAGGCGTTCGCGGTGCCGGTGGATGAGGAAGCGAAGGAAGTGGTGAACTGAGGAACCAGTTGTCAGTTTCGGGTCTTCAGTTTTCAGAATTCCGATTCATGAGCAACAATTCAGAACCTGCCGTTCTGAGCGGAGTCGAAGGACGCCCTACCGCACGCGCTACAATGAAAAGCTGAATGCTGACGGCTGAGTACTGACAGCTGACCATGGCCACCGCGACGAAAGACTATTACGGCGTTCTCGGCGTAAAGAAGTCCGCCTCCGCCGACGACATCCGCAAGGCGTTCCGCAAACTTGCGCGCAAGTATCATCCTGACGTCAATCCCGGCGACAAAACCGCGGAAGAAAAGTTCAAGACTCTTTCCGAGGCCAACGACGTCCTGAGCGACCCCAAGAAGCGGAAGATCTACGACCAGCTCGGGTTCTACTCCGACAATATCGATGCGGCTACGGCAGAGGCCTACGCGCGGGGCGGCGGACAGCCTGGGGCCGGCCCCGGCGACTTTGGCGGAGGCTTTCCGGGAGGCCGGCATCCCGGTGGGCAAAGCAACGTTGATTTCGGCGGCTTTGACTTTTCGGATTTGTTTGAAGGCGGGCATGCTGGCGGCCGCAAGGCGTCGAGCGGCACGAGCGGCGGGTTCCGCGATATCTTCTCCAACATTTTCAGCGGCGGCGGACGCGGTGAGGCCGCCGAGGAGGGACCGGAGCCGGGCAGCGATCTTGAGTACCAAGTTAACGTGCCGTTCTGGACGGCGATCCGTGGCGGGGTGATGAAGCTGAATATCGCCCGGCGCGATGCCTGCGGAAACTGCCACGGCAATGGCTTCCTCGAAGCTCCGGGACAATGTCCGCAGTGTCATGGCAAGGGAACGATTGAACAGACGGGCGGCCGGATGAAGTTCAACGTCACCTGTCCCCGATGCCATGGAACGGGCAAGAATATTTCGACCTGCCCGGTCTGCCATGGCGAAGGCAGCATCGAGCGCACTGATCCGCTCGAGATTCGCATCAAGGCCGGAACCCGCAACGGACAGCGCATCCGGATCGCGGGCAAAGGCAATGCCGGGCTGCGGGGAGGCGGGGTCGGCGATCTGTACGTGATCATCCGCATAGGCGGGCACCCACTGTTCCGGCGCGAAGGCGACGACATCTATATTACGGTGCCGGTGACGGTGGTAGAAGCGGCGCTGGGGTCGAAGATTGAAGTGCCCACCATTGATGGCCGCAGCATGCTGAAGATTCCTCCGGGGACGCAGTCCGGCCAGAAGCTGCGCCTGCGCGAAAAAGGCGTGCCCTCAGCAACTACGGACGGCGCCCGCGGCGACGAAATCGTCGAGGTCAAGATCACCGTCCCTATGCCCCGCGACGAGAAGACCAAAGAACTACTGCGGGAGTTGGCGAAGTTGAACCCGGAGGACCCTCGGGTCGAGTTGTGGAAGGAAGTCTAAGAGCTGTCAGCTCTCTCGCCCTCTTTCGGGCCACGTAAGCGCGCGCGAAGGGAACTGACAGCCAATCTTCCACCCTCCACCCTCATTTCTTGCTGGGGTCGTCCGCGGGATTGACATAGTTAAACTGCAGCGGCGACATGCCGTGTACCTGAACCACCGTCTCTCCGGATGCCATCGCATAGTGGTGCATATCGGGATCAAGGTAGGCGAAGCTGCCTGCCGGGAAAGTCGTCATTTTCGCCTCTTCGAACTTGTCTCCCATGCCGACTTTGAATTTGCCGGAAATTACCGTCACATTTTCGCGCTTGGGATGCCAGTGCGGAGCGATCTTGTAGCCGCTTGGCATTTTGAGGCGGATCGTGAAGTCGCCTGAGTTCGCGGTTGGATCTCCTTCGACCAAGGCCAACTGTGCACCCGGAGCGACGAACGGTGGTGGCGGCCCGTACTTGATCTGGTCGGGAGTGAACGTATTCGGGTGTGTCCCCGGTTGAGCGAGCAATCCACCTACGCAAAGCAATAGAACTCCAAGCATCATTTTCTTCATCGCTGATCCTCCAATATTGATTGAATGGCTGATCCCCGGGCAGTCTTATACATCAAATCACCGAGAATGGCCATACGGATTTTGCTTTAGGGAACATCTCGCTGGGACGACCTCCACCAATCGTTACCTCCGTACCCGCCCTCGTTGATAAAATTTTCGCTATTTCTTAAAAATATTCTTGCATCTGTGGAAATTTGCCGTAATCTCACACTTGCGAACTAACTTCGCCGACAATGCCCGGGAATCGCTGTCCACCCTGGGAGCCGCGTAAAGGAAGTCAAGGGAGACGCGGTGGTGAGAGTGAGTCGCCTGAGGAGGAAGCCATAGAAATTGGTAACAGCCGCCGCAACCACTAACCTTTCGCAGACGAGCTTTGTCCCTGCCGTCGCTCCCGATCTCAAGAAGACGAAAAAGTCTATCCGCCTCACGCTGTGGCCCCTGGTCGCCGCGACCTTCTTTATGGTCTCGGGCGGAACCTATGGCACTGAAGACATCGTGCACGGCGCCGGGTATGGCAAGGCGATTCTCATCCTGCTGCTGACTCCGCTTCTCTGGAGCCTGCCGACGGCGTTCATGATCGGCGAGCTTTCGAGCGCGCTGCCCTTTGAAGGCGGCTACTACGCCTGGGTGCGACGCGCCATGGGGAATTTCTGGGGATTTCAGGAGGCCTGGCTGTCGCTGGTAGCGTCCATTTTCGATATGGCGATTTATCCCACGCTGTTTGTGCTCTACCTCACGCGCATGTTTCCTTATTTCCAGGAGAATCATCGCGGCGTGGCTGTCGCGCTGGGCGTGGTGATCGTCTGCGCGATCTTAAACATTATGGGCGTGAAGGTCGTCTCGACTACTTCGCTGTGGCTGTTCTTCGCCCTGTCAGCGCCCTTCGCGGCCATCTTTGTGCTGGCGCCGTTCAAGATTCACGCGCTGGCGAATGCGGTTACCAAGCCGACAACTTCAAATGTGGACATTCTCGGTGGCCTGCTTATCTGTATGTGGAACTACATGGGATGGGATAACGCCTCCACTATCGCCACCGAAGTGGAGCGTCCGCAGCGGACTTATCCCCGCGCCATGCTTTGGGCGGTGGTCATTGTCTGCCTTACTTATGTTCTTCCGTTTGCCGCCATGTGGATCACCGGCCTTCCGGCCGGCGCCTGGGAAACGGGCGCGTGGGCCGACGTCGCCCAATTGATGGGTGGGCCGGTGCTTCGGATCGCGCTGGTGGCGGGCGGCATGATGAGCGGCTTCGGCATGTTCAATGCTCTGGTCATGAGCTACTCGCGCCTGCCGCTGGCCATGGCGCAGGATGGTATGCTGCCGAAAGTTTTTGGCAAGCTGCATCCGAAATCGCGCGCGCCCTGGGTTGCGATTCTGGCGCTGGCGGTCGGTTGGGGCCTGGCTCTGAATCTCGGATTCGAACGGCTGGTCACGCTCGACATCATGATTTACGGCGCCAGCCTGACGCTCGAATTTATGGCGCTGATCTGGTTGCGCATTCGCGAACCGGAATTGAAGCGCCCGTTCCGCGTGCCGGGCGGCCTGTTTGGAGCGATAGCGGTTGGCATTCCTCCGGTTCTGCTGCTCGGATTTGCCATCATCCGCAGCGAACATGAGGTTGTGCTCGGCATCAGCTCGCTGCTGTTTGGATTGATCCTGATCGGCGCCGGCGTGGTCGCCCACCTGATCAATCACGCGCTGAAGCCGGCGGGCTGGGCAGCAGCCAGGCCAAAACCGGGGATGGCGGCGTAGCATCAGTGTCTGTGTGGGGACGGGGCTGCGCCCCGTCCTGGCGGGCGTAGCCCCGCCACCACACAACCTTCTTTCCAAACCTCGCCAACGGCTCACGACTCGGCTGTTATACATTAGTGAGCAGCGGCAATGACCAAGCGTAAATCCAAGGGCGCGTACATGATTTCGGCGGTGGCTGAGATGTATGAGATTCATCCCCAGACCTTACGCCTCTATGAGCGCGAAGGACTGCTGAAGCCGAGCCGCACCGAAGGCAACACCAGGCTCTATACCGATGAAGATTTGCAGCGGCTCGAGTTTATCCTGTCACTGGCGCGCGATCTGGGTGTCAACATCAGCGGCATCGCCATCATTCTCCAAATGCGCGAGCGCATGGAAGAAATGCAACGCCAGATCCAGGAGTTCGTGCAGTACATCCAGCACGAGGTTCTGACGCGCGCCTCGGCTGCCACCGATCCGTCCAAGGGCGCAATCGTACCGCTGCGGCGACCGCTCGTCCCTACTGTGGATTCGTCCCGCCGGAAGAACTAATCGCTCCGGACGGCGAGGACGCCCGTCGCTCCACTGGCTACGTCAGCTTCTCGATTGCTTTCCCCTGTGGTGCTCTGTGTCCCCTGTGGTTTAGAACTTCAAGTGCTTTTAACCACAGAGGAACACAGAGGATCACAGAGGACTACTTTTCTCGCTCGAAGCGATAACGGCCGCCTCGGTCTTTTGCCACTTGCTCCGCCACTTTCAAGAACGCTCTTCCCGCGTGCGATAGCGTCGATTCCTCCCGATACACCAGGCGCAGCTTGCGCTCAAAATGCAGATCGCGCACCGGAACGCGTATGAGGTCTCCGCGGCTGATCTCGCTTTCCACGCTGATCTCGGGCACCAGCGCCACCCCATTTCCCATGCACACGAAACGCTTGATGGCTTGCAGCGTGGGCAGTTCCACGTCCATGTGTAAGGGAGTCTTGTGGCGGCGGAACGCTTCGATCACTTTATCGCGATAAGGAGACGTGACGATGTGGGCCACGAACGACTCGGCGCCCAGTTGCCGAACGCTGACTTCGCCCGCCGAGGCGAGCGGATGGCCCGGAGGAACGACAAATACCAACTCATCCAGATAAACCACCGCCGATCGCAACTGCGCCTCCTGCGGATCGTAAGAAAGCACCCCGAGTTCCACGTTGTGCTTGAGCAGATCGTCGGGAATGTGACTTCCCAGCGAACGCCGCACCATGATCTTGATCATGGGATGCAGGCGGCGAAACTCGCCCAGCACCGGCAACAAGTAGAGCGCGGTAAATTCATTGGCGGCGATCGCCAGCCTGCCTTTCTGTAATTCCCGCATCTCTACCAGCGCCGTCTGCGCGTCCTGCCGCAGGTTGAGCAACTGCTCGGCATATTCCTGCAAGACACGCCCGGCATCGGTGAGTACGCCATCGCGGGAAGAGCGGTCGAAGAGCGGCTCGCCGATCTCCAGTTCGAGTTTCCGGATGGTCTGGCTGACCGCCGACTGCGTGCGAAACAGCTTTTCGGCCGCCCGCGAAAACCGTCGTTCGCGAGCCACGGTGAGGAAGACTTCAAGTTGCGAAAGGTCCATAAAGATCAGGTCTCAGGTGTCAGGTCCAAGGTCGCAGGCCTTGAGTATCCGCGGCCCGGGGTTCCTGAGACCTCAGACCTAACCCTTGTGACCTTTTCCATTTATAGATGAACCATAAGTCTTCCTAATACTATCATCACCGCTAATTCTATTGTAAAGATAATAATCTTTTCTTTCGCCCCTATCCGCCGATAGAGTAGAGAGGTAACTATCCCGGAGGTACGAAATCCATGGATCGGCCGCGCATCACCATCTTCGACACCACGCTTCGTGACGGCGAGCAGTCGCCGGGCTGCAGCATGAATGTGCAGGAAAAGCTGCGCCTGGCCCAGCAACTCGACCGCCTCGGCGTGGACGTGATCGAGGCGGGATTCCCCATCGCCTCCGATGGCGACTTCGAAGCCGTACGACGCATCGCCGCTTCGCTGCGCCGTCCCATCATCGCCGGCTTGGCTCGCGCTTGTACCGGCGACGTGGACCGGGCCTGGCAGGCGTTGCAGGGAGCCGCACGCCCACGCATCCACGTTTTTCTCGCAACCTCTGACATTCACCTGAAATACAAGCTGCGCATCACGCGTGAGAAGTGCCTGGAGCAGGCGCGGGAAGCGGTTCGGCACGCCAAGTCGCTCTGCGCCGACATTGAATTCTCGCCCGAAGATGCCACCCGTACCGATGTCCCGTTTCTCTGTCAGGTTGTCGAAGCGGTGATCGCAGCCGGCGCAACCACGGTCAACATTCCCGATACCGTCGGTTACAGCATGCCAGAGGAATATGGCCAGCTCATCCGGACGCTACGTGAGAAAGTTGCTGGTATCGATAAAGTAACGATCTCGACGCATTGCCATAACGATCTTGGTTTAGCGGTCGCGAACTCGCTCGCGGGCGTGCAGCAGGGTGCGCGCCAGGTGGAGTGCACCATCAACGGCATCGGCGAGCGCGCCGGCAATGCATCTCTCGAAGAAATCGTCATGGCCATGCGGGTGCGCCCCGACCGCTATCCTTACGAAACCGCAGTCGCCAGCGAGCACCTGTATGCTTCCAGCCAGATGTTGGCGGAGATCACCCGGGTTCCGGTGCAGCCCAACAAGGCCATCACCGGCCGCAATGCATTTGCGCACGAGGCTGGAATCCATCAGGATGGCATGCTCAAGAATCCGCTGACCTATGAAATCATGACCCCGCAATCGGTGGGCGTGCCCGATTCGCGGCTGGTGCTGGGCAAGCACTCCGGCCGTCACGCGCTGGCTCTGCGCTGCGAACAACTGGGACACCAGTTTGAGCGCCGTGATCTCGATGAGATTTATCGCAGGTTTGTAGTTCTTGCCGACCGCATTAAAAAGGTTCAGGACAGCCATTTGCTTGAACTGATCCAAGACGTTGCCAGCGGCAATGCAAGCAATGGCGATGGCGCCAACGGCCATGGCAAGAAATTCCCGCCTGCCGCGGCTTCATTGCCTTTACCGCGCGCCGCCGCCGCTCGAGCCAATGCCAATGACGCGCATCCGGCTCAGGTGTCCGGGAGCGCCGGCCAGGCGTCGGTGGCGATCCCCTTCGCCGAGCATCACAGCGAGCAAGAAGACTATCTCTGGGGTGTGTAACCACCACGCGCAGCGACAACTGGAACGGCTTGACAGGCTATCACGACGGTCTCGCCGCATTTATCCTTTCGGAAAGAAGCGAGGATTTCCATGCGACTCTCTGTCACTTCCCTCCCCGGCGACGGAATCGGTCCTGAAGTTACCTCCCAAGCCATTTGTGTTCTGGAAGAAGTGGCCAGCGGCTTTGGCCATGATCTCGAACTCGACGAAAAAGAAATCGGTGGAGTTGCCCTGACAAAGTTCGGCAATCCCCTGCCGGACTCGACCATTCAGGCCTGCCTCGCCTCAGAGGCCGTGCTGCTTGGAGCGGTCGGCAATCCGGCCTTCGATCACAATCCTCGCGAACTTCGCCCCGAAGCTGGACTGTTGCGCCTCCGCCAGGAACTTGGAGCGTTCGCTAATCTCCGTCCTACTGTCTTTTATCCGGCGCTCGCTGCCTGCTCACCTCTGCGCGAAGAAATCGTCAAAGGGACCGACATTCTTATCGTGCGCGAACTGCTCGGCGGGTTGTATTTCGGCCAGCCTCGCTCGATCGAAGGCACTGATGGCACACGCCAGGCGCTCAACAGCATGCGCTACACTGAGCCGGAAATCGAGCGCATCGCGCGCGTCGCATTTCAACTCGCTCGCACCCGCCGCCGGCGCCTGCTCTCCGTCGACAAATCGAATGTTCTGGAGTGCTCGCGGCTGTGGCGCGAAGTCGTCACCAGCATCGCCCGCGATTTTTCCGATGTCCATCTCTCCCACATGTACGTGGACTCGGCCGCCATGACGCTGGTCCTCAAGCCCGCCGAGTTCGACGTCATCCTCACCGAAAACATGTTCGGCGACATCCTGTCCGATGAGGCGGGGGGAGTCGTGGGGTCGCTCGGGTTGCTCGCTTCGGCCAGCATCGGAGGACGCGTCGGTCTCTACGAACCCGTTCATGGCTCGGCTCCGGACATCGCAGGTCAGGGCATCGCTAACCCGCTAGGCGCCATCCTCTCGGTCGCCCTGATGCTGCGCCATACTTTTCATCTACCCAAGGAAGCGGAGTGCGTGGAAGCTGGCGTCATCTCAACCTTGATGGGAGGCTTTCGCACCCGCGATCTGGCGCGTCCCGGCGAGCGCACCGTCTCCACCGAAGAAATGGGCGCCCAGATCGCCGAGTTCGTGCGCTTGGCGGCAGCCGCGAACAATCGAGCTGCGTCGTAGCCGGTGTGGAAGCGGGGCTCGGCCCGCTTGGACGGGGCGAAGCCCCGTCCCCACACAAACGATTGTCTGACTTACAATTTTCCTGGAGAAGGCACCGCGCCGGTCGTGTACTCCCCAGTCATCGCATTCCACCGGATCCGCAAAACTTCCACGAACATGCGCATTCCGTCGCGGAAAGGATGCAGCCGCGTCCCCTCGCTGTGCGCCCACACCACCGGAACCTCTTCCACCCGCAGACCCGCGCGCCGGGCCAGAAACAGAATTTCCGGATCGAATCCCCAGCGTTCAATTTTCTGCAGAGGAAAGATGCGTTGGGCCGCGTCTCGACGAAAGGCTTTGAATCCGCATTGCGTGTCCGCGAAACGCAAGCCCAGAACCACCCGCAGAACCAGGTTGAAGATTCGTCCAAATGCCTGCCGGTACAGTGGCTGCCGCTCGGTCTGCAGTTCGGCGCGCAGCCAGCGCGACCCGATCGCGATGTCGGCGCCTCGACCAATCGCGTCGAACAGGTTCTGTGCCTCCGTCATCGGTGAAGAAAGATCGGCATCCGTGAACAGGCAAATATCGCCGCGCGCATGCAACATCCCGTTGCGCACGCTGTAACCTTTGCCACGGTTCCCGGGATTCTCCAGCAGCAGAATCTGCGGATGCGATTTGGCGTATTCCCGCACAACTTGCGCGGTATCGTCGCTCGAGCCGTCGTTCACAACCAGAATTTCCGTGTCCCAGTTTTGTTCCTGCGCATAGCCGAGAAGCTCATCGAGCGTGGGCCGGATGCGGCTGCTTTCGTTATAGGCGGGAATGACGAAACTGTAAATCATCGGGTGATCGGGTAATCGGGCCATTTAAATTCAAAATGCCAAAGGGTTTGACTTTCGATCACCCGATGATCAGATCATGCCACTTGGCGGCGCTTGTCGAGCATGCTGAAGAACTCCGAGACCAACTCCTCGTCCCAGAGTCCGCTTCGCGCCTCGTCGCGCATGGTAATGGCGGCCTGCTCGTGGCCGAGCGCCGGCTTATACGGACGCGTCGTGCGCAACGCATCATAAATGTCCGCCACCTGCAGAATCCGCGGCAGAAGCGGGATCTCGCCCTCCCGCAGCCCATCCGGATAGCCGCTGCCGTCCGAGTGCTCGTGATGATAGCGGATGATCGGAAGCACCAGCCGCAGCGACTTCAACGGACGGCAAATTGTCTCGCCCGTCACCGGATGCTGCTTCATGATCTCCCACTCCGCCGGCGTCAGATCGCTGCCTTTCTTCAGGATTTCATCCGGCACCGCGATCTTTCCCAGGTCGTGCAGGTAGCCGCCCCGCTGCAGGGCCACAATACTTTCTTCATCCACCCCGAGAAAGCGTCCCAGATCTGTGGCATTGCGCGCCAACCGTTCACAGTGGCCTTCGGTGTAAGGGTCGCGCGCTTCCACGCTCAACCCCAATGTGCACAGCACCGAGTCCGCCGTCTCCAGTTCGTCGGTGAATTCCTTCAACTTCAGCAATGAGCTCACGCGCGCAAACAATTCCTCGGCGCTGATCGGCTTGGTCAGAAAATCGTCGGCGCCCGCTTCAATTCCCCTCAGGCGGTCTTCTCGAGCGCTCAGGCCGGTAATCATGACGATCGGAATCAGCCGCGTCTTGGAATCCTCTTTGAGTTCACGGCACAATTCGTAGCCGCTCTTGCCCGGCATGACCACGTCGAGCAGGATCAGGTCCGGAGCCTCGCGTCGGATTTCCGCCTCGGCTGCAGCCGCGTTCTGCACCGCAACCGTTTGATAGCCGCGGCTCGCCAGCATCTCCTTCAGCAGCGCCGCGCTCACCACATTGTCGTCGACCACTAGAATCGACTGCTTCCGGCGGCCCGCCAGCAGATCGCCCATACCCGCATAAGAACTCGATTGCGGAGAAAAAGTTGTCCGGCGCTGTCGTGGTGGAAGACTCATCACTTCACTTTGCTTCGCAGTTGATGGTATCTGAAATCAACCCGCTGCGATATTGTATGCGCGTAAGCGAGAAAACATGCGCCCATCAACTATTTGCCCGCAACTTTGGCAGTTTTTTCCCCGATCGGCTCTGCTTTTTGCTTGGCGTCGCACTTATGCGCGTTGAACTGCTGCTGAACTCCCGGCTGCCCGAGTTGACGAGGGTCCGCCGAGAACTGGGTATTGCACAATTCACACATTCCCCGCGCCGGAACGTTGCTGACTCGTTTTAAGATCCGAAGACTGCGCTTGGCCATGATTCCAGTCTCCCACAGCCCCGGAAACTGCGCCACCACCCTACCTCAACCACGGACCGCGCAGGGACGGACGGCCCTTCGGCAAGCTCAGGGCAGGCTCTCGGCCGGCCGCGCCAGAAAACCGAACATTTTCCCTGTTCAGACGTCCTTGCGCCGGTTTCCGCGCCCGTGCCAGTCTTCCATCATGATGCTGCGGAAACTCTTGCTGATGTTCGTCCTGATATTCGTCATGCTCTGCCTACCGTGGCGCGAATGTGCGGCCGTTCCGAAACCGCATGTCATCGCTTTTGGAAAATGGACTTCCGCCAAGTGGCCCAACGCCACTGGACAGAAACTGCTCGACCTGAAAGTGCGTCCCTTGTTCGTGGATACGCGACTCAAGGAATACACCACCGGAAGTCCGCATGAGCTGACCGACCGCCTGTTTGTGGTCCGGCGCGCCTTTCGCGTGAACGATGCGCTGCCTACGGAGAGTGCCAACGCCACGCGCTGGCAGTGGCAACGCGGTGGCTGGCTGCTCGTCGACCGCCTCACCGGACGAGTCTCCCAGCTCAATCTGCCCGAGTTCGATCCCTTCTATTCGACGGCGAGCTGGTATCGCGACTACATCGCCTACTGCGGCGTCTCCGAAGACGGCAAAAAACTCTACGCGGTCGTCGCCCAGGTAGGACGGCGCAAGCCGATCCTGAAAAAAGATGCAGGCGAACCCGCAGGCGCCGACGGTCCCGACTCGGAGTGCCCGCCTCCAGTCTGGGAGCGCATTCCCATGCGAGTCACCTTTCAGCCCGGCGACAAGCAGAAGCTGGTCTTTTCCATCCGAAGCCGCGTAGTCGACGTAGTCAATGACGCCGAAGAACCGGAAGAGTAGCCGCAGCCCGCCACAAATTAACCGCCGCTTTTCACTGATGGCTGAGAGCTGACGACTCTGAACTCAGTCTCCCGCGGCCTCGACCGCAGGAAGTTCCTCCGCCGCAGCCCGCTTTGAGATCTTCGCGCTCGTCACTAGCACCACCGAAGCCACGATGATCGCGCTCCCCATTAGGATGTAGCGGTCGATGCGCTCGTGCAGAACCAGCCATCCCAGAAACACCGCGACCACGGGGTTGACGTAGGCGTAAGTAGAAACCTTCGAGGTCGGAACGTGCTGCAGCAACCAGATGTAGGCCGTGTATCCGATCCAGGAACCGAACACCACCAGATACAGAATCGCGGCCACTCCGCGGAAGGTCCACGTTACGTTCGAAGGCTTCTCAACGAGCAGCGCGAAAATCAGATTCGCGATGCCCGCGAAAGTTACCTGCCAGGCGATGGCGCTGAATGGATCGGCCGCCGCAGTCTGCCACTTTTTCGATAGCACTGAACCGAGCGCCCAACTGAAAGATCCGAGTGGCAACGCCAGCGACCACCAAAGTTCGCGGCGGCCAAGAACATTAGGGTGCCGAAGATCGGGCCAGATGAGCACGACTACTCCGGCGATGCCGATTGCCAGCCCGATCTTGCCGCGCCGCGAGATGTGATGGTCGCCCAGCAGCAGGCTATCGAGCACCAGAAACCAGAGCGGCGAAACCGCAATCAGCAGCGCCGCCAGGCCGGTGGGAACGATGCGCTCCGCGTAAGAGAGCGTGAGATTACCGCCCATCAAAAGCAGAATGCCGACCGCGGCGAAATGGCCAAGTTGTCGCGCCGAAAAACGAATGCGGCGTCCGGTCAGCGCGCAGTAAGCGAGCATGACCGTGCCTGCAGTCAAAAAGCGCGCGGCACACATGACGCCCGGAGGAATCTGCTCAACCGCGATGCCGATGCCCAGATAAGTCGAGCCCCAGAAGACATAGACCAACCCGAAGGCAACAATGATCTTCCATCGACTCGCGGACACAGCAGTGGTCATCGGAGTTGGAGTTGGAGTCGGAAAAATTCAGGATATCAGAGCGAGCGCAAGAAAATCGGGTGATCGGGTCATTGGGTGGTCGGGTCATTGGCTCATCTAAGTTCAAATGCCTTTGACCTTCGATGGCCAGATGACCCGATATTCTTAAAACTTTGATGGTCAGCCGATGTTTGTACATCCGTTCATCGCGAAGCACCGTTCAGTAAATTTCGCAAGACCGCAACTTCCGCTTCAATACCCGTGTGCAGTGCCGGATCCACATCGGGCGCAAAGTAAGGGGAGTGATTGGAAGGCAGCATGGTACCCGTGCTTTTGGCTTCGGCAAATTTCTGCGGGTCAGCGCCGCCCAGTCTCATATAAAGCGAGGGAATGCCCTGCTCGACGAAGTAAGAGTAATCCTCGGACCCGGTGATTGGCTCGGCGGTAATCACGTTCCCTTTTCCAAGCGCTGCTTCGAGCGGCGCTCGCAGGCGTTCGGCTAGAGCTGGGTCGTTGTATACCGAGTCGGTCGACTCATAGTGTTCGATGAGCGGTTCCTGCTGCGCCCCGCCAGCCAATGCCTCGGCCTTAGCGATACGGGTGACGGCGGCCAGAACTTGCTTACGCACCTCCGTCTTGTTGGTTCGTATGGTCAACCCAAGTTCCGATTGGTCGGGGATGATATTGTTCTTCGTTCCTGCCCGGACGTAACCGACTGTCACGACGGCCATTTCTCCCGGCTTCACTTCGCGCGAAACGATGGTTTGCAGAGCTAGAATCGTTCTGGCGGCGATTACGATCGGATCGATAGTCGTGTGCGGCGCGGAACCGTGGCCGCCTTTGCCGTAGATTGTGATCCGCAAGGAATCGGCATTGGTGTTGAAGACGCCGGGGACGATTCCCACCTGGCCTGCGGGAAGATCGTTGCCGACATGAAGCGCGACGCCAATGGCCGGTTTTGGAAAGCGCGTGAACAGGCCATCGTCGATCATTCGCTTGGCTCCGGAGATCGTCTCTTCGGCGGGCTGGCCAATCAGCATCAGGGTGCCGTGCCAGCTTTGTTTGCTGTGCGCCAGGATGTCGGCCGTCCCCACCAGCGCCGCCATGTGCAGATCGTGGCCGCAGGCATGCATGACCGGGACATCGCGTCCTGAGTCGTCCTTGGTGCGCACTTTGCTCGCATAAGGAAGCCCAGTCTTTTCTTCGACCGGAAGCGCGTCGAGTTCGGTGCGTAGCATGACCGTGGGCCCGGCGCCGTTTTTGAGAATGGCGACAACCCCTGTGCCGCCGACTCCTTCCGTAACTTCATAGCCCAGGCTGCGCAAACGAGCGGCGATTTTGGAAGCGGTCTGGGTTTCGTGCGAAGACAGTTCCGGAGTCTGATGAATATCGATGTACAAATCGTGGGCGGCTGGATAGACGGCTTCCATTTCTTTGGACGTCGCCACAGTCTGCGCGGAGCCGGAAACAGCCAAGGAGAAAAGCGAGAAAAGGAGGAACAGCTTTGCCGTTTTCATGATCAACGCATGATATCGAGCGACGGCGGAGACGGCAAGGCGACAATGCAAGGCTTGGTGGTGGGGCTAGGCAGACGACCACATCCCCATCTCGGCGAGGATCTTGCTAGCCGCTTCGGCGCCCGAGCGAACGCAGTCGGGGACGCCGATGCCGTTATAACCGTTGCCCGCCAGCGCCAGGCCGGGAAGTTTCTGGCGGAGAGATTCGATGCGCTGCAAGCGTTCGAGGTGGCCGACGGAATACTGCGCCATGGAGGACTTCCATTTATAGACGCGCGCAAACAGCGGTTCGGCATCGAGGGCAATGCCAACGATCTGCCGCAGTTCGCCGCGAACGATTTCGAGAATTTTTTCTTCGCTCGATTCCAGGATCTGTTCGTCGCGCGCACCGCCGAGAAAGCAGCGGACGAGGGCACGATTTTCCGGCGCACGGTGAGGAAATTTGTTGTGGACGAAAGTGGCCGCGAGCATACGATAGCCTTCACTGCGAGGCAGCAGAAATCCGAAGCCCGGTGGAAGCGAGCGGCGAACTTTCTCGTCGTAACCGAGCGTGACCGTCACCGAAGAGCTGTACTTAATCTCGCCCAGATCGCGGGACAGGTTCTCATCCACGCTTTGCAACATGTCCGCAGCCGCATGTGCCGGAGTCGCGATGATCACTGCGTCGAACTGGTCGCTCTGGAAACCGGCAGAGACTGTCCAGCCGTTATCCTCGCGATTGACCAACTGCACCAGCGAAGACGTCTTTAATGAATTCGCATCCAACCGCGCGACCAAGGTATCGACCATCTGCTGCATGCCGTCTTTAAGCGAAGTGAACAACGGCCGCGCTGGGACGCTCTCCGGTGCGCCCATTTTCTTACGGGCCTCGAGCATGGCGCGGCCCAGACTGCCGTGTTTCGATTCCATGTCAGCGAAGCGAGGCAGCACAGCGCGCACGCTCAACTCCGAAGCTTCGCCACCGTAAACTCCGGAGAGCAACGGATCGGCAAGCAGTTCGACCATCTCGCGCCCGTAGTGGCGTTTGACCATCGCGGCAACGGTCTCGTCCTCGGAGGCTTTGCGCGGCGGATGAAACCATTCGGCAGCCATGCGTATTTTTGTGCGCAAGGAAAAAAGCGGCGACAACACGGTGGGCATGATCTTGGTGGGCACCATGAACATGAGCCCATCGGGCATCACCACCAGCTTGCCCCTGGCTACGATGTAGGTCTTGCGCTCAGAGTCATTCGAGCCGATGAGTTGGTCACCCAACCCGATCTCGCGGCAGAGGTCGGAGGCCCAGGGCTTCTCGGTGAGAAACGAATCGGGTCCGGCTTCGACCAGGCAGCCGTCGACGCGGTCGGTCACCATCACGCCGCCGAGGCGCGGGCTGGACTCGAACAAAACGTACTTGATCGGCGTGCCGGACTGGCGTTTTTCTTCGATCGTGTACGCGGCTGACAGGCCGGAGATTCCGCCGCCGATGATGGCAATGCGTTTCATGGGTTGTTGCTCTTGGCTTTTAGCTCCTGGCTTTTAGCTAAAGGCCCAGCGCTTTCGCGCGGCTGTTTATTACTTCCGCCAGAGCTGCCGTTAATGTTTTTGAGCCGTTCAATGATTCGGCTCGCCACAGGCGCATGCCTTCTTTTTCCGCGAACTGTTTGAAGGCGATGTCGATATCGTAGAGCACCTCGACGTGATCGCACACAAATCCTATGGGCTGCAGGAAGACACCGCGATGGCCTTTCACTTTTAAATTCCTGATCGTTTCCTCTACCGTGGGGCCGATCCATGGGCCGCCGGACATGCCCTGGCTCTGGAAGGCGAACGTCCAGTCCTCGGCTGCGAGGCCCGCTTCATTCGCTACCAATTGTGCGGTTTCCTTGGATTGCCTCTCGTAGGGATCGCCTTCAGTAATCGTGCGCTGCGGGACGCTGTGCGCGGTGAAGATCACGGGGAGTTTGGCTCCGTTTTCGGCGCTGGCTTTTTCCCAACCGGAGCGCAGTTTCTCTGCGAAGGCTTTTACCAGCAGCGGCTGATCGTGCCACTCATCGACGAAATCCAACTTGAAAGGAAGGTTTCCGTCGCCAGTAACTGCGCTGCGATAAAGGCCAACGCTGGTGCGTGAATTCTGCGGCGCGAGGCAGATGGCGATGACGCGCTCGTAGCGCTGGTTCGCAATTGCCTTCACCGCATCGCCGATGAAGGGCTTCCAGTTGCGCATGCCGACGAGGACCGGCATCTGCAACGATTGCGAGAGCTGATCGGCTTGCAAAAGAGTCCAGCAGGGGAGCGGCGAGAAACCGATCAGCGAATAGCGACGATGGATCTCTTCCACCACCGGCGGCGGCAGGGGACGTCCGCCGGTTACATAACTTAGAAACGCGGAAACCTGGCCGGGGTTCTCGGGGCTGCCGTGTGCCAGCAGAAGCACGGCGGTTTTCGCGGGCAGTGCCGAGGGAGCAAACGAACTCACCCGATTGGCGCAATAGCACTGGCCGGCGAGGCCCAGCGGACAGGGCGTCATTTGTGAACTCCCCTCAGCGCCTGAAGGCGCGTTGATGCTAGCGCACTTGCGGCATCGCTGGAGCGATGCCCTGATACGAGCCTCACTTACGTGCGATTTTGAAATCCGCCGAGTGCTCGCGGATGAAATCGCAGAGCGCTTTCACGTTGTCCACCGGAGTTTCTGGAAGAATGCCGTGGCCGAGATTGAAGATGTGGCCGGGGCGTCCGGCGGCTTGGCGCAGAATGTCTTGAGCCCGCGATTTGAGTTCTTTCCAATCGGCGAAGAGCAGCACCGGATCGAGATTGCCCTGCACGGCGCCTTGGAGACCGAGGCTCTGCCATCCGGTGTCGAGCGGGATGCGCCAATCGAGGCCAATGACTTCGGCGCCGGTTTCCTGCATCGAGGGAAGAAGCGTCGAGCTGTCGGTTCCGAAGCAGATGACGGGCGCGCCGGTCTTTTGCAGGCGTTTCACCAGGTCGGTCACATGCGGCAGAACATAGCGGCGATAATCTTCGACGCTCAGGCAGCCCACCCAGCTATCGAAGATCTGGATGGTGTCGGCGCCGGCGCGCACCTGCTCGGCGGAATACTCGGCGGTCACCGCGACCAGCTTCCTCATCAGTGCGTTCCATGCGGCGGGCGCGGAGTACATCATCTTCTTGGTGAAAATATAGTTGCGCGAGCCTCCGCCCTCGATCATGTAGCTGGCGAGCGTGAAGGGCGCGCCGCAGAAACCGATGACGGGGAGCTTGTCGCCGAAGTGCTTGCACACCAACCTCACCGCTTCAGAAACGTAGCCGAGATCGGCGGCACGATCGGTGCGCAGGTGGGCAACGTCTTCGGCAGTGCGCACCGGCCTTTCGATTTTCGGACCTTCGCCAGCGGCGAAGTGAAAGGGCAGTCCCATGACTTCGAGGGGGAGAAGAAGATCGGCGAAGATGATGGCCGCATCGACTTCGAGGATCTCGGCAGCTTCGATGGTGACTTGGGCCGCGACCTCCGGCTTCTTGCAGATCTCGATAAGGGAATATTGCTTGCGGACGGCGCGGTACTCAGGCATGTAGCGTCCGGCCTGGCGCATGAACCAGACTGGGGTGCGTTCGGTGGGCTGAGCCTTGGCGGCGCGAACAAAGAGAGAGTTGGGGGCAGACATGAATCTTCTAATTTAGCATTTTCGAGCGAACTGCATCGCTAGAGGCGCTGGAGGACGAGTCGGCGGTGATGGAGTCGGCAGCACGGGAGTTGGCGCAGGCGGGGCGATAGCGCAGCATTGTGCCGCTACTCCCAGGTCTCGAAAAGCGCGAGACCTGGGGCACCCAGTGTCTAACGTCCCGGGTCTGACTCTCCGTAGAGACGCGGCAAGCCCCATCTCTACAGGAGAACTTCATGCGCGATCAGGAGGCGATTGGTTGTTCTTTGGAGTTGGAGACAAGTGGGGTGATCAGGGGCATCGACTTCGTTCTCAAGTAAGCGTCTACGCTCGCGGCTGTCTTCCGGCCTTCGGCGATTGCCCACACAACCAACGACTGGCCGCGCCGCATATCGCCTGCCGCGAAAACTCCCGGCAGGGATGACATATTGTGCTGGTCCGTGGCCACGTTGCCGCGCGGATCGAGTTTCACTCCCAACTGGTCGAGCATTCCGTTTCGCACCGGTCCCACAAAGCCCATCGCGATCAGCACGAGATCCACTTCCAGCGTGAATTCTGTGCCGGGAATCGGCTCGAACGTTGGCGGCGGCCCGACCCGCACGGCGTGCAGTTGCTGAACGTGACCGGAGTTGGAGCCGGTGAATCTTGTGGTAGCCAGGCTCCAGTCGCGCACGCCACCTTCTTCGTGTGCGCCTTCAGTGCGCAGTTGCATCGGCCAGAGTGGCCAGGGCGTGAGGGGCGAGCGGTCGTCTGGAGGCTTCGGCATGATTTCGTACTGGTGCACGGATAGAGGCTTTTGCCGATGGCAGGTTCCGAGGCAATCGGCGCCGGTATCGCCGCCTCCGATAATGACCACGCGCTTGCCGGTCGCCAGAATCTCCGCTTCTGGTTCGATGGTATCGCCCAGATTGCGCCGGTTCTGCTGCGGCAGGAACTCCATCGCGAAATGGATTCCTTTCAGCTCGCGTCCGGGGACATTCAGATCGCGCGGCTGCTCGGCTCCGCCGGCGAGCACAGTCGCATCGAAATCGCTGAGCAGATCCTCTACCGCGATATTCTTGCCGACCTCCGCGCCGGTAACGAATTTCACGCCTTCGGCGGACATCTGTTCCAGGCGGCGATCAATGATGTGCTTCTCTAGCTTGAACTGCGGGATGCCGTAGCGCAGCAAGCCACCGATGCGGTCGGATTTTTCGTAGACCACTACGGAGTGTCCGGCGCGGCACAACTGCTGGGCCGCAGCTAGTCCTGCGGGCCCCGAACCCACGATCGCTACTTTTTTTCCGGTGCGAACTCTTGGCGGCTCGGGCCGGATCCAGCCTTCGTGAAACCCGCGCTCCACGATATTTTTTTCTATTTGCTTGATCGTAACCGCAGGCTGATTGATCGCCAGCACACACGATGCTTCGCAGGGCGCGGGACAAATGCGGCCAGTGAATTCCGGGAAGTTGTTGGTGGCGTGCAGTTGGCGAACTGCCTCTTTCCAACGCCCGTGATAAACCAGATCGTTCCAATCGGGAATCAGGTTGTTGACGGGACATCCCGTCTGGCAAAAGGGCACGCCACAGTCCATGCAGCGCGCTCCCTGGGTGCGAAGATTCGCTTCGGGAAAATCGAGATAGATTTCGAACCAATCGTTGACGCGCTGGGTAACCGGACGTCGCGGGGCAAGCTCGCGCGAGTATTCCAGGAAGCCTGTGTCCTTACCCATGTTGCACCTGCTCGGGCGGGGCCATTGCGGCGACGAGCGGACTCGGGATGTAAGGCTGGCGTCTGCGGCTCACTCCGAGCACTCGCTTGTGCTCGTGAGGAAATACTTTGATGAACCGGGACCGTGCTTCCGACCAGTTGTCGAGAATCCAAGCGGCACGCGGGCTGCCGGTCAATCCGAGATGGCGCGTGACGAAATTCTTGACAAGCTTTGCTTCGGCGAGCTGAGCATCCTGCGCTTCGAAAACGGGCTCGAGGTCGACCGAGTCCAGATTACAGCGTTTCTCGGTGAAGTCTCCGCGCTCGTCGAAAACGTAAGCGACGCCACCGCTCATGCCGGCGGCAAAATTTCTGCCACAGGCTCCGAGCACCAGTACCAAGCCCTTGGTCATGTATTCGCAGCCGTGGTCGCCGACGCCCTCGACCACCGCGGTCGCGCCGGAGTTGCGAACGGCAAAGCGCTCGCCGGCGACTCCGTTGAAAAACGCTTCGCCGCTGGTCGCACCGTAGAGGGCAACGTTGCCAATCAGAATATTTTTCTCGGGTGCAAACCTGGACCGTCGCGGCGGAAAGGCGACCAAACGTCCTCCAGACAGGCCCTTGCCAACGTAATCGTTAGCATCGCCTTCGAGTGTGAGCGTGACTCCTTTGGCCAGGAACGCGCCCAAGCTTTGCCCCGCCGATCCGTCGAGGTGAATCCGGATAGTATCGTCGGGCAGGCCGGCGGATCCGTGGCGGCGGGCAATCGCTCCGCTCAGCATGGTTCCCACGGAGCGGTGAACGTTGCGCACTGGCAGTTTGATCACAACCGGAGTAAGGGTTTCGAGCGCATTCTGCGATTTGGCTAGAAGCTGATGATCCAGCGCCTGCTCCAAGCCATGATCCTGCGCCTGCACACAGTGGCGCGCCACATGCGCGGGCATGGATGGATCATGGAGAATGGCCGATAAATCCAGGCCTCGCGCCTTCCAGTGATTCACGGCGGGCTCGACGTCGAGCACGTCGACGCGCCCGATCATCTCGTCCATGCGGCGGAAGCCTAGTTCGGCCATGTACTGCCGCACCTGCTCCGCGAGAAAGAAGAAGAAGTTGATGACGTGCTCGGGCTGCCCTTGAAATCGCTTGCGCAGCACGGGATCTTGGGTGGCGATGCCCACCGAGCAAGTGTTGAGATGACACTTGCGCATCATGACGCAGCCCATCGCAATCAGCGGCGTGGTGGCAAAACCGAATTCTTCGGCGCCGAGGAGCGCGGCGATGACGACATCGCGACCGGTCTGCAACTTGCCGTCGGTCTGCACGCGGATTCGGCTGCGCAGATCGTTCAACAGAAGCACCTGCTGCGTCTCCGCTAAGCCAAGTTCCCAGGGAATGCCGGCGTGCTTGATGGAGCTTAGCGGCGAAGCTCCCGTGCCTCCGCTGTCGCCACTGATCAGGACAACATCCGCGTGCGCCTTGGCAACGCCGGCGGCCACTGTGCCTACGCCAACTTCCGCGACCAACTTCACCGCGATGCGGGCTTGCGGATTCACATTTTTCAGGTCATAGATCAGTTGCGCCAGATCTTCGATCGAATAGATATCGTGGTGAGGCGGGGGCGAGATCAAACCGACGCCGGGGATGGAATGTCGCAGGCGCGCTATGACCTCATCCACTTTGTGCCCAGGAAGTTGGCCGCCTTCGCCGGGTTTTGCGCCTTGCGCCATCTTGATCTGTAACTCGTCCGCATTGACGAGATAGTTCGCAGTAACTCCAAAACGCGCCGACGCTACCTGCTTTACAGCGCTCCGCTTCAGGTCTCCGTTTGCATCCGGGTTGAAGCGTTCTTCATCTTCACCACCTTCGCCGGTGTTTGACTTCCCGCCGATGCGGTTCATGGCAATGGCCAGAGTTTCGTGGGCTTCTTTGCTAATTGAGCCGAATGACATGGCTCCCGTGGTAAAGCGCTTCACGATTTCTTTGGCTGGCTCCACTTCTTCGATCGGAATTGGCTGGGCGCTCTTTTTAAATTTCATCAAACTGCGAAGCGTAGCCATGTTGCTGCTTTGGTAGTCGATGAGATCCGTGTATTCCTGAAAGGTCTGGAAGCTATCCTGCCGCACTGCTTGCTGCAGTTTGCTGATGGTCAGCGGGTTCAGCAGGTGATACTCGCCGTTGACTCGCTGGTGGTAAGTTCCTCCAACCGCGAGTTCGGTCTCGGACTCGGTCAGCGGACGGAATGCGTGCTCGTGCTTCATTTGTGCTTCGCGGGCGAGCACTTCGAGGCCGACACCTTCCAACCGCGAAGCGGTGCCTGCGAAATAGGCATCCACCAGTTCTTTGTTCAGACCGATGGCTTCGAAAACTTGCGCTCCCTGGTAGCTTTGTAAGGTCGAGATACCCATCTTGGCGAAGGTCTTAAGTAAGCCCTTATTTACCGATTTGATAAAGTGCTTCACGGCAAGTTCGGGAGTTACTCCGTCAGACAACTCGCCGCGCCGCGCCAGGCTTTCAACGCTCTCCAATGCCAGATAAGGATTGATGGCGCTCGCCCCATAACCGCTGAGCAGCGCAAAGTGCATGACCTCGCGCGGTTCGCCGGATTCCGTAATCAGGGCGACCTGGGTTCGCGTCTCCTCTTGAACCAGCAGGTTATGCACGGCGGCCAGCGCCAGCAGGCTGGGGATGGGAGCGAAATCTTTGTTCACGCCGCGATCGGAAAGAATCAGCAGCGTGTAGCCGGCTTTTCCTGCGAGCGACGCTCGCTGGCACAATTCTTCGAGCGCCCGCTTCAGTCCCGCTTTTCCTTCGCTGGCACGGAACAGCGCCGGTAGCGTGATGGCCAGCAGATCTCCGGTTGAGACGCGACGCAGCTTCTCCAGTTCGACGTTAGTCAGCAGGGGGTGGGCCAGCTTCAGCATGTGGCAATTCTCGGGCTCTTCCGAAAGAATGTTGCGCTCGGCCCCGATGTAACTGATGAGCGACATCACGATCTCTTCGCGAATCGAGTCAATGGGAGGATTGGTGACCTGCGCGAAGAGCTGCTTGAAGTAGTTGAACAAAGACTGAGGACGGTCCGAGAGACAAGCGAGGGGTGTATCGGTCCCCATCGAGCCAACCGGCTCTTCGCCTTTCGAAGCCATGGGGCCGAGGATCATGCGCAAGTCCTCATCGCTGTAGCCAAACGCGCGCTGGCGGCGAAGCAGGGTTTCCGCAGCCGGATGGTGCATGCGAGAGGGCGCAGGCAACTGATCGATCGTGATCTGATTGTCTTTGAGCCACTGCGCGTAGGGCTGTCGCGAAGCCAGCCGGTGCTTGATTTCCTTGTCCGGGACGATGCGGCCTTCGACCGTATCTACTAAGAACATCTTCCCCGGCTGCAGGCGGCCTTTCATCTTTACTTGTTCGGGTTCGATGTCGAGCACACCGGCTTCGGAAGCCATGATGACGAGATCGTCATTCGTGACCACATAGCGTCCGGGACGCAAGCCGTTGCGGTCGAGGATCGCGCCGATCACTCTGCCGTCGGTGAAGGCAATGGCCGCCGGCCCATCCCACGGTTCCATCAAGCACGCGTGATATTCGTAAAAGGCGCGCTTATCTGGCTTCATGTGAGGATTCCCCGCCCAGGCTTCCGGAATCAGCATGGCCATCGCGTGAGGAAGGCTGCGCCCGGCCTGGAACAGGAGTTCGACGGCGTTGTCGAAGTTCGCGGAATCGCTGCCGTCCGGCGCAATGATGGGATGTAGCTTCTTCAGGTCTTCTCCGAACAGAGGAGACTGCAGCAGCGACTGGCGCGCGTGCATCCAGTTGACGTTGCCCTTGAGCGTGTTGATTTCGCCATTGTGCGCGATGTAGCGATAGGGATGCGCTCGCTGCCAACTCGGGAAGGTGTTGGTGGAGAAGCGCTGGTGCACGAGACACAACGCGCTGGTCACGTCGGGATCGGAAAGCTCCCGGTAGAAATTGGTGATCTGCGGGGCGAGCAGCAGACCTTTATAAACAATGGTGCGGCAAGAGAGTGAAGGGATGTGAAACATCTCCGCGTCTTCGATGCCGGATGCTGCCATCTCACTTTCGGCGCGCTTGCGCACCACATAAAGCTTGCGCTCAAAGGCGTCTTCATCGGTGACCGCGGCGCAGCCTACAAAGATCTGCTGGATGTAAGGCTGCGAGGCTCGCGCCACGCGGCCAATTGCGGAAGCGTATACAGGCGTATCCCGCCAGCCGAGTACCGCCAATCCCTCCTCGCGCACGATGCGCTCCAGAATTCCTTCGCATTGCAGGCGCTCATGTTTTTCCACCGGCAAGAATGTCATTCCCACGCCATAAGCGCCGGGCAGGGGCAGTGCGAAACCCAACTTGCCGCACTCGCGCACAAAGAACTGGTGTGGGATCTGGAGGAGAATGCCGGCGCCATCGCCGGTTTCGGGATCGCATCCGCAGGCTCCGCGGTGCGTCAGGTTGAGCAGCACCTGGATTCCCTTGCTTATGATTGCGTGACTCTTGTGGCCGCGAACGTTGGCGACGAATCCGATCCCGCAGGCGTCGTGCTCTTGCGCAGGATGGTAGAGACCCTGGGCGGGCGGAGGGCCATTCGTTTTTTTCAGACGCGTCTTCATTAAGGGTACGTTTGGCATTGGCATAATTCGCCGCTACCGAATCAGTTGTTCTTGAGTTGGGACTTCGCCCGCCAAGGGCGACGGGGCTGTCGCACACTTCGGCTCAGGAACACAGCTCTGTAAGTTCTTACTTACTGCCAGGCGAGCGGGAAAGTACAATTCAGAATTTCGATACAAAGGATGCAAATTTCAGGATTTCGCGGTTCCGGGGCGAAATCAGCCTAATTTCCCGCGGGACCTGCGGCGTCCGTTATAATCCCGGCATAAACTCAATGGATTTCGATCAGCTCATTACGTTTCTGGAAGTGGCAAAACAGGGCAGCTTTTCTCGCGCTGGAGAGAAAGTTTTCCGCTCGCAATCGGCGGTCAGCGCCCAGATCCGCCAGTTGGAGCAGGAGTATGGGGATCGGCTGCTCGACCGCTCGGGCAAGACCGTAAAACTGACCCCGGCCGGACAAGTGCTCTATGACTATGCCGAGCGGCTGAAACTACTGCGCGAGGAATCGCTGGTCGCGGTAGCGGACCATAGCCGCACGCCTCGCGGCACGCTTCGCGTCGGCGCCAACGAGGCGACCTGCCTGTACGTCCTGCCGGAGGTGTTTGCGGAATACTGCCGTCGCTACCCGCCCGTGCAGATCAACATTTACCGGAATTTCAGCTACAAGATCACCGAAAAGCTCGAGAACGGCTCCATCGAAGTGGGTTTTCTGACTTTGCCCATCCAGTCTCCGAGTCTGGAAATCCAACCGATCTTCCGCGACAAGCTGATGTTGATGGTGAGCCCCAACAATCCCCTGGCGAAGCATAAAACGGCTGCGGTCCGCGATATCGTCAAACATCCCGTGCTGCTCCCCAAGACAGGCCACACCCGAAGGCTCATGGACAAGCTGTTCCGCCCTCATCGCGACGAGCTGCAAGTGCGAATGGAACTGCCCAGCATCGGCATGATCAAGAGCTTTGTGGCAGCCAATCTCGGAGTGTCGATCATCAGCGCGTCGTTCGCCCGCGACGAAGTGGCGTCCGGGAGAGTCAAACTGATTGATTTGGAAGATGTGGAACTTTTCCGCGAATTGGGACTGGCCTACCGCCGCGACCGAACACTTTCCTGCGCCACCACTGCATTTATCGATGTTTTGCGCCAATTGGCCATGTCAGCGAAAAAGGCGTGAGTCGCCTCGCTTGAGCGGCCTGCGTTTTTGCGGGTAAACACCGGAGTGATTGCGCGGAAAGCGCTGTAGGAAGCTCTCGAAGTGCCTAGTCACCAAGAAGCCGCAGTGAATCGCGGGACGGACAAGTGGGACAGATGGCAGCCCGAATGTGAAATAATTAAAAGTATGAGCCAAGCAGCAATCGTGAAAGAGAAGGTGGAACTGGCCGTTGGGGACGGAACACGGATGGCAGCCTATGTGGCTCGTCCGGAGCGAGGTGGGCCGCATCCGGGGCTACTCTTGTTTCAGGAAGCATTTGGCGTCAACCACCATATCCGCAGTGTGAGCGAGCGGTTTGCCGCCGAGGGATACGTTGTAATTGCTCCGGAACTGTTTCATCGCACGGCGCCGCCGGGTTTTGAGGGCAGTTATACCGACTTCGCCGGCGTGATGCCGCACTACCAGGCGGTGACAACAGAGACGGCGGAGATGGACATACGGTCGGCCCATGAGTGGCTGCGCTCGAATGCGCAGGTAAAACCAAACGAGATTTCGAGTGTGGGATTCTGCATGGGTGGGCGCGTTTCATTTCTTGCCAACAGTGTGGTTCCGCTGCACGCCGCCGTATCGTTTTACGGAGGAGGAATCGCTCCCGGATTGCTGGACCGGGCGTCGAAGATGCAGGCGCCGTCATTGCTCATCTGGGGTGGATTGGACAAGCATATTACGCAAGAGCAGCGGAAAGGGGTGACCGACGCCTTGAGCGCGCAGCAGAAGATTTATGTGAATGTCGAGTTCTCCCAGGCCGACCATGGATTCTTCTGTGACGAACGTGCATCGTATGAGCCGCACTCGGCGCGGCAGGCGTGGGCATTGACTTTGGAGTTTCTGCGCTCGTGAACACGCTCGGGACAGTTTTCGCGGCCGCGGTCTCTATCTTCGTCTCCTGGCACCATCCATAAGTTATGAACCTGTTCGACTCATTCCAAATCCGCGATATTTCTTTTCGTAACCGTATTGCCGTCTCCCCCATGTGCGAGTACTCGAGCGAAGACGGCTTTGCCAACGACTGGCATCTCGTCCACCTCGGCGCTCGCGCGGTTGGCGGCGCAGGCACCGTCCTCACCGAAGCCACCGCCGTCGTCTCCGAGGGTCGCATCAGTCCCTCCGACCTCGGCATCTGGAAGGACGCGCACGTCGAGAACCTCGCGCGTGTAGTCCGCTTCCTCCGCCAGCACGGCGCCGTAGCCGGAACCCAGCTCGCCCACGCTGGCTTCAAAGCCTCCACGGCCGTGCCCTGGCGCAATCACGGCACTCCCGTCCCCATCGCCGATGGCGGCTGGCGTCCCATCTATTCCTCCACGGCCAAGGGCTTCACGCCGGAATCCATTCAGCCCGAAGCTCTCACGCCCGAAGGCATCGCGCGCATCGCCCACGCTTTCGCCGAGGGCGCTCGCCGCAGCCTCGAAGCCGGCTTCGAACTTGCCGAAATCCACGGAGCCCACGGTTACCTGGTGCACCAGTTCCTCTCGCCGCTGGTCAACACCCGCACCGACCACTACGGCGGCAGTTTTGAGAACCGCACCCGCATCCTGCGCGAGATCATCGCAGCCGTCCGTAAAGTCTGGCCCGAACGTCTCCCTTTGTGGCTCCGCATCTCCGCCTCGGACTGGACCGAGGGCGGCTGGACCATCGAAGATTCCATCGCCCTCGCCCGGCAGGTCAAGCCGCTCGGCGTCGATCTCATCGACTCATCCTCGGGAGGGGTCGTTCCCACGGCGAAAATTCCTCTCGGCCCCGGCTATCAAACTCTCTTTGCCGAGCGCATCCGCCGCGAGGCGGGAATCCTCACTGGAGCCGTCGGCATGATCACCGCGCCCGAGCAGGCCCAGACCATCATTGCTACGGGACAGGCCGACATAGTCCTGTTGGCTCGCGAACTCCTCCGCGAGCCCTACTGGCCGCTCCGCGCCGCCCACGTCCTCAAGCAGCAGATCGCCTGGCCCAAACAATACGAACGCGCCCGCTTCTAAAAAAGAAAACGGACGACGCCGCTTTGGCGTCGCATGGAGGCTAGACTTTCGTGGAGAAGGCTATCTAACTGCCCGAGTTAGCCATCATGAGCGCGAACAGCGCAGGCAGATAGATGATCGTGGCCCGCAACAAACGCCGAGCCGACGGTTTGGATGCCGCAGCCGTTGGCAGCAGTTGCGGATATGCCATTCCCATGGACACGCGGAACAGCGCCGCGCCCATCAGGATGGCCCCAACTAAGTAAACGCGTCCCGCCATTCCCAGGGCAACCGGCAAAACACTCACCGGAATCAACGCTCCGGAATAGGCCAAAATCCGCCACACCGTGGACTTCCCATCGGAATCCACCACCGGCAACATGCGAATGCCGCCTTGCGCATAGTCCTCGCGATAGAGCCATGCGATCGAAAGAAAATGCGGAAACTGCCAGACAAACATGATGGCAAAAAGAATCAAAGTCTCGGCTTCCAGTTTTCCGCGCGCCGCCGTCCAACCCAGCACCACCGGCATCGCTCCCGGGAACGCGCCCACAAATGTGCACACCGGAGAAACTTTCTTCAGCGGAGTGTAAGCCGCCAGATATACCAGCGCCGTCAAAAACACTAATAACCCAGTTAGTAAGTTGGCATAGATCGCGAGATAAGCGGAACCACCGAGAGTCAGCGCCAGTCCTACTATAGCCGCGTGGGCCGTGGTCATTCTTCCCGCAGGCAAGGGACGGAGCGCCGTGCGCCGCATCCGCGCATCCACGTTCGCTTCTAGTACTTCATTCAGCGCCGCCGTTCCGCTCGAAACCAGCGCCACCCCCAACAGGGCGTAGAACAATCCCAGCGACCACGACGAAATGCCCAAGCGGTGCGCGCCAAAGAAGTAGCCGCACCACGTCGTAAGTACGATCAGGGTCGTAACGCGAGCCTTGGTCAGTTCGGCGTAATCGCGCAGCCGATACACGAATGTTTGCAACATGGACCCCCCACGCGTCCGTTTACCTCCGCCGCATCCGGCGGTTTAGCTCAAACCGGCGTCCCCCCAATGAATTCCCCACGAAACATTGGAACAGCGGAGGTCAGAAGATTGGATTGGTACCGCGCCAGCCTTTAAATGTCAAGCTAAAAACCTAAAGCGACACGGGGCTTTGCTCTCACGATGCTTGCATCAAACGCAACCCTTGGCAACCAGCGACGACAGTTAGCGGTTGCCCGCGGGGCTGGAACCCGCAGAACTGGAAACGCTGAAGGTCTCGGGAGGATCAAAATAACACCGATGCCAAAGAGCCGCGTCGGTCAACCTGCCCGCCTTCCATTGCTGAACCGTGGGCAGCGTTATGGCGATCATGCCGCCATCGACCGAATCGAAAATCAACACCACTCCGGCGAGCTCCTGTGATTTTGCCGCCAGTTCCGCGTAGGTCTTGTCGAGCAAGGATTTGGCGAATTCCAGCTTTGCCTGCGCGCCGCTATTTTTCTCGTCTTCCTGGATCTTTTGCACTGAGATGATTTCCACGTTTTTGCCCCGCAGCGGCTCCCAATCCCCCGGGAACTGCGCAGTTTCTTCGCGCGTTACCTGAAACAGGTCGGCCGCAACCGGTGTGGCATTCGTCCTGGCCTGTGGAACGTCCGAAATCCCCTCCGGCATTTCCAGGCTCGTGCGCCAGATCCAGCCCCGCGACAAGCCGGAAATCCGTACGTGCACCCAGTCCGCATTGAAATCCAACATCTCAAACTCATCGTGCGCGCTCGCCAGAAACAAAGTCTTGCCATTCAAACTGGGAGACGCCACCAGCGGAGTTCCGGTTTTTTTTATCGCGACCAGATTTTTCGGATGCGCCTGATTCTTGAGCACTTCCTCCAGGCTCGCGGCCTCGGCCTGCAAGCTGGTTTGAGATTGATCGGAAGGCTTCTGCGAATTTTTCGAATCCGCCAGTTGCTGGGCCGACAAACCCTGCGGCAACGACGAGAACGTGCCCCCGGTATTCGGCAACCTCGGCATCGGCGCTGAAATGGTCGGTTCCGCGGTTCCTTCCGCAGTCCCCGGCCGCGTAGCCGCCGGCGGCGGAGCGATCGACGGAAAATCATCCCTGGAGCTTTGGCTGGAACTCGCATCCGGATTCGCTGCACCGGGCCTATTCGCCAGCCGCTCCGTTAACTGGTCCAGAAGATCCGATTCGAGCCGGCCATTCGAAGTCAGCACCTGGTATCCCGAGCGAGATGGATTTGAATCCGTGTACCACGCCGTCACCTTCGTGCTCACGCGTACCACCGAGCCGCCCGACGGCGTCGAGCTCACCTGCGCGGCCGATTGGTAATATGCCCGCTGGTAGCGGTTCAACGGATGATCGCCAGGCAAAGCGAATCCCTCGAGCGCCGGCAGCCGTCCACTCATGGACGGGTGCAACTCCTTCAGCGCTCTTTCCACCGCCGTTTTCGACTGAGGGTAGGCGCGCTCATACGGCGCTGCTTGCGGACCTGCTTGCGCCCGACCGCTCTGCGCCGCGGCCATAAGAGACACGGCCAGCAGTAACGCCGCCCGCAGCATGGCTCGAAGTAATCGGTGGGGAATTGACAAAGTGGCGACTGGCAAACTCCGCCCGGTCATGGCACCTGCTCCAACTGATCCCGCCGAATCCATCCGTGCTGCCCGTCGTGCGTCTCGACCCCGTACCAGTAAGGCGTTGAAATCAGAATCAGAACTTCGACGCCAGGCTCCAGAGATTTCAGCGTGCTCGCGGTGTGGAACGGAGCGGACTTAAGCGGAGCCCCCGGCTTCTTGACCAGTCGCTCCAGCTGCTGGCGCAGCTCCGCAACGTGTTGCTCCAGTGATTCAGGAGGCTGCTCGTAAGCCGCCGATGGTCGAGCCGCCTGAAGGTTCGTACTCTCACTCGTTGTACTCTCGCTGGAGTTCGCCGTCGATGGCGGAGTGCTCAGCAGAATCGTGTCACTGCCCAAGCCGAAGTTTTGCTGCGCTAACCGCTCCTGTTTCGCTTGTAAGGCCTCGGCGGTTTCCTTTTTCACCAGCTCAATCGCTTGCAGGTGGTCCTGGATGTCCCTGTACTCGGCGCTTTCCACTGAGCCGTTTGACTGGTGGACGCTGTGCCGATAATCTTCCACAAACAGAGCGTCAATTCGCAAAAAGGTATTTGCGTCGCCCTGCGGCTGCACCACATAGCGGACGGCCAGCGTTCCAACATCGCTGCTGTCTTTGAAATTGCGCGGATCGAGCGCCTGCCGGCGCACTTTGTAGAAGACCTTGCCTCCCTCCGTCCATGCCGGAAACACTGGCGTAGACGTGGCCGCGACCGCTCCCGCGACGAACTCGTCTTTGTTGTACTCCTTGGTTCCCCGAATAATCCCGTTCTGCGCCACGTCTTCCACGACCTGCGCGACTTCGGGTTCCGGCAGCGGAACGTTGACGATCAGGCCCGCGCCGTACTGAAGAACATCCTTTTCGCGGCCCTGCGAAGGGATCGCCGCCGCGGTGAGCAGAAGAAAAACTGCGGCCAGCCGATGATAAAGGGGGAGATCAAGCACAACTCGATGAGACGCTACCCACCTGTTAAGCCCCTTACTGCGAAAACTCTTGTACCAGATCACGACGGCTCCGGTGTCCCTGATGCAAGAGTCTCATACGCTGGGTGGATGGCTGTCAACTCCCATAGCCGCACACCGAGCGCCATCTCTTGGTCACGCTCCTGGCACCTTGTAAATAATTTGTAAAAAAAATATTACAAACCTCTTGCACTTCATCGCTCATCGGTAGTACTATGCACCGCCTGTGGGGTGGTTGGACCACTTAACCGGAAAACTTTTGCAGTTCTTGCTCGACGCAGGAGCCAGTCAGACGGTCTTCAAGCTTGATCGCTGGCCGGCTGCTGTTGTTCGCGCGTGGTGTGGAATTCGGTTTTTGCAAAATCTTTGAACCTTGTCTGAGGAGTGCAGTATGCGTATATGGGCGCAGTCTCATCTCTGTCAGAAGCCGCAGCGGGTAACGTCCGTCCTCGCCGCCGCTTTCGCGTTAATCTTCCTGATCCTGGGCGCCAGCCAGTCGTCGAACGCCCTGCCTGCCTTCGCCAGAAAGTATGGGCTTCGTTGCTCGGCCTGCCACGAGTCGTGGCCCGCCTTGAACAACTTCGGGCTGAAGTTCAGAGACAATGGCTATCAGTTGATGAACGAGCGCGATTCTCCCATTTGGCAGAATCCCGGTTACTGGCCGGTGACTTTTCGCATCACGCCGATCTGGCACCGGGTGAGCACCCTTCAGCAGGTTGACGTCTACGCGACCTCCGGACCCTACGCCGGAACGATCACCGGTCCGACGGCCCAACGCATCACGTCGTCCGGCTTTGACCTGAGCGGGCTCGACTTCCACACCGGCGGAACTCTGGAGAAGAACATCTCGTTCTATGTGCTGCCGTCGTCGGATTCAACCGCATCGTTTCATTTTGAGAGCGTCATGGCGCGCCTGGATAACATCGGGAACAGCCCTTGGCTCAATATCAAGCTAGGGAAATTCGAGCTCAACAACTTGCTTTCTGAAAAGCGCACCCTATGGCTCACCGGTAACGGCGGTATTTATCAGACCTATCACTTCATTCCGGTGAATGACGGAAACACGTTCGGGCAAATGGGGGACAACCAGCTCGGCGTGGAGTACATGGGACACTCGGTGGACGATCGGACGCGTGTTTCCGCAGCCCTGCTGAGTTCGAACGATGGGAGCGTGGGCCTGATTACCGGAGCCAACTCCTATAGCGGATTCTTTACCTTCGACCAAGCCTTTGATGCGGGTAAGTTGGGGACGGAGCGCCTCGGAGCCTACGCCTTTGTAGGACAGGCGGCAACCTACTATCTGACTTCCGGTGGGGTGCCCATCCCTGGTTCGGGAATTGGCAACAAGAGCTTCAGTCGTGTGGGCTTTTACGGACAATTCTACTTGGGTCCCCATTTTGACATCAACGTTGTGACCCAGCACGGGTCGGATAACGCATGGTTCGGGCAGGGTTATGGCAACGCAATAGCTTCGGATGGCAACGGAACTGCAACCTGCACGACTTCCACCGGTTGCCCTTTCAACAATACCCCGGGAACAACTCTCCCAGTAGGATCGCAGGCGCCCACTTGGAATGGCTACACCTTCGAGGCTCGCTACGTAGTTAGTCCACAGCTGATCTTCAAGGCCGTCTATGAGGCGGAACGAATGTCGCAGCAAGCCAACGGGTCGGGGTACATTTCCCCGACCACAGGTCTCCCAGCTCCTTCCCCGTCCAACTTGGGAAACACCAACAACTATTCGATCGGCTACCGCTACAACCCGTTTATGAACAGCCGGGCCGGCTTTGCCTATTTCGGCGAATTCAACCTGTTCCACCAGGACCTTACGGGGCCGCCTAACTCGGCGGGCAATCCCACCAACGTAAACACCAGCGAATTACTGTTCGGATTTGACTTTGATTTCTGATGAGGATGAATCCGCTGGCGAACTTGTTTCGCCGGCGCTGACTTCAGTTGAAGGGTGCCGACTATGAACAGCTTGAAGCCAATGCGTTGTATCCGCGCGATTCTTTTCGCCACGATCCCTGGTTCTGCGATTCTTGGTTCTGCGATTGTAGGGCTGGTCTTCGCGGCCGGGCTCACCGCTCGGGCCTTCGCCCAGGAGGCGCCCGAGGTAGGGCCGCTGCGTCCGCTCGTGGTCAAGCCCATGGAGAGCCACATCGGCAATATCACCGGCCATGCCGCCGACGCGAAGGACGACTACCGCCGCTATTGCGCCGGTTGTCACGGCAACTACGGAGATGCCAATGGTGAGAACGCCATTTGGCTCGATCCCAAGCCGCGAGACTTCACCATCGCCACTTTCAAGTGCCGCTCCACTCCGACCGGCACCCTGCCCACCGATGAAGATATCTACAACGCCATCGGGCGCGGCTTCGTCAACTCCAACATGCCGATCTGGAATGTCTTCACCAAGCAAGAACGTGCCGACTTGGTGGCTTATATCAAGATCTTCTCGCCCCGCTGGGAAAAGGAAAAAGCGGGCGACCCGATCAAGATTCCCGCCGAGCCCCCGGTCACCCTCGAGAGCATTTCCCACGGCAAAGCGCTCTTCACCAAGCTCGAATGCTGGAAGTGTCACGGCCCGGCCGGGCAGGGCGACGGTCCGTCCGCCTCGACTCTTACTGACAGCAAGGACAATCCGATTCGCCCCTATAACTTCGCCGCGGGCGGGAACGACTCCCGCTTCAAGTGCGGCAACACCAACCAGGATATCTACAAGATCTTCATGACTGGTGTGGACGGCACGCCCATGCCTTCCTTCGCGGACGTGATCCAGCCGAATGATGCCTGGGATCTCGTCCACTTCCTGCGTACGTTGCAGGTCAACCGTCACGGCAAGGAGAACGAAGTTCTAATGGCTGCGCACGGAGTGATTCCCCCGTACGTGGATAAGACCCCGGCGCCAGCTGCCGCCCCGGCCGATAACAAGTCGCCCGGTGGTGGCCAATAGCTGAATATCAAGCCCCAGGAGGGAGTACTCGAATGCGCTCAAAGCAAATGCTGCTAGCTCTTTTGACGCTGTTCGTATGTTCGTCCCTGATGTGCCCGTCCCTAATGTTCGCTGGAACGGTTAGCGGCAAGGTGACCTACACGGGCACGCCCGCCAGACAGAAACCCATTGATATGTCCAAAGAACCCAGCTGCGCCAAGGAGCACGCCACACCCATTTCGACCGAAACGGTTGTGACCGGGGCCAACAACGCGTTGGATAACGTGGTGGTGTACGTTTCCTCCGGAGCTACCGACGAGGGCCAGGTTCCGACGCAGGCGATCACCTACACGCAGAAAGGATGCCAGTATATTCCGCACGTTTTGCCTATGCACGTCAACCAGGAATTCGATATCGTCAACGACGACCAAACTTCGCACAACATTCACCCGCTGCCCAAAGTGAACACGGAGTGGAACAAATCCCAGCCCCCCGGCACGGCGCCAATCAAGGAGAAATACGACAAGCCCGAATTCATCGAGGTGAAGTGCAACATCCATCCGTGGATGCACGGCTGGTTCGTGGTGCTCAAGACCTCGCACTACGACGTAAGCACGGGTGGAGGCGACTTCAAGCTGCCGAACCTGCCTCCCGGCAAGTACACCATCACCGCCTGGCATGAAAAGTACGGCGCGCAGACTGCCGACGTCGCTATCAGCGGCAACGAAACCAAGGACGTCAACTTCACCTTCAAGGCGACGGCATACTGACAGAACGGCGGCGGAGATGAATTTCTCCGCCGAGTGCATGCCTAGAGGGAACGACGGCGATGAGGGCAGGAAGAAACCCGCACTCCGCCGGTAGCTATCGACTTGACAAAGCTTCACGCTCGGCACAGAGTTCTGCGCCGGAAAGATTGGCCAGCGCAGATGGCGCGCCCCGCTTAGCGTGCAGCGGGTTAATGGTAGACGAGCTTGAGCGCCAAATCCGGGCTGGAAATAGGGAGGGCATATGGAAACTGCAATCGGAGTATTTACTTCGCGTGATCATGCGGAGGGAGCGGTCAAGGAGTTGCTGGGGCGGGGTGTGCCGGAAGAATCCATCGTTTTCTTAACTCGCTCGGAAAACGAAGCCAAAACCATTGCGAAGGAGCTTGGCACATTTGTGGGAGGCTTCGTGGGGGGAGCCGCCGGGTTGACAACCGGGGTGGTCGCTGCAACGCTGCTTCTTCCCGGGATCGGGACGGTATTCGCGCTAGGGATCGGCGCCGCCGCGCTGCTCACGGGTGCGGGCGCGGGCGCGGGTGCGGGCTCCGCCGTCGGATCGGCGGCAACACACGAGAAGGATGCGCCGCACCCGACAGCCGCTGAGAAGTCCTCTGAGGACGTTGCGTTCTTCCGGGAAGTACTCAAGGAAGGACGTTCGCTGATCGTGGTTCGGACCGAGTCAAAGGAACTTGCGAGTTCCGCGTGCGCCGTCCTTGACCGGCTGGGAATCGGAATGGAAGGGCGGAGCCCGGTCAAGATGCAGACCACCGCCCGCCAGGTGGGCGGAGTGACCGTGGTTGACATCAGCGGAAGAATTACGCTGGGCGAGGGAAATGTCATTCTCCGCGAGATTGTTCGAGATCTGGCGGAAAAAGGCGCCAAGGCGATCGTGCTGAACCTGGGCGAAGTTCAGTACGTCGACAGTTCTGGAATCGGGGAGTTGGTCAAGGCTCACACCACGATTCGGAACCAGGGTGGGCAATTGAAACTCGCCAATCTGAACCAGCGAGTACATGATCTGCTCGAGATGACCCGGCTGTCCGCCGTTTTCGATATTCAAAAGGACGAGACGAGCGCGATCAAGTCCTTTGGCGGATCGTCATGAGGGTGGCATAGCGCATCAGTTTCGAGGCGTTTATCGTTAGGTCCTTCGCGGGGAAAGCGAGCAATCACCCCTGAAACGGACTCATGAATACGAGCTGAAACCGGTCAAGACGAGGACATCATGGCGAAATTCTTTGCGGTCACCATCATCGTAATCGCGATCCTTTCCGCGATTCCCATCCTGCGACACACCTGGGTGGCGCCCGAGGACATCTCGACTCATGGAGCTCTGATCGATGAGCAGATGACAGAAACCATGGCGGAGGCTGGCATCTCCTTTCTCGCCGCACAGTTCATTTTGGCGATTTTCATCTGGAAGTACTCCAATCGTGGCCCGGATGCAAAGATTAAGTCTTTTCCCGGCGGCGCCAAGGGCTTGGTGATTGCTGCCTTGCTCGTTGTAGGCGTGGAAGTCATGGCCCTCGGAATCTTCGGAGTGAAGGCATGGGCCAACGTATATCTCACCCCGCCATCGGCGGACGCCATGCCGATCCAGGTCCAAGCCGGACAGTTCGCTTTCTATTTCCGCTATCCCGGTCCTGATGGCAAGTTCGGCCCCATTCACCCCGAGCTTATTAATGAGGGATCGCAGAACTACTATGGTCTCGACCCCGAGCATGATCCGGATTCCCGAGACGACATCGTGACCGCCGAGATGGCTATCCCCGTGAACAAGGAAGTCCATCTCCTCATGCATTCCAAGGATGTTGGACATTCCTTTTATGTGCGCGAGTTGCGGGTGCAACAGGATTTTGTTCCCGGGTTGGATGTTTCTCTGCACTTCACGGCAACCAAGGTTGGCAAGTACGAGATCGTCTGTACCCAGCTTTGTGGCCTGGGACATTACAACATGAAGGCATACCTGGAAGTAATGTCGCAGCAGGACTTCGATGACTGGATAAAAAAAGAAGCGGCAATGCAGTAGCTCTTCCGGTCCGTGATCGCGCACGAATGGATCAAGACAAATCTTTTGAGGTGAGGATATGCACGACGTAGCAGCGCACGCGGCGCACCACGCTCCTCCGACAAGTTTCATTCGGAAGTATGTCTTCAGTCTGGACCATAAGGTGATCGGCAAACAGTATTACGCGCTGGCTCTGGTCGCCGCTCTGGTTGGAATGGCGCTTTCCTGGTTCATGCGGATCCACCTTGCGTGGACCAACGCCGCGATCCCCGGTCTGCAATTGCTTACGAAGAACGGTGCTCCTGGCGGGGTGATGACGCCAGAGTACTACCTGCAATTGATGACCATGCATGGAACGATCATGGTCTTTTTTGTGCTTACGACCGCGCCTTTCGCGGCCTTCGGTAATTTCTTTCTGCCGATCCAGGTCGGCGCCGAGGACATGCCTTTCCCGCGGTTCAACATGATGTCGTTCTGGGTTACCTTCACAGGCTTCGTGGTTCTGATGGCGTCATTCTTCACGGGCGATGGACCGACCCTGGGTGGCTGGACCCAATACGCTCCGCTCAATGCGGTGGGTCCGGTTGGCGGCCCTGGCCAAGGTCTGGGTGTGATCCTTTGGGCAGCTTCCATTGCGCTGTTTTGTGTTGGCCAACTGTTGGGCTCATTGAACTTTATCCCCACCACGCTCGACCTCCGCGCCAAAGGGATGAGCCTCATGCGCCTGCCACTCAGCGCCTGGGCCTGGTTCATTACCTCGTGCATGGGGCTGACAGCTTTTGCCGTGTTAATGCCGGCATGTATCCTCGTCATTCTGGATCACGTGGCCGGTACCAGCTTCTTTGTCGCATCGAACCTGGTGATGAATGACCAACTGCTGCCGCACTCTGGAGGATCCACTCTTCTATGGCAGCACCTGTTCTGGTTCTTCGGACATCCCGAAGTCTACATCGCGATCGTGCCCGGTATCGGCATCGTTTCCCATATCCTGATCACCAACATGCGTAAGCCGATGCTTAGCCACAGGGTGCTCATCTATTCCATGGGAGCGCTTGCCGTGCTTAGCTACATGGTCTATGGGCATCACATGTTTGTGAGCGGGATGAATCCGTTCTCCTCGCTGGCATTTTCTTTCCCCACCCTGGTCATAACCATCCCGTCCACCATCGTGGTGCTGATCTGGACCTTTAGTCTGTATGGTTCTAAGCTGCGCATCAACTCGGCTTCTCTGTTTGCCTTGGGCTTTATTTCAATGTTCGTCAGTGGGGGCGTCAGCGGATTCTTCCTGGCTCAGCCCTCGATCGACATCATGCTCCATGCGACTTACTTCGTGGTGGGACATTTCCACCTGGTGATGGGCGTCGCGGCCATGTTCGGCATCTTCGGTGGAACTTACTTCTGGTTTCCCAAGATGGCCGGACGAATGATGGACGAAACTTTGGGGAAAATTCACTTCTGGCTTAGCTTTGTGGGCGCGTATTGCATCTTTATGCCATTCCATTACCTGGGCATGGCGGGGAATGTGCGCCGCTACTCGACGTTCGTGGATGATTTCCTGCAGCCGTTGATCCCGGTGCACCGCTTCATCACAGTCGCTGCCCTCATCACAGGTGCTGCCCAGTTGATTTTTCTCTACAACCTGATTCACAGTCGTTTCTGGGGCAAGCCCGCGCCCGATAACCCGTGGGAGGCTACGTCGCTGGAATGGAGCACGCCTACGCCACCGCCTTGGGATAATTTTGGCGGTAAGCTTCCGGTGGTTTACCACGATCCCTATCAATACGGAGTGCAGAGTTCGGTCGGTGACTATGTGATGCAGACTTCGCCGGAGCAAGTTAAGAAGGAGCACGATGAGAAGTAACTCGCAAAGATAACTCGCAAAAGAATACCGGCATCTGAGGGAGTTTTATTCGTTATGGCAACTACAATACATCAACCGCCGCAAATCGATCCGCAAAGTTTGCTCGATCAAGGGCGCTCGGGAAACGGCGGTTGGAGAAACTTGGTTCCGGCGGATGGTGACCTGCGTGTGGCGCTGGACCACTCGCCGCCACCGTCTTCGACCGCCATCTATGTTGTGCTTTTCGCCATCACGATGATGTTTGCCGCGTTCACAAGCGCGCTGATTGTTCGAAAAGGTTCATCGCTCGATTGGCAGACCTTTACTTTGCCGTCGATCCTCTACTTCAACACACTTCTACTTCTCGCCAGCAGCGTTACCCTGGAAGTCTCGCGTCGCCGCGTCGCCGCTCTCATGGGCGGCCTGAAAAGTCAGGGTGGGAGCCCGGCACGCTGGCTGTACATAACCTTATTTCTCGGGCTGCTTTTTGTGGGCGGTCAGTATGTCGCGTGGTCGCAACTAAGAGCCGAGGGGCTCTATCTGGCCACGAATCCAAGCAGTTCTTTTTTCTATTTGCTGACGGCTACACATGCGCTACACGTGCTGGGCGGGTTGGGTGGACTGGTCTATGTCATTCGCAAGCTGAGTAAGTCGGCCCTACTGCGGAGCCAGCTGGTTGCGACCGCGCGTTACTGGCATTTCATGGGCATTCTTTGGCTGTACCTGCTTTTACTGCTGTGGATGAAACTTTAACTAACTTGACCATTGGGAGGCGCCGTGAGCCAAACGGATTTGACCATGGAAGGACACTCGACAGGCCTGACGGTAGGACCGGCATTTTCTTTTCCTACAAAAAAACTGGCGATGTGGCTGTTCATTATCGCGGACACCATGACTTTTGCCGCGTGCCTGATAGCCTATGGATTTCTGCGCAATGGGACTGCCAACTGGCCGAGACCGTTCCACAGCATCACCAACGTCGCGCTGATGACATTCATTCTGCTCACCAGCAGCTTGACCATGTTGTTTGGACTGCGCTCAGCGTGGGCCGGAGACAAGGCCGGAGCCTTCCGCTGGATCATGATTACCGCGTCTCTGGGTATTGTTTTCGCCCTGCTCCACATTCGCGAATGGATTGGGCTCATTGGCGAAGGCATGACCCTCTTTAAGAATCCGTGGGGAACGGGACTGTTCGGGGCGTCGTTTTTCAGCATCACCGGCTTGCACCTCACGCATGTTACCTGTGGCGTAATCGCTCTAATCGCTGTGGGTGTGCGCTACAAAGGCGGCCGCTACAATGCGGATGACATCGAGGTTTTGGGCCTTTACTGGCACTTCGTGGATCTGGTTTGGATGTTCGTCGTACCGTTGGTCTACCTGTTGAACCTCGCCCACTAGATCAAAGAAGCTTGGGAGCAGAATTCTATGACAACAGCGGAAGAGCACAAGAGTAACGGAATCGGGAAGGATCTGGCCATCTATGCCTGCTTGTTGGCTTTGGCAGGCTTGCAATTCGTTATTGCCTATCAGAACATTGACGCCCCGCAAATGTTCATGCGCATGCTGGTGGTCGCCGTCGTCGAGGCGGGGCTGGCAGCTATGTTCTTCATGCATCTTGGGGCGGAAAAGCGGGGCTTTCTGCTATTTGTCGCCGTCTTTACGATTTTTGTCCTGCTGACGTTGCAATATGGGTGGACCGACAGCTACCGGATGGTTACCGGCGCGCCATTTTCAAAATGACTCATAAAGGGTAAGGCGCGAGTTGAGAGGCGAGATGTTAAGAGGGACTTTAAGAGGAAAGATGAGGGTCGAGAGGCCGTTCCTGTGTGTTGCTATTGCGCTGGTTGCACTGGCCATGCTCGCCGCCCCTCTTCCGGCCTTTTGCCAGAGTTGCGCACTCTGCTATACGCAGGCCGCCTCCGCCGGCGCTCGAATGATTCAGGCCTTGCGTAGCGGGATTCTGATTCTTATCGTTCCTCCGACGTTCATCTCGGTGGGCATGATTTTCATTATGTATCGCAAACGCAATAAGTTCAGACAGGCCAATGACGCGCCTGACTCTGACCGCAAGTGGTAGTTAATCAACGACAATTGCCGGGGGCCACATCGCCCGCAAACCGCGCCTTGATCCAGCTGAGTTGGTCTGCGACCGAAGCTCCCATCACGCCGCTGGCATCGAGATTCGGATACTTCAAGAAAAGGATTCGGTCCCCTTGCTTGCACATGCGGGCCACGGTTTTTGCCGACATTTCCCCCGGTATGACAGGGTCTGCCTCGCCGCTGATCACCAGGAGCGGACCGTGGGCCGGCTTTTGACCGGGAGTGTTCCTGCTGAAAAATTCCTTCACGAACCGATTGTTCTCCCAAGCCAGTTTGAGCATCCCGTTTGTGAACTCCGGCTCTGCTTCCCCTCCACAGGTCTGCGCTACATGCTGGTACGCAGGAAGGGCTGAGTCTTTCAGCATGTCGCTCACTTGAAACTCCGGATAAAGCACTTTGACCGTGGATGTCAGGACTAGCAGCATGCGATTGGAAGAAGAAGGCTCCTGCGCGAAGTGCTGGTAGGCCTGCTGCGCATCCGCCAGACCCGAAGTGACGACGCTGCCCAGATAGTTGGGATCGTGCACGTCGCTTTCCGCCACTGCCACGGCGGCCAGACCTCCTAGGAAAGGTCCCACCGCGATCCATTTAGGCCCGATCTGTGGCACAGCGGCGCGCGCCGCCCAAACCGAATACATGACATCCAATGCGTTCGACTGCATATCCAGCACCGGCTTGCCGGAATCGGCCCCCAACCCGGAATAGTCAGTCGCAACCACCGCATAGCCGAGATTGGCATACATCGCGAGGATTGGCCCAGCCCCGAGATTTTTCATCAGTGAAGGAGCGCACTGTCGCGCCGCTCCCCTGAACTCGTGCGCCCACGCGATCACCGGCCATCCGCCTGCCGGAGGCTTGCCATCCGGAACCATCACCACTGCCGAGACGGCCACGTCTTCCCCATTCGCGGTACGCGAGTGATAAAGAACACGCAACGCCGACAATTCAAGCGGAAGATTATATTGGTCGATCGGTTCCGAGCGTATGAGTTCTCCAGGTTTGCCCGGCGGCAGCAGATGTAGCGTGTCATAAAAGCTCGTCAGCGGAAGCGTAGCTGGCGGGCGGAATCCTTTGGCGGGCGTTGCGGCCTGAGCTTGGGCAAATTCTGGATTTCCAGCGAGCTCTGACAAAAGAAGAGAAACGCCTACCACCGACACCACAAACATTCGGGCATTTCGACTTGATGGCCGGAACCAGCGATGCCTTGTCATGTTGTCAGTAAGGGATGGTACCATCTTAAGTTTCCGAGAGGACAGCTTCCGTGGGCATACTGCTTGCTGCTTTTTCGGGCATCTGCGGCGGTCTCTTCACGGCGCCGATGAAGATGGAAAAGCGGTGGAAGTGGGAGAATATCTAGTTGGCATTCATCGTGGTGGCGTGGGTGATCATGCCCGCGGTCTTTGTTTTTCCGGCTGTGCCGGCGTGGCGGAAGGTGGTGGAGGCGGCTCCTCCGGCGCGATTTTTTCAGCGTTGAGTTTCGGTTTCGCCTGGGGGTACGGCGCCATTTGTTTCGGCCGCAGCGTCGACCGGCTCGGCGTATCGCTAGCCAACAGCATGGTGACCGGGCTGAGCTCGGCGCTCGCGGTAGAGCTACCCTTCACGAGATTGATCGCATATCCGTGACCAAGTGCTCACAGCTGTGGACTGACCTCGAGCAGCAGATGATCCTTGAACTCCGCCGCCAGTTTCGCCACGCCATTGGCTGCCGCGTCTACCAAGCCAAGGTCTTTTCCCTCGCCGTAGTCGCTCACTCGATACTTCCCGGGCTTCAATCCGCGCAATTCGACTTCGCCTTTCCAGTTGGCGGAGGTGAAGAACGCGTAATACATTTTGCCGTCCTTAGCGATTGCATATCCCTCGGGCGCGTCGTAGCCGGTCACGTAAAGGTCCCTGAACTCTCCCTTCGATAGCATCTTTTCGTTGTACAAGCCGATCCATTTCTTCCAGTGCTCTTCTTTCGCGGCGGTCAGATTGACGTCCTTGAATTTTGGTCCGGGATCGGGCCAGACGAACTTTGTCCCTACCACGCCTCCGGCTCCAATCGTAGAGGCGAAATCGTCGCCGTGTTCTTTCCAGTCGTTGCCCACTTTTGTCATCGCAGAAAGTTCGACGTGATCGCCGTAGACCGCCGCTTCGGGCCCGAGCAATGCCTTATACATCTTGATCCGTCGCCGCACCTGCACCGCTCCCACCGGGTCGGCGGTCACCGCTTGGTCTATGAACGGCAGCCATGCCAGGGAGGGCGGCGTTCCGCACGGGCAGGCCTGCGTCACGCTCTGCGGCTTCAACGCACGCGTCGTCTGAAAAATCTCCTTGTAGACATCCCCCATCGCATTCACGGAATCCTGCGGCGACTTGTGATGGTGCGCCGGGTTATAGCAGGCCGGAACGCTGTAGATATTGTCGAGCTTGCTGCCGTCGAATCCCCAGTCGCGAATGAATTTCTCTGTCAGCTGCTTGTGATACGCGCGAACTTCCGGGACCGCCGGACATAGCGCCGCCAAGCCGCGCGTCATACGTGCATGTTTGCCGTTCTTGTCAAGGATCAGCCATTCCGGATGCTCCTGCACAACTTTCGAGACCGCGTATTTGTGCGATTCGTATTTTCCCTCGCCATCTTCGACTCCGAGCGGCAGCCACCATAACTGCGCCAGCATGCCTTCCCTGTGGAAGTCGTCCGTCATCTTCTTGATGGAATCTCCGGGAAAAGTATCCGGGCGCGGATTCCAGTCGCCATAGACGTCGAACCAGCGATCGTCGAGCGTCACCCACTTGATACCCATCTCCTTCAGCTTCGGAATTGTGCCCAGCATCTGCGCCGGAGTTACGTCGGCCTGATATCCCCAGCCGCACCAACTCACGTTGTAGGCTTCGCTCGACGGCTTCGGCAGTTCCCAGCCTTCTTTCTGCAGCACGCTTGACCAGATCCGCAGCGGCTCATAGAAGTCGCCCGCATAGACCGAAACAAAACTGCGCGGAGTAGAGTATGTTTCGCCTGGCTTCAACGTGAGGTTGGCGGCGAAGTCGACTTCGGTGTTCACGCGTCCATCGGCTGCGACTTTTGCCGGGATCGCCGCGGAAATCGGAATCGTCTCCACGTGCCCGACCGCCTCGCCCATCTGGCGCGTCCAGAAGGCTACCACCGGGATTCCGCCGCCATAGCCACCTTTGACCATTTCTCCGATGACGTTGGGCTGAGAAAAAGCCGGCGTCAGCTTCACTACATCATCTTTTCCCCAATCGTAGCTGGCGCCATGAAATGACCACATCTCCCACGGATGCGCCTTCGCGTCGCTCAACCGCGCATTCAACCGGCGGCGCTGATTCACGCTTTTCTCGATGACAACTTCGCTCGCGCCTGTGTTTTTGTATTCCACCGTGCTCAGCAAAATGTTTGGGAACTTGTCATAGACTTCGAGCGCCAGCACGCGCTGCAAATCCGTTCCCGATGGCCCGAGCGGACGCGCCGGAATTTCCACCCGCTTCCCGACTCCCATCTTCCCAATCGCTTCATGCACCTCGGCCTGCTGGAAATCGAGCGTGAAATGCACATCCTTTCCCCCCACCCGCACAAAATCGCTGTCGGCAGGAGCGCCAATCTTGGGTTCGTCCAGCGAAAGCTTCTTCCCGTTTTTCAACAAAGATGCCTGCACATAACCATCCGGCGTGACCTGAAACTCGGCGGCGCTCGTCGTCAGCAGCACGGGCCCGCCCCCGGTCACGTCCACGTTGATGTTGGAAGGCTGGGTGGGTTCCGGCTGGGCGGTTGCGGTCTTCAGAGGCGACTTCGGCAGCTTCGAGCAAGCCATCAGCAGGAGTGCAAGATCGAGAGTGATGCAAAGCAGCGCAATCCTGTTTCTTCGGGTGATCATGGGTAGCCTCTCTCTTGGTTGTTCCGAGCTGCTGTTCCGAGCTCCGGCAAAATATTGCAGTTGACAAAAGCTATAAAACGAAAGTAAAAGTAATTGTTCGTAATATTACACCGAAAGCTTGTCGTCCCGACTCCCGAACTTTCGCCGGGCCCAACCAAGCCGCTTGCGAACATTCGGGCTTCGCGTCCAGGAGCGTCGCCATGCCATTCTCTTTCCGTTGCCTGCAAACTCTCTCGGCGGTGTTTTTTTCAATATTCCTGTTGCTGGCCCCGCCGCTATGGGCGCAAAAAGATGCTGGAGCCATTGTAGGCCTCGTCCGCGACCCAAGTGGTGCTGTGGTTACGGGCGCCAAGGTCACCGTGACCGACGTGGATCGCGGCATTCAGCTGACTCTCTCCACCAATGGTGCGGGAGAGTATGTCGCCAGTCCGCTCAGGATCGGGCGATACACTGTCACCGTCGAGAAGCAGGGATTCAAGAAGGCGGTGGCCGGCCCGGTTCAAGTGAACATTCAGGATCGCATCGCCGTGGACTTGAAGCTTGACCCTGGGATGACGACGGAAGTGGTCACGGTCACCGGCGAGGCCCCGCAACTCGAAACCGAAACCTCGGAAATTGGCCAACTGGTGGACCAGCGCCGCATTAACGCACTTCCGCTGAACGGCCGTAACTACGCCCAGCTTGCCCTGCTGGGCGCGGGCGTATCTCCGGCGGAGCCGGGCTCGCGCACGGAAACAAGCGCCGGGTTCAGCTCCAACGGCGCACGTGCCCTGCAAAACAACTTCCTGCTCGATGGCATTGACAACAACGCCAACCTTGGGGACGTGCTCAACGGGGCCTCCTATGTAGTGCAGCCTTCGGTGGATGCCATCGCCGAATTCAAGGTGGAGACGAATGCCTACAGCGCCGAATTCGGACGCGGCAATGGTGCCATCATGAACGCCGTCATTAAATCCGGCACCAATCAGCTCCACGGCGACGTGTGGGAGTTTCTGCGCAATGAAAAATTAGACGCTATCAATTACTTCGATACTAGCCAGCAGCCCTACAAGCAAAACCAGTTTGGCTTCACCTTTGGCGGACCTATCGTGAAGAACAAAACGTTCTTTTTCGGAGACTATGAGGGCTACCGCCTTCGCCACGCGCTCCCACAGCCGGCGCAAGTTCCCACTACGGCTGAGATTGGCGGGGACTTTTCGGCGCTTTTGACGAATAATTACACGGGTAATACGGGGCCAATAACACCAACGGTTCCCGATTGCGCCGGCAACCCAACGTACTACGGCGAGATTTTCGATGCGCGACAGGCAGGAACCTTCGCGGGGAATCCTTGCGGCACTCCGATCGGCGGCTATGTTGGCGGTAATCCGGCTAACGGGCCAACCAATAAAATTCCACTTCCGACAGGGGGAAGCCCCGGCCCCCTAAATCCCATGGATACTGTTGCCTACAACCTTGTCGCCAACGGAAACCTCCCGACAACTGCCAGCGGAGCATTCATCTCCGACCCCAAGCAGAGCGAGACCAGCGACAGGTTCGATATTCGCGTAGACCAGACGTTCAGCCAACGCGACAATTTCTTTGCGCGCTTCAGTTTTGGCAACTCCAGTAATTTTCTGCCCTCGCCATTCCAGACCGTTCTCGACGGCGGCGGCTTCCAAGACGGCTATAGCCAGAATAATTCCCGCGGCTTGGCAGCCAGTGAGATCCACAGCTTCCGTCCCAATCTGATCAACGAGTTGCGCTTTGGCTTTAACACTCTGCACTCTCATCGCTACAGCATCAACAGCAACGAAAATCTCTCAGCAACATACGGTTTTCAGGGTATTCCTTTTACTGCCGGTTCCAACATCGGTGGCCTGCCCTCGCTTACTTTCAGCAATGGCGATCAGGCCATCGGCAGTGCTACATACCTGCCTGCCATAGAAAAGCAATACAGTTATGTGCTCGGAGACAACCTGAACTGGACGCGCGGACGCCACGCAGTCAAATTCGGCGGCGAATTGCGCTTTGAGGAGTTCACGCTTCTCGAGCCGGCCGCTGCCCGCGGTACATTGGGCTTCGGCAACGATTTCACCGACAATCCCGGCGCGCTGACAACCGGCGGCGACGCTTTCGCTTCATTCTTGCTCGGAATTCCGGACGGAGAATCCCCTTCAATCACAAGCGTCAACAATGTGATCTATCACCGCCAGATTTATGCCGGCTACGCCCTGGATGACTTCAAAGTTACACCTCGACTTACCCTGAACCTTGGCCTGCGTTATGAGTTCTTCAGCACGGTCAAGGAAGGCGATAACAAGCAGGGAACCTTCGATTTTGCCACCCAGTCCATCATCGTTCCAAAGGGACAAGAAATGCAGATGACGCCGACTCTTGGCACAGAGCTTCCCATTTTGCGCACTGGCTCACCCGGGCTCATCAGTCCGGACTATCACAATGTCGCACCGCGCATTGGGCTCTCCTACCAGTTGAGCGATAAGCTGGTGCTGCGCAGCGGTTACGGCATCTTTTACGGCGCGCAGGAAAGCGGCCCCTTCTCCAACCCCAGTCCGGGATTCAATCCCCCATTCTATTCCTCACAGTCCTTTACCACGGCTTGTGGTGCGCCAACGGCAAGCTGCGCGATTAACAATAGCAATGTGAATTTCAGTAATTACAACGTGCTCGGCGGCATTTTTTTAAACGCATTGAATGACCCCAATACGCCGAGCCTTTATTCAATAGACCCGCACCTGACCACTCCCTACACGCAACAGTGGCACCTTGGACTCGAGTACCAACTTCCCGCCCAGACTGTTCTTGAAGTTACTTATGCCGGCTCGCGCGGATTAAAGCTTTTCGGTTTTTATAATGGCAATGAGATGGTCCTCGATCCGAATTTTGCGACTGATCCCACCGCTCCACGTCGCCCCGCCGAAAACACCAACTGGCCTCACACAGCCGTCGGTGACGCTCTTTGCGATCTGAATCCTGCTGACTACGTCACTCTGCCGAATGGCACAATTGTTAACCCGAACTGCAATCCCGCGCTGAATACCGCGATTGACGCACTGCGCTCCAATACTCGATCCAACTACAATTCCTTGCAAGCCCGTCTGGAAAAGCGCTTCAGCCACGGATTGCAGTTCGAAGCCGCTTACACCTACGCCCACTCCCTTGACGACGCTTCAAGCGCCAGCCTGGGCTCGGCGAACAACGGAGATTTCCGCGATCAGACGAACCCCAATCTGGAGTATGCCAACTCCGACTTCGACATTCGCCACCGCTTTGTTTTGAGCTATATGTATGATCTGCCTTTTGGTCGCGGGAAACTCCTCGGCAAAAGCGCTTCCGGTGTTCTGAACCAGCTCGTCGGAAACTGGCAACTGGCGGGCATATTCTCCGCCGCCACGGGCAATTGGTACACCGTAAGCGATCAAAACAACCCCGGCGGCGCTGATTGCGGTGGCACCGTTGTCGTGGACTGCGCGCGCCCCAACGTTGTCCAGAATCCAAATGCCCATCCCTGCGTTGCCGGCACGCTGTTTAATACCTGCGCCTTTGATGATTCCGCGGTCCAGCCGGGAACGTTTGGAAATGCCGGGCGCAACATCGTATTGGGACCTGGCTACAAAACCTGGGATACATCGCTGGTCAAGCAATTCCCGGTGCATGAGCAGATGCACTTTGAATTCCGGGCGGAATTCTTCAACATACTCAACCATGTGAATTACTTGTTTCAGCAATTTGGCGCGATCAGCGTAGAGCCGACGTCGTTGGAACTCGGATCGAGCACCCTCGGACAGCCCCAGGCAGCCCGTGACCCGCGCGAGATACAGCTCGCGCTGAAGTTCTATTTCTGATGAAAGTTTCCGGACGCAGGTCCGACATGATCAAGGGGATCGGAACGACAGCTCTACTCCTGGCTTTCGTCTCTGGATCAGAGGGTTCTGCCCAACAAACCGGCATCGGCTATAAACCCGCCACCGATGCCGACAGCAAGAAGACCATCCTGCTCAAGGACTTTCAGCCCGAGCCCGCGCTTCATGCCGCAGCGCACGAAATCCGTCGCGCGAAATTTCCCGTGATCGACGTGCACACCCACACCAACGATGCTGTCGGCATCGGGGACCGAGTCGATCCCAAAGAAATGGTCGCGCGCATGGACCGCCTCAACATTAAGACCATCATTATCCTCACCGGGATGTGGGGCGACAAACTGCAGACCATCATCGATACCATGGTCAAGCCCTATCCCGGACGCTTTATAGTCTTCACGCAGTTTGACTGGTCCAAGATCAACGATCCGCATTTCAGCCAGCTCATGGTGCGGCAGATCGACGATTCCGTGGCCCGCGGCGCGCGCGGACTAAAACTTTTGAAAGAACTCGGCCTCGGCGTCCGCGATTCGACTGGCAAGCTGATCACGATCGACGATCCGCGCCTCGACCCGGCATGGGAAGAATGCGGCCGGCTTGGCATCCCCGTGTTTATTCACGTGGCCGATCCCGAGGCATTTTTTCATCCTATCGACGCTCGCAACGAGCGTTACGAGGAGCTTATCGAGCACCCGGATTGGAGCTTCTACGGCCCGCAGTTCCCCTCCCTTCAAGAATTGTTAGCGCAACGCGATCGAATGTTCGCCAAACATCCGCATACGACCTTCGTCGCTTTGCATTTTGGCAGCTGGCCAGAGAACCTGGATTTCGTCGAACAAACGCTGCAGAAATTTCCAAACGTCATGATTGAAACCGGCGCGCGCGAAGGAGAACTCGGACGCCAGCCGCGACGGACAAGAGAAATCTTCATGAAGTATTCCGACCGCATCATGTTCGGTACTGATGAAGGCGCCGGAGAAACGATGTATCAGAACTATTTCCGCTGGCTCGAGACCGAAGATGAATACTTTCCTTACGCGCAATATCCGGCGCAAGGGCGCTGGATGATTTACGGCTTGGGCCTGCCCGATGACGTACTGGAAAAGGTGTATCACCGCAATGCGGAAGCGCTATTCGCGCGGTTCCATAGTTCAGACAGAGGTTCAAATAGAAGTTCGAATAGCCCTTGACAATTCCGCCAACCATCAACGAAAGTTACTATTCGAAATAAATCGAAACATCATGCCTTCGAACGGTCTGCTCAACGAAGAACGCCGCCGTGAAATCCTTGGGGTCCTGCACCGCGATGGACGCGTGCTGGTCAAGGATCTGGCCCGGCATTTCCGTATTTCGCAGATCACGATCCGCAAGGATCTGGAGTTTCTCGATCGCCAGGGGGTCATCCAGCGTACTCACGGCGGAGCTCTGCCGGTGCAAGCTGGCGCGCTGCTCGATCCGACGCTGCGCGAGAAAGAGCAGCTCCACCGCAGGGAGAAGACGCAGATTGCCCATGCCGCGGTCCGCCTGGTGGAAGAAGGCCAGTCCGTGTTGCTCGATTCCGGAACGACGACGACGGCAATTGCGCGCGCCCTGAAAAACAGGGCGCAGCTCACCGTGATCACTAACGCGATCAACATCGCGGCCGAACTGGCTGGCACGCACGTTGAAGTCATCCTGACCGGAGGCATGCTGCGCAAGAACTCGTTTTCCCTGGTCGGTCCCCTGGCCGAGCGAACTTTGCGCCAACTCAGCGCTGACATCCTGTTCCTGGGCGTCGATGGCTTCGACACCAAGGCTGGCCTTTTCACTCCGAATTTATTGGAGTCCGAAGTGAACCGGGCGATGGTCGCCATTGCCCGCAGGACGATAGCGGTTTGCGACTCGAGTAAGTTCGGCCGTCGCAGCCTGTGCAACATCACGCCAGTTAGTACGGTTCATGAAGTGATTACCGACAGGCAGATTTCAAAATCAGATTTGCACGCGCTGAAAGAGGCGGGAGTGAAGGTAACGTTGGTGTAATCGGAGCGGGACAGACCAATGAAATCGGCGGAGATCACGGAACAGGGCCGGCATACGCTGAGCGAGATTTTTTCCCAGCCCCAGTGTTGGAGTGCGTCTCTAACCGAGCTGGCGGGCAGCGTGGAACTGCGTGCGGCCGCTCAACTCGCGCGGCCCGGAGCGGAATGGATCTTTGCAGGCTGTGGGACGAGTTACTATCTTGCACAGGCCGCTGCATCGAGCTTCAACCATCTCAAGTTACCGGCGCGGGCCGTCCCCGCTTCGGATCTGCTGATGTATCCCGGACTAACTCTGCACGCCGGGCGGGATTATGTTCCGGTTGTGATTTCGCGCTCCGGTCGTACCTCCGAAGCAGTCCGCGCCGCGCAGATGCTGGAGAAAGGTCACAATCTTCGCACCATCGCCATCACCTGTGCCGATGGCCAGCCGCTGGAACCCGCATGCAGCGTGACGTTGAAGCTTCTCGACGCCGACGAGCGGAGCACGGTCATGACGCGATCGTTCACATCCATGCTGCTGGGGCTGCAATACCTCGCAGCGATGGTCTCTGGTAATGGTGCCTTTCGTCGCGCATTGCTCGAGCTCCCGCAACAGGTCGAACCCCTTCTGAAAGACAATCCGCAGCGCCTGCGGTTGTTTGTCGAGTCTCGCAGTTTCTCAGATTTCGTTTTCCTGGCGCAGGGCCCACTGTTCGGCATTGCCTCGGAGTGCATGTTGAAGGTGACCGAATCCTCGTGCTCTTATGCCCAGGTATTTCACTCTCTGGAGTTTCGCCATGGTCCGAAATCGATCGTCGGTCCGCAGATGCTGATCACGTTCGTTATGTCGGAAACTTCTTACGATGCGGAAGTCGAGTTACTCGAAGAAATGAAAGCTCTCGGAGCGGCCACCATGGTGATTGCGAATTGCGTCGATAACCGGGCTCAGCGTGCCTCTGACTTCGCCGTCGAACTTGGCCTCCAGTCGCCCGAGTACGCGCGCCCCGCGGCTTTCGCGATTTGGGGTCAACTGTATGGGGTTTACAACGGGCTCAAGAAGGGTCTCAATCCCGACTCACCAAAAAACTTGACGCGCGTGGTCGAACTCGCGGATTAAGACCAGCCGTTCGCACTTTGCAGTTAGCACTTGACGAAAATGTCGAAGACCTGCTCCATGGCCAAGCTCGATGTCGCGATCGTTGGGGAGATCAATCTTGACCTAATCCTCTACGGTTTGCCTGAGCACATGCCCACAGAACGCGAACTGCTGGCCAGCGGCTTTGCCGTCACGCTGGGCAGTTCCTCGGCCATCCTGGCGCATAATCTCTCCGCTCTTGGCAGCTGCGTGGGGTTCGTCACCAAGGTGGGCGACGACTCTTTCGGAGCTCTCGCGATGGAACGCCTGCGTGAACGAGGTGTGGACCTGGCGGGCGTCGCGCATGGCGCCAAGTCCGGCGTGACGTTCATTCTGCCCCACGGACCCCGGCGCCACATCCTTACGTATCCGGGCACAATTTCCGAGTTGCGCTTTGAGGATCTCGACCTCGATTATCTGGTATCCGCGCGCCACTTCCATATGTCGTCGCTGTTTTTGCAGCGTGAATTGTTGCCGCATGTGCCTGAGCTTTTTCGGCGGATGAAATCCGCCGGCCTGACCACCTCGCTCGACACTAACGACGATCCCGAGGACCGCTGGGACAGCGTCCTCGAAAAGATCCTGCCTCACGTGGACATCCTGCTGCCGAACCAGCGGGAAGCGATGAAGATGTCCCGAGCTGACGACGTGGAAACCGCGCTCTCGTGGCTCGCACAAAAGGTGGAAACCGTCGTGGTCAAAATGGGCGCCAGCGGAGCCGTTGCTATTCGGGATGGGCACCGATTCAGCGCACCCGCCGTGCCGGTAACGGTCATCGATCCGATTGGCGCGGGTGACAGCTTCGACGCCGGGTTCCTCCACCAATTTCTGCGCGGAGCGGATCTCACGACTTGCCTGGCCTACGGAAACCTGTGCGGAGCTTTCTCCACCACCGACTGTGGCGGCACAGAAGCGTTCCGCGACATAGCCCGAATGCAAGAATTTCTTCGCCGGCATGACGCCAGCGATCAAGGCCTCCGACCTAAGGTTCGTTTGTAACTTCTTGCTGATTCGCAAATCTCATGTACTCTCTCTTTTGTCGCCTAGTTTTTTCCGCAGCCTGCCGGGGCTGATGACTTTCGTTACCATGATAGCGAGTTACCTCTGCCTGCCCTCTGTAGCTGTCTGAGAGACTTGAACGAGCATTCCTTCGAGTTCGCCCGAGGCACCGACGAAGCGAATGATCCTGGTACAAACGGAGTCACCTGTGAGCGCTGGAACAATGCCGGCCCAAGTTAAAATTCCTTCCCCAGAGGCTGGGGCGGAGCAAGCGGAAGAACCAGCAGTCGCGAACCGCGGCCGGAGGTGGTATTTCTCCTTCTTCTTGATTTCCGGATTTTGCAGCATTCTCTACGAGCTGATATGGCTTCGTCTCGCCATGGCGGAATTCGGTGTCACCACGGCTATGGTGTCGATTGTGCTTTCGAGTTTCATGGCAGGATTGGGGATGGGCTCGTGGGCGGCTGGGCACCTGGTGCGCAAATACGCGCGGCGCCTCAACTCTCCGCCTTTGCAGGTTTACGCCATTGCCGAGTTGTTTATTGGCTGTTCCGCCGTCGTCGTGCCCGTGGAACTCATGGTTGGCCGCTTCGTGCTGGAGCGCTTGGGGAGCGGTCTGTCGCTGTCGTCGTCTGGCTACTACGTTGCCGCCGGAGTATGGGTGGCATGCAGTCTGATTCCGTGGTGTGCTTGCATGGGGGCTACGATTCCGCTGGGCATGTTTGCCATCCGCAGCGAGACGGGCCTGGAGTCGCGCCGCTCATTCAGCTTTTTTTATCTCGCGAATGTGCTGGGGGCGGTGGCGGGGGCGGTGATTCCCCTGCTATTGATCGAGGTCTTCGGTTTTACCGGCACCCTGCGACTTGGGATGTTGCTCAATCTTGGAATTTGCGGCGGTGCCTTTGCGCTGGCCCGAAAGCAAAGGCCGCGAGCAGGCGGCGGCCATGAAGAGGATGCCGGGGGCAAGGCCGCCCTCGACTGGCGCGAGATGTTGGGCAGCGGCACGCTCTGGTTGCTGTTCGCCACCGGACTGACCAGCATGGGGATGGAGGTGGTCTGGACCCGGCAGTACACACCCTATGTCGGCACATTCGTGTATTCCTTCGCGACCATCCTGGGCATTTACCTGGGCGCGACGTTCATCGGATCGAGCGTGTACCGCATTTGGAGCCGCCGGCACAGTGGCGAGGGAACGCTGGTATGGCTGTTCGTCTGGTTTGTTTCTCTAATCCCTTTGCTCGCCGTCGACTCGCGCCTGGGGGTTCATGGATGGCTGCGCGTGCCCCTGGGGATCGCGGCGTTCAGCGGGCTTCTGGGATTTCTGACTCCGAGGCTGGTCGACCGCTTCTCGGCAGGCGATCCCAACCGGGCGGGAGTGGGGTACGCGGTCAACGTGGCCGGCTGTATCCTGGGCCCGCTGGTTGCGGGTTTTGTGTTGTTGCCGTATCTCGATGAGCGGTACGCTCTGATGACGCTGGCTCTGCCCTGGTTGCTGGTTGCGTTGTCGTTCAGGTTATTCCGACAGCCCGGGCCGGCGCCACGTTTTACACCTCAGCGTGCGCTCGCGTTCGGCTTGATTTTATTTGCGTCGTTCGCTTTGATCTTCATGACGCGGAGCCATAATCAGGACATTCCGAAGGCGCAGGTGCGCCGGGACAGCACGGCCACCGTGGTCGCATCTGGCCAGGGAATGGAAAAACAGCTGTTCGTTAACGGCGTGAACATGACCGTTCTGACGCCAATCACCAAACTGATGGCCTCCATGCCCCTGGCGTTCCTGGATCATCCGCCCCAGAATGCCTTGGTGATTTGTTTTGGCATGGGCACGACTCATCGTTCAATGTTGTCGTGGGGAATCGACTCCACAGCGGTGGACCTTGTTCCCAGCGTTCCCGCACTCTTCTGGTACTTCCACGCAGACGGCCCAGAGCTGCTGAAATCGCCGCGCTCACACATCGTAGTCGACGACGGCCGGCGTTTTCTTGAGCGTACGACTGGACAATACGACGTGATCGTGATCGATCCGCCCCCGCCGATAGGAGCAGCCGGCTCAAGCCTGCTTTACTCGCGCGAGTTCTATTCCGCCGCGAAGAAGCGCTTGCGACCGGACGGCATCCTGCAGCAATGGTACCCCGGCGGAGATCTAGCGACGACCGCCGCGGTTGCGCGCGCCTTGAAAGAGTCGTTCCCCTATGTTCGCGTGTTTATTTCACTCGAGGGCTGGGGCATCCACTACCTTGCCAGCCGCCAGCCCATCCCAGTTCGGTCTGCGGCTGACCTGGCAAAGCGTATGCCGGCGAGTGCAGCGGCGGACTTGGTGGAATGGGGACCGTTCCCAACCGCCGAACAGCAGTTTGCGGCCGTCCTAAAGAGAGAAGTTCCGATCGACTGGGTGATCGCCGCGGATAGGGATGCGCCCGCCATGCAGGACGACCGCCCAGTCAACGAATACTACATGCTGCGTGAGGCGGGCGTATGGCTGCATAAACACTAAGAGATCGCTTGGACCCACCTTCCAAGTGCAGTCCGCTCCAGTGCTGGCTTTCCAGCGGGGCACCCTCAGAATTCAATCACAGGTTCCTAGGCATTCAGCAATAGTGCGACTTAAATATGCGTGCGCAGGTGTAGCATGAATATTTCGATTCGAATTGCACTGGCTCTTGTGCTGCTTGCATCCTCCATGTCTGCCCGAGACCGTTCTAACGCGCGCTCGATGGTCATCACACGCTATGGCATTGTGGCTACCAGCCATGTGCAAGCTTCGGTGGCGGGTGCGCAGATCCTGGCGCGGGGAGGCTCTGCCGTGGATGCGGCGATTGCCGCGAATGCCGTGCTCGGGGTGACTGAACCGATGATGAACGGCATGGGCGGCGATCTGTTTGCGATTTACTGGGACGCAAAAACCGGCAAGCTGTATGGTCTTAACGCCAGTGGATGGGCGCCGCGCGGACTGACCATCGAGCACCTGCAGGCGAAAGGCGCAACCTCCATGCCGCTCGAAGGCATTGACTCCGTCACGGTTCCCGGTGCGGTGGCGGGCTGGCACGCACTCCACGAACGCTTTGGACGGCTGATGTGGAAGGATCTTTTTCAGTCCGCGATTTTCTATGCCGAGAATGGCTATCCGGTTCCTGAAATCATTGCGTCCTATTGGAGCGACTCGGCCGAATGGATCTCGAAGGATCCGGAAGGCCGACGGGTCTATCTGCCCAATGGCAAGCCTCCGGCGGTGGGACAAGTGTTCCAGAATCACGATCTCGCGAACGCCTTGCGGCTGGTAGCGCAGAATGGAGCGGCTGCGTTTTACCAGGGTGAGATTGCGCATGCGATTTTGAGCACGTCGCAGAACTTGCGCGGAACGATGGCAGCGGATGATCTGGCCGAGTTTTCGCCAGAATGGGTCGAGCCGATTTCGACCACATATCGCGACTGGACCGTCTACGAACTTCCTCCCAACGGACAAGGAATGGCGGCGCTGGAGATGCTGAACATTATGGAGACTTCTCCGGCGTCGCCGGAGGGGCCGCTCAGCGTTGCGGAACTGCATAAAAAGATCGAAGCCATGAAGCTGGCTTATGCCGATCTCGGGCGTTACAACGCCGATCCACGCTTTGCGAAGATTCCCGTGAAGGGGATGCTGTCGAAGGAGTATGCCCGGCAGCGCGCCCAACTGATCGATCCCGGCAAAGCCAATTGCGAGGTTGCGGCCGGCAAGCCGCCGACCAGTGACACGACTTACCTTTCGGTGGTGGATCGCGAAGGCAACATCGTCTCGTTGATTCAGAGCAATTATGAAGCGTTCGGATCGGGCGTTGTGGTGCGCGGCATGGGATTCGTGCTGCAAGATCGCGGTGCGCTGTTTTCGCTCGATCCCCGGTCTCCGAATGCGCTCGCCCCGCGCAAGCGGCCGTTCCACACCATCATTCCGGCTTTCATGGAGCATGGCGAGCAACACGTTGGCTTCGGGATCATGGGAGGAGCGAACCAGCCGCTGGCCCACGCGCAATTCGTTTCCAACGTGGTCGACTACGGCATGAACATCCAGGAGGCTCTGGAGAACGCCCGTTTCACGGTCAGTCCGCAGAGTGGGTGCAACATCGTGATCGAGTCGCGAGTGACGCCCGACGTGCGGCAGAAACTTTCCGCGATGGGGCATCAACTCGACGTGCGGCACGAGTACACCACCGCTATGGGTCGTGGGCAGGCCGTCCTGCACGACTCGAAGGCCAAGGTAAACTACGGAGCCTCTGACGCACGCGCCGATGGCTCTGCCGAACCCGAGTCCCCACCGATACGGTGATGGAATGATGCCGTCATCAATATCGATATCCATGCGGTGTTTGGACATGTTTCGTCTTCGTCTTCGTCTATGGCTATCGTCAGACTAAAGATTGACGTTTCGGGCACGGTGGGCGATGAAGCCTGGCGCGAACTGAAGCAGTTTGACCAGATCCAGAGTGCCGATTTCGGTCCTCAGTTCGGCAGCGGCGGGCGTTGCAATCATCCGCTCAACGAGCCCCACCACAAAGGGGAATGGATCGGCGCTGAGATCCGGCTCCAGACGCCGCTTCTAGCCCAATACGCCGTCTCCCACTATCTGGAGCAGGATCGCGTGCTCGATGCAGATGTGGTGGAGTAATGGAAGAAGTTCTCAGTTCTCAGTGGAACCAGGATGGACTTGGATTTTTCTGAGAACGGAGAACTTGGGGGCTGGCCTACCCGCCTTGACTTCATTCTTGCATGTTTACCGTTGAGATATTACCCAGTGTTTTACGTCCCCCCCCCCACCCCCCCTACCCCCCCACCCCATCCCTATAGTCTCTCGAATCATGGGGTTAGGGACTGTTACCGCCAAAGATTTGAGAGCAAAGGACTTATTGTCAAAGTATTCCGGAATAAGGACTTAAGCTGGATTTTCGGCCTAAATTCCCGTTTTGGGGCGGGTTGGGGGAGAATTCGCGCTTTTGCACCCTGGGTTCGCTCTCACCCCGCTGAACACCTCGGTTTATCAAAGAGTACTGGCTGCGGCGGCCCTGCACCCAGGTTAGCGCCCAAAAAACGGGCGCGAAACCTGGGGCACCGTGCAAAGTGCGCGAAGGATGGGGTAGCCGGCGTCACAATTTTTTTTATATCACGGCCCTTTAGAATCATGGATTTGGCGGGAAATTCCTTTCAAATCTTTGAGTTTAAAGGGGTTATACGTAAAATATTCCGGAATAAGGAGTTAGCTTGTTGGGC
>Ga0181539_1000137_pt1 | contig 81197 bp, 65 predicted proteins | sample PEATcosm2014_Bin_46_FD_119767 | JGI IMG/M metagenome (GOLD analysis project Ga0181539, IMG submission 119767) | Peatland microbial communities from MTU Mesocosm Facility, Houghton, MI, USA - PEATcosm2014_Bin23_60_metaG | ecosystem: Environmental > Terrestrial > Soil > Wetlands > Peat | place...
AACAATTTTGTCACGCCCACCCCGGTGCAGGCCGGTTGCATCCCTCCTGCTCTTGAAGGCCGCGACGTGCTGGCCACCGCGCAGACCGGAACCGGCAAAACGCTCGGCTTCCTCATCCCCATCATTGAATTGATGCAAACGACGGAAGCGCGGAGCGCAGCGCAGGCTCTCATCCTACTGCCCACGCGCGAGCTGGCCATGCAGGTGGAGCAGGCCTTTCTCGCCGTTCGCACCAGCTCCGCTCAATCCGTCGCCCTGGTGGTCGGCGGGCTCGCTGAGCGCTCGCAACTCGACGCCATTCGCCGCGGCGCGCGCCTCATCGTCGCCACTCCCGGACGCCTGGAGGATTACCTTAAGCGCAAGCTGGTCCGCCTCGACGGCGTCAAGATCCTGGTCCTCGACGAAGTGGATCGCATGTTGGACATGGGCTTCCAGCCAGCCATCGCCCGCATCGCAACCACGCTGCCGGCCGTGCGCCAAACCTTGTGTTACTCCGCCACGCTCGAAGGTTCCGTCAAAGAAGTAGCGCGCAAGTACCTCTCGAATCCCGTCCGCGTAGAAATCGGCTCGGTTCTCAAGCCCGCTGAAAACGTCGAGCTGCGCACCTTTGAAGTCGAGGCAGACAAGAAGCAGGAGTTGCTCGAGCACCTTCTGGGCGCGGAGCAGGGCAGCTTTCTGGTCTTTGTGCGCACCAAGCACGGCGCCGACCGCGTGGCCCGCCGTCTGGTTCGCAGCGGCCATTCTGCCACGCAGATTCACGGCGACCGTTCGCAGGCCCAGCGCAACCAGGCTCTGCGCGGATTCTCCGAGGGCCGTCACCGCGTGCTCGTCGCCACCGACGTAGCCGCCCGCGGCATCGACGTGGCCAATGTGGCACACGTCATCAACTTCGACATGCCCAAGATCGCCGAGGACTTTGTCCATCGCGTAGGCCGCACCGGCCGCGCCTCAGCCCACGGCGTAGCCTCCACCTTTGCCGGTCCCGCTGAGCGCAACGACCTGCGCAAGATAGAGCGCACATTGTCCATCCAGATGAAGCGCTTCCGCGTGCGCTCCGCCAGCGCGGAAAAAGCAGCGTGAAAGCAGCGGGTGCCCCACCCTCGCGGCGTATTTGTTTTTGCCGCTAGGGTGGGATATCTATAACTCCAGTTGCTATATTGCCTTTATAGACTTCGGCTATCCGCTAATTTACTGCTACCCTTTTGAGCATTGACATGATGTTTGGCTTCTCCAACTCAAGTACATCTTCACCGCCTGAGTATTTCCTGCTCGTCATAAAGTTGACTGGACCAGTGTATCGCGCGGTTGCCTGGTCATAGTAATAGGCCGTGATCGCGAATTGATGTGCTCTGCCGCGGTCTTCGGCATTGGAGATGTCCGCGCTCCACACCGGATCGGCACTCAAAATGATAGGCATTGGCGAGAGATCCTCGATCAACAAATCATCCCATTGTCCGGCATTTGCAGAATCTAATTCAACCTCCGGCAGAAGATTCACAGGCTGCTGGTTTTGTTCATCTAGCAGTACGAGGTCAATAGTCCCATCGCTTCCTCCCATCGTTAGCGCGGTAACTAGGATCAATCTGCGCCCGGACCGAAGCTTGATTGGCTTAGCAGTCACCTCGCTGAAGCCGTCTCCTGCATTCCAGCAATGTTCCTCCTTTCCATAGACGAAGCAAACGCGTGCGCCCTTATAGTCATAGTCAATAGGGCTCTGCACGCCTTGATAGACCTTGTATTCTGCAGGTGCAGCTTGTGCGGCAGGAGCTTTATGAGGTGTTTGGGCCTGCGTGACAGGGGCTTTTTGCTTGCAGCCGGACAAAGACAGAATAATCGCCATGAGAACTGGAAAAATGATGCGACGATGATGAGACGACATCGGAACTTCCCCCCTGGAACTAGATCGATTCGAATAGAACAATTTCTGATTATCGCATTGTTTACATTTTATTCGTCTTCATCTCAGATGCTAGCTGAAACAGCCTTCGCCCAACCAGGAAGAACCACACCGGATAGAGCGGCCCCGCGATGGCCAGGAGCACAAAGCCGGAAACCGGCACGAATTGCCCGCAGAGGATATGGGCACCGTCCAGTCCATGCATCACGATCCCCAGCCAGGCGGTTGTCTTGCTGAAGACGCCGCCGCGCAACATCACAACCGAGATCAGCACCGCGCCGCACTGGAGAAGCACACCGCCCAGGAGGGCGGCGGTCGAATGCCAGATGTCAGCGGCCATGATGGCTTCCCCGGCGGCCAAAAGTTGCGCGCGCAGGGCGTCGCTGGTTGCGGCGGCAAACCTGTCGCTGAGCGGGATCATGGACAGAGCCGTTGGCGTGGAGAGTACCAGCGTCAATCCAGCGAAGGCCAGCGTCGTGGAGAGCAGTGCAGTTGCCCGATCGCTCTTTCTCAACGCTGCGTAGAGGCCGAGAAACAGCAGGTAGTAGAGCGGCATGACGCATAGGGTTGGCAGATCCAGGCGCAACAGGGCCACGGTTCTGTGGTGCTGCAACAGGTCGAAGGCTTGGGCCGCGGAGGTGGGCTGGCCGCCCAGCACAACCATCTGCACCATCATGGCCAGGGAATATACCAGCAGAATCAGCGACGCTGCGGCGCCAACTCTGTACAGGCTGCGCAGATCGTCCGGCGCTCCAGAGATTCTCATATCCTTCCCGTTTGCAGAATTCGGCATCTTGTCAGCCTCCCATGTGCGTGTGAAAGAAAGCGATAATTCGTCGCCGGGCATCCATCGTGGCCGCCTCATCGTAGCCAATGCCTTTGAAGGGCAGCACCTTCAGGAAGCCGTAGCCCCGATGTTTGTTCATGAAGGAGTGGCCGGCATCGGGGTACTCCTTCACGTCATGCGGAACAAGAGCGCGCTCCAGCGCGCGCTGCAGCTCATCGGCGACGCCCTGCTCCCACTTAGCCTGCCCGCCGTAGCTGCCCACCACCGGGCATGCGGCATGGAGGAAGTCATCCACATCCTTGGGCAGCGGGCCGCCATAGTTGATGCTGGCTGCCGAGAAGCCGTGGCCGCTCACCAGCAGCAGCGCGAATCCGCCGCCCATGCAAAAGCCGATGACGCCCACCTTGCCGTTGCAGCCGGGTTGATCGAGAAGCCAGCTGCGCGCGGCCTCCACGTCGTCAAAGGCTGCTCCGCTACGGGCCATCAGGTCGCGGATGACCTGGCGAAGGCAAAGCAGCAATCCTCCCTTGTAGTAGAGGTCGGGAGCCAGCGTCAGAAAGCCCGCCTCGGCCAGCCAGTTGGCCTGGTTACGGTGGTCCCGGGTCATGCCCACCACATCGTGCAGTACCACCACGCCAGGATGGGGACCGGTGCCGGGAGGAACGGCCAGCCACGCGGGCATCTGGCCGCGCGGGGTCGGAATGAGGACATCAGTCATGATCGTTCACCTGTGCCAGACGGCTATTGTCGCCGGCGCACTGATTTTAATTCATCGGAATTCTATCGATTGTGACAATTCAGTGAAAGGCCGCTCACTCTGTAAATCAACGATAGCTATCGTCATTATCGTGGTTGATCTGGTGATGACAGGGAAGGGGATTGGATGAGTTTTTCGCTCAGCGCCATCATCTCTTTCTTTGCCGCGCCCTCCGGGTCCAGCCGGGGTCCCGTTCCATAGGCCTGCTTGAATGAAACAATCTCAAACGATGTTACTTTGACGGTTCCATCCTGATTCCGCTCAAATGTCGCCATCAGCACCGGGGCCAGCGCGGACTTCCCCACAACGCGGATTCCTGCTCCGGTCGCCAGGTTGCCCAGCGAATAAAAAATGGGAACGCCGTTCCAGTTCTCCCATCCACGAAGCACATGCGGCCCATGCCCGACGACAATCGTAGCTCCCGCCTCAGCCGCCGCCCGGGCAAATCCCCTGGTATTACCCCTGTTTTCGCCAAAACAGCGTTCTTCTCCGTCGGGAATCACGCTGGCAACATCGCCCTCGCATCCGGCATGCATCGACACCACCACGGCGTCATACTTGGCTTTCGCATCTCGAATCTGCGCTATAGCGGAATCCCGGTTGCGCAGGTCAGGAACCCCGCTGAAGCTGGCAAATCCAAGAAACGCGATGCGCATGCCGCCAATCTCCAGCACGGCGGTTTTATGGGTGAATCTGCCGGCCGCTATGATCCCCACTTTGGCCAGTGCCGCATCGGTGGATGCCATGCCGCTCTTTCCCATATCTTCGGCATGATTATTGGCCACCGAAACAACCTTCACGCCGATGTGCGCCAAAGATTCTGCAATCCATGGCGATTGATGCAGGATATAGCAATCTTCTGTTTTGCACTTCTTCGTATCCGTGGGATCTCCTCCGATGGGGCCCTCAAGATTCACAAATGCCGCGTCGGCCTGTGAGAACACAGGTGCAAGTCCGGATAAGAAAGCAGCCGCCCGAGCTTTCCCCACGTTTTCGGGAACCATCACATCCCCGCCAAAGGCGATTACGGCCCTTCCGTCACGGTGCGCATTGTTCGTTGGTTTTACTGACTGGCAGTAACTCAATCCATGCATACTTGCATAACAGATTAAGAAGGCGACAAATATAAATCGGCGTATCTTGCCGGGGTGAAATGTAAATTCGCAAAAGAATGTATCCATATTCATAATAATCTCATGCGCACTCCTGATCAGGCTGCGGGCTGACGAACAGGCCGGGAATTCGTCACTTCGCTTTCTTGTTTCGGCGAGGAGAGCCGGTGCTGCAAATCAATAGGCAAAGCCGAGAAGGGAACCGCTTTCGCGAAGTCTTCTTCGGACCATTCCGGGTTTTCGTCGTCGATCAACTCAGGGTCTGGCCTTTTCGTGTCCATTTCGCTCCTTGCGGTTTGCCCTTTGTAATCGGAAACGAGAGATGCAGCACATGCGACGAGAAAGCCGTCGCACTTAGAATCTTCGTCCGGCCTAGCTTGTCGAGTTGCAAGAGACCTGATCGCTTATCTCCCGTGACTGCATAATCAGGCTGTGCTGCTTCGATCAGGTCGAGCAGGTAGCTGTCGGAGAAATCGGCGGCCTCATACCGTCGCGGCAGCGGCCCCGGCCACAAATCTGCCCCGTGGAGATGATTCAACATCATTCCAACCTCACTTGGATGGAGTTGGGAACGCACCTTCGATCTACGGCTGGCGATCCTGATCTCATCAATTTGCTGCTGACAGGTAACCAATCGGAACCTACCCCGAAGCCAGGCATCATAAATAGCTCGAGGCGGACCAGCAGGAGAAATCAACGCGCTGAAGAAGATGTTGCTATCGAGCAGAACGATCATCAGCGCATCCGCTCCCGCGCCCAGGCGAGAGACTCTTCGATGGCCGCTTCAATCTCTTCCGGGGGCACATTGGCGTTTTTCTCCATGACTGACTGATGAGCCATGTCGAAAATACGCCTGTTGACGGCCTCGGTGACAAAGCGGGAGAGTTCGCCCTTCTTGCCTCGGCCTTCGTTGGCGAGGAACTGGCGCAAAGACTTGTCAAGTTCTTTGGGGACGACGAGGTTCCAGCGGGTGGTGGCAGTGGACATAGGATGCCCTCCATCACCAATATACACCTAAACAGATAAACACACAAACACCTATTAGCTGGCGCGATTCAGGCTGCGGGCTGGCTCTCCGCCGATGTCTCCGCATCGGGCTTGATGTGCTTCAGCGGAAGATAGCAGGTTTTGCAATTCCTGGGGAAGGCCGGAGAATGGGATGGCGCGGGCAAACATTTTGTCTGTCCATTCTGGGTTATCTCCGTCGATCAATTCAGGGCTTGGTCTTCTCATCCTCATTCGACTCGGAAAGGCTCTGAGACGATTCAGTCATAATCGCCGCATGCTTCTTCTTTTCTATAGCTTCGAGCAGCTTTCCACCCTCGAAATATAGAAACTTGTCGATCTGCTTGAAATTGAATTCTCCAAGACCACATTTATCCTGGAATTCGGTAATGGTCTCCTTAAGCCTTTTATATATCTTCAACTCCTCTCGCTTAAAAGGATCAATCCAACCATGGTCCTGTGAATACCATAGGTATTCGTCCACGCGTGAATCATAAATCGGAAATAAATCCTGCCGGTGCCAGCTGCAGTATTTGGTTGCGAACGAGTAGTTGAAGTGGACTTTATTCTGAATCTCGGTTTTTGCGATGTCGTAGACTAAGTCGGTCGATCCCGAATCCAAGTCGGAATCAATTCTGCGTTTTACTATGTGGTCAACAACGTCCCAAACGGTAGGAATACGGTTGCCGTAAAGAGGAATATGTGTTGAGTAGAGATCGTTGAGGGTGATGACCTTCAACAGTACATCTTCAGTTTTGATGTTATTCGGATAATGCTCTAACAACCCTTTAAGCGCATCTTCGAAGACTCTATACTTCTCGTCAAACGTCTTGCCAGCAGCCTTCACCGCTTCCACGGTTGGCTTCTCAAGTACATCAGTCATCGCAATCACACTTTCGCTCAATCGCACCAGTATATACCCGTTTTCCTCTGTCAATAATTGATTGGACAAAGAAAAAACCCCGCATTTGGTATGATTATTGCGCCGGATGCGGTTATTACTGTAAGCTGTCAGCTGATAGCTGTTCGCTGCTTCATTTGTTCGTCAACGCCTCCACGCCGGGCAGCTTCTTGCCTTCCAGAAATTCCAGCGAAGCTCCGCCGCCGGTGGAGATGTGCGTGATCTGTTCGGCTACCCCGGCCTGGTTGATGGCCGAGACCGAGTCGCCGCCGCCGATGATCGAAGTGGCCGCGCGGTTGGCCGCCACAGCCCTGGCAATGGCGTTGGTACCCACGGCGAAGCGCGGAAATTCGAAGACGCCCGCCGGCCCGTTCCAAACAATCGTCCGCGCCGTCGAGACCACTTCCTCGATCGCCGCAATTGACTTGGGACCAATGTCCAACCCCTGCCAGTCAGCCGGGAAATTCTTCGAGCAATCCCACACCTGCGTGTTGGCGTCTGCGGCAAATTTGTCGGCCAGGATGTTATCCACCGGCAGCAGCAGCTTCACGCCCTTGGCCTTGGCCTTGTCGAGGGCCGCCTTGGCCATATCGATCTTGTCTTCCTCCACCAGCGACTTGCCGGTCGTCACGCCCAGCGCGCGCTCAAAGGTGTAAGCCATGCCGCCCACGATCACCAGCGTGTCCACTTTATCCAGGAGGTTATCGATCACGTCGATCTTGCCGGAGATCTTGGAGCCGCCGATGATGGCTACAAAAGGCTTCTCCGGCGATTCCAGCGCTTTGCCCAGGTAGGTAATCTCTTTTTCCATCAGCAGGCCGGCTACGGCGGGCTTGAGGAAGTGCGTAATCCCTTCCGTCGATGCGTGGGCGCGGTGCGCGCTTCCGAATGCGTCATTGACGTACACATCGGCCAGCGAGGCCAGCTCCTTGGAGAAGGCCGGATCGTTGGCCTCTTCCTCAGCGTGGAAGCGCAGGTTCTCCAGCAGCAGCACCTGTCCGGACTCCAGTTGCCGCGCCATTTCGCTGGCCACTTCGCCAACACAATCCGGCGCAAAAGCCACGTTCACCGCCTCGCCCAGCGCCTTGCCCAGCAGCACGCGCAACCGGTCCACCACCGGGCGCAGCGAGTACTTCATATTCGGTTTGCCCTTGGGACGGCCCAGGTGCGAAGCCAGAATCACCTTGGCCTTGCGCCGCAGGGCGTACTCGATGGTGGGCAGCGTGGCCACGATGCGGGTGTCGTCGGTGATGGTCGAGCCGTCTTCGGTTAACGGCACGTTGAAATCGACGCGGATGAACAACCTCTTGTTGGCAAGATCGATGTCGCGAATCGTGAGCTTGGGCATGGAAACAGCCTTCCTTGAAGTTTGGTTACAGGACAATTCTAGAGCCGGGCGGCGCCGCTCTACAAACCGACAACCACGGCGTCCATCTCTATTTCAACACGCCAGGCAGGGTTGAGCAGTTTGGCCACCACCACCATGGTAGCCGCTGGGCGAATTTTGGAGAAGTATTCGCCATGCACGCGGCCCACCTCCTCCCAGTCCTCGGCGCGGGTCAGGTAGATGCGGGTGCGGACTACATCCTCAAAACCAGCCCCGGCCTCGGCAAGCGCCGCGGCGGCAATCTCAAAGATGCGGCGCGTCTGCCCGGCCACATCCTGGTCTTCGGCGCCCACCGGTGCTGTGCCCGACAAATAAACCGCATTCCCCACTCGCACCGCGCGGGAGAAACCGATGATGGGTTCGTAGGGAGAAGTGCCGCTGATGTTATTCCGCATGGTAGTTTTCAGGGATTAGAGATCGACAAAAAGAGAACAGTGATCAGGGATCGAAATACTGATCACTGACCACTGTTCACTGTCTGCTGTTTACAGTCCCTTCTTGGCCAGGAAGCTGAACAGATCGACGACGCGGCAGGAGTAGCCCCACTCGTTGTCGTACCAGCTCAGCACCTTCACGCTCTGGCCGACGACCTTGGTCAAAGGAAGATCGACGATGGACGAGAGCGGGTTCCCCTTGTAGTCGGAGCTGACCAGCAGGTTGGAGTCAACGCCCAGAATGCCCTTCAGTTCGCCCGCGGCCGCGGTCGTGAAAGCGGCATTCAATGCTTCGGCGGTGATGGGCTTCTCGGCGATGAAGGTCAGATCGACGAGCGAGACGTTCGGCGTAGGGACGCGAATTGCGAATCCGTCCAGCTTGCCGGCACTCTCCGGAATCACCAGCTTGAGAGCCTTGGCGGCGCCCGTCGAGGTGGGAATCATGCTCAGCGCGGCGGCCCGGGCGCGGCGCAGGTCCTTGTGCGGGAAGTCCAGAATGACCTGATCGTTAGTGTAGCTGTGGATGGTGGTCATAATGCCGCTGACGATGCCGCAGGTTTCCAGAACTACTTTGACCACCGGCGCCAGGCAGTTGGTGGTGCAACTGGCGTTGGAGAGAATGTGGTGCTTGGCCGGGTCGTACTTGTTCTGGTTCACGCCCAGCACGATGGTCATGTCCTCGTTCTTGGCCGGGGCGGAGATGATCACCTTCTTCACCGTCGTTCCCAGGTGCTTTTTGGCGTCCGTAGCATCCGTAAAGCGCCCGGTGGATTCGAGCACAATCTGCGCGCCCACTTCTGCCCAGGGCAGCTTGGCCGGATCCTTCTCGGCAAAGACCTTGATCTTCTTGCCGTCCACGGAAATAAAATCCTCGCCTGCCTTGATCTCGTTTTTCAGATTGCCCAGAATCGAGTCGTACTTGAGCAGATGAGCCAGCGTCGCCGGGCTGGTTAAGTCGTTGACCGCAACAAAATCGATCTCGGGATTGCCAAGTGCGGCGCGTAATACGTTGCGGCCAATGCGGCCGAAGCCGTTGATTCCAACCTTTACTGCCATGTTTGTATTCTCCTTAGTTGTTGGTGAGGCTGTGGTTTGAGCCGGTTCGAGCCTGCCCTGATCCGGCGGCTCTTACCCGCCCGGCACGCATTTCTACCAAACTCATCATCGTAACATTCAGGTCAGCGGAGACGAAGTCAAATCGCCTTTCTTCCCCGTTTTGCGCAGATTTTTCGCTCCTTTAGTGTGCCATTCCCGATACAGGATTGAATGTGACGGAGTGCACACCATTTGCAGCGCCCTCGCCAAGTATGCTATCCCCGTATCAGTACGTGTTGAAGGCGGCATGAGAAAACGTTCCCGACGCAACCCCAATACCTCCGAATCCACCGGCAAAATCGGCCAGGAAATCCCCTCGAATCAACTACGCCCGCTGGTGCCGCTCTATCCCGACGAGCCCACCGCGGCCATCCCGCAGCAGCGCCCGCAGCGGCCCGCTGAGCCCGCGCGCCAGCCCGCACAACCCCAGGCCATGCCGCGTTCCACCCGTCAGGATCGCCATACCAAACAGCCTCAATCCACCCAAAAGGAGTGGAATGAGCCCGCCGGCTCCGGGCGCCTGGAAGTGGAAACCCAGCCGGAGATGCCCTCCCTGGCCCCGCCCGCGCCGGAGGCCGGTCGCTCGGCCCAGGCCCCCAAGGGCTACGTGGTGCTGGCCATCGGCCTGCCCGGCTCCGGAAAAACCACATGGTTCCAGCGCCGCGGCGTCACCCCGCTCTCCAGCGACCTGCTGCGCAACATCCTCTTTGATGATGTCGAGGAGCAGCGCTATCAGGGGCTGGTCTTTTCCACCCTCCGCTCCCTGCTGCGCGCCCGCCTCATCGCCCGCATGCCCTGGAACTACGTCGACGCCACCAACCTATCCATCCATGAGCGTCGCCAGTGGATCAAGATGTCCCAGAGCTTCGGCTACGAGGTCCAGGGCGTCTTCTTCGACGTGCCCCTCGAGGTCTGCCTGGAGCGCAACAGCAAGCGCGACCGCTCGGTCAGCGAGGACGTTATGCGCAAGATGTCCGAAAAACTCAAGCCCCCGGTCTTCGAAGAAGGCTTCGCCAAGATCACCGTGGTCCGCGTCAAGAGCGCGGGGTAAGCTGCGTCAGGGGAAAATGAACCGAAGGCGCTCGGTGCGCGTATCTGCATTCAGTTGCTTCCAGTAAGAAAGGTGCATTCCTATGGCGGCTATCGCGCATCTCGGAGTCGGTCTCGCGGCCAAGCGGATCGCTCCTGAAATCAATGTCGGCTACCTGATCCTCGGCAACTATGTGCTCGATATTCTTTGGTTCGGATTCGCCACAGTCGGGCTTGAGACATGGCCCAAGCCAGGCGTTGCCATCCATCCGCCTTATTGGGATCACAGCCTGCTCATGGCCGTGGTCTGGTCTGTGCTTTTCGGATTGCTGGCTTCGTGGCTGGGGCGTCGATCCCGATATCGGACGCACATTGGCGTTATCTTCGGCCTGATGGTCTTCGCCCATTGGGTAGTGGACTTCATCACCCATCCCATGACCGCTGTCATGCCCTCCGACGCCGGTCTGCCTCTCGCCTTCCAGGGCTCGCCGCTCATCGGGTTGGGCCTTTATCGGACCATGACCGCCGTCTGGGTTACCGAGATCGGCAGCGTGGTGGTGGGACTCGCGATCTACATCTGGGCGCGAAAACGCATAAAGCGGTTGAAGGCAAGCGCCGCTTAGTCCCCTACCGGTTTCACCGACCCGCAGTGCATGAAACTGTAGCGCCGGCCTCCCGGCCGGCTGTAGCGTGGACCTCCCGGTCCACGCGTGTTTCTTTCTAGTGAGGTTCGCAATAAGATGCTTCAGTTCTGCGCGAAATCCACGCCTACTGCTTGTTCACCTCCACGTAATACAGCTCCGTCGCCACCTGAAACTCATCCTTCGTCAGCGGCGTCTTCATCCACTGCCACTTGGTTGTCGGATGGATGATCTGCCACTCTCCCGGCTTGCCCACCCGCACCGGCATAGCGAACTTCTCCTCATCGGCTCGCCACTTATACATCACCACGCCCGGCTCCTCGTTGAACAGCAGCTCCAGCCGCGGAATCTGCGCGTGCCGAAGATATTGATCAAAAATCGGCGTCAGGTTCATCCCCGTCTGCTGATTGAAGTACGTCACCACGTCTTCGGTCAGAATGTTCTGATACTTGAAGTGCTGATAGAAGCCCTTCAGCAGCGCCCACCACTTCGCGTCATCGTTCACTACGCTGCGCAGTGTATTCAGCATCAGAGCGCCCTTGAAGTACTGATCCTGATCCGGCTCCGCATTCACGTCGCGTTCGGCAATAATCGGCCGCTGATTCTTTACCCTCGTCTTGTCGCCGTTCAGGTACTTGATAGCGTCTTCCTTGCCCCAGCGGTACTCCACGTATAGGCCTTCCAGGTACGTCGTCCACCCCTCGTGAATCCACATATCCGACATATCCGCGGCCGTAATGCTGTTGCCGAACCATTCGTGCCCGCTCTCGTGAATGATGATGAAGTCGAAGCGCAGGCTGATGCCCACGCCCGTCCAGTCGCGCCCCAGGTATCCGTTCTTGAATAAGTTCCCATAAGTCACCGCGCTCTGATGTTCCATCCCGGCATAGGGCGCCTCGATCAGCTTGTATCCATCCTTCACGAACGGATAAGGCCCGAAGTAATGCTGAAATGCCTCTAACATCCCCTTGGTCTGCGCAAACTGTACCTTGGCCTTCTCCAGATCCTCCGGCAAGACATAGTAATCCAGCGATAAGTCGTCTAACTTGTCGGAAAAGTGGACATAACTGCCGATATTCAGCGAGACATCGTAGTTATTGATCGGATAATGCACCATCCAGTCCCAGCGTGTGTAGCCGTCGCCCAGGTCGGTCTTTCCAATAAACTTTCCGTTCGACACATCCACCAGTCCGTTGGGAATCGCGACGCTGATCTCCATGCTCTCGACCTCGTCGCGCCACTGATCCTTATTGGGCCACCACATGCTCGCGCCGGTCTCCTCGCAGGCGGTGTTGATCCACACCCGCCCCGCCGGATCCTTCTTGAAGGTGATGCCGCCGAAGCGCCCCGTCTCCTCCGGATGCCCGGAGTAATAGAAATCGATGGAATAAACTTGCCCGGCACGCAGTGTCCGCGGAAAGTCCACAAAAACAGCGCCCGCGTCGCGCTCATACTTGAGCGGCGTCGTGCCGTACAGTATCTTGTCAACCTTTAGCGTCTCAAACAAATCAAGCTGAATGCGCTTGCCGTCGGTGAGCATCCTGAACCGGATCGTATTCTTGCCGCTGATCGTCTGCTTCTCCGGATCGACGCGGATGTCCAGGTGGTAGTAGAGCAGCTTGTTGTTGGCTCGATAGGGCCCGTACGCTCCGCGCAGCATCTGGGCGCGCGTGGGTGGTTCTATTGTCTCCGGCTTTGCCGCTGCCTTCTGCGTGGCGGCAGGCGTGGCAACAGTAGCGGCAACAGGAGCGACAGCCGGCGCGGCTGCAGGCTTTTCCGCCGGACTCGCCGCTTGTTGTGTAGCCTGTGCAGTAAGCGCCGCCGCAGCTCCAAAACCAATCGCAATCAACTCATATCGGAAGGCTCGAAGGGAAAATATACGCATGGCAGTATCCTAACCGCTGAGCCGGCACTCTTCCCACGCCCAGAAGCATCTGCCAGATCAACTCGGTGGATTGTTGCGTGCATCGTGGGGTTTTCTACTCCCTATTCCCTATTCCCTGTACTTATATCAGCTCCACTCCCCACAGATCGTGCAAATGCAACACGCCTTCCACAGTCCCCACCGCATCCACTACCACCAGCGAAGTAATCTTCCGCTCCTCCAGAATCGCCAATGCCGTAGCCGCCAGCTCCTCCGCCGCAATCGTCCGCGGATGTTCGTTCATTGCTTCGCCGGCCGTCTTGCTCAGCGCTGCGCCGCCCTCGCGCTCCAGCAATCTCCGCAAATCGCCGTCGCTGATTACGCCCCGCAGCCGTCCCCGCTCCTGCACCGTTGTAATCCCCAGCTTCTTCGACGACATTTCGTAAATTACATCAGTCATTGCCGTCGAGGGCGCAACCACCGGCACCGCGTCGCCCGCGTGCATCAGCTCGCGCACCTTGGCCAGCCGCTTGCCCAGCTTGCCGCCGGGGTGCAACTCCGCAAAATCCTCCGCGCGGAATCCCTTGCGCACGCTCACCGCAACCGCCAGCGCATCGCCCAGAGCCAGCATCGAAGTAGTCGAGGCCGTCGGAGCCAGGTTCAAGCCGCAGGCCTCCTGCTCCACGCCGCAATCCAGCGCCACGTCGCTCGCCCTGGCCAGCGTCGACTTCAAATTGCAGCAGAAACTCACCAGAGCGTCGCCCTTGCGCTTCAGGGTGGCCAGCAACCGCAGAATCTCCTCCGTCTCGCCGCTCGCCGACAACGCCACCACTACGTCTCCTGCCATCAGCACGCCCAGGTCGCCATGCACCGCCTCGGCCGGATGCAGAAACAGGGCAGGGGATCCGGTGGAACTGAGCGTGGCGGCAATCTTCTGCGCAATAATCCCGCTCTTGCCCATGCCCGTCACCACCACACGCCCACGCTCCTCGCCGCAGCGTACAATCAGCTCCACGGCCCGGTCGAAGGCTTCAGCCATCGGCCCCTCCAGCCGCGCCGCCAGAGCCTCCAGCGCCGCCGCCTCGGTGCGCACTAGAGCTGCCGGCGCGGGCGCGCTGCCAGCCTCTCGGTTCCCTGAACGGGTCTCTTTTCCTGGTTCACTCATCGGTTATTGATGGTAACAGTTTTGGCTCCTGCGGTGTGGCCAATTGCCTTTGGCTTGCCTGCGCCAGAGAAATGGCACGGAATACGTACAATAGAAAAGAGGTCCATCCCCGTGAAGCGCAACACGCTGGTCATCACCGCCGTTCTCTTCATCCTGGCCGCCTTTGCCTGGGCCGGATGGGCTAACTGGGAATTCCGCCGTCAAGCCGCCGAGCGGCTGCATGCCTCGACTGCAAAGGGTGAACTGGCTGTTGACTCCGCCGGTACGCCGCAATACCTCTCCCCGCTCCAGGGCAAGACCGCGCCTCCTTTCACCCTTGAAGACCTCAGCGGCAAACAGGTTTCACTGGCAGAATTCAAGGGCCATGCGCTGGCCATCAATTTCTGGGCCACCTGGTGCGCTCCCTGCAAAGTCGAGACCCCCTGGCTCATCGATCTGCGCAACCGTTACGCTGCGCAGGGCTTTGAGGTGCTGGCCATCTCCGCCGACGACATCGACCGCAAAGATCCCCGCAAGCTAAGCGCCGAAAAGCAGGAGATCGCGCGTTTTGTCCAGCGCATGCGCATGCCTTACCCGGTGCTTATCGACGGTGACTCCATCAGCGAGCCTTACGGCGGCCTCGACGCCCTGCCCACCACTTTTTTCCTGGATCGCAACGGCACCGTAATCGCCGTGCAAATGGGAATGACCACCAAGGATGAGCTCGAAAGAAATATCAAGAAAGCTCTGGGGAATTAGAGCATTCTGCGGATAATGTAATGTCAAGGGTGCCCCACCGTCGCCGCGTTTATTTTTGCGGCATGGGGGTGATTTAGGGTGGGATGAAACGAACCTGAGGAAGGAACAATGCTCGTAGATAAAACACAAATGCGCATCGCCATGGTGGCTGCTCTGGCTTTTGCCTCTGCGCTGGCGTTCGGCCAGGAACCGCTCATCGAACCCGCGCCGCGCCCTGCTGCCAAGCCCGCCGTCGTATTTCTTTATCCCGAGCAGGTCACCATCCCCGCCGGCAGGCCAGCCACCATCGCCCTGCACTTCCGCGTCGCGCCCGGACTCCACATCAACTCCCACACGCCCAGCGAACCGGAACTCATCCCCGCCATCTTCGCGATTCCCGCGGGCTCTGGCGTACGCCTCATTAGCGCCGTCTACCCGCCCGGCACAGACTTCACGCTTCCCCTCGACCCCAGTACAAAGCTCAGCGTCTACTCCGGCGAGTTCACTCTTCAGGCGCGCATTGTGGCCGCCCCCGGCAACCACCTGGTTGAAGCCACGCTTCGCTACCAGGCCTGCGATAACAACGCCTGCATGCCGCCTAAAACGATTACCGCGGCTATCGATGTCATCGCCAAGTAAGCGCAGCCTGCCGCACCTCTTGAAACTCGCGCCGCCACTGGCCCGTCGTTCTAAAATGTTGTGCGGAGGCATATTCATGCAAATAGCAATGAAAACAGTGTGTGCGTTGGCAATTTCGGGACTGGTGGCAGGGCTGTCTGCTCAGCTCCAGGCCAGCCCCCTGACGGTAAAAACCGAGCAGGGCAAGGCTCGCGGCAAGACCATCAACGACGGCAAGGTCCAGGCCTTTCTCGGCCTGCCTTACGCCGCGCCTCCGGTGGGCGATCTGCGCTGGAAGGCGCCCCAGCCGCCAGCCAGGTGGAAGGGCGAGCGCGACGCGACTAAATTCGGCGCGCACTGCGCCCAGGGCCATCTTTTCGACGACATAATTTTTCAAGACGATAGGGCAAGCGAGGACTGCCTCTTCCTGAACGTCTACACCCCCGCCAACGCCACAGCCAACAGCAGGCTTCCTGTCCTGTTCTGGATTCACGGCGGCGGCTATGCAGTCGGCGCCGGCTCGGAGCCGCGCCACAACGGTGACTTTCTGCCTCTCAAGGGCGTGGTGCTGGTCACCATCAACTACCGCCTGGGCGTCTTCGGCTTTCTGGCCACCTCCGATCTGGCCAAAGAGGCCAACGGCGCGGCCGGCAACTACGGCCTGCTCGACATGGTCTCCGCCCTCCAGTGGGTCAAGGCCAACATCAAAAACTTCGGCGGCGACCCGGACAATGTGACCATCTTCGGCGAGAGCGCCGGTTCCCTGGCCGTCAGCACGCTGATGGCCTCGCCCATGGCGCGCGGTCTCTTTCACAAGTCCATCGGCGAAAGCGGCGCGGCCTTCAGCGATACGCTGCCAACCGACACACTGGAAGCGCGCGAAAAACAAGATGCTGTGTGGGTTGCTTCGCTGGGGGTAACCACGCTGGCGGAACTGCGTGCGCTGCCGACGGACAAAGTTCTGGATGCGGTGAAAATCAAAAAGGGAGGCTTTTGGCCCGTTGTCGACGGCAGGTTGCTGACCGAACCGGTCCCCGCCACCTACGCCGCCGGCAAGCAGGCCCATGTGCCGCTGCTGGCCGGATGGAATCGCGATGAGGGCAGCTTCGTCGCCATGCGCCCCATCTCTGCGGATCAGTTTAAAGGCATGATTGGCGGCCTCTACAAGGAGCGCGCCGCCGAGTTCCTCCAGCTCTATCCTGCTGATACCGACGCGCAGGCCATGCGTTCGGCCATCGACTACGGCAGCGACAACTTCATCGCCTTCGGAACCTGGAAGTGGATCGAGGCGCACAGGAAAACCGGCGGCTCACCCATCTATCGCTATCACCTTGAGCTGGCCGCTCCGCCCAGCAAATTCCACCCCGGCTCCTTCGCCTTCCACTCCGACGACATCGAGTACGTCTTCGGCACGCTCGACACCCGCCCCGGCGCCATCTGGCGTCCCGAAGATCGCAAGCTCAGCGACCAGATGATGAGCTACTGGACCAACTTCGCCCGCACCGGCGACCCCAACGGTCCTGGCCTGCCCCCGTGGCCCAAGTACGACAGCGCCGACTCGCTCATCCACCTTGATTCGACCATTACCTCTGGCCCGGACACCCTCCGACCGCGCTATGAGTTCCTGCTGAAGGGAATGCCGGAGTTTCACTTCTGAGTTACCATTTTGCAATGCGGAATAATTGCAATGGGCCGCCTGGGGAGGCTCAATTCGCGTTATATTATTGTCCGGAGGTAAAACGATGAGACTGAGACTCGTATTTGCTTTTATAGCTTTCGTGGGATTCCTGGTGACTCCGGCCCTGGCGACGAATTCAGATGAAGCGAGCTTAGGGCGTTACGTGTATAAGAGTGATTCGCTGAATTTCAGTCTGCGCATAGGTGTCGACGGTGTCAAAGACTTGGTCATTAATGATGTGCAATACCACGGAGTCATCCCGCCGGGATATTCGGGAGTGTCTAGTAATGTTTGTGCTTACATAATTATTGTTACAGATACCTTCGGCCTGATTCATGAGATTGATCTGATAGATCGTTTTGATGAAGCAGGCGACGTGATTGCTGTAGTGGGTTTTTATTCGGAAAGACCAATCGTGAGTTCTGGCAAGGCATCGAAAGAAAGGGCAACAGTTCAGATATTTCAGCCTAGATTCACTCGAATCACAATCAGGTAGCTTCCATCATCCAAGAAACGGGAATATCGTGCGGCTAAGATAGGACTACACGATAATCTCATTTGTTGCTGAGTATTTATCTTTTCGCGGAAGTTACGGTTTTTCTTTCTTTGGAGAGACCCGAAAGCATCGCTCTTTCTCATCCCAGTAGACGCGATCCTTGTTTGCATTCCACGCGGCCAGCCACTGATCCTGAACAAACTTTCTACCGTGCTTCTTGAGAAACTCGCGCCAACAGGGCTCAGCGGCTATATCTTCACTACAGTTTTCTTTGAGCGCCTCCAACCCTGGCATCGTGAAGGTCGTCCAATTGGCATCAGTGAAAAGATCGGTCAGGATGAAGTAAGCTATGTCCCCAGCTGTCGTCTTGTACCAATAATCGTAGATTGGCTCTTTCGTCGCGCGGGTGTCTGTGAGCTGGGAGATGAGGATTGGGATTGCGCTCTTCCCCTGCGCGATAATCTGATCCATCATCTTCGATTCGCAGTATTCCTTGTCTTGTAAACGGCCCTTTGCGCGGCAAGAGTGATTCACTTCGTCGAAATCCCAAAGGGGAAACTTGCCTGGTTTCTCCGCTGCGCGCTGGCCGGACATGGGCGTGCTGGCTAGCAATGCAAACGAGAGAAAGACTATCGAAATGACCGCACAGACTCTTCTGACGCCTGATCTGATCTCCGGAATTGTCATATAAGAATTTCTCTTGGAGGTGGAAAACTGCTATTTCACGCCCGCGGCCGTCGCAAAACCTGCCGTCACCGCCGGGGGTATGGTGCTGATCGGCGGCGGTTCGGTAAAGGTGGCATTTTTGGCGTTGATCGCATTGGAGTAATTGGGGCCGAGACCGAGCTTCTTGAGTGCCCGCGCATCAGGCATCAGTTTCGTCTGCCAGCCCTGGTCGGCCTGATACTTCTGCATGGCCGCCTTGCTTCGCTCATCCCACACCCCGTTGGCCTCTCCGGAAAGATAATGCTCGCGGATGAGTGCCTGCTGAATCTCTGTAATCCGGCTTGGCTCCATTGCCTGTTGGCCGCGTGGGCGGCGCGCCTTGGATTTTCCCTTGTGGGTTCCACTCGTTTGCGCGGCGTGCGCCTGTGTAGTGTGCGCCGGGGCAGTGTGCGCCTGTGCAGTATGCGTTTGCGTAGTATGCGCCTGTGCGGCGTGCGTCTGTGCTGTATGCGCTGGGGCGGCGTGCGTCGGGGCAGTATGCGCTTGCGTAGTGTGTGTCGGTGTGGTGTGTGTCTGCGTGGTGTGCGTCTGCGTGGTGTGTGTCTGCGTAGTGTGCGTTGGCGTGGCGTGTGTCTGCGTACTGTGCGCCGGCGTGGCGTGTGTCTGCGTTGTGTGCGTCGCGGGTTTGCTGGTGGATGCAGCTGGCGCGGTGGTTCCGAACGAAGGCCGCGCGGCCAGGGCCGTGAACAGTGCCAACGCCAGGACTGCTCGAATAGTCAGCACGTGAGTTCACCCCTGAGGCGGCAACTTCTCGCCGCACTCACTGATTAAATCTTATCGAATTGTTCCGGAATGAGGCAAGGTAAAACCGTTTCGGTCCTGTGAATCCGATGGGTTGTGGAAAGGGCGCCAGAAACAGAACTCTGCCTCCAGCGCCCCTCCCAACTCTATTGCAGCGTTCCGCCGATCAGGTTGATGCCGTCGTCGGGATGTTGCGGGTCCACAACTTCAAAGACCACGTCATCGCCCGTTTTCAGTTTGCTTACCACGGCGTTGAACTGTTCCTTGCTCCCCGTGGGCTGTTTGTTCACACGAGTGATAACCAGACCTGGCTCCAGCCCTTGCAGGTCGGCAAAGGAGCCGGAGTGAACCGCCTGAATCATCACGCCGGATGTGTGCACCTTGGCTGCGATGGCCGGTGTCATCTCGCGAACCACGAGGCCTAGTATGGTTTCGCCCGCATCGCCCTTTTCATCCGGGTTGTTTTCAGCCTGCCGGTCGCCCTTCTCGGCAAAGACCTTGTCGCGGTCGCCGATAGTGATTGTGATGTCGGCCTGCTTTCCGTCTCTCAGGTAGCCCAGCCGCACGCTTGAACCCGGCCTGCGTCTGGCAATCTCGTTCACTAGGTCGTCGCCGTCCTTGATCGTGCGTCCATCGATAGTCAGGAGGATGTCGCCCGGCTTGAGGCCGGCCATTTCCGACGGTCCGCCCGGCTGAACCTTCCGCACCACCACGCCGTTTTTGAAGCCATACATACGATTGACGGAGCTCGATAGCCCTTGATTGAAGATGATCCCTATCGAGCCGCGAATCACCTTGTGGCTCGCGCCGATCAGGTCGTTGTAGATATCCACCACGGTGTTCGACGGAAGCGCGAATCCAAGCCCCTGGTAGCCGCCCGACTGCGAGAAGATAGCCGTGTTGACTCCGATCACCTCGCCGTTCATATTCAGCAGCGGCCCGCCGGAGTTGCCCGGATTGATTGCCGCGTCGGTCTGGATAAAGTGCTGGAACTGCCCATTGGCCCCCGGCTGGATGGTCCGGTTCTTGGCGGAGATGATGCCCGCCGTCACCGTCTGCGCCAGCGCAAACGGGCTGCCGATGGCCTCCACCCAGTCGCCCACTTGCGTGTTGTCGGAGTTGCCCATCTTCACTGTCGGAAGCGGCGTGCTGGTCTCGATCTTGATCACCGCCAGATCCGTTGCCTTGTCCGTCCCGATCACCCGCGCCGGCCGGCCCAGATCCTCGTTGTCCGGATCGGTCGAGAGCTTCACGTAGATCTTGTCGGCCTTCTCCACTACGTGGTTATTGGTGATGATGTAGCCCTTGGGATCGACGATAAAGCCCGAGCCCAGCGACTCGCGTACATGCCCGTCGTCCCCGCCCTCGATGTCGGGCATACCGGGTATCTGCCCGCCGAAAAAGCGGTTAAAGAAATCCTGAAAATTGTTTGGACCCTGGCCCTGCTGCTGATCCTGGTCCTGGTCGTCGTCGGGTTGCTGGGGCGGCGGCTGGATGCGGCCGCGAAAATTGCGCCGTCCCTTGTTGGAGGATTGCTTAGGAATCGTTTGGGTATTGATATTCACCACCGCCGGCCCTACCCGCTTGGCAATCTCCACAAACTTGTTGGGCTCTACCGTGGAGTTGTTCACCTTTAGCGGTGTGGCGTCGGCGCTGTCGTTCTGCTTTTCCTGTCCGCGGACGCCGTGAGCGGCATAGGAACCGCCCACCAGGGCGGTCGAGAGCGTGGCAAGCAAGACAAACACAAATGTAAGACGGCGCGTGCGCAGCCGTTCAAAAAGCGATTTCATGGTTTCATTGACCTCATCGTGTAACCAGCCTCGCGGCTGGCATATTTTGTTGGTTAATGGGTTCAATTTTGTACAGCCTGTCAGCTGACTCCATTGTCCCTGCGTGATCTCTCAGTATAGCCAGTGGCTGGTAAACCCGTCTGGCTCTGGCGGCTTCTGCGTCCTGGGACGCCCCAAATCGAAATCCGTCCAGGCAGCCGCCTCATTCCTATAGACGCAGATCGGCCAAAAGAGTCGCGCAGGCGTCTACTACAACTCCGCGATGATCTGGTCGATCAGTTTCTGTATCCGCTCCGCCTTGCGCGGGTTGACCTCGGTAAACTCGATCCCTGCCCTGGTCTGATTCTCCTCCATGTGGCGAATTACGCCCGCCAGTCGCAGCGTGCTGCCCTTCAGTTGCAGAAGCACCTCGACAGTTGCATTAGCCGTGACCGGAATGGCTTCATCGGCCTCTATCCGGCATCCCCCAACCCCAGATCGAGCAGGTAACAAATGGTCTTTGTTCCCACCGGGAAGACGCTGATCCACGCCGTCCCCCAGCCGTTCGCGCGCGGGGTTGCTCGCCGCTCCCGGCCTGCGCTCTCCGTGGCCGGCTGCCCCTGCTCGGAATCTATGCGCGCTGAATCCATGCTCTCCAGTCATGAGATTCGCCCAATGCGGCCCTTCCGGACGAGCCTCCCCTCTAGTTTATCGGCCAAATTCCCTTCCCGAGCAGGAATTTACGCTCCTTTGCTTCGGTTTGGCTCGTCCCTGGCGTCTTTGCTCATGGAAACGCTCCCCGAAAGCTGCCCCAGCTCATGAGAAAATAGAAGAGCAGAAGCTCTCCGGGGCCGCGCCACAGCGTGCCCAAACCTTGATTTAACCCACAGCTTTTCCCGGCCCGCGCGAGGTCCATACCCCTCTGCGGCTCGCCAATAGGAACTCATTTCGAATGATCAGTGTCAGCAATGTGACCATGCGCTACGGCTCGAAGGTGCTCTTCGAGGATGTCAGCGTGAACTTTGTCCCCGGACGCCGCTACGGCCTCACCGGTCCCAATGGCTCCGGCAAAACCACCTTCATGCGCATCCTCACCGGCGAGCTCGACCCACAAAAGGGAACCGTCGTCCGCCCCCGCAAGCTCGGCGTCCTCCGTCAGGATCAGTTCGCCTTCGACGCCCATCGCGTCCTCGACACCGTCATCATGGGCAACCGCCCTCTCTGGGCCGCCCTCGAAGAGCGCGACCGTATTTATGAAAAGTCTGACCTCTCCGACCAGGACGGAATGCGCCTCGGCGAGCTCGAAGGCGTCATCGGCGACGAGGATGGCTACACCGCTGAATCCGACGCCGCCGTCCTCCTCGACGGTCTAGACATTCCCGAGCCGCTACACCAGCGCCTCATGGGCGAGCTCCAGGGAGGCCAGAAGGTCCGCGTCCTGCTGGCGCAAGCCCTCTTCGGCCATCCCCAGGCTCTGCTCCTCGACGAGCCAACCAACTACCTCGACCTCGAATCCATCCACTGGCTCCAGGACTTCCTCAATAACTACGACGGCACCCTTATCGCCATCTCTCACGACCGTCACTTCCTCAACTCCGTCACCACCCACACCGCCGACATCGACTACGAAACCATCATCACCTACACCGGCGGCTACGACGAGATGGTTCTGGCCAAAACCCAGATTCGCTCCACCCTCGAAGCCCAGAACGCACAGCGCGAAAAGAAGATCGCCCAACTCAACGACTTCATCGCCCGCTTCTCCGCCGGAACCCGCTCCTCCCAGGTCACCAGCCGCCGCAAGGAGGTCGAGCGCCTACAAACCAACGACCTCGCCCGTTCCAACATCGCCCGCCCCTACATCCGCTTCGACCAATTGCGCCCCAGCGGCAAGCACGTCCTCGAATTCAAGCACATCACCAAAATCTACGGCGAGCAAACCGTCATCGACGCCTTCACCGCCAACGTCCTGCGCGGCGAACGCATCTGCCTCATGGGCCGCAACGGGGCAGGGAAGAGCACCCTGCTCAAGAGTCTTCTCGCCAACTATCCCGGCCTCGACGACAAGGATTTTCTCCTTGACTCCGGCTCCGTCTTCTGGGGCCACGAAGCCCAGATCGGCTACTTCCCGCAGGACGTCGGCTCCACCATCGAGCACGGCCTCACCGTCGCCGAGTGGCTCCATCACTGGAAGCCCGATGCTCACGTCGAAGACATCCGCGGCATCCTCGGCCAAATGCTCTTCAGCGGCGAAGAAGGCGACAAGCAGACCAAAGCTCTCAGCGGCGGCGAACAAGCCCGCCTCGCCTTCTGCAAGCTTATCCTCACCAAGCCCAACATCCTGATCTTCGACGAGCCGACGAATCACCTCGACCTCGAAGCCATCAACGCCCTCAACATCGCCCTCCAGCGCTACGAGGGTACAGTCCTGTTGGTCACTCACGACCACGACCTCATCGACGAAGTCGCCACCCGCCTCTGGGTCTTCCACGAAACCAGCATAGAAGACTTCCAAGGCCCCTACGCCGAGTGGAAGGGCAAACACAACTAAGAAAACGCCGAGGAGGATAGCCGTAATCTAGATCAAGCACTCTCGTATACGTCGCGGTACTCGATCAACTGCTTGACGACCTGCTCAGCCAACTCGACAGAGGAGGCACCAACGATTTCATCTTCGTTGACATCCCATACGAGCTCGTGGCCATTGCTTGAGAGCGTGAGTATCCACCGTCGATCAGGGGGTGATTGCTTACGTGAGCCCATAGGAGTAGCTACCCATCCAAAGACAATTAGGCAGCTCCTTGGCGCACCAACAAATGGCGTCGACCTCAACTCCTTGAATTGAGCGCCGACCGGCTCCAACTTCAATAGAGGAGATAGACTCTTACCAAGAGGAGGCCCGTCATCCCATTCGAAAGGAACTCCATCAATCTCTCCGACGCGGATAGATGTTGCACGTGTTACCGCAATTAGCCCCTTCCACATTGCAGTGCCTCGCTCGCTTGACAATGGTTCTCTGCTCAATTCGGCTCCCTCCATCAAGTTCTCCTGCCTACGATCGTGTCCACGTATCGATAGATAGTCATCAAGGCTTTGTATACCTTGCTTAATCTCCTTTTCTGCCAGTAGAAAAGCAGGTACGATTCCCAGTTTTTCGCAGTGTTTGTCATTCGGGCTGGTCCGACCCGTAATGAGGTTGTGCGCCGTCTGCCGCGTTACGCCTAAAGCCGCGGCCAGACTACTGGCAGATCCAAATCTTCTGAGCAGCCACGCAGGCAGTTCAGAGCGTTTCAGCATGTCCATGATGAAAGTGTACAAGGAAACGCAAATTATGTCAAACTGTCAAATACTACTTGACAGTTTTCGAGAATCTACCTATGATTGACAAATCCCCCCGGACGGAAAGACCGCGTTGGCCGATAGCATCAAACCCGATCCACTGCCGCCGCCCACATGGGCAGAAGGCACACCAGCCGTTCTCCAGATCACCACGCTGCTGGACCTCTTCAACTGGTATCACCAGAATCTCTGCGGCAGAGGAATCGTGGACCCGCGAGGCTGCCGGGTCACCTTCCTGGACACGGACTTCGTTCACCTCATCAAGCTGACGGACAAATACGGCAAGGAACCGAAGAACCACCGCATGACCATTGAGCAGATTCTCTCCGGCCGGATCACCCTCAACCCCAGCCGCATCCAGATTCGCAGAGCACAGGAACTCAGTTGGGCACGCCCGATCATCGAAAGCCCAACCATGATCGTTCCCAACTGGCAAGCCATGGGACGCGCCATTCCCGGCGACGCCTACATTAAGAATTTCGGAACGGAAGTCCAGCCTGTCTATCGGGTTCTGATCTGCGGACACGCCGGCAAGAAACGCTGGGCCGTGACCATCTTCCCCAGGGAACGATTCGCAGACCGGGAGATAGCGACTGTACTTTGGCCCTAAAAAGCGAGGGGGCCGCTGAAAGCGGCCCGCTCTAACCCTATTATGTCCCAGGCTGGGGTTTAGCAGACTAGCGTCTGCGTACAACTACCATTATTCTGCGCTTTTTTAGCGCCTAATGCAAGCAAATGTTGACGAAGTCCCATCCTATTGAAGGATAAAGATTTATCTCAACGGACAATCAATCCCGTCTTTCAGGTGTCCTCATCCCATCTCTGAAATCCCGAGCGCGTTCGAATCAATGCCCCGCCGGAGTGCATCCCAGCGAGAAGGCCAGCGCGGCGCAAATCTCATCCATCCGTGCCGAGTCCAGCTTTGCCACCCGCCTGCCAAGCCTCTCCCGCGAGACCGTCACGGCATTGTGCAGGTTCACCGCGCAAGGCGCCTTCATCCCATCCTTCGCATCCAGCACAACCTCGGAAGGTACGCCGCGAATCGTGGAATTGATCGGCGCAACCGTAACCGTCGCAAGATAGCCAATGGCGCTGTCGCGCGTCAGCACCACCACCGGCCGGTTCTTGTCCGGTGGAGCAAACTGATAGAGCCGTACATCTCCCCTTGCTATTGCTCCGGCCATGCCGCCTCTCTCTCCCATGCCTGCCATTCCACATGCGCCTGTGGTTTATTCGCGTAGCCCTCTCGGTCGCGTTCCTCTCGCGTCTTCATTTCCAGCCGCAGCAGATACTCGCGTAGCGCCTCGCGCACCAGTTGCGAGCGATTCAGTCTGGACCGGCGCGCTGCCTTATTTGCGGCCATCAGAAGTTTGTCGTCGAGAACGATCTGAACGGTTTCCATATGTGGACTCTACTACACAATGAACTCCACAATCAAGTGGACGCCAAGGTGGGTGGCTCAAGTCTAATTTTCAGACCGAGGATATAGGCGTTTCGTCAGGCCGCGAAAGGAATCTTTGCGGTGAGTTCGACTCCCAGAGCCTTCATCACGGCGAGTGTTGTCTTCAGAGTTGGATTTCCCTTTTCGCTGAAGGAGCGATAGAGTTGCTCACGCGACAATCCAGTTTTACCAGCAATCTGAGCCATCCCCTTGGCGCGAGCGACTACGCCTAGTGCGTGAGCGATGTAAGCAGCGTCATTGGTTTGAAAGGCCTCCGCCATGAAGATCGCAATCGCTTCGTCCGAGCCAAGATCCTCGGCAGGATCATAGTTGGTTAATCTCTCAGCCATTTTCTTCCCTCCATTCCGATGCCAGCCGCTTTGCTGTTTGAATATCCTTCGTTTGTGTGCCTTTGTCCCCGCCGCACAGCAGGATGATGATGGTGTTGCCCCGCTTCATGAAGTAGATGCGGTAGCCCGGCCCATAATCAATCCGTAGTTCGCTGATTCCCTGGCCGACTGGCCTCACATCTCCCGCATTTCCAAAGGCCAGCCGATCCAGTCGAGAGGCAATCAACGCGCGTATCCGCTCATCCTTGAGCCGTATCCGCCACTTACGGAAGGTTTCGGTTTGTTTGAATTCAATCAATGCGAAGGCTGTAGTTTATAGACTACCACAAGATTACGATATGTACAATGTGTCGATTCTGAAACATGGAGGACCACCAAATTATTTTTCAAAACCTTGCTGATAATTATGTAGTAAACATGGTAATAACCCTAATAGAATGAATATGTTCCACGTGGAACATAATCGCGGCTCATAACCCATTTACTTTGCTCTTTTCTGCCGTTTCTACGCAGCCCAGGTCCCGCTTCTGGGACCTGGGATATTGAAACGTTGTCAAGCCGGGAGCGGCAAACTACCTCACAGCCCCGTCATCCCCGTTTCCGGGCCCGGAACCGGCGGGGCAGGGAGGCCCATGTGCATTTCAGCGGAGGCGGCTTCGATTTCACTGTTGATCTCCGCACCCACAAGAAGCATCAGACCGGTGATATAGAACCAGGTCAGCAGAATAATCACCGCGCCAAGAGACCCGTAGGTTACAGAATAGTAATTAAAGTAATGAAGGTAGACACGGAGGCCAAGGGAGGCCAGGAGCCATCCGAGCAGGCCCAGAGCCCCGCCGGGCGTGAGCCAGTGCCAGCGGCGTTTCTTCGAATCTGGAGCCCAATAGTAGATGACGGCGAAAGAGAAGTCGAGAAGAATGGCTGCCAGGATCCAGCCCGTAACTCTCGCCGCCACAGTTGCGGCCATGGCCAGAAGACGATTATGAAGTTCAAGCTGAGCCAGTGCGGCAATAAAGTCTCCGCCCAAAAGACAGGCAAGGCCTAAGCCAATGGTGATCGTTAAAACGACAGTAAGGCCAATGGCGTAAAGCCGTGCTATGAAATAAGAGCGCGAGTCCTCGATCTTGTAAACGATATTGAGAGTATCCTGGATAGCCGAAATGCCGACGGATGCGGACCAAATGGCGGCAACGAGTCCAAGCGTCACCTTGCCCGAGGAGGCGGCAGCCGTCGTCTCGTTAAAGGTATTAAGGACGGTGCCCAGGGCTGAAGTGGGAATTACGAGCGCCAGATAATCCAGCAGCCGGTCGAAAACCTGGGGCGCCGATCGCGCGGACAGGCCGAGAATCGAACTGGCGCAAAACAGAGTGGGAAACAGAGCGAACAGGAAGTAAAATCCCAGCTCTGCGGCATGCCCGAAGAGACGATCGGCTTTCACAGCTTTCCAGGTGCGCGAGGCCACCACGCGGACGGAAACACCTTGCAGGTTCCAAAGCGACTCGAGAGGAGAGTGGGACACAATCTCCCAGATACGCCGCTGACGGCGATTCAATCGCTGGTCCACATTGGAACTCGCGCCCGTCATGAGGGCTCCTTGATCCCTGCAAGCCGCCCGCGACCCGATTGTAGACGGGTAGCCCACTCCTAGACCAACTATAAACGCAAGTATGGGAGGCCGGATGCGGTAGGCCAACTTTCAACTCCGGCAATCCGCCGCCCTTCCGGCAACGGGGATTTTAACTTGGGAAGTCCTGCTGACCCGCTGACCCCCAGACCCCCAGACCCCCAGACACCCAGACACCCAGACACCCAGACCCCTGACCCTGTCCTGAGCCGGGCCGAAGGCGTCTGCCTGGACGACAAGTCCCCGCACCCCAAATAACCCAATTTTTCGCAAAAAACCCTCTGCCTCGACGTTGAGGTTTTCTTGCGCATTTTTGGCGTGGATTGCTGCCTTTGAAGTCACCGGGTCTTCGGAGCTGTAGGTGGCCTCGCGCCCCACGGCAGAATGACGTTGGTGAGGCATTTGGGACCTTCCGCATTCGCCTTGAAAATTCCCTGAGTCTTGTCGGAAAGATACGGAAAAACGGCTATCACGGCGTGGCCATCCTTGTCCGTAGTCAGTACTTCGTTGTCTGACACGTCTTCCGACTCTAACACCAATGGAATCTTGGCCTTAGCTGGAAATCGATCGATTACAATCAGGACTGCCATTGCATTCGGCTGTGCGATTCTCACTTCCATCCTGCACCCATGATCTTCCGATAACACAGGATGGGGAACGAGTGTGCCGGGAATCATTAGCGGCCCATACTTCGTGTAGAGAAGATAGCGCATCGGCTCCGCGCTATCGGCCACAGGCTGGATGTAGAACTCATCGTCCCCGGCATTTAAGCTCAACTCCTGCTCCGGCTTCGGCGGGTGAAGCAACAACAAACCTTGTCCATTCACATAGATATCCCGGGAATCGTACGCCAGCTTATTTCCTAACGACCAAGAGCCAACAGAATAGACCTTGTTTTCAGGAGCTCCTTCAGCAAACACGCGATAACGCTCCGCAACACGGCCTCCCGGCGTCCCCGGCTCGTCGATCTTCTCGAAGCGCAAGCGCAATCCCGACAGATTGAAACGCGCTCCCGTCAGATACAGATCCCCTGCCCCCCCATCGTCCCACCGAGCCTGACGCTCCAGCAGGGCGAGTAAATCCTTCGAGGGGGTGACCCGGTAATTGAAGAGGAAGTATTTCAAGTCATTTGATTGCCTCAAGCCTTGTCCGTAGGAATACAACGGGGAAAGAAACAAGGCGCAAATCGAGATGCCGACAAAGAGCCGACCCGGAAAAGTCATAACCTTTAGTGTCAGTTATACCCCAGCCAAATGCAACCGTGCATGAGGAAGCTTTCGTTACTCTTAATGGTAATCCCGGTCATATAGGTGTACCGCATTATGATACTTCAGCCCTAAAGGTGAATCCGGTCACAGCCCCTGACCTGCCTGCAACTGGCATCCTAACCATGAACGCAGAGACTCTTATTCTGATTGCGCCGTGCTCCCTTCTGCTGGATGCCGCGCTGCAGATCCTCGTTGCGCCGCTCTTGAACGCCCGGTTAAAGGGGATTCTGGCCTTTCTCACCTGTCTTCCGGCAGTCGTTTCCGTGGCCGGGCTGGAGGCATAGGTCAAGGCCGGCCAGACCGTCGATCTGGACACCGGCGTGGTGGTGGCCGTCACGCTGCATGCCGCCTCCCCGGCGCTCCGCGCAAGAAAATTGTGCCAGAAAGCAAAAAATTCGCTATATTAAAGACTCCGGCACCACCCCAGACGCGTTCAGGCCTGTTCCATTTCATTAGGCCTTTTCAGGATCGACAGGGCGATTTCCTTGAACGGGATCGCGGGGTATTTGTGTATTTCGGTCCGGATACGGCACTTTGCACGGGAATTTTCATCGAGAAGGCTGCCATGCATACTACACATCCTCGACTTCATACACCGCATCCGCAGGGGCTCTACCATCCACGCAACGAGCACGATGCCTGCGGAATGGGGTTTGTCGCCAGCATTCGTGGAGAAAAGAGCCACGGCATTATCCGCAAGGGCCTCGAGGTGCTCATCAACCTCACCCATCGCGGCGCGGCGGGCTGCGATCCGGATACGGGCGACGGAGCGGGCATTCTGATCCAGATTCCGCACACGTTTTTTGCGCGCGAATGCGGGGAACTGGGGATGCAGTTGCCCGAAGCAGGCGCGTACGGCGTCGCCATGTGTTTTCTGCCGGTTGACAAGCACTGCCGCCTGCAGGCCGAGGGCGTCTTCGAGCGCATTGCGCAGGAAGAGGGGCTGAAGGTCATCGGATGGCGCGATACGCCGGTAAACGGCGATGCCATCGGCCGCGAGGCGCGCGCCTCGCAACCTTATATTGAGCAGTTGTTCCTGGGCCGGCCCGCGGGCCTGGACGAAGCGGCCTTCGAACGCCTGCTCTACCGGGTTCGCCGCCGGATTGAAAATGAGATGGCCGCTTCGGAGATCGAGGGCAAGGAGTTTTTTTACATTCCCTCGCTTTCCTGCCGCACCATCGTCTACAAGGGCCTGATGCTGGCGCCGCAGATTGAAAAGTTCTACTTCGAGCTGGCCAGTTCCCTGGTCACCAGCGCGCTTTGCGTGGTGCATCAACGCTTTTCCACCAACACATTTCCCAGCTGGAAGCTGGCGCATCCCTACCACTATATAGCGCACAACGGCGAAATCAACACTATTCGCGGCAACGTCAGTTGGATGAACGCGCGCCAGTCGATTCTGGAAAGCCCCCTCTACGGAGGCAAGATCAAGGATCTCTTTCCGGTCATCGTCCCCGGCGGAAGCGATTCCGGCTCAATGGACAACGCCGTCGAGTTTCTTTATCAGTCGGGCCGCTCGCTGCCCCACGTGATGGCCATGCTGATTCCCGAGGCATGGGCGGGCAACCCCGACATGGACGAGGACAAGCGCGCCTTCTACGAGTACCACGCCTCGCTGATGGAGCCCTGGGACGGCCCGGCGGCCATCGCCTTCACTGACGGCCGCGTAGTGGGAGCCACTCTGGACCGAAACGGGTTGCGCCCCGGCCGCTACATCGTCACAAAGGATGATCTGGTGGTGCTGGCCTCCGAGGCCGGCGTGCTCGACGTGCCGGCCAGGGATATTCGCATGAAGGGCCAATTGCAGCCCGGCCGCATGTTCCTGGTCGATACCGTCGAGAAGCGCATCGTCTCCGACACCGAGATCAAGAAGCAGTTGGCCGGCCGGCAGCCATACGCCAACTGGCTCGAGGAGCAACAGGTCACGCTGGAGCAGTTACCCGAGCCTTCGCGGATGATCGCCCCCAATCCCGAGACCCTGCTGCGCCGCCAGCGCGCTTACGGCTACAGCGAGGAAGATTTGAGAATCCTGCTGGCGCCGATGGCCGCCCGGGGCGAGGAACCGGTCGGCTCCATGGGCAACGATGTGCCGCTGGCCTGCCTCTCCGAGCGTCCGCAGAAACTGTTCAACTACTTCAAGCAACTCTTTGCGCAGGTCACCAATCCGCCCATCGATCCCATTCGCGAAGAAATGGTAATGTCGCTGATCAGCTACATCGGCACAGAGCGCAACATCCTGGACGAGGCTCCGGAGAACTGCCATACACTCAAGCTGCCGCATCCCATTCTGACGAATCGCGACCTGGAAAAACTGCGCCGCGTTTCCACGGGCGATCTGCTGGCCACCACGCTGCCGGCGCTCTTTCGCGCTGCCGATGGCGAGCAAGGCCTGCAGCGCTCGCTGGAAGAGCTGAGCGCCCGCGCCTCGCATGCAGTCGAGTCCGGCTACACGCTGCTGATTCTCTCCGATCGCGGCGTCGATCCGACCTATGCGGCCATTCCCAGCCTGCTGGCCATGGCCGCCGTCCACAACCGCCTGGTGCAGGAGAAGACCCGCACTCAGGTGGCGCTGATTATCGAGAGCGGCGAGCCAAGAGAGGTGATGCACTTCGCCCTGCTCATTGGCTACGGCGCCAGCGCCATCAATCCTTACCTGGCCATCGAAACGCTGCACGACATGAAGCGGCGGGGCCTGCTGCCGCACAACGTTACCGCCAACCACGCGGAAAAGAACTTCGTCAAGGCCATCAACAAGGGCTTGCTGAAGACCTTCTCGAAGATGGGCATCAGCACCCTGCAAAGCTATCGCGGCGCCCAGGTCTTCGAGGCCGTGGGGCTCAATCAATCGCTGGTGGACGCCTACTTCCCCGGCACAGCATCGCGCATCGAGGGCGTAGGGCTGGACGTTCTGGCGCGCGAGGCGCTGCTCAAGCACGCCTTTGCTTTCCAGCCGCTCAGAGAGTCGGAAACCGAGCTGGTCGTCGGCGGACAATACCAGTTCCGCCTGGGCGGCGAGTATCACCTGCTGAACCCGGATACCATCAGCAAGCTGCAGTTCGCCGTGCGACAGAACAATCCGGCCACCTTCCAGGAATATACCGATCTGCTGGACGATCAGAATCGCCACTTGTGCACGCTGCGCGGACTCTTCCAGCTCAAATACGCTGTGCGTCCGCTGCCGCTGGATGAGGTTGAGCCAGCCAAGGAGATCGTGAAGCGCTTCACGACCGGCGCCATGAGCTTTGGTTCCATCAGCAAGGAAGCGCATGAGACGCTGGCCATCGCCATGAACCGCATCGGCGGCATGTCCAACACCGGCGAGGGCGGCGAGGACGAAGAGCGCTTCAAGCCCGACGCCAATGGCGACTCGCGGCGCTCGGCCGTCAAGCAGGTGGCCAGCGGCCGCTTCGGCGTGACCGCAAATTACCTCGTCAACGCCGACGAAATCCAGATCAAGATGGCGCAGGGCGCCAAGCCCGGCGAGGGCGGACAATTGCCCGGCCACAAAGTGGATGCGATCATCGCCAAAACGCGCCACTCGATTGCCGGCGTGGGGCTGATCTCTCCGCCGCCGCATCACGACATCTACTCCATCGAAGATCTGGCGCAACTGATCTACGACCTGAAGAACGTCAACCCCCGGGCGCGCATCGCCGTCAAGCTGGTCTCCGAGGTGGGCGTGGGCACGGTGGCCGCGGGCGTCAGCAAGGCGCACGCCGACGTGGTGCTCATCTCCGGCGACAGCGGCGGCACCGGCGCTTCACCCTTGAGCTCCATCAAGCATTCCGGATTGCCGTGGGAGCTGGGCTTGGCTGAAACCCAGCAGGTGCTGCTGCTGAATGACCTGCGCAGCCGCATCAAGGTGCAAACCGACGGCAAGCTGCAAACCGGCCGCGACGTGGTGATTGCCGCGCTGCTGGGCGCTGAGGAGTTCGGTTTCGCCACTATGCCGCTCGTCACCATGGGCTGCATCATGATGCGCAAATGTCACCTGAATACCTGTTCGGTGGGCATTGCCACCCAGGACCCGGTTTTGCGCGCGCGCTTCAAGGGCCAGCCCGAGCACGTCATCAACTTCTTCTTCTTCCTCGCCGAGCAGGTGCGCCAGCACATGGCAAAACTCGGCTTCCGTACCTTCAACGAGATGGTGGGCCGGGTGGAAAAAATCGACGCCGCCATCGCCCACGACCACTGGAAGGCCAAGGGCATCGACCTCTCCGCGATTCTCTACTCGCCCACGCTGCCTTCGCGCGTCGTGCGCCATCAGATCCATGCCCAGGATCATGGCCTTGCTCAGGCGCTCGATCACGTTCTGATCGAGAAGGCTGCGCCGGCGCTGGAATCCGGAAAGCAAGTGACGGCGAGCTTCGCTATCCGCAACGTGCATCGCACTGTGGGCGGAATGTTGGGCGGCGAAATTGCCCGCTGCTATGGCTCGGCCGGATTGCCGGATGGAACCATTCACTACAAATTCAATGGCTCGGCCGGTCAGAGCTTTGGCGCATTCGTTCCCAACGGCGTCACGCTCGAGCTCGAAGGCGAATCCAACGATTATTTGGGCAAAGGCCTCTCCGGCGGGCGCATTATCGCCTATCCGCCCAAGGACTCCAGCTTTTTGCCCGAAGAGAGCATTCTGGTGGGCAACGTGGTGCTTTATGGCGCCACCAGCGGTGAAGCCTTCCTGAACGGCATTGCCGGCGAGCGCTTCGCCGTCCGCAACTCCGGCGCAACCGCCGTGGTCGAGGGTGTGGGCGACCACGGCTGCGAGTACATGACCAACGGCCTGGTGATCGTACTCGGAAAAACCGGGCGCAACTTTGCCGCCGGCATGAGCGGCGGACGCGCATTTGTCTACGACGAGCAGGGAGACTTCTCCTCGCGCCGCTGCAACAAGACCAGCGTCGATCTGGAACCGCTGGCCTCCGAGGCCGATGTCGCCGAGGTGCGCGGCCTGCTGGAGCGCCATCGCGACCTGACCGGCAGCCCGCGCGCCGCCTGGATTCTGGAGCGCTGGGCCGAGGCGCAGCCGTTCTTTATCAAGGTCTTTCCGCACGAGTACAAGCGCGTGCTCGGCATTCAGCAAGTCGAGGCAGTGTATTCTTCTCCCGCAACTTCGTCGCCCCTGGTGGCGGCAGCCGAGGTGCACCATGGGTAAGACGACAGGATTTCTGGAAATCGAGCGCGAGCAACCCGTCCGCCGCGATGTCAAGGAGCGGCTCCTGGATTGGTTCGAGGTCTATCAGCCTTTTCCCGAGGAGAAGCAGCGCGAACAGGGCGCCCGCTGCATGGATTGCGGCGTTCCCTTCTGCCACACCGGCTGCCCGGTCAACAATCTGATTCCCGATTGGAACGACCTGGTTTACAACGGCCGCTGGGAGGCCGCCATTCGCCAACTCCACGCTACCAACAACTTTCCCGAGTTCACCGGCCGCATCTGCCCGGCGCCATGCGAGGCCGCATGCGTGCTCGCCATCAGCGAGCCGGCGGTCTCTATCAAACTCATCGAGCAGAACGTGGTCGAGCGCGCCTGGAAGGAGGGCTGGATTCATCCTGAGCCGCCCGAGCAGAACACCGGCAGGCGCGTGGCCGTGGTGGGCAGTGGACCGGCGGGTCTGGCCGCCGCGCAGCAGTTGCGCCGTGCCGGACATTCCGTCACCGTCTACGAGAAGAGCGACCGAATCGGCGGCCTGCTGCGTTACGGCATTCCCAACTTCAAGCTGGAAAAGCACGTCCTCGACCGCCGTCTTCAGCAGATGCGCGCCGAGGGCGTTACCTTTGTCGCCAACGCCCACGTGGGCGTCAACCTGCCGGTCGAGAAGCTCGCCGAGCGCTATGACGCCATTCTGCTGTGCGGCGGCTCCGAGCAGCCCCGCGACTTGAAGATTCCCGGCCGTGAACTCAAGGGCATTCACTTTGCCATGGAGTTTCTGCCGCAGCAAAACCGCAGGTGCGAGGGCGATGCCAACGATTCATTTCTTGGCGACTCCTCCTTCGCCATCAGCGCCGAGGGCAAGCGCGTGGTCATCATCGGCGGCGGCGACACCGGCGCCGACTGCCTGGGCACCAGCCTGCGCCAGCGCGCCTTGAGCGTTCACCAGTTCGAGATCATGCCCCGGCCTCCGGAGAAGCGCGACGCGTCCACGCCCTGGCCCCTGTGGCCCATGCAGTTGCGCACGGAAACCTCGCACGAGGAGGGCGGCATCCGCGATTGGGGCATCAGCAGCACTCAGTTCATTGGCGACCAGCAGGGCAACGTCAGGCAGTTGCATGCCGTGCGCGTCGGCCCGCCGCCGGGCTTCGAGCCCATCCCCGGCTCCGAGTTCACTCTCGATGTCGATCTGGTGCTGCTGGCCATGGGCTTTCTGGGACCGGTGCGCCCGGGCATGCTCGAACAATTTGGAGTGGCGCTGGACAGCCGCGGCAACGTAGCCACCGACGCCGATTACCGGACCTCCATTGAGAACATCTTTGCCGCCGGCGACATGCGCCGCGGACAATCGCTGGTGGTCTGGGCCATAAGCGAAGGCCGCAAGGCCGCCGCATCCGTCGATCGCTACCTGGCCTCCATCGCCGAGCCCGTCTCCCAGCACCATCGCGCCCTGGCCTGAGCAGGCGGTCGCCGCGTGGCAGGCATAGTTATGGAAAACGCTGACCTGCGAGTGTATGCGCTGTTCGAAGGACATACGAGTTCGGAGTTCACGGACTCGCCGCTTATGCCGCCGAAGCCGTCCTGTACGAAGAATCGTCCTTCGGTCTCCCAGGTAACCGTACCACTGACATGAATGGCCTGGGCACACTGCCTCCCGCCCTCTGGAGCATAGCCTTGAATCTCTCGATGGGTGTTCCAGGTCGCTGATTCTGATGAACCGAAGGAAAGGAACTGCGGGTGCCGGACTGTGAAATGAAAACGGGCGTCAGGACCACCGTCCCCGCGCCCGTTCGGGTTATGTGTCATGACGCCATTCCGGCGCCATGACGGTAACTGCCCCTTATTGCACCGTCAGCGTAATCTGGAAGCTTTGCTGCGTGCAGGGCGAAAGCGTAGGACTTCCAGTGGGAGGGTTACTTCCCGGGATAATGCCGCAGGCTTGTGTTGCCGGCGTGGGGGTTGAAGGAGATGGCATAACTGTGAACGGATCGGCTGAGGCATAGATAGTGATTGTGCTGGCCCCGCTGGGTGTAATGAATTGTGGACCGTGATTGCAAGCCGTCAGCCCACTAGCCGAAATTCCCAGCAGAATCAACGCAATCAGCATGGCTGCGGTTCCCCAGCCTCTACGGCTCATGCGCCGCCGGGCATAGAAGAGCAATAACCCGGTCACGCCGCCCAGCCACCAGATCATCTTGCTGGCAGTCGGTGTCTGCGGCGGCTGGTCGATGGTGACGATCAGTGTCGCGGTCGGAATCACCGTGGAAGTCAACGGCGTGCTGGGAATTACCTCCACCTGTCCCGGAGACCAGACACAGCGCGCATTGGCCGGCAGTGACGAGGCCAGGCAGCTAAAGCCCACCATCCCATTCCATCCGCCATAGCTCGTGGCAGAGAAGATCACTGAACCGTTACTGCTACTGCTGCTGGAAAGGGTCGTGCCGCTGGCCGTCGTAGTCAACGTGGAACTGCTGACCACAGTCACGGTTCCCGATACGGAAGAGGTGACATAGTTGGCGTCCCCGCTATAGGTTGCAGTGACCAGGTCGGTCCCCACCGGCAGCGCGGTTGTGGCAAGTGAAGCCTGGAATGCGCCTCCGGCAACAGGAACTACGTTTACCGTACCCAGCGTCGTAGCACCCGTAACGAACTGAACCGTCCCGGTGGGAATGCCGACTCCTGCAAAGTTGATGGTGACGGTAAAGGAAACGGTGTTTCCGGGAAGGGCGCTGTACGGATTGATGAACGGCGCGGTAATCGCCAGAGTGGAGGTGGTGGCCGTTGTGCTCACCGAAATCGTTTTGATCGATGAACTGCTGCCCTCGAAAGAGGTTGTCCCCAGATAGACGGCTTGCAGAGAGTGGCTGCCGCCGGTCAGGCCCAGGGGCAGCGAGAAGGTGGCTACTCCGCTGCTCAATGCGGCCTGGGCCACAATCACGCCGTCCACCAGGAGCTGCGCGCTGCCGGTCGGCGTTCCGCTGGCCGCGGTCACCGTTGCCGTCAGAGTGATCGCTTGACCAAAGGATGGAGTGCCTGAGGCAGGAGAGGTAATGGCCAGTGCTGTCGAAGTTGCGGTGGCAGAGATACCGATGCCGGTGACATACACCTGGGGCGCGACTGCATTCGTGGCGTTGCTCTCCAATTGAAACGTTTGAGACCTTGTTCCCGATGCTTGTGGATCGAAGATGAAATCCATTTCACAACTTGATCCGGCAAGGACAGTTCCGCTATTGGCGCAAGCGGGCATAGCGCCCGTGGGCGTACCGAGACTGAAGTCTCCGGAACTGCCGGTGCCAATAGTAGCGACATAGTACTGACTGGCGAAGTTCAGTGTCTGGTTGCCTTCGTTTTCCACCTTGACCGGTAAAGCCCCGCTGGGTGAGCCGACGGCCCAATCGCCAAATGCCTCGGTGGTGCTGATTCTGTTCACCTCATAGGCGGCGGCGTGAGTCGAGTCGGTCACATAGAGATCGCCGGCCGGGTCAAGGACCAGGCCATAGGGAGCGGCAATGCCAAATCCAACCTCGATGGCGAGGTTGGGATTCAGCGATCCGGAAACATTCGGAATGCGAAGAATAGTATCTGCGCCCTGATCCACGACGAACAGGCTTCCGGAGGCATCGGTGGCAAGCGCCGATGGATTGCTGTAGCCCACCGCAACTAATTGCTGAACCGCGCTGCTGAAAGGCGCTGGAAGCTTGTAGATTTGGCCGCTGCCCGAGTCGGCAACGTAGAGGTTGCCCCACGGGTCGACGGTGGTTGCCAGCGGGCTGGTGAAATTTGAGCCGAGAACTGTAGCCTCAGCCAGATTCCAGTTGCCGTTGTATGGAACAAAGACGATGCGATTGTTGCCGGTATCGGCAATGTAAAGGTTGCCCTGCCCATCGACCGTCACCCCGGCAGGCCCGCTGAGCTTGGATCCGGCGATGGAGGTTGAAGACGAGACAATCGCAACCTGCGCGGTGTTGCTCGGCGCTCCGCCCACGATTGGCACTTCGACGATCTGGTTGTTGCCGGTATCGGCGATGATTACATTGCCGGCGCCATCGACGGCAACTCCTGCGGGCTTGCTTAGATTGGAGCCGATCGAAATTGCGGTCGTGCTGCCCGGCGTGAACTCATACACCGCATTCTTGCCCGTGTCGGCAATATAAGTATTGCCTGCCGCATCGAGCGCGATGGAAGCTGGAGAGGTAAAGCCTGCCCCCACGCTGGTGACCGCGCCCGAGTCGAGCGTCAGGCCCGCGCCCCCACCAATTCCGGAAACGTAGAGGGTGGCCAGCGGCGTGCCGCCGGAGCCCGCGACGACAGCACCAGCCATCGCTGTGCCCGGAGTTGCCGGGTTGAACGTGATGATTGCGTTGCAGCTTTGTCCCGCCGTGTAGGCGGTTCCGGTCGTGCAAGGGCTGCTCCCATTGGTGATCGTGTACTGCCCGCCGGCAGGATAGAGCGTGAAAGCTGTGGGGGTTACCGTCGCGTTGAATACCACATCGACGATGGCCGTTCCGGAAGAACCTACGTCCACGAGGCCTATATTGGCGCTGCCCAAGGCTTGCTGATACACATACGGGTTGTTGTTGCCGAAGAAAAAGGACGTATTGTCGTGCGAGATGGTGAGGGGCGCGCCGATGGGCGCTCCCTTGGCCAGAAGATACATGCTGTCGAATTGCAATGCCGGCGTTGTGGAACTCCCGTTGGTTGTGAATGGCACCTCGTAAATGCTGCCGGTTCCGGAGTCGCCGACATAGAGGTTTCCAGCCGAGTCGAAGGCGAGTCCGAGCGCGGTCTGCAGGCCCGACGAAATGACTGCGACAGGAGTGCCTGTGGTGGTGGAGTTGTAGGAGCTGGCTGGAACCTCGTATACGACTCCGCTCCAGCCGACGGTAAAGAACACATTGTCGTTGGCATCCACGGCCATTGATGAAAGGGTGTTCGCGTAGTTACTTACCACTGCAATGGCTGTATTGGAGGGGGTGATCTCCACGATCCAATTTGCTGTCGATGTGCAACAGCTGATACTGGTAGACAGGAAGATATTGCCCGAACCGTCAACCGTCACTCCGTTCGGCGCTGACCAATAGCTGATTGCGCCCAGGCTCCCGAGGTTCGAATATAGATCGGTCGCGTTCGAAACCTGCGGGACACAGTTGCTCGACGGGATTTTCCAGAGATGTCCGCCGCTCCACCAGCCGTCCATTCCACCGACATACAGGTTATTGTTGTTGTCGATCGCGATTCCCCAGCTCCCGGTGCTGGCCAGGCCGTGCGGCGGCAATGAGATACTTTGCGCCGCCTCGCTCCCGAATGGAATCTCCATCAAGCTTCCACTGCTTTCAAGCTCGTACACATTGCCACAGGTATCCTGGACAGCTTTGCCCGTGTTCGTCGCGCCGCTCGTATTGACTGCGACCGTGGAGGAAACCACCACGGACGGCGCACTCTGCGCGCCGGCGCAAATGGCGCATGCCACCAGAATGAGCGCGATTAGTATGGCGGTCTTTCCCATCTCACCATTGATCTTCATAACCTTCAACATTTCAAGCCTCCAAAAGTGCGGCTCAGCGCCGCGTCTCGCTTGTGTTTCCTGTCCCGGCTACCGGCTTTTCTGCTCCGTCGCCATGATCCCGCCGCCACCGCATGCGGGAAGGCGACGCCGTTGCGCTGCCCACCCGCCTGCGGTTAGAAGTTGTACTTAAAGCCCAGTTCCACGATGCGCACTCCGTTCCTGAAGGCCGTGTATCCGAAGCTGCCGGTATTGGTAATCTGCACCGCTGCCAGAGCCTGCTGAGGCGTGGTGTAGGTGCAGGTGGAGCAGGTCCCGGCCGCCAGGTTTAGACTTCCCAGGTTGTTGTTGTTGAATGAGGCGATGGGGTGATTCAGGAAGTTGAATCCCGAGACCCGGAATTGCATATTCTGGCGGTCGTTAATCGTAAAATCCTTATACACCGAGAGGTCCGATTTGAAGTACGCCGGCCCATGCACGTCGGGAAGGTTCCAATTTCCTTGCGAACCTAACGCCGGTATGCCAAAGCAGCTTCCATTCACGTACTGGTCTTTATTGAGGCCCCGGCGCGGGTCGCAGGTGACCGTTGGTTGCAGCGTGTAATCCGACGACCCCAGCCATTCGGCCGCGCTTACCGGAATGCTGACTGAAGTCGAGCCAACCTTGTAGTTGACGCCGCCGCTTAGACCGAAGCTGGTGCTGTTATTCACGACGGCCAGGTCGGGGCCGCTGATCAGGGAGGTGATTCCTGAGATTTCCCAGCCGTTCAGCGCCTGACCGGCAATGTGGTTTCCGTGGAATTTCCTGCCTTCCTTATACGAGTACGACATGTTCAACGCCTGCGGACGGTTGAAGCTCACAATTCCGTAATCATGGTGTTGATTGACCGGATCGGCAAGCGCGCCAGTGTCCCAATTGCCACGCACCCCCAAAGCTTTGGACCAGGTGTAGTTGATGCCGTATATCAGCGCGCCACGCTGCTTGTTCCACGAGGCTTGCAGTGCGTTGTAGTTGGCCCAGTTTGTATGGTTGGGAACGTTGACCTGCGTGTAGTTCGGGTAGGGGCGATAGTCCGCCGAGTTTGGAATGTTGCTGGCAGGATTGGTTGACCCGGTGACCGGATCGGGTCCAAAGAATGCATTCAACGGAATCACATTTTGATTCTGCAGGTCTGATCCCGACGAAGAGACCAGCGTTGAAAGGCTGGAGCTCTGGTTGCCGACATAAGCAACCTCGATGCTCGATTTCCATGGCCCCTGCCGATCGAGCGTGAAGTTGTAGTTGTAAGTCACAGGCTCATGGTCGTCCTTCGGATTCATCGCATTGATGGCAAACGGCGTAATCGAACTCGGCGATGAGGTGAATGCGCCGCAGCCCACGATCGTGTCGCCGGAGGTCTTTGTGTAGTAGGTGAAGAGCTGGCCGAAGGTGCAGGTGATGGTGCTCGGATTGGAATAAGTCTGAAGGCCGATGGCGGTATTGATAGCGCCGGAGCCGATGCTCGTCGAATCGTGAGAGTGGTAAACGCCCCAGCCGCCGCGGAAGACCGTCTTGCCGTTGCCATGCAGGTCGTAGGCCACACCGAAACGGGGCGAATAAAACGCCGCTCTGGTGGGGACGCCGGCCATCGGAATACTGGAATTCTGCTTGTGCCAGGAAATGCCGGGCCAGGTCGAAGGGTCAGTGGTGTCAGGATAAATCGTATTCTGCGTCACCGAAGAGGGATTCCAGACTGCCGCGCCGATGCCGTGCGCATCCGTCCACGGCTGCATATGGGAAAGGCGCATGCCGAGGGTCAGCGTCAGCTTGGAATTGACTTTCCAGTCGTCGGTAGCGTACCCCTCAAAACTCTTGAAGCGCATATTCACCGAGGGATCGAAATTGTCCTGGGAATAACCCAGCGGGCAGCCGATCAGCAGGTTGCCAATCGTGTTGCCGAGGCCGGCAGTGTTACTAGGGACAGGTGGGAGGGTTGGAGGAGTGCCTGGAATCATGTTCTGGTTGGGATAGCAGGAGTCCCAGCGCATGAAGGTGGCAGTGCCGTTTACCTGGCTGCCCAGAGTCACCTGGTTATTGGCGGTCTGTTCGACATAGACGCCCATTTTGATCGTGTGGGTGCGATATTGCTTGGTCACATTGTCGGCTATGTTCCAGGTAAACTTTCTCAGGAACTGCGATCCGGCTGGAACATATCCCATGGCAAGGCTGGGAACGCCAACGGTCTCATAGTTGATGATTCTGGGCAACTGCGTCTGGGTGAACCCCGGAATGGCCAGCCCATTATGGCCGTTTGCATAACCGGCTGCTTCCCAGGAGGTGCCGGTGGTCTGGGCCTTGGCGCGGTCGGCAAACTGTTCCGGCTGGGCGAAGTCCACACCGGAACCGACCAGCTCATTGGTCACCGAAGAGCCGAAGGTCTTGGTCAGGTTCAGCGTCAGGTAGGAAGCTTTGCCGTTCGACATCAGAGGTGTCGGGTAAGGAATGGTTCCATTCGGGTTGTAATAGAGATTGTTCATTGCCGATTCATCGTTGATCTTCTCCCAGTTGTATGTCCCGTAGAGCTTCAGAGTATCGGTGATGTTTTCATCGACGCGGGTATGGAACTGGAAGCCGTTGTGCGTTTGCATCACGTTCTGCGCGTAGTTGATGCCGTCTGAATAGTATTGCGTATTGCCGTTGACGATCACCGGCTTCGGAACGCGGTTGATGGCCGGATAGAGATTGGTAATCGTTGTGGTTGCGGGATCGATGTTTTTCACTTGCCCGTTGTGCACGGTGGCGCCGGTCTGATCCAAAGAGCCATTCGGAGACCAGCACACGCCGCCGATGTTGGTATAGGCGCTGGTGACGCTGTAATCGTAGGGGCAATTCGCCAATAGTCCGCTTGTTGGATCATTCAGGGACACGTTGAGCGCGCTGGCAAGAGTAGCCGCGCTGAGATCGCCGCCCAGCATGTTGGTGCCGGATGGGTTGAATTTGCTCACAACGCCATTCGTTGGAATAAAGGCAGTGGCGAGGCCCTGTGACTGGTCCTGGTCATAGTATTCGAAGCCGGCCCAGAAGACCAGACGCTTGTTCGCATTGAAGTGCGTGCCGGGAATCTTCACCGGACCGCCGATCGTGGCGCCCGGATAGAAATACCGGGATTCCGGCCGCGGCGAATCGTAGTACTTCGAGAGCCAATCGTTGGAGTTCAACGCGGCATTGCGGAAGTAGGTATAAATCCCCCCGTGATAAGTATCGCTGCCCGACTTGCCTACCGCGTTGATCACGATCGGGCCCTTGGCCTCGTCGGCGCCGAAGTTCGAGGTCTGCACCTTGACCTCCTGCACCTGATCCATATTCACATTGGAGATCTGTCCGCCCATGTCGCCCGGGTCGATCACGTTGGCGCCGTCCGAGGTAATGTTGACCAGGCCTTGCTGAGGAGCCGCGCCGTTGGCGCCAAGAGTACTTATCTGGCCGGAGCCGAAGCCCATCGTCTGATACCCGTAGAGACCGCCCGCACCCTCGTTTTGGATGTTGACGCCGGCGTTTACCGTAAAGCCGGGCAAGATGCTGATCAGCTCCGCCGCGTCGCGTCCCTGGGTGGAAAGCCGGCTGATATCGGCCGATGTGATCAGCGTGCTGTGTTCGCCGGAGTTAAGCGATACGCCCGCCGCTTCGGCTGTCACCGTGACCGATTCAACCACTTGGCCGACCTTGAGCATGATCTTGGGCACCGTCAGGCTGTCGCCCGGATGCACCTCGATGCCGATCACCTTCCACGTCTCAAATCCTGCCTTGGTGACTTGCAGGCTATACGTACCCGGCTGCACAGCAACAATATTGAAAAATCCCTCGCCATTGCTGGTGGCCGGACGCGTTCCCTTGCTGGCCTCGTTGACCAGGGTGATCTTGGCGCCCGGCACCAGCGCGCCCAGCGTATCCCGTACCGTTCCCGAGATACTTGAGGTCGTCTGCGCTTGGGCTGCCGGGATCAGCAGAACCGCGATCAAGAGGATGGCGCACCACAGCCTGTTTTGTGTCCAAGGCTGAAAAGCGCGAATGCGGAGAGTATGGATCAATGGATTCGACAAAGCTTGCCTCCAAATTTCAGAGCCTGGACTGCCGGCTCAATGACTAAACCGTTTTTGTAGCTGAACCTTAAAAATGCCCGCCGATGTTTTGTTCTGCGAGCAAGCCCGGTTCATCCTTGTGAAAAGCAGCATCTTTGCAACAGCGTAGTGCAACAAATCCTGCAGGAATATCTACGCTCAAATGGTTGTTTGCTTCATTTCCATCCTTGCACTCACAACCGTCAGGGCTCTCCCGCTATAATTCGCATCTGCTTAGCCGCTCAGACTGCTGACTGCGGAACACTACGACCATCCAGCGGCAATGCGAAAGGTTAATCTTGTACGGTGTTGTGACATGCACAACGTACAAGATGTACATAATTGAAAATATTGAAGATATGTGAATTCTCCAGGAGCCGAGATTTCGGTTTACAGCCATGTACATGGTGCCGTATCATCATGTGCTGAAAGAACCACCCCCCGGCAGGAGCAGGACCATGACGGAAAACCCGGTTTTGTCTTCCCAGGAGGCAGAACGCGCTGAACTCGAAGTGGTTGCTGAGGCGCTGGCACGTTCTCCCCGGCTTTCCCGCCTGGTCTGTTACCTGGGTGAAAAGTATTTTCAGGGCGAAATCGACCAGCTGCACGAGTACAACATTGCTACCGAGGTCTTCGGACGCTCCAAGACCACCTTCGAAGCCGGCGAGGACGCCATTGCCCGCGTGGAGGCTCACCGTCTGCGCAAACGCCTCAAGGAGTACTACGAGACGGATGGCAAGAATCACCCGGTGCAGCTGGTGATTCCCTCCGGATCCTACATTCCCGTCTTTACCCACCGCGCGGACGAGCTCCCGGCTACTGGCCCGCACCTTCTGCCCAAAATACCACCCAATCCCGCCGATTCTCCCGCTCCTTACGCGGCAGCGCCTGCACAAGAGCCTGGAACAGGCGAACGCTCAGGGCCGCGGCTGCGCATCAACCGTCGCGGCTGGCTCTTTGCCCTGGCGGCCGCCGCGCTGTTGGTTGCCGCACTGGGAGTTTATCGCTACTCCGGTTCGGCCGCCATCGGCAAGGCCGCCGTCGAGTCAACCGCAGGGCCAGCCGCCTCGCCCCCGTCCGCGGTCATCGCAGCTACCCTGCCGATCCGCCTCATTGCCGGCCATGAAGGACAGCCGCAAATCGACAGTGCCGGAGCCATCTGGGCTGCCGACCAGTATTTTCATGGCGGCGGAACATGGCGCCGGCCCGCCGGCTCCCTGACCAGAACCAGCGATCCGCTCCTCTTTGAACAATGGCGTACCGGGGATTTCTTCTACGATATTCCTCTGAAACCGGGCATCTACGAGCTGCACCTTTACTTCGTTTCCTCAGCCCGCGCCGGCGACGCCCCGTCCACTTTCAGTGTGGGCATCAACGGCAATGTGGTCCTGCGGGGTTTCGACGTCAACTCCGATGCCCTGGGAGAGGATGTGGCCGACGAACGCGTCTTCCGCGGCGTTTCTCCCAACAATGATGGCGTGCTCCATCTCAGCTTCACCAGCGAACGCGGTGCGCCCGCGCTCAATGCGCTGGAAGTGATTCCGGGTCTTGCCCACAAACAGCTTCCCATCCGCCTGGTGACGCAACTCACCCCGTTTACCGACCACGATGGCAACGTCTGGCACCCGGACGATTACTTTATGAACGGCCACTTATCGACGCAGCGCCAGCAGATCACCGGCTCGGCCGATCCCGACCTGTATGCCGCCGAGCGCTATGGTCATTTCACCTACGCCATCCCCGTCGATACTCGTGATCAGTACACGCTGGTGCTGCACTTTGCCGAGTCCTACTTCGGGCCGCAGGCATCTGGCGTCGGCGGACGGGGAAGCCGTGTCTTCCGCGTGATGTGCAATGGTTCCAGGCTGCTCGACGATTTCGATATTTACAAGGAGGCTGGCAGCCTGCGCGCTCTCACCAGGACCTTCTACCACCTGAAGCCGACCGCCCAGGGAAAACTCAATCTCACCTTCGAGCCGGTCGTGAACAACGCCACGGTCTCCGGCATCGAGGTCCTCGACGAATCGGAGTAGCTCGCGCTTCTATTTTCCGGCGATCAACAGCACGGTCTCCGAGGTCGCGGCAACCGTCACCGAGAACTTGTTCCCCACTCCCTCCAGCGTGCTTTGCGACGGGCCGCTGGATGGCCATGAACTGTTCAGGGTGTAGTTGGCGCGCCCAAAATCGTAGCGCGTTCCGCTCGTTCCAGGCTCCGCGCCGCGAATATTCACGTTCACCAGATAGGGCTGGCTGGGATGCTTGTTGATCAGCACCAGCGCCACGCCTCCGTCCCTGCGCTTCACGGCATGCACGGCGAGCAGCGGCGAACTCGACTGCGCCTCCACCAGCACATCGCCCGGCCGCGCCGCTGTCGAGGCCATTTGCATCCCATAATAGGCCCCTGTCGGAGCGTCGAGCGGAACCTCGCCTTGTTCAGCGAGAAATCCGTTGTGCATCTCTTGCCACTCCACAGTAAATGCGCCGGCCTCAAACCAGGTGAGATAGGTGTCGGTGGCAAACAGAGCGCGCTCCGGCCCGCTCGCACCGCCATTGGTCTCGGTGATCGCCAGGGGAATATTCCGCTGCGCGGCTCCAGCGGATTTGGCAATCACCTCGCGCAGCGCGGCAACCTGCGGCTTGATGTCCCCGGTAACCGTCAGGTCCGTCGCGCTCGTCTTGGGATACCAGTGCACGATCACAAAATCGATCTTGTCGCGCACCTCCCGCAGCAGAGCCGCGTCGCCGGTTCGAGGATGGGAGTCAGGCATATCCACGCCCACGCCGATCTTGATCGTAGGATCGACCGCCTTCATCGCGGCAATGAACTGTAGTGCATTCTTGCCGTAGGCGGTCTGCGAGAGCGCCGCTTCACCCAGCCGGTTCTTGCCGTAGGGCGCATGCAGATCTTCTTCCCAACCCGGTCCAAAATAACCGTTGCCCCCGATCTCGTTGCCAATCTCCCAGTAGCGAATCTTCCAGCCCTTCTCGATGTTGGCGTAGCGCACCCAGGCGGCGGCTTCGGCCGGATCGCCGCCCGCGGTTCCGGCGGCATTGGAGCCATAATTGACCGTGATGATCGCCTGCGCGCCCGCGGGCAAAAGATTCTTGGTCATAAAATTGTCGAACGTATCGTTGTGATGGAGATAAATAGTGGTGCCCGCGGTGGCCGAGTGAGTCTGCCAATGATAGAGATCCGCGTACGAGCCTCCAGGAAAGCGCAACGCCGTCACCCCGGCGGCCTTCAATTTATCCACCAGCCCCGGAGAAGTGAAGTTGTTGTCGTAGACGCTCATCCCTACGCCGTAGCCGGCAGATGGCGCCACCGCTACCTCGGTCGTCAGGTTCACGTCGACCTGCGCTGTCTTCTGACACCACAGCGAAGTGGCGCTCAGCAGGCAGGTCAGCACAGCCAGGGAAAGAAGCTGATGGAACCATGCAGAGGAAAAGCGCTGGTCTTGCGCCCACTTTAAACTCATCTTGTCGGGGTCCTCTTGCTAAGATAGCTCGGGCTCCTCTGGCATCGCTCCGTCGGCTGGCCCAATATCAGCAGACTATACCGGCCGCCGTCTGGCAGTCGAACCAGACTCGCCCGGCGTTGCCCATTCCGAGGCAGGCAGAAAAGCCCCGAATCAAGCGTTTCACACAATCATAAGCCAGAATACTCCCGGATTTGATATTCTTTTCCGTCACCCGGATGGCACTCTTCGACCTATTTGACACAGAAACGGAGCAGCACATGATTGACCTCCTGAGAAATCGATTCGCCGGACAGCAGCGCCGGCGTTCTCGCAGATTCCTCGCGCCGCTGGGCATTCTTTCGCTCTTGCTGGCTATTCCGGCATCCGGTCAAAACCGCGTCACGGTCACCATCGATCTGAGTAAAGCGGTCAGTATCCTCACCGATACCTCCCTGGGAGTTCCCGCGCCCACCTTCGACGGCAATGCCTTCCATCCCGACGGTGTGCCCTACCTGCGCGCCGCGGGCGTTTCAACGTTGCGTTTTCCCGGCAATCACGGCGTGGCGGATCTCTATCACTGGTCCACCAGGACTACCACCCGCTATAAGGGCGCCGAGCCGGGGTACTTTGCCCCGGAGAGCAACTTCGCCAACTTTGCGCAATTTGCGGAAAAGCTCGGCCAGGCGCTGATCGTGGTCAACTACGGAGCCAACTTCGACGGCACCGGCGGCGGTGAGCCGGCCGAAGCCGCAGCCTGGGTCGCCTATGCCAACGGAGATGCCGCCGATTCCCGTCCGCTCGGCAAAGACTCAACCGGCGAAGACTGGAAGACGGCCGGCTATTGGGCCGCCATTCGCGGCCAGGCGCCCCTCGCCAGCGATGATGGCCTCAACTTCCTCCGCATCCAGCATCCCCGCCCCTTCGCCTTCAGGCTCTGGCAGATCGGCGACCAGGTCTATAAGAACGGCTTCTACGGCGGCGATCACGTCGGCAATCCCGACCTGCACGGCCCCGCGCCCACGGCGCTGAAGGATTTTGGCAAGCTCAAGAATGATCCCAGGCTTTCGCCCTCGGCCTATGCGGCGAATTTGAAAGTATTCGTCCAGGCCATGAAGGCCGTCGATTCCTCCATCCAGATCGGCGTCGCCCTCACTATCCCACCCGACCCCGCCATCAAATCAAGAACCCGCTGGGTTGACGGCAAGGAAGAATCGGATCCCTCCGCGTGGCTGGCTTCACTGTGGGGAATCGAATGGAACAAAGACGTGCTCAAGGGCGCTTGCGCGAATCTTGACTTTGTCACTCTCGAATGGGCCATGAGCCCAATGCTTCCGCCCGACTGGAAGACCCTGGATGAGCCCAGCCTGCTCAACAGCACAAGTTCAAAGGTCTCCATGATCATCGACGGCATGCTCGCCGACTACGGCAAATATTGCCCCCAGGGCCGCGTTCTCCCCCTGGCCTTTGCGCCCGCCGAGATCCCAGCGTGGATCAAAGTCGAGCATCCCGAGGTCAAAGCGCTGTGGATCGCCGATACCTACGCCATGCTGATCGAATCCCGCTCGGTCAATATTGACTGGAACGAAATGTATGGCGGCTCCATGCTCTCAGCCGACCGCAAGAAAGCCGGCCCCGCCTACTATGGACTGCAGATGCTGCATATCCTCGCCCACAACCCCGGCGACGCGCTGGTCGATGCCCGCACCTCCAACTCCTCGCTGGTCAGCGTTCATGCCACCGTTCGGCGTGACGGCATCATCGGCCTCATGCTGGTCAACAAGGATCCCAAGGCTCAGGCGACTGTCAAGGTTACCTTCAAGAACGGAACCCTAGGCGCAACCGGCAGGCGCATCGATTACGGCAGCGCGCAGTTCGCCGCCGGCACGCCCGTGGCCCAGTCTGCATTTACTGCCCCCGGCAACGAGTTCACCGTCACCGTTCCCGCATACACCGTGACTGATATTCTGCTGCCCAGCCACAAGTAGAATCTTCAGGGAGCAGGGAATCGTGCTACGGATTTACCGCCGCTTCCGGCTGGATGGCAGAGAGCGGCAGCGCCACTTCTATCGAGCCGGCGTGACGGTTGCCGGGATCGAGAACAGCCAGCCGCATCGTCGCGGCCTCCACCGGCAGCTCCATGTGTAGTTTGTGGAACATTCCATCCTTCAGGGCCTGCGCGTAAGCTCCTGGCGGCATCAGCGCCTCCAGATTCTGCTTCATTCCGCCCAGCATTTGCCCATCCGCTGCATAGGCGTACACGGCAATCTCCAGCGCTGCTTTGTGACGCCCATCGGCGAGCGCCTCAAGGTGCAGTTGCTGGGCCAGAATCGCCACGCGAATCTCGTACTCCTGTACCATGCCGGAGAGGTGTTGCGGCTTCTTTGTTTTCTTGACGCTGTTGAGGGCCGCCTTGATGGCCAGTGGCGAACCCGCCATGGCCATCGCCGGCGCTCCATACGGCTCGATCTGCGCCTTGAACAGAAGCTCCTGCGCCTCCGGCGCTCCATGTACCATTGCCGCCGCCAGGCGGTCGTGCTCCACCGCATTGGGCGTCACCGTCGCGGGGTCCTCTGCGTAATAGGCGCTGCGATAGGCCAGCTTGCAGCCCGGTTTATCCACCTCTACGTGAATCGACCGCAGGCCGCCGTCAAACTTCAGATTGGCGGGCGCATAGACCAGCGTGTAGTAGGACGAACCTTCCTTGACCGCCTTTTCGGCCGACGCCGCCAATCCATTCGTATTCACAAATGCATGGCCGCCAGTCGCCTCGGCGATCTCCGCCATCGTGGCATGCGCCGCGTTCAGCCCTTCGTTCCAATCATTGTGGTTCTTTACGCTGGCCGGCGCGCTGCCCGGCGTCGACGGCAGCCCTGGCGTACCCGCCAGCCCCTGCGGATTTGCCGTCATGCTCGTGGCCGAAGCCGCGGCGGCGGAAAATCCCGGGTCGGTCGACAGCCCGCGCACATCGATTGGATAAACCGCCGTCTGGCTCACTGCCAGCGCCGTGGCCACCTTGCGCATCTCTTCGCGCAACACCATCATGTTGCCGATCTCGCTGCTGAAACCCGACGCCGACGCTTCCGTTGAGCCCATGGTGGCTGGTGAGGGCATCATGTTGGCCGTCGTCACCGTTACCCCCGGCCCCGGGTTCGGGATGTTCGCCGGATAGTGAACGATCAGTACGCCGTTGTCCACGTCCTGCGCCTTGGGAAGAACCAGCATGTTGAACGATTCGCTGAACCACAGCAGGTTCTTGCGCCCGTTGATCGCCGCCAGAAATCTTCCCAGATCCAGGAACGCATCCAGCGTGGTTTGCGCCTTCAAAATGTCGACGCTCTGCGCCGGAATGCGCAGTCCGGCCGCCTTGGAGCGCATCGCCGCCAGCAGCCTGCTGGTATCCGTCGTAAATCCCTGCAACAGGCTCAGGTTGTCGCCCAACACAAAGATCGCAACCTCCATTGTGGCCGGCTTGCGCTCCAAAAAACTCACGATCTGCTGGTGGGCATACGCCTGGTCCGTCACCGGTGTATTCAGGTAGTCGAGCAGCAACAGCACAGGCGGGCCGCTGGCCGGCGTCTGCTCCAGATTTACAAACGTATGACTGGGCAACTGCGGCGGCGCGGGCGGCAGCAGGCTCATGTCGATCTCCGGACTGTGAACATCAAAGGCTCGCACCGACTGCGGCTTGTGGTCTTCAAATACCGTGAAGTCCTTTTCGGTCAGGTCCGGAACCGGCTGTCCATCCGGCCCCGTTACCACCACATCCACCACCACGCGCCGCGTCGTGGTGCGGAACACGAACGGCGTTTCCGCTTCGTCAAGCGTCCCGGGCTTCACCGTAAACGATTGCGCTTCCTCACCCTGGTGGGCTGGAACATGATCGGAAACAGCCGCCGCTTGCCCGCTGACGCTCATGGCCGGCTTCGGAGCGGCTGCCGTCGATCCCTGCTGGGCCGCCAGCAACCCTGCTCCTGCCAGCGCGCATACTCCCAGCGTATGGCTCAAATGGACAAGACATCCGTTCCGCAGATTCATCCACACCTTTCCCGGCAGAGATCTCTTGGCTTCGGCTTCCCCGTCCGCCGCTCGCTCCCGGCACCTGTCCTTTATCATATCGCGTGCGAAGTGAAGCCTTCGCCGCGCTCTGAGCAGCAGAATCCCCATCACGCTTTGGCCTTCATGCTCGGCGAATCCACTGGCTAGCGAAACACACCGAATGCTAACCTGTTGTTAGCGTGGTTTCGCTTTGTGGCCCCGTAGCTCAGGTGGCCCCGGCCCGCAAGGGCCGAAGGATAGAGCCCAGCAGTTTCCTGAAACTGCTGCGAACAATTTGTGTTGTGGCCCCGTAGCTCAGGTGGCCCCGGCCCGCAAGGGCCGCAGGAGAGAGCCCAGCAGTTTCCTGAAACTGCTGCGAACAATTTGTGTTGTGGCCCCGTAGCTCAGGTGGATAGAGCAGCAGTTTCCTAAACTGCGTGTCGGAAGTTCGAGTCTTCCCGGGGTCACCATTCCTTCCGGTTTTGCAGCCCGATAAAACTTTTTTGTGATTCGGCAAACTTCTTTGCTCCGCGCGTTTTGACTTTGCGCCCCTGCCTGTCTATAAACGTTGTGAGCATGGAAATTACTTCCATGCCGTGCCGGATGCCCTGTCAATGAGCAGCGCAACCTGCCACGGCAATCGCCAGGATGCTCGGGAAGGCGGTGAAACTCCGCCACTGCCCCGCAACTGTGAGCGCCCCGGCCCAGAGGCCCGTTCTATAGGCCAGGGCAGGGAACCAGCCAGGGCCTTACCGCCGCCGCGGAAGCCCGCTGTCAACCACTGCACGGTGAGCCCTCCGGGGCGCGCCTGTGGGAAGGTGGCTGGAAAGGCGCAAGTCAGGAGACCGGTCCTGGCGTGCTTAACCCGCTTGCGTTCCGAGGGGAACGATGGAGTTCAAATGCCTGTTACCGAGCCATTCTTATTTCATAGCTTCCTGTCGCGCGCGCTGCCCCGCGTCATCACTATGTTGTTGCTCACTGCCGGCGCAGTTCTCTGTCCGGCAGCTTCCATCCGCGGCGTGGTCACCGATGCCACCGGCGCCAAGGTCACCGGCGCCAATGTGATTCTGATCAGTGGCGGCAAGGCCGTCGGCGCCGCCGTCTCCACGGCCGACGGCAGCTTCCATATTATGACCGGTGTTGAGGGCCGCTTCTTCCTTATGGTTTCAGCCAAGAGCTTCCGCCAGTTGGAGACGCCCGTCTTTTATGCTGGAAAGCTCGATTCGGTGGAGCGCAACATTGTGCTCGAACCCGAGTGGGTGCGCGAGTCCATTGTGGTTACCGCGACCGGAACCCCCACGCCCCAGCCGCAGACCAGCGAGACCACCAGCGTTCTCGGGCAGCTTGATTTGGCGCTGCGCGACGACCTGACCAGTGCTTTGCGCCTTATGCCGGGAACCGTCGTGGTGCAGGCCGGCCAACTGGGCGCGGAGACCTCGCTGTTTGTCCGCGGAGGCGATTCGAACGCCAATAAAATTCTCCTTGACGGCGTCGACGTAGGCGATATGGGAAACCAATTTGATTTTGGGCCTCTTGCCACAACAGCCATCGAGCGCGCCGAGGTCTATCGAGGTCCCGACTCCAGCCTTTACGGCGCCGGCGCGGACAGCGGCGTGGTCAGTCTGACCACACCGCGCGGCACCACCAGCCATCCGTCGGTTCTCTTGCAGGCGGAAGCCGGCAATCTCTTCTCCTCGCGCGAAGAACTGGAGGTGGCCGGCGCGCACAAAAAGCTGGATTACCTGGGCGTCTTCAGTTGGCTGCAGACCTCCAACAATCTGCCCATGGACGAGTACCACGTGGCCACCTCGGCGGCCAACTTCGGCTGGCAGCCCAGTGGGAGCACGCAGATTCGAGGGACAGTGCACTATGGCGTCGATGCCACCGGCGTTCCCAACACCTGGGACTTTTATCACATAGCCGACGACCGCAAGGAGGGCGATCAGAACCTGTATCTCGGAGCCACGTTGGAGAACCAGACCATACCCGACTTCCACAATCGTTTCCAATACGGCCTGACGCGCAAGCGCGAGCAATCCCAGCAATGGTATCCGGCCGGCGTCTGCATCCCCGCCGGTAGTTGCAATGGCGCACCTGACACCTACACCGGCGGCAACTTTTACGGTCTCACCTTTACCATCAAGGGAGCCAACGGTTACAGCGCCACCGGTCCCGCATTGATGAATTACAGCGAGGCCAACGGCAGCGTCTATCCCAACCGTCTGGACCTGGTCAACAATCGCGATCAGTGTCTCTACCAGGGAGATTTCCGGTTGACGCCGCATCTGATTCTGCTGGCCGGTTTCCACTATGAGAATGAGCGAGCCGCTGAACGCGAGCCCGTCTACGCCATCAACGATGCCGTCAACCGCACCAACTACGACTACATCTTTGGCGCTCACGGTGATTTCAAGCGCCGGCTGTTCTACACGCTGGGCGCGGCCATCGAGCACTATCAGCTGATCGGCAACGGCGTCTCGCCTCATGCCGGCCTGAGCTACTATGCGTTGCGTCCGCGCAAGCACGTCTTCAGCGGAACGCGTCTGAACGCCAGCTTCTCGCAAGGCATCCGCGAACCCAAACTGACCGATGAACTGGGCTCCCTCTACGACGTTTTGGAGAATAACGGCGGCCAGGCGATGATCCAGCAGTTGCACATCTCTCCCATCGAAGGGCCCAGCACGCGCGCCTGGGAGGGTGGCGGCGAGCAGGACTTCTGGAGCCAGCGCATCATCTTCCGCGCAACCTATTTTCATAACGAATTCGGCCGGGCCATCGAGGGAGTCGCCCCACAATTGCTCCCCTACTTGCTGCCCAACCTGACTACTCAGCAACAGCAGGCTCTTGTGGCCACGCTCGAAAGCGAAAATGCCTACTCGCTGGACCTCAACTCACTCGCCTTCCGCGCGCAGGGCGTCGAAACCACCGTCGAGAGCGGCATCGGTAAGAACCTCTTCTTCCGCGGCGGCTACACCTACCTGGATGCGGTGGTGCAGCGCTCCTTTTCCAGCGACAATGAGGAACTGATCGGAATCACTCCGCCCACCTTTGACGGCATCCCCGTGGGCATTTACTCGCCGCTGAAGGGCGCCCGGCCCTTCCGCCGTCCGCCGCACACAGGTTTCTTCACTGCCAGCTACACGAGCAAACAACTTACCGCCCTCTTCACCTCGGCCTTTTCCAGCCGCAGCGATGACTCCACCTTTCTTGGCTATGAAGACGTGAACCAGGGAAACTCTCTGGTTTTGCCCAACAGGAATCTGGACTTCGGCTACGCCAGGCTGGATGCGGGCGCCAGCTTCAAGCTGCTTCCCTGGCTGGGCGTCTATGGCCGGACAGAGAACTTGACCAGCAACCGGCACATCGCCCCCGTCGGCTATCCCAGCCTGCCCTTCACCTTCCGCGCCGGCCTGCGCATCGAGTTGAACAAGGCTGTTAAATAGTAGATTTCACTCCTGAACAGCAAGGAGAAATAGGGCGGCGGGTTCTGCGCGAATCCTGCCGCCGCAGCTCCATTCAAACTCAAATTACAGACCTGTTTTCCACTTTGCTCCTCTAAATTGCATGGGGTATACTGGCTTCCCTTTGTGAAAGTGTGCAACGTCGCTGCATATCAGGAGTGGTCGTGCGCCGAGCAACGCTGTGTATGGAGGGCAGTCTGGTTTGGTCGCAGGCTGTAGTTTATGAAAAAAAGTGATGCAACTGTGCAAAAAGGCGGACATCCGAAAGGCCCGTGGGCGCCGGGATGTTGATTGTGGTGGCAGTATCTGGATGCGTACTGTTGATTTCGCCAGTACCCATAGGTTCAGGAAAAACCCGTGTGAGGGCATGAGAATAGAGAACTCAGACCGGTCTCTGGGCTGTGATGAGGCCCTAACTGCTTTTGAGAGAATGTTATGCCAGTCCCATGCACAAACCGCCAACTTCCTGAAGCCGCAACCATTCAAACTTTTACAATGCTTTAATTTTGATTCACTATATTCATCTTTTCGGGGAAGCTTGCATCTGCAGCGCATCCATATGTGGCTTTTTGTTTGCACGAGACGACGCAACTAAAAGTGCAAGGAGTTCCATACGCTCAACGCGTTGCGCGTTGCGCCTGTAGTTCAACAAGGAGCGCTGACGATCACCTGCCCAGCGCATTCTCATCACCAGCAGCATTTTGGAGAGCCGTCATGACCATGAATCGAATCCGTCAAAGCATCTTCTGCCTGATGTTTCTTGCACTCGCTGTATGTTCGAGTTCAGCGCAGCAAACGCTGGGCTCGCTGAACGGCACAGTGTCGGATCCAACCGGTGCAGCCGTGGCCGGCGCCAAGGTTACCGCAACCAATGCCGCCATCAACGTCACCGCAACCACAACTACCCAGGGGACAGGCTTCTTTCAGATATTCAATCTCCCCATTGGCACCTATGTGGTCAAGATCACCCGCGAGGGCTTTGAGGTCACTGTACTGGACACAATTCCCGTCCAGGAGGCGCGCGCCACCACCGTCAATGCAACCTTGAAGGTCGGCAAGGCCACAGAATCGGTTACGGTCACGGCCACCCCGTTGCTCAACGCCACCGACACCACCAACGGCTATACACTCGATTCATCGCAGATCGATCTTACCCCTCTGGCCACAGGCAGCTTTACCCAGATGGCCACGCTCTCGCCGGGCGTCAACGCTGAACTGCTCTCCAACCTCGACTCCAACGCCGGACTGGGCAACCAGCCCATCTGGGCCAATGGCCAGCGCGACACCTCGAACACCTTCCAGGTTAACGGTGTGGACGCGACCAACCTCTTCAATGGCAAGAGTTCCAGCGGTTCCACCTCGCAGCGCTACAACTTCAACATCGGCGGCGGCAGCACCTCCGCGTCCTCCTCTGCCGGCTCTGCCTCGATTGGCGGCGCGGCGCCGGTGGGAACGTCGGTCTACGGCTCCAACGGCAACAGCCTGCCTTCGCCGCCTCCCGAGTTCCTCCAGGAGTTGCGCGTCAACGCCTCCATGTACGACGCCCAACAGGGCGCTACCAGCGGCGCGCAGATCGACGCCAACACCAAAACCGGCACGAATAACTGGCACGGCGAGCTTTACGGCGGCTTCGCCAATAATTCCTTGAATGCCGCGCCCTTCTTCTTCAATGAGGACTATGTGCTTGCGACCAACGGCATCGGCGCTTTCCCCGCGTCTATGGCCAACCCCGGTATTCACCGCTGGAGCACTGGCGCCACTGTAGGCGGTCCGGTGCGGAAGAACAAAGTATTCATCTTCGCCGCCTATCAACACCGCTATAACTCCGATAAGGGCACTGGCCTGTCGCAGATGACCGTGCCTTCTGGACTTACCGATGATCGCTCAACGGCTGGCCTGCAAGCTGCGGCCACATCTTGGGCCAACGGCACGCCCTTTACAAAAGCTATTGACCCGATCGCTGCGGCCTTGATGAATGCCAAACTGCCCGATGGAAGCTTCCTGATTCCCTCGGCGCAGGTCAGCACTCCTTATCAATTCGGAGTTTCCAATGTGACCCTGCTCGGCACCTCGATCCTGACTGCCGACCAGGCAGCCGTCTCTGTGGACTACGATGCCACCAAAACTGACCGGCTTTCAGTGAAGTACTACTATCAAAACGCGCCTGTCAGCAAGCCCTATGGCTATGCGCAGACGGGCGGTTTCCCGGTATCCCAAAACAACGGTTCGCAGGTGGCGGCCATCGACAATACCATCTCCATCGGTCCGCGCCTCAACTGGGAACAGCGTCTGGGCTTTGTGCGCATGGGATCCTACAGCTTCTACAAGCAAACGCTCGTCAATCCGGCTGGGGATCCTAACTTCGGCATAGCCGCCGGTCAGACTTATTCGTCCGATCTTGCCGGCGGGTTGCCTGGCTTGCTGCTCAAAGCCTTTGGCGATACGCAGCTTGATTCCCCAGGGGTCAAGGTTGGTCCCTACAGTTCCTTCGCCGACATGGGCTATTATCAAAACCGCCTCAATCCATCCACGAACGTCATCTTTACCATGGGCAAGCATACTATCGTGGCTGGCGGTGGATATAGCTACACGCAACTGAACATCACCAACAATCGCAATGGCATCGCACAGATCCAGTCGAAGACATTCCAGAAATTTCTTACCGGCGCGACCAGCGCGGCGAATGTTCTTGAGACGATCGGCAGCGATAGCCAGCGGAATGACGCGGATCGCTACTATCGCACGAATGAGCTTTCCGGCTACCTGCAGGACAAGTGGCAGCTGCTGCCCAATCTCAGCATCACCGCCGGCGTTCGCTACGACTATCACGGCGGCATGACTGAGAAATACGGCAACATGTTCAACTTCGATCCCTCCCTCTACGACGTGACGGGGACTTCCACCACCGGCTTTCACGTCACCAACGCCGGCTTCGTTATTGCCGGCAACAACAAATACGATCCAACGGCTGGAACCACGGATTCTACGCTTACCGGCCGCCAGTGGGGCATCTCGCCTCGCGTTGGCTTTGCATGGTCGCCCAAGAAATACCACGGCAAGCTCGTCGTCCGCGGCGGCGGCGGCATGTACTATGATCGCGGCGAGCTCTTCAGCTATCTCTCTCAGCCTGCCGGCAGCGGCAACGGCGGTCCCTTCGGCGTCACCGAGTCCGCTCCACTGGCCTCGTATGTGGTGGGTAACGGCAAGACGCTCGAAAACCCCTTTGGTACAGCCTTCGGAAGTACCTATATTCCGCCCAGTTCCAATCCAGCCACGATTCAGACGGCGTTGCAGAACCAGCTCAACATTATGACCGGAAACAGTGCCCATTATGGCAAGAATTGCGGCGCAATAGACAATCAGGAAGGCTACACCGACTGCACGGCGACACTGAACTTCGGCGCCTACGACAAAAACAACGTGCTGCCCTATACCATGAATTACACCTTGAACGTGCAGTGGCAGCCAACCAATGATGTGGCTATCACCATCGGATATACCGGCAACCGCGGCCGCCATTCGGTCATCCCCATTCCCTTTAACGAGCCCGGTATCGCCACTCCCGGCAATCCCATCTGGGGCGAGACATCTACCTACGGCTTCCAGGTGCTCAACCAGAACTCCTTTGCTGGCTACGACTACAAGAGCATCGCCACTGAGCCTTGGAATACCGCCGATGGCGGCAATACCGACTTCCGTACTCCCTATGTCGGCTACAGCCCCAATGCGGCGATGTTCAAAACGGTAGGCAACTCTGCTTACGATGCTCTGGAATCCCACATCGAAAAGCGGCTTTCGCATCACTTCCAGGCCGGTGTCAGCTATACCTGGAGCCACTCACTCGACGAGCAAAGCGACATTGGCCTGTTCTTCACTGGCGATAATCCAAATAAGCTGCGTGACTCCTGGGCTTCATCGGACTTTGACCGCACCCACGTCTTCAGCGCCAACTTTCAGGCTTCGTCGCCCAACTTAGCCAAGAAACACTCGCTGGCTTCCTACTTTGCCAACGACTGGCATCTGACCGGCATCGGCATCCTGCAAAGCGGCGAACCTTATTCGCTCTATGAGTTCTACGGCGCCGTCGGCAGCGTTTTCTTCGGCAACTATCCAACTCTGATGAATCCCGTGCTGGGCATCAAGGATCCGGCCCATCCCAAGACAGCTTTTACCGGCAATTCGGGGCCATTCCGCACATTGGGTGGAAGCTACATTCCGGCCATCGATCCGAATCAGATTGCCATTAACTATGTAGCGCCCGGCTCGATGGGTGTACCCAGTGCCACCTCCCCCGGCGCCAATCCAAGCGACCCGATCGACATCTACGAAACGGACTTTGCACCGGGACAGCGCAACCTCTTCCGACAGGCTATGCAGAAGCGGTTGGACCTCTCCATCCGCAAGGACTTCCACATTTCTGAAAAAGTCCTCCTGCAGTATCAACTCAATATCTTCAACGTAACCAACACTACCAGCCTGGATATCCCAATGGATCAGGCGCAGGTTCGACAGAGTTCCGCCTGCTCGGCCACTGCGGTTGCCGCGGGCAACAACTGTAGCACAAGTGACTACTACGTGAACTATGGCCAGATCGTGACCAGCAATAGCAATTCTGATCAGCAGTCCGCATTGTCTCGCCTGGATCAGGTTCCTTACTCGACTGGCTCCGGCAAGGGACTGATCATTCCGACACTTATCCCGGTGGGCACTGGCACTTGCACATCGACCAGCGCTATTCCCGGCGGCTGCCCCAACAACGCCGCCAACTTCGGCTCCGTACTGGGAACCATCGGTGGCGCCAGGGCCTTCACCATGGGCATGCACATCACTTTCTAACCTTCACAGTTCTCCGGAAACACAGAACGGGATTCCTTCGGGGATCCCGTTCTGTGTTGCTGCAAAGCACCTCTTCCCGTACTAGATCAGATGATTCCGCCAGGGGCGCGTGGTTCTGGCATGAAGCTGAAGTGGGAAAAGCCAGCCATTATCTACTTAAAACATATTTCATATTATCAAAGTCATTTTCTCCAAATTTGCAGATTTTACGTTATGTTCTTTCATCTTTTAACAATAACCGTTGTATATCTTCTACATAAAGGATTAAAGTTAATTTTCCTCAGGTTGTAATTTTGTGTTTTCTGTTGTTTTTGGCCTCAGAGGTACACCATGAATTGTCCGAAATGCCAGTCTGCGTCGCTTTCTCTGATTCCTGCCGAAATTCGGCTCTATCGCAATAGTCATCGCACCCTGAGCCATCCTCCCTTGACGCCTTCGCCCGACATTCAGGTTTGCCTGGATTGCGGCTGGTCGGAGTTTTTGATCCCGCGCTCCTGGCTTGCCGCAGGGTGGTTGCGTTCCATGCGGCCGCAGAGTGCTCCAGCGCCTGCGCCCATCGTCGCCACGAATGTGGCGGCCTTGCAGGCCTCTTAGCGGGAGAACGTTTTTTCGCCTTGCCGTCGCGTACGTTCATTGGCGGCTGAGGAGTGACGGTTGTCTGTAAGAGAATTACTGTGAATTAATCTGCCGCGTAAAAATGGCCCCCAGCCAAAGCTGGAGGCCTTTTTATTTTGCATTTTCATTGTCGTTTAAGTATAACGGGAATCATGAAAATGAGAAGAAAGTCTGTTTTACTGTGGGGTATTTTTGGCCTACTCTTCTTCATGACAGCAACTTGGCATTTGTCTGCGCAACAATCGCCAACTCCAGCCGATAAAGATCATGCACAAACCTCAAGCGATCCGCTGGCTGAGTTGAGTCCAGAAAATCGCATTCTATTCGATGCCTTGCGTGCGGCTGCACAACAGGGTCGTGACACCGATGTGCTGGCAAACGGGAAAAAGCTCCTTCCCGCGCTCCAGACGGGTACACCGCTGACTGACTTCGTTACATATATCACAGCGAATGCGGCGACTGAAACTGGCGATATGAGTTATGCACTGTCTCTCATGAAGCCCTTTGTTGATGCTCACCCGAAGGATTGGCGCGCGTCTGCATTACTGGCGCGTCTCTACGCCGAAAGCGGCGAAAAGGATTTGCGCGATAAGCAGATTGCAAAAGTGATTGAACTACACAAGCAAACCACCGATGCATACTTTGCCAAGCTGCACATTTTCCCGATACAAAAGGTTAAATTGCACTCCGGCTATGCGGTTTTTCTCTACCCCTTTGAACCGTTAGCACCACACAACAGTTATTTGTTGGCTTTGATCTACACGAACGAAGACAAAGAGGATTACCGCATTGAACTCGAAAGCCTCGATGTCGACCAGGCATTTTTTAAGGCAAAGAAGCCGGGTGAACGGCGCTTCTCTGTCGATACGTTCCGAAAAAATGAGAAAAATCCCGAGTGGCCCGAGTCGCAAGCTCTGCATGGTTTTGTCGATGGAGTCTTCGATTACGACCGGATGCGAGACCTTATGTTGAGGACCGCTAACGGTGATGAATTGCCTCACAATTGACAACTGTCGAACTACAAAAATGGCCCCCAGCCGAAGCTGGAGGCCTTTGAGTTTCCGATTGTTTCCAGAAAATCGAGAGCGGACGTTTTCTATTCCCTATTTCCCTACTCCCTATTCCCTGCCTCAGTACATGCCGTCCATGCCGCCGCCGTGGCCGCCGCCCGGTGCCGGCTTGGGCTCCGGAATCTCCACCACCATGGCTTCGGTAGTGAGCAGCAGGCCGGCGATTGAGGCCGCATTCTGCAACGCTGTCCGCGTTACCTTGGTGGGATCGATGACCCCGGCCTTCACCAGGTCTTCAAAGACGTTGGTCAGGGCGTTGTAGCCGTAGTGCGGGTCCTTGGATTCCAGAACCTTGGCCACCACCACTGCGCCCTCTTCGCCGGCATTGGCTACGATCTGCCGCATGGGCTCTTCCAGCGAACGCCGTACGATCTGGGCGCCGATCTTCTCGTCACCCTCCAGTTTCTTGATGAGCTCGTCCACCGCCGGAATGGTGCGCAGCAGCGCCACGCCGCCGCCGGGAACGATGCCTTCCTCCACGGCCGCGCGCGTCGCGTGCAATGCATCCTCGACGCGAGCCTTCTTCTCCTTCAACTCGGTCTCGGTCGCCGCGCCCACCTTGATGATGGCTACGCCGCCTACCAGCTTGGCCAGCCGCTCCTGCAACTTCTCCTTGTCGTAGTCCGAGGTGGTCTTCTCGATCTGCGCGCGGATCTCCTTCACCCGGCCCTCGATTTCAGACGACTTGCCGCCGCCGTCCACGATGGTGGTGTTGTCCTTGTCGATGGTGATGCGCTTGGCCTTGCCCAGATCCTCCAGCTTCACGCCTTCCAGCTTGATGCCCAGGTCCTCGGTAATGGCTTTGCCGCCGGTTAGGATGGCTACGTCGCCCAGGATCGCCTTGCGGCGGTCGCCAAAGCCCGGTGCCTTTACCGCGGCCACGTTCAGCGTGCCCCGCAGCTTGTTCACCACCAGCGTCGCCAGAGCTTCGCCTTCTACATCCTCGGCGATAATCAAAAGCGGCTTGCCGCCGCGCGCAATCTGCTCCAACAAAGGCAGCAGGTCCTTCATGGCGCTGATCTTCTTCTCGTAGATCAGAATGTAGGGCTCTTCCAGAATCACTTCCAGCCGCTCGGCGTCGGTGACAAAGTAGGGGCTCAGGTAGCCGCGGTCAAACTGCATCCCGTCGACCGTCTCCAGTCCCGTGTGCATGGTCTTCGACTCTTCGATGGTGATGACGCCGTCCTTGCCCACCACTTTGACCGCCTCGGCGATAATGTCGCCGATCTCCTGGTCGCCGTTGGCCGAGATCGCGCCCACCTGGGCCACTGAACTCGGGTCCACAGGCTTCGACAGCTTGCCCAAAGCGCCGCCCTCGATCCACTTGCCTTCCTTGTCGCGCGTGCCGATGATTGCGGCCACGGCCTTTTCAATGCCGCGCCGCAGGGCCATCGGGTTGGCCCCGGCGGCCACCGTCTTCACGCCCTCGCGGAAGATCGACTGCGCCAGAACCGTTGCTGTTGTTGTGCCGTCGCCGGCCACATCGGAGGTCTTCGAGGCAACTTCCTTCACCAACTGGGCGCCCACGTTCTCCATCGGGTCCTTCAGCTCGATCTCCTTGGCCACCGTTACGCCGTCCTTGGTGATGGTCGGCGATCCAAACTTCTTCTCGATGACCACGTTCCGGCCCTTGGGCCCGAGTGTCGCCTTCACAGCGTCCGCCAGCGTGTTCACGCCGCGCAGGATCGCCTGACGGGATTCCTCACCGTGCAAAATCTGCTTTGCCATTTCCGTATCTCTCCTCATTCAGTAGTCAGCCGTCAGCTTTCAGCTGTCAGCTCTCAGTTGTTTGTGGTCAGTTATCAGATTGCAGAGTCAGTCGTCAGAAAACGCGTTTTTGCAAGGGCGGTATTTACTGATGGCTGATAGCTGATAGCTGATGGCTTATTTCTTCACGATTCCCAGGACTTCTTCTTCGCGCATGATCAGAAACTCCTGGCCGTCGAGCTTGATCTCGGTGCCGGAGTATTTGCCGAAGAGAATCTTGTCGCCCGCCTTCACGTCCAGGGGGAAGACCTTGCCCTCGTCGTTGGATTTGCCCTTGCCCACGGCGATCACTTCGCCTTCCTGGGGCTTTTCCTTGGCGCTGTCGGGGATGATGATGCCCCCGCGGATGGTTTCGCCCTCTTCCAGACGGCGGACGAGGATGCGGTCATGAAGCGGGGTGAACTTCGTCGCTACAGTTGCTGCTGCCATTGCTTCGCTTCTCCTTCACTCGCGGAACGGGGTTGGCCCCGCCGCGGGGTTTGTGTGGTATTCAAAAAAACGCTGTGGAATGAATGGGTTGTGGCTCCATAATCGGTGCACCAACCCCGGCGAGCACTTCTGCCAGCCATTTGCTAGCACTCTCGCCTTCCAATTGCTAACGATAAGTAACTCAGGCGTATTTGTCAATAGGGGTGGCGGATATCTGAGCGAAATACACTCATATTGGCACTCCGTTCCTTCACCAGTGCCCAGGAGAGGCTTCATAGCCGCGCAGGTCACCATTTACAATGATGCTTATGACGCGCAGTTTTCATTTTCGTTTCTTTGCCGCCCTGGCTGTACTTGGTCTGGTCCTCGCTTCGCTTGCCGCTGGCGCTCAGCAGAAACCCTCCGATCGCGGCCGCAAGTTCAAGATGCCCCCGCCCACCGCGCGTATTCAGGTCACCGTGGTGCGCGACGTGAATGGCAAGCCCATCGAGAATGCCTCTGTCATCTTCCACCCCATTCAGGGCGAGAGGGAAAAAGGCAACATGGAGCTGAAGACCAACGAGGATGGCAAGGCCATCATCGACGTGTTGCCCATCGGCGACACGGTGCGGCTGCAGATCTTCGCCAACGGCTTCCAGACCTACGGGGACGACTTCAAGGTTGACAAGCCCCAGCTCGCGATCGATATCCGGATGAAGCGCCCCGGAGAACAGTACTCCGTGTACGCTGTCCACCCGGAGAAAAAGGAGACTGGCAGGGACGGCCGTTTCGTTGCTTATGATGACGGAACGGTATTGGATACGAAGACGAACCTGATGTGGGCCGAGGAAGCCAACGCCTCACTCGTCACCATGCATGGCGCCAATACATTTGTAGGTAATTATCAGGCTGGCGGCTACGCGGACTGGCGGTTGCCGACCCAGGATGAATTGTTGGGGTTGTACAATCCTGACAAATCAATTTTGCTGGGCAACGGCGGCAAACCCCTACACGTCGCGACGGAGTTGATAAAAATTGACGAGGATTGTTATCACGCCGATCTCACCAAGGGGACGGCTTCGGCAGGCATTCTTGAGGTGCCCATCTTCTGTTTCAGAGATGGCAAAAGCGTAAAAGCTATCGGCGGGCTCTACAAGGTGCTGCCCGTGCGCTCAGCCGCTCCCCCGGCACAGTCGCAGAGCGCCACAGACGCGAAACAATAATTCCCAACGAGCCACGCACCTGGGAGGCTGTCGTTGAACCCATGATGCCAACCCAACCCCTCGGCGGTAAATCGGCACTGGTCACAGGCGGCGCGCGGCGCATTGGCCGCGGCATTGCGCTGGCCCTGGCTGAAGCTGGCGCGGACGTGGCCCTCACCTTCCGCGCCTCTCACGCTGAAGCCGTCGAGACCGCCCGCGAGATCGAGAGCCTTGGACGCCGTTCATTGGCTGTCGAGTGCGACGTGCGCTCCGAGCCCTCGGTGCGCTCGGCCATTGCTGCCGTCATTGGCTGCTTCGGGCGGCTGGATTTACTTGTCAACAACGCCGCTGTTTTCGAATCCGCGTCCTTCGAATCGCTCACCCTCGAGCAATGGGATGCGGTCTTCGAAACCAACGCCCGCGGCCCCTTCCTGATGGCTCGCGAAACGTTGGAACATCTGCGCGACGTCCACGGCCGTATCGTGAACATCGGCTCTTTGGGTGGGATTCATGCCTGGGCCGGTCATGCCCACTATTGCGCTTCCAAGGCCGCCCTGCACATGCTCACCCAGACCATGGCCAAGGCCTTTGCCCCCGAGGTCAGCGTCAACTGCGTCGCGCCCGGATGGATTGAGATCGACGGCGACATCAACGGCCCGGCAGAGCATTTTTCCGCCAAAACCCCCATGCGGCGCAACGGCAGCGTGGACGATGTGGCCCAGGCGGTGCTCTTCTTTGCCGCCGGACCGCACTTTATCACCGGCCAGGTGCTGGCCGTGGATGGCGGGCTGGGGCTGTAGAGGAGTCAGTAGAAATAAAGAATGCGTGGGACATATATGTAAAGCAGGAACTCAAGAAGCCGAAGGTTCGACAGGCTTATAAGGAAGAGACGAAGCGTTTAAGCAACGGACTTACACGCGCTTCCATCATCCGAAGATGCGCTTGAAAAATCCAGCCTTGGGCGCATTGCTTTCGCTCTCTGCGCGGGCGCTCTTCCCATGCGGGCCGGTAAACTTCCTGGCGTGAAACTTCATTGGCACATAATCCCAAAGCCCCTCGGGCTCGGGCTGCGCCGGCCAATCGGCGCCCTCCACTGCCGCGCGGGGATTGGCCTCGCACAGCCGGTGCGCCGTCTCCTCGCCGGCGTGGCTGGCCACATAGTTGTAGCCCTTCCTCAGGTGCGGCGGACGCCCTCTCATGTTGTGCGCGTCGCTGGCGATAAAGTGAACCCAGTCGCGTTCCAGCAGTTCGTTGGAAAACGCCTCCGCCATCTTGCCGAAGCGCCCATACAGCGAGCCGGAGGTCACCTGGACCAGGCAACCCATGCGCAGCCACTCCGCCAGCATCTCCGGCCGGCCAAGCACCGCCGGATAGCGTTCCGGATGGGTCACAATCAGCCTGTAGCCCGTTGATTGCAGCAGGAACATGGCGTCGTTCATCTGCGGGAATATCGCGGTGTTGGGAAATTCAATCAGCAGGTAGCCTTTGCCGCCGATGGAGTAGCGCAGGGGGTTGGCCGCCGCCTCCGCGATATTTTCCGCGTTCATGTGAAAGTCGCATGCCAGGCTCAGCTCCATCTCGCCCTGCAAAAGCTCGCGCAACTCGGCGAATCGTGCTTCGATGAGCGGAGTTTCATAGGGAAAGTGCTCGCTGGCGTGCGGCGTGCATACGATATGGGTCACGCCGTTCGCCGCCGACTCCCGCGCCATGGCCAGGGAAGTCTCCAGGTCGGGCGAGCCGTCGTCGACTCCGTAGATCAGATGCTGATGAATGTCAATCATTCGGTGACCAACCCTCGGAATCGCGCGAGAGCAAGCAGCAGGGCAGGCCGCTGCGGCAATCGTTTGGGGCAGAATTGCCTTGGTAGCCAGAAAAGACCAAAGCCCCTGAATTCATGCTCTTAGACTATCAGCTTCCCGCCTTCGTAGTGTGAATTATTCCCCCCGGCGGGGTCCAGCAAACCAACCGTTGGTAATGCGATGCATTTTGTGTGTCTCCAGATCGAGAATGCCCTCTGCCTGGCCGCCTGCCGGGTTTAGAATTTGTTTTTGCCCGGACTCCGGCATTTTCCGGTCGTCTACGGTAAGACTTCACAGGAAAGAGGTTTTTCATGGCCGTTATTTCTCGTCGAGAACTGCTCTCATCTGGATTAGCCCTCTCGGTTTCTTCCCTTGTAGCTCGCTCTGCCTGGGCCCGCTCGGCAATGGGGTTGGCCGTTGCTCCCGGTCCGCTCCCGGCCGATGCCTCGCCAGCCATCGCGCCCCGCCAGCGGCTGCTCTTCGACTTTGGCTGGAAGTTTCAGTTCGGCCACGGCGCCGACCCGGCCCGCGATCTGGGCTTTGGCGCCGGGCAGGGAGACTTTGCCAAGACCGGCGACTTCAAATTCGCCAAGGCCGGCTTTGACGACTCCAAGTGGCGTCCGCTGAACCTGCCGCACGACTGGGCCGTCGAACTGCCCTTTGTGCGCGACGAGGAACTCAACTCGCATGGATACAAACCCCTTGGCCGTCGCTACCCGGAGACCAGCGTGGGATGGTACCGGCGCGAGTTCGAGGTCCCGGCCAGCGATGCGGGCCGGCGCATCACCATCGACTTCGACGGAGCCTTTCGCGACGTACTGGTCTTCGTCAACGGCTGCTTCGTCGGCCGTAACAACAATGGTTACGCGCCCTTCAGCTTTGACCTCACGGACTTTCTAAGCTATGGCCAGAAGAACTATATCGTCGTGCGCGTCGACTCGAGCTTCGGCGACGGCTGGTTCTACGAGGGCGCCGGCATCTATCGCCACGTCTGGCTGACCAGGACCGATGCGCTGCACCTCGGCCAGTGGGAGAGCATGGTCCGTTCGGAATTGAAGGGAAACTCCGCCACTCTCACCCTGGGTACGGTAGTGGTGAACGAAGGCAATCAGGTTGAGAACGCCAAAGTGAGCTGGAAGATTCTCGACGCCGCGGGCAAGACGGTCGCTGCGGCCGAGGCGCCGGGGCAATCGATTCCAGTGGATGGAACGGCAAACTTCACCGTCAACGCCAAGCTGGCCAGCCCGGCGCTCTGGTCGGTGGATGAGCCGAATCTCTACTCCGCCATTGTCACCGTGGAGTCAAACGGCAAGGTTCGCGATGCCGAGCACATCTCCTTCGGCGTGCGTACGGTCAAATTCGACGCGGACAAGGGCTTCTTCCTCAATGGCAAGCCGCTCAAGATTCAGGGCACCTGCAACCACCAGGACCACGCCTGTGTGGGCGCTGCCTTGCCTGACCGCTTGCAGTATTTCCGGTTGGGCGTGCTGCGTGCCATGGGTTCGAACGCCGTGCGCACCTCGCACAACATGCCTACGCCGGAGTGGGTGGAAGCCTGCGACCGCATGGGCATGATGATGATGTGCGAGACGCGCCAGTTGAGCTCCAACCCCGAGGGCATGGCGCAGTTGGAGACCATGATCAAGCGCTATCGCAACTCGCCTTCCATCATCCTCTGGTCCATCGGCAACGAGGAGTGGCAGTTGCAGGACAGCATGGCGGAAGAGGGCGCGAAGATTGCGGCAACCATGGTGCGCCGCTGCCATGAACTCGACCCCACGCGCGTGGTTTCTGCGGCGGTCAACGGGGACAACAAGAAAGGTGTCTCCGATGCCTTCGACATCATCGGTTTCAACTACGGCTTGAACCGCCCCGACGAATATCACAAGTTAAATCCAAAGCGCCCGATCTACGGTTCGGAAACGGCCAGCTCGGTCGCAACGCGCGGCGTCTATTCCACCGACAAGCTGCGTAACACGGTAAGCGCCTACGATGTAAACAATCCTGGCTGGGGTGAGCAGGCCGAGGAGTGGTGGAAGTTCTACGCCACGCGCGAGTGGGAGGCGGGCGGTTTTGCCTGGACCGGCTTCGATTATCGCGGCGAGCCCACGCCCTACGGTTGGCCCTCCATCAACTCGCAGTTCGGCATCGTGGACGTGTGCGGATTCCCCAAGGACACTTTTTATTACTACAAGGCCTGGTGGGGAAAGGAGCCGGTGCTGCACCTGTTCCCGCACTGGAATTTTGCGGGCAAAGAGGGCGAAACAATACCCGTCTGGGTCCACTCGAATCTGGACGAGATTGAGCTGTTCTTGAACGGCAAGAGCCTGGGCTCTCAGAAGGTTCCGCGCCTGGGCCACGTGGAGTGGAAGGTTAAATACGAGCCGGGCGTAATCGAGGCGCGGGGCAGCAAGGAGGCCAAGGTCTTGCTCACCGAAAAGCGCGAGACCACCGGGGCGCCCGTGGCCATTCGGCTCACCGCCGACCGCACGGAGATCAATGCCGACGGACAGGACATCGCGATCGTGACCGTAGAGGCGCTGGACAAGGAAGGCCGGCCCGTTCCCACGGCCTCGAACCTCATCGGTTTCAAGGTTGCCGGCGAGGGCGCGCTGCTCGGCGTGGGCAATGGCGATCCCAACTGCCAGGAAAGCGACAAGGAACCTAAACGCTCTCTTTTCAATGGATTGGCGCAGTTGATTGTGCAGTCCACCCGGCGTGCGGGCGAGATCCATATCGAGGCCGTGAAGGAAGGCTGGGAGGGCTCCGAATTGACCCCGGCAAAGCTGGTCATCGTCACCCGCAAGGACGAGTTGTCGCCCATAGTCGCATAGCGCGCCCAACGGTGTGCTAACGATGTGGGTCACGTCATTGGCTGAAGACTCCGCTTGCGGCGGCGATTGAGAGGATTACGACCTTTGCGATTACCACAGCCGCGCGACGGACAGATCGTCAAAAACCGGGTCCACGCTGACCATGGTCAGATCTTCCAATCGCGCTTGTGCCGCCAGCATTCGATCAAAGGGATCCTTGTGGAAGTGAACCAGTGAACCTGCCAGCCGTGCGTGTTCCAGCGTAATGGGCAGGTGCTCCATCGACATCGAGTCCAGAACCTTGCGAGGATTGTCTAGCAGAGCAGCTGCCAGAGGGAATTTTCCGAGACGGAACTTGATGCTTGCTTCCCATATCGACGCAACCGAAACGAATATCTGGTTTGTAGAAGAGGCAATTGCGCTGCGGGCGGCCTGTCCTAGACGGCGGTGGTCGTTCATCACCCAAATCAGGGTATGCGTATCGAGCAGGAGTCTCATTTCGTATTCAAAACGCGGCCATCATCCGGAGCGTTAGGAGATAGGCTGGATGGCATGGTTAGGTGCAATAGATCTATCTACTTGCCAAATAGCTCCCTGGTAGAGTCGAACCAAAGGATCACTCCTCCAGGATTTTGCAGATCTTCAACTCCACCTAGCCCTCCAACGATTGTCGTCTCGTAGTCCGAATCTAAAACTGTGAAGCCATTTGTGCTGGCAGCCGCCACTACCATGCGGTTACGCGCAGCGTTCTTGATACTGCTGCGGTCACGATACCAAATGCCGCGAACGATCTTCTTGTCGTCCCATACAAGACTGTACCCGCCATCAACTCCAAACGTAAGGCCACGGTAGTGAACAAGCCCGGTTGTTACGGGTGTCGAAGATGACCCAGTAGGGGCTGTTACCGGCTCTTTTTTCGGTGGGCTGGCTGGCTTTACGGGACTCGATAGGCCACACCCGGCGCACCAGAGCTCCCCAAGCTCGTTGATAAAATGTATCGAACCGCATTCGCGGCACTGTAGTATCGGCGTCGGCTTAGAAGCACCACCAAACATTTTTTTCAAGAAGCTCATAGTAGTTCTCCTTCATGCCCCCGATGCCGCACTCCAAAGATAGGCATCTTGAGCCGCTTGGCTTCGTCTATTTCGAAAGGTCGGAATCACTGTCATTGCCTTCCCACAATGCAAGTTCTTCATCGGGCAAAGGCTCGAAAAATTCGGGTCCTATGTCGATCAAGCCTTTGTACAGGCCAATCGGGCGCTTTCCATCCTTGAACGCGGGAAATGAGGTAACCTCGCCGACGGGCAGCGCCGCTCCCACAGGCACCAGTTTCACCGCCGGTATGCGCTTGCGTCCGTGCGTCAGAATCACCTCTTCGCCGGCAATCGCCATCTTCACGAGTTTGGAGAGCTGGGTCTTGGCCTGGTGCATGGTCGCTTCCATGGGGATTCACCTCGAAACTTAGCTAAGTAATATATTAGCTAAGAAAGGAGGACTCCGCAAGAGATTCCTGACAAACGTCTTGACGGCAACCGCCAACTCTTTCCCAAAGTTCCCGGTGATATACTCACAGGGTCAGGCGCATACCTGCGCCGCTATTTTTCTGTCTCTCTGAGGTTTCCATGTCCGGCCATTCAAAGTGGGCCACCATCAAGCACAAGAAGGGCGCGCTGGATGCCAAGCGCGGCAAGATTTTCACCCGCCTCATACGGGAGATCGCCATCTCCGCCAAAAGCGGTGGTGGTGACCCCGACGGCAACCCCCGCCTGCGCACCGCCATCCTGGCAGCCAAAGCGGAGAACATGCCGCAGGAGAACATCAAGCGCGCTATCCAGCGCGGCACCGGCGAGCTGGAAGGCGTCAACTATGAGGAGGTCACCTTCGAGGGCTACGGCCCCGGCGGCGTGGCCATCCTGGTGGATGTTCTCACTGACAATCGCAACCGCGCGGTAAGCGAGATTCGCCACGCCTTCTCCAAGAACGGCGGCAACCTGGGCGAGACTGGCTCGGTGCGCTTTATGTTCCACAAAAAAGGTCTCATCGCCATCGAAAAATCCGCCGCCAGCGAGGAGAAGCTGATGGACATCGTGCTGGAAAATGGCGGCGAAGACCTGAACGACCAGGGCGACACATGGGAGATAATCTCCGATCCCGCCGATCACGAACATGTCGCCGCCGCTGTCAAGGCCGCCGGCATTCCCACGGTGATGTGCGAGGTGACCATGGTCGCCTCCACCTACACCCGGCTGGAGGGCAAAGAGGCCGCTCAGATGATCCGTCTGCTCGAGGCTCTGGAAGAGCTCGACGACACCCAGAACGTTCACTCTAACTTCGACATGGACGCTGACCAGATGGAAGCAGCGGCCGGATAAACGAACGCCGCGAGGCGCTCGCTGGGCCGCCCGGTAGTGGCGGCCTTTTTGTAGAAATCTGAAAGTTTTTATCCAGGGGAGGGAAGTACGTTGACACGAATTGCAAGGATATTCGCGTTTGTTTTGATGGCAGGAACCATCATCGCCGCCGCTCAAACTCCGGCGGGCCCGGCTGCCACTCCGGCATCGGCTAATCCCGTTGCCCAGGTTCGCAATGCAAAAAGCTGGGAATACGGCCCCTTTGTCAATTGGGGCACGGGCGTCGGGGACCGATCGGATTTCAAGTTTCTCTGGGCCGGCTTTCAGTTGGCCAAGCCTCTCACCAATGTCCATCATGCCGGCATTCTCAGCGGCCAATTCGAGTTTGGCGGCAACATCATGCCCCTCTGGCAGGCCTATACTCCTGCTCCGCACACGGCAACTTATACCTGTGTCGAACCAGGCGGCAATATCGTCAGTTGCGTTTTACCCGTTGGCGGTGGCACATATCGGGGTGTCAGCCTCACTCCGGTCATCCTCCGCTGGAACTTTCTTACCTCCTCGCGGCGCGTTCAGCCCTGGTTCCAGGGCGCCGGCGGGCTCATCTACACCACCCGCCAGTTCCCCCCCAGCTTTTCAAGTGCGCCGGGCTTTCCCGTCGATGGCTCGACCAGCGTGTGGAACTTTGCGCCGCAGGGCGGCGTGGGCATCCACTACTTCACCCGCGACAAGCGCTCCATCGATCTGGCACTGAACGCCGTGCATGTCTCCTCGGCCTCGCTGGGCGACCGCAATCCCGGCGTCAACGCCAGCATCCAGTTCCAGGTGGGCTACACCTTCTGGAAATAATCTGACTCAAGACTGCTTTCCCTTATCTGCCGGTGAGCGGGATTGCGGGTGGTTGCGTCCATTCATTGGGTCCGGTTCGCATGCCAGGATCATCGAGCGCCGCCTTGTGGTTCCATGACCTGGCCGGTGATGCAGGAACCGTCACGACTGCCTGGTAGGCGCATCGGGCGCAAACCAACGGGTACAATGAAATTGGAACAGGTACGGCATTGTTGGCCCCTGGGTGCGGAAAAAGGCATGCTATACAGCCATTTCCGCCTATGGATGCCTCAACTGCCGCAACTGGGAGGATTAATTTGTTGAATTCTTTTCTAAAGGTCTCAATTCCGGCTCTTTTGTTTGCCGCGGCCGGGTCGCTTCCGGCGGCGCAGTTGTCCACTGAAACCCGCACCGCCATTCCCCATGATGTGCAGCAGTTGGTGGCCATCGACTACCACGTCATGGAGAACTCGCCCTCCGCCATGGATCTGCGCGCGCGCGTCATGCCGCCCGAGCTCAAGCGATTCGAAGAGGCGCTGCAGAAATCCGGCCTGAACGAAAACCATGATGTCGAGCAGTTGGTCTTTGCCCTCTTCCGCACTAAAAGTGATGGCGACCAACTGGATACCGTCGGTGTCGCACAGGGTCAGTTCTCCGTGACGGATATAACGGCCAGCTTTCGCAAGCAGCAGTTGAAGTCCAAACTGGTGCGCACCAACCGCGTCTGGCCGCTGGCCAAAACCGGCATGGTGGTTTGCTTCATCAATCCCTCCACCATGGTCTTCGGCGATGAGGATGCGGTGAACAAGTCGCTGGATGCCCGCGACGGCCTTGCGCCCAACATGCTCACTAACACCACCTTGATGGATGCCATGAAATCCGTTGACTCCGAGCCCCTGTGGAGCATCCTCGACCAGAAGGGCACGCAGACCATGATGAAACAGGTGCTAGGCGAGGCTGGTTCGCTGGCCGACTTTGAAAGCATTCAAAAGCGCCTGCTGGCCTCCTGGTACTCCATGAACTTTCAGCACGGCGTTAAGTTCGACCTCACCATCTCCACCGGCGACACCTTTGCCGCGGCCACCCTCTCTTCGCTTCTGACCGTCGCTTTGACGGTGCGCAAGACGAGCGGTTCGGAGACAGAGAAACATGCGCTGAGCGCCACATCCATCTCCTCCGACTCGGGCCGCTTATCCATCCACTTCGCCACCTCCGACGCCGAGTTCAGCAGTCTGTTGCAATCCCCGCTCTTCGGCGGCATCGTGCGCTAGGGCGGCTCTCGCTGCTTTCGTTCGCCATTCCGGGCAGGGCGATTCCTTCACGGAATCGCCCAATGCCGGCAGGCTTTACCTGTCCTTGACAATCGCATCCGTCAGATCGGGATGAAACTCCGCTTTCCCTCCGGGCAGCAGCACAATCTCCATCCGGCCCTCCTGCTGCTCGAACAGCATGGGCCCTTCCACCTGGCTCTGCCTCCCATCGCTCTCCGTGTACTGCGCCTTGATTGGCCCGCTGCCGCGCAACTGGATGCGATAGTGGTACTCCGCGCCCGCCGCCAGCGTGTTGACCCCAAAGCTGGCGCTCGGATAGTCAATCTCCAGCAGTTGAACCGCCCCTCCTGTATGATTCTTCACGGCAACTTCAACGTGATACGAGTGGCAGGTCGCTACAAAGAGCGCCGCAACTGTAAAAACTGCCAGAATGCCGGGATGAATCTTCATTCCGGGCTCCCGTCGCCATCCGCCGCATCCTGCGCCGCCAGCTTCTTTTCCACTTTCTCCAGCCGCTTCAGCAACTCCGGCAGTCGTTGGAAGATGGTCACCGCCCGCAGCCACACGCGGTTGTCAAAGCCCGGCGAGCCGGAGATCGTCTTGCCCGGCGCCACATCGTGCGAGACCGCCGATTGCGCGGTCAGAATCACCCCGTCGCCCACCGTGCAATGGCCGGCCACCGCCGCCTGCCCGGCCAGGATGACGTTGTTGCCCACCTCCGACGATCCGGCCAGCCCCACCTGTCCGCACAGCAGCGTGTTCTCTCCCACGTGCGAGGCGTGACCAACCTGCACTAAATTATCAATTTTGGTTCCGTCGCCGATGCGCGTCTCGCCCACCGTCGCCCGGTCGATGCAGGCGTTGGCCTGCACCTCCACCCGGTTGCCCAGCCGCACCGGCCCTGACTGCGGAATCTTCTCCCAGCGGCCTTGTTCATTTTTGGCGAATCCGAAGCCGTCCGCGCCGATAATGACGCCATTTTCCAGCGTCACGTCGTCGCCCAGAATGCACTCTTCCCGCACCACGGCGTGCGCATGGGCAAAGAAATTTCTGCCCGCCTCCACGCCCGGATAGAGCACCACGTGCGGCAGCAGCGTGGCATGCGCGCCCAGCTTCACCCGTGGGCCAATCACCACGTAAGCCCCGATGTGCGCCCCCTCGCCGATCTCCGCTGTCGGGTCGATCACCGCCGTCGGATCAATCCCCGGCGCGTACACCGGCGGCTGATAAAAAAGCGCCAGCGCCCGCGAAAAGGCGTGGTAAGGATTCTTGATGCGCAGCGTCGCCGCCTCAATCTCCGGAAACTCCGGCTCCACCACCACCGCCGCCGCCCGCGTCTTGCGCGCCAGCCCGCCATACTTGGGATTGGCCACGAAGGTGATCTCAGTCGGCCCCGCCTCCTCAATCCCTTTCACGCCCGTCACTTCCAGCTCCGCGTCTCCGCGCAGCTCCGCTCCCAGCTTCTTTGCCAATTCGCCTAGCTTCATGGCAAGAATTGTACCGGAATAGACCGCTTGTCCAGGAATCCTCAAATCTTCTATGGGTTTTGAGCAACGGCTTATCTTGCCCAATTCATGCAACCGCGTGTACACTTAAGAGTGTCTTGAAAGATGGAGGGTGCGATGACTCCAAAAGAGTTGAAAAAGTTCATGGAAGCCGCTGATAAACTGCGGCGCGAACTCAACACTCCCGAGAAGCGCAAGGCGTTCCTCGTCAAGATTGGCTACCTGAACCCCGACGGTCAAGTCGCTGAGGTTTACAGGTAGGTGGCGGTCTGTGCCTTTAATTCTTGCCTATCACGGATGCGCTCTTGAAACCGCTCAGAAACTCCTGGGCGGTTCGCCGTTTCAGCCCAGCACTCAGGACTACGACTGGCTTGGCGCTGGTATCTACTTCTAGGAAAACGACATTCTCCGCGCCTATCAGTGGGCAACTGAATCCCGCCTGAACTTCGACCATCCCTCGGTAGTAGGCGCTGTGATCGAACTGGGAAACTGTCTTGATCTGACGACGCAGTCTGGAATTACAGCCGTCAAGCGAGCATACGACGAGTTCATTAAGACGTCTGAAAGTGATGGTGTTCCGATCCCGCAGAACGTCGATCCAGCCAAAGAGTCCGGCGGCGACAAAATCCTTAGGCGCTTGGACTGTGCCGTGATGAATTACCTGTATGGGATTCTACAAACAGAGCAAGAATCGGACCCCAGAACCCAACCTTACGCGACCGTCCGGGCGATGTTTCCGGAGGGTTCCGTACTTTACCCAGGCGCGGGCTTTCGGGAGAAGACCCATATTCAGATATGCGTCCGGGAACCCGAACAGATTCTCGGCGTCTTTCGCATACCAGAATGGCAGCGCATCGAACTCGAATTACCCAGCCTGTACGAACGCTCCTGAACAACCCTTTAGGACATCGGCAAGAGGGTTTTTGGGCAATGCCTGAAAATGAACGGAAGGGCCGTTCTACGGAATTTCCAGTGTGTCGGGAAACAGCTCCGGCTGCTCCACCGCCCGTCCGGCACCTTCGGCTCGCTTGCGTCCCGCCGCGCCAATCAATCCGGCCACCTCCAGCGTCTGAATCGCCTGCCGAGGCACGTAAATCCTCTGCGTGTTCGAGCGCGTATCGGGCGGTGTCAGCAGCAGCCCCGCGCCCTCCACCAGAGAGCGGTCATTCGCCGCCAATCCCTCCAGCTCCTCGCCGTCGGTCAGCGTCATGCGCAGCCACAGCCCCGGCGTCCGCGGCCGTATGGAGAAGCGCTTGTGCAGCAGCCGCTCCGGATTGGCGGTTTCGCCCGCCGGAAAATCCCTCACATAGCAGACCCACTTCACCTGCTCCCAGCCAATGCGCAGCACCTTGCCACTGAGGTCCAGAATCTCCAGCTCCGCCGCGTCTTGGCCAAAGCTCAACCCCGCGTAGCCCGCGTACCAGTCGCGGCTGAACTTCCTTACGATCACCGGTTTGCGATGAGAGGCCATCGCTTGGATTGTCGCATGGCGCGCCTGTGCCGGGAAGGGAAGAGACGCATTTTTGGTGCACTGGGGCATAGCCAACCGGGCCGACTTGTGTTAAGGTACGGTTTGCAACCAATGCCGGAGACTGCTCTAAGAGCAACCCCATCAGGCACTTGGATGTGTAAATCAAAGGCGGAAGCAGGAAAAGGAATGCCCGACTACATCTATCTTCTGGAAAACCGGCTCTCGGCTGATCAGCAGAGCGCCATGCGCAAGGTGCGCGAGGCTGCCCGCGAAGCCGGCACGATCCTGTTTCTCACCGGGGATGCGGTTCGCGACCTGACCAGCGGCCACGCCGTTCGCGATCTTGAGTTTACCCTCCATACAAACACACTCAAACTCAAGAAAACAATGGTGAAACTCGGCGCCAAGGTGTGGGGCGAAGATGAAGATTCCCGCACCCTTTTCCTCTGTTTTCCCGGCACGGTTCGCGTCGATCTGGTCACCGCGCACCGCGTCGAGATTCCCAAACCCGGAAAAATCGTCTATGTCCCTGCTTCCATCCAGGAGGACCTCCGCCGCCGCGACTTCACCGTCAATGCTATGGCCATCTCCCTCAACGAGGGCTCCTTCGGGTTGCTCATGGACCCCATGAACGGCGCCGCGGACATCGAATTCCGCACTCTGCGCCTGGTCTCCAATTACGGCTTCCTCGAGGAGCCCTCCCTGCTGATTCGCGTCACGCGCCTCAGGGCGAGGCTGGGCTGGGAGATGGATCCCAAAACCCAGACCCGTTATCAGAACGCCAGGGAAGAAGGCGTGATCGAGCGTCTCTCCGCTCAGGCGCGCAAGCGCGAACTGGAGCAGATCGGCCACGAGGAAGAGGGGCTGAAGGTTTTGCAGGCCCTCGAGGCCGAGGGCTGGATGAAGTTCCTGCACCCCGTCTGGACCTCCTATAAGGCCGATGAGGCAGGGCTGATTGCCTTGCACGAGCTGGCCGTCGAGTTGCTCTTGCAGGGCATTCATGCCGATATGTCGGCGGCCCAGATGCGCTTGCTCACGGCCCGCCTCTCCGGCAGGGAGATCTCCTCCCTCAAAAAGCAGATGCTGCGCCCCGGCTTCGTCGACGAGTGGGACGATCTGGACTCCATGGCGGCGGGTTTTGCCAAGGTGCTGCTGGCCAAGCAGAACGCCACGCCCTCCGCCTGCTTCAAGCTCTTCATGAGCTATGACCCGGAAGCTGTTCTCTGGCTTGGATTTACAACAAAAGACCCGGCCGTCAAGGAACGCTTCAACCTCTTCCTAAAGGTTTGGCCTGAACTCCGCCAGCGCATCCCCTATGCCCTCATGCAGGAGATGCGCATCACCGCCGAACTGCCTGCTTTCGCTGAGATTGTGCAGAACGTCTTCCTGCAACTGATCGACGGAAAACTCACCACCCCGGAAGAGGCTCGCGCCTTCCTCGAGCCCTATTCGCCGCCTGCTCCGCCGCCCCAGGTCACCATCAAGCGGCCTCGCGTCAAGCGCGTCGCCGATGTCAAGTTGAAAGAAGACTCCTTTGACGAGGACTCCGAGGAGCATCTGGAGGAGCACCTGGAAGAGGAGGAGGATCTGGACGATATCACCGTAGCCGACGATGATGTTCTTGATCTGGGTCTGGCGCTTCCGAAAATCGATCTAACGGCTGACCTCGCCGAGGACACCGAGGCCGCTGACGGTGAAGACGAAGAGGAGATCGGGGAAGAGACAAAGAAACCGGCCTCCAAGCCTGCTTCGGTCAAGGGAGCCCCCAAGCTGGCGGCCCAACCCAAACCGGAAAAGGCAGAAAAGCCGCAGCCGCCAGCCGGGATGAAGGCTCAACCCAGGCAGGAAGCCAGGCCCGCGCCGGCCAAGACCGCTTCCGCGACTGCCAAAAAGCCGCATCCGCAGGAGAAGCCGGCGCCTAAGAAAGTCCAGGCTAAGCCGCCCGCCAAGGCGAAGGCCAAAGCTGTTGTCAAGCCCGCAGCCAAGGCGAAGGCCAAGCCTCCGGCCAAATCCGCGCCTCCCAAAAAGAAGCCTGTTTCCGCTCCCAGCCATAAACAGGTCAAGGCGGCAAAGAAAGCCAATCACAAGCCGGCAAAGAAGAAGCGCTAGAGCATTTTGCGTGTTGGTATAGAGTGGATCTCTGCTTGGCTCAAGGTTGCCGGTGACTGAAAAACAGGTAACGCCGGCCTCCTGGCCGGCTGTCGCGTGGACCTCCCGGTCCACGCCGCATCAATACAAATAGGAAAAATGCTCTAAGCTCTGATTTGGTTCGAATTCTACCGGCCATGGCGTTTTTATGGCAAGGCTGGAAGCCCGTTTCGATCAACCCATTTCTCAACCGGCCGCCGTCACCATCGCCCGGATCGATTCAATCACCAGGTCAGGCTGGTCGAGATGAATCCAATGCGCGCTCTCCGGCGCAATCACCTGCCGCGCGTTGTTGCCGATGCGGCTCAACTCTTCGCCGGAGAGTGGCGATGATTTTCCCGGCGTCAGCACCAGCACGGGAATTTTCTGAATCGCTTCGGCGTTGTGCATCTCCCGGACGGTGTCGGGTACGGCCTCCACGTGGCTGCGCATGCCGGCGAAGTTGTCGGGCCGCGACCAATGGGCGGCAACGATGGGCCACACCTCTTGCGGCATCTTGCCCACCTCGTCCTTAACGCGGTTCAGCACGTGCATGCCGCCGTCTCCGGCGGCGCTCGCCAGACGATGCGCGGTGCGCCCTGAGCGCAAAAAGAGTGAAGTGACCGCGAGGCGGGCAACTCCGACGCGCGCAAAAGGAATCGCAATACGGAAGAGCCTCCTGCCGCGATTAAGCTCCGATTGCTTGCTCGCATCCAGAGGCGGCCACTCCTCGCAGCGCATCGGGTCCAATAGCACCATGCCGGCCACTTCCGCCGGGTAGTCGAGTGCAAAGCGGCGCATCACCAGCCCGCCAAAGGAATGTCCCACCAGGATATAGGGCGGCTTGACGGAGGCGCCTTCCAGCAGTTGATGCAGTTCAGCAGCGATGTTGGCCGGCGTGCGCGCCGTGCGTGCCGGGCTGCTCCAGCCCAGCCCGCCGCGATCATAGGAAACTGTCGCGGTAAAGCAAGATACCGGCTCCTGAATGTGATACCAGTTCAAGTTGGTGGCCGCTATTCCGGCTTCAAACAAGACGGTAGGATTTCCCGATCCCTTTTCCACCAGGTAAAGCCTGCGCCTCTCTCCGATGTCGATCCACCGGCCGTCTTTGGCGTAGCGCTGGCGGTCCCGGTGCGCGCCCAGCCGTTGATACACAATGCCCGCAACGATCAGGGTCGTGGCCGCGCCGAGAATAAAGAAAAAAAAGTTCATTTGCCGTCCTGGAAATGTGTCAGTTGCTCTGGGGCAAAGTCTTTCATGCTAAGGTGTGCTTTGGGCGCGCCGCGGTCGAAGATCAGCAGGCTTGAACCGGCCTGGCCGCGTATCTTCGCTTCAATCTGGTGCGCCGACCAGATGCCGCTCTCCTGGCGCAGTCCAAACGAGGTAAACTCCTTCACTGCGCCATTTTTCAGCGTCTTCTCCACGTACACTGGAAAGCCGATGCTGTGATCCAGCCAGCTGGTGACCTCAGTGTAATGTGTCTTGTCGGTTGCGCCCGGCCTGCTCTTCACCACCTCGCAATCGCGCGCGCCATACTTCTTCTCGCCCAGCGCCGTCTGCTCCGCCCAAAAATAATGCGTCTCCAGAAAATCCTCGTAGCTGAATGCCGTTCCCACCAGCCCCTCGCTCCATTTGTTGAAAGGCAGTGGCTGAGCCTGTTTGTCGCCGCTTTGCGCCATCAGAATGGTGTTTTTGCCGCCGGGACGCATCTCCAGAAGAACGCGGGTCATCGTGCGGACAACCACTAACGAATCCGGGCCTGTCTTCGGGGCGTTGGCAATCTCCACATACACCCGCAGCACGCCCGGAAACCAGTGCGCCTTGATCGTGATGGGATAGCTTTTGCGAGCGCCATTTGCATCCACGCGGACCAGGTGGCCGCTGGCGCGATAATCCGCTGTCTGCACCCGTTGCCGCGATGTCTCCAGCGCGGTGTGCGCATCCGCCGCCTGCGCGGCCATTGGGAAAAGCAGCGCCGCCGCCAAAGCAAGGGGCGCGGCTGTCATGCCTCGATCCTTCCATCGCGCAGGCGGATCTGTCGCGCCGCCGCGTGCGCAATCTCGTTTTCGTGCGTCACCACAATCAGCGTCATTCCCCGCTGTTTCTGAATTCCTGTCAGTATCTCCATAATCCGCGCCGAGTTCGCGCTGTCCAGGTTCCCGGTCGGCTCGTCGGCCAATAAAATCTCCGGCTCATTGGCCAGCGCCCGTGCAATCGCCACCCGTTGCCGCTCGCCCGCCGAGAGCTCGTTGGGATACTGCCGCAAACGATGCTCCAGGCCCATCTCCTGCAAGAGGGCCAGCGCCCGTTCGGCGCGATGGTTCGGTGTGGGGCTCAGGGCCATCATCGGGACCTGTACATTTTCCAGGACGCGCAGCGTGGGCATCAGGTGAAATGCCTGGAAGATGAATCCCACTTTCTTCGAGCGAAAAACATCCAGGTCAATCGCCGCGCCCAGCCGTGCGCTGTGGAAGAAAACCTCGCCGCTGGTCGGCGTGTCCAGTCCGCCCAGCAGTTGCAGCAGCGTGGATTTGCCGCTGCCGCTCGGTCCGCTGATGGCCAGAAACTCCCCGGCTTCGATGGCCAGATC
>Ga0181539_1000140_pt1 | contig 80773 bp, 80 predicted proteins | sample PEATcosm2014_Bin_46_FD_119767 | JGI IMG/M metagenome (GOLD analysis project Ga0181539, IMG submission 119767) | Peatland microbial communities from MTU Mesocosm Facility, Houghton, MI, USA - PEATcosm2014_Bin23_60_metaG | ecosystem: Environmental > Terrestrial > Soil > Wetlands > Peat | place...
CGTAGGGCCTGGGCCCTTATCTCAGTGCCCATCTCCGGGCTACCGCTCTCACGGCCCGTACCGGTTATAGGCCTGGTGAGCCGTTACCTCACCAGCGACCTGATCGGACGCGGCCCTATCCTCAAGCGAAACTAGCAAGCATGCCACTAGTTCCTTTTGGGTGAGGGACCATTCCAGGTCTCCCCACCTATCGGATATTAGCCTCAGTTTCCCGAGGTTGTCCCCGTCTTGAGGGTAAGTTAGCCACGTGTTACTGAGCCGTGCGCTGCGCCTCCACCGTGGCTAGGAGACGCACAACTCGCATGGCTTAGTCCCACCCCGATAGCAGTTGGGTCCGCCAGGATCAAGCGGAGTTAGCAAGCTAAACCGTGTAGCTAGGACGATTGTTTCGGATTACGACCGTTTAAGGAAATTGAACGGACTGGAATTTTGCAGAGTGACTGTAAGCCTATCTTGGACCTAAATTTTCATGGGTGCCGTGAGGACGACCCCAAGTTTGTTTAGGCCTTCATCATTGTTCCCGCAAATGGAGGTCAACATGTCATCCAAGGGCGAAAGCCCTACAAGTCAAGTTGACGCCGCCGCCGGGTAATCGCGGGAAGCCAACGCGTCGGAAAGACGAGTTGACAAATTATCGTTAAACCTTCGGCGTTAATATAAGCATAGCGACGTTAAAGAATCGAGAATATGTTCTCGACCAATTCTACCAAACCGCATACTATAGATGCGGAAACCGCAAAAAGAAAACTGGTACGCTTTGTCAAGAACTGATGTAGACCTCATCATTGAACACGCCCAACAACTCGTCACTGCTAAAGGTTACACTCAAAGACCAGCGAAAGGTCCCGAGATGGAGGAACTTGGCATTATACATGACGGCGCCGTCGCTATAGCCGATGGAAGAATCGTAGCAGTATCAAAATCTGAGGAAATCCTCAGCAAGTATGCCGCAAATGAGAGATTAGACGCGGCAGGAAAGATTGCAACTCCGGGTTTGATAGACGCGCACACCCACTTCGTTTTCGCTGGTTCTCGCGAGTCAGAACTGGAACTGAAGATCAAAGGCGCAAGTTACCTGGAGATCTTGCAAAAGGGTGGCGGAATCCTCCGAACAGTCCGTGATACACGCGCAGCGAGTAAAGAAACTCTACTTCAGACCTGCAGAGAGAGAGCCAAAAGCTTGCTCGTACATGGAACAACGACCATTGAAGCTAAAAGCGGCTACGGTTTATCATTGCACGACGAGATCAAGTCGCTTGAAGTCATTAATTCCTTGAACGACGAAGGGCCACTTACTCTAATCCCGACATTCCTAGGGGCACATGCGATACCCCCAGAATTTGATGGGAGGGGTGATGAGTACGTCGACCTGATCATCGTAGATTGGTTGCCGCAGATCTCACAAAGACATCTCGCGCGGTTTTGTGACGTTTTTTGTGAAAAAAATGTGTTTGAGATTGACGAGTCACGTCGACTCCTTCTAGCGGGCAAGCGACTCGGCTTGATGCCAAGAATTCACGCAGACGAATTGTATCCGTTGGGAGGCGCTGAGCTAGCGGCTGAGGTGGGAGCCGTTTCAGCGGATCATCTCCTGTATGCTTCCGATTTGGGGGTTGAACGGATGAAGGAAGCAGGCGTCATCGCGACGCTGTTACCGGCCGCGCCGTTAACGCTGATGCTAGATAAGTACGCGGACGCGCGGAAATTCATAACTCACGGCGTGCCCGTCGCCCTCGGGAGCGACTTGAGCCCAAGTTGTTGGATTGAGAATGAGCAGTTAGTGACAGCACTAGCATGCTACAAGTTGAAGATGACTCCTGCTGAGGCAATTATAGCCACAACAATCAACGCCGCGCACTCAATCCAAAACGCGCACGAGATCGGAAGCCTCGAGGTCGGTAAGAAAGCCGACATCACGATTTTCAATGCTAAGGATTATCGATTCTTAGGCTATCGCCTTGGAGTGAACATGGTCGAGACGGTCATCAAGAATGGCAGGGTTGTCGTGAACGGTGGTCGCCTAGCATGACCTTTGTGCCGAAACTTAAAATTATAAATCGACGATGAATCAGTGACTGAATTTGTTAAGACTCAAACCTTCTGCTGCAGGTGTTGCGGGTAAGAAGCTACACTGCAAGAACTGGCAGATTGAAGGACCATACAGGATGCTTCACAATGTCTTGGATCCAGATGTAGCCAAGGATCCTGATAACCTAATCGTCTACGGTGGAACCGGAAAGGCAGCTCGTTCCTGGGAGTGCTTTGACCAAATCACCCAGACTCTACTGGAGCTGAATCCGAACGAAACGCTGCTCATACAAAGCGGAAAACCTGTTGCCGTCTTCGAAACCTACGAGTGGGCGCCGCGGGTTCTAATCTCGAACGCCATGCTAGTCCCGAAATGGGCCACATGGGATTACTTCTACGAATTAGAGCAGAAAGGTCTGATAATGTACGGCCAGATGACGGCGGGCTCATGGGCGTACATCGGAACACAAGGAATTCTCCAAGGTACATACGAGACCTTAGCCTCCGTTTCCCGGAAACATTTCGATGGCTCCCTCAAAGGTAGGCTGGTCCTAACTGCTGGATTGGGTGAGATGGGAGGAGCCCAACCTCTCGCCGTAACTATGAATGATGGCATCGCACTTGTGGTAGAGGTGAACAAGGCCGCGATTGAACGTCGACTTAAGCATGGCTATCTCATGGAGTGGACGGATGACCTGGATGAAGCCGTGCGCATGGTCGAAGGTGCTAGGAATTCGAAGCAAAGCCTGAGCGTTGGTTTGTTCGGTAACGCCGCTGAGGTTTATCCTGAGTTAGTTGGACGCGGCATTATACCCGATATCGTTACGGACCAGACATCGGCTCATGACCCCTTGCATGGATACTACCCTGCAGGCCTAAGCAAGGAAGAAGCAGACAAACTCCGCGAATCCAACCCTCATGAATACCTCCGCAAGGCGAAGCAAAGCATCGTCGAGGAGGTGAAGGCGATGGTGCAGATGATGGAACACGGCGCGATCACTTTCGAATACGGCAATAACATTCGCCAGCAGGCCTACGATACGGGCCTGAAGGAAGCTTTCGCATTCTCAGGTTTCGTACCGGAATACATTCGACCCATGTTCTGCGAAGGACGCGGACCCTTCCGTTGGACATCGCTCGTAGGTGAGCCTGACGACATCTTCAAGATTGATCGGATGATCATAAAGGAGTTCGGGTACAACAAAGAACTTGTACGTTGGATCGAGAAGGCGCGCGACCAGGTGAAGTTTCAAGGGCTACCAGCTAGAGTCTGCTGGTTAGGCTATGGGGAGAGAGCAAGGTTTGGCAAGATTGTGAACGACATGGTGGCCTCGGGAAAACTCTCTGGCCCAATATGGGTCGGCAGAGATCACCTGGACACTGGAAGCGTGGCCTCACCGAGAAGGGAGACTGAGAACATGAAAGACGGTTCAGACGCAATTGCGGATTGGCCGATCCTAAACGCACTGTTGAATGCGGTTGCGGGTGCGACATGGGTGTCAGTCCACCACGGCGGAGGGGTCGGGATAGGGTATAGCATCCACGCAGGCATGTGCCTCGTCCTAGACGGAAGCAAGGAAATCGAAAAGCGTGCAGAACATGTTCTCACTACGGACCCAGGCCTAGGAGTCGTCAGACATGCGGACGCTGGCTACGATTCCGCGATTAAAGTTGCGCGAGAAAAAGGAATCAAGATGCCTATGCTACGCTGAGTTCAAGCATCGAATCAAACGGTATACGTGGACCCTTCGGAGTAGCCGATTGGCTTTCGCGTGGAAATGAAGGCCAAGCCAAGAGCAAAACCGCCGACCAACCCGAACAAATGCGCGAATACATTCACACCAGGCAAGAAGCTGCTTTCGACGAATATGACCACGGCGTAAACCAGGGCGAAGCCCATGCGCTGCGTACTACGTTCGATTGCCACATACGAACCCACTAGGCCGAAAATCGCGCCCGAAGCCCCTCCAGAGAGCGTTGAGGGAGGTAACAAGACAAGAGTCATGACGCTGCCGAGTAAACCTGATCCGAAATAAATTGTTAGAAATTTCGGAGGCGAGAACACGGACTCATTAATCCGGCCAAAGTAGTACAGTCCAAACATATTGAATAGTATGTGCACGGGGCCAAAGTGTACAAACATTGATGTGAACAACTGCCAATACGCCCCTGACAACACCAGATCGTTCTCTTGCGCCAACAACTGACACGTCAACGAGTTGCAATCGCCAAAATCGCCGCTCACCAACATTACCATGAAGACTATCACATTAGCGATGATCAGCCACGTTGTCGGCGAAGAAAAAACGCTTGGCTGTCCCTTGTAACGGATTGGCATGAAGCCCATGGCTAAATCGTTTTGAACAAACGCATTATTAAGTGAGAACTTTCACGAGGGCAACGTAGCGAAAGCTCGCTGAATTTTCAGCAGATCTCCAACCCTACTCGTTAGGGTCCAAAAAGTTTCGTTTTATTTTTTGATGGAAGGTCATTCGTGCAGGCACATGTGCAGATTTCTCTCATGGAGACTCAGTGGATTATTTTCATGAACTACGCGATGCATCGCCAAGTCCGACGCTAAGAAAGTGGTTGCATCGGTTAGTTCGTGGTTTGCAAGCTCTTTTCCCACCATAATCTATGGAAAGCATATACAAGGAGGTTATATCGAATTCCTGGTATTTGCCTAATTTTAGTGAGTGAAAAATGGAACTCAAAGGGAAAACTAGCAAAATGGCGGCGCACTTCCTCTACGCAGCGATAGTTCAAGGTGCTATAGCAGTGTTCATCACTTTTCTTAGCGCTGTCGGCGACCAGATTGGCCTGTATCCAGTAGCCGTGGCGCGAGTGATCGCTGGCGGCGAAGCTGGAATGTGGTTCATCATGGGGTATCTGACGTACCTCATTGTCGGAGTAGTCGCTATGGCTGTCACTTCACTATTCTATTTCTACATTGAAACCGTACTCGGCAAGGAATACACTGGAGCGGCGAAGGCGCTTGCTTGGATGCACCTAGTCCTCGGGAACATTGGTGTTGCTGGCGCTGCTATCCTAGCGATGATTGGAGGCTACCTTGGGGGAGCAGGCATGCAACCAGCCAGCTCTGGCGGACAAGGATGGACAACATATCAAGTACACATACACGTACTCTCACACCTTGAATATCCAATAACCGCATTCATCCTCATAGCCGTAACCGCATTTACACTCGGTGGCATTGGGTACGTTCTCGCGATGCGATCCAAGTAACGCTCCGCCTCTCCCTAATTTTTCCCCCTGCCAGTCGACCCCATGCGACGTTCCGTAATCCTTGTTTATGGCGTTCCGCCGCTAATCTATTGGGTTGGCGAGTTGGTGAGCGACTCCGGGCTCTAAACCCATTGGGCCTGAGGAAACTCCACCCACGTGGCGGACGCGTGGCATCGCGAGGTGCCGGCTGAGAAGTCGGGCCAGGGCGCAGAAAGAAACCTCCGCTAGCCGCGGAAGATGATGCGCTTGCGTTGAGGAGGCTGGCGGTAAGGGTGAAATGCCTGCCCACGCCGTGAAAGGGATAATAGGCGCCAATGAATTCCGCCCGAGGTGCGGGTATCCCGATTAGATGAATGTCGCCTAAAACAGAAGGTGGGTTACGGCCAACACGCACAACCCAACTCATTATCAAGAGCTTTTTCTGAATCTGTGCCATTTTGCATTGTTTGCATTTCTGCTTGAACAATGTCGCTTTGTACGTGCATGTACGTATGATTTCCGATGGAAGCTGCAATTGCTTTCTCCATTAACCGACTTAGGTTAATTCCGACAGCTTTCGCTTGCTGAACAAGATCGCTTTCGACACGAAGGGTTAGCTTCTTTCTCATTGCATTTTTACCGCTTTGTAGAGATCCTTGGAGAGATCTTGGTTGATAATCTAGCTGGCTTCATCGAAGCTGGCCCAAAAACGTAGACATCTAAGCCTCTTTTCCTAGAATTAACGATGAGCGTGGCAGGCTGACCTCCGAGGGACTACCAATTCTTTATCCTCCGAAATTTCTAGCGCAGTTTGACCTCGTTGAAAATCTTGTTCTGAAAATGAGCCACTTGACATTAAGGGGGGGATTTGACGATGTTCAACACACATTCAAGACCTTTGTTGCAGAGGCTACGAAGCTCTCCGAGCAATTACGAAGCGTCCTAGGGTTTTCTGAACTCGAATGAGCAGGCAGTTTTTCCAGGTAAGAAGTTTCGAGGCGAAGGAACTTGGTCGAGGGCCTCTCTTAGCAAAGCTGAACTGTTTTTTGGAAAAGTGACAGTTAACCTATCTTAGAGCCTGTTCAGTTCCAGTAGAACGTTGTAAGCGTCCCACTTCCATCCTTCGGCATCGTCGAATAGTTCACAAGATATGGTCTGCTGCAGCCTACTACTCATGTTCAGTCTAACGGCTGAGTATGATGTGAGGACCCCGACATTAACCATTTCAGAGAAGAACGCGAACATATTCTCGACCTGCGAGTTAATCATTCGTGTCCTTACGATAAGAGTAGTTTTACGCAACGCCTTCGACACGTGATCTACGAAGAACAATCTTTCCGCCAACGAGAAAAATCGATTCATCGTCGTGCTATCGGGGAATTCGAGCATGAATTCGTGGTAGGCGGACAACTCGATTGGGTATGGTGCCACATCGAAGTGGAACTGTCCCACAGCCCCGCTGGGAACTAGTCTACTGTCGTAATGGTACTTCACGGACTGCGGTGAAGCGTTAATTCTCTTGGCGATGTCGGCAAAGCTCATGCGCCCGTTTTCCTCGAGGTACGAAATGATTTCGAGATCGACCCTTGCGACACTCGTTGGTTCGCCTTGCCGGTCCTGAATTGTTTTTGTTGGCGTTCTCATTGTGAGATCGTTCAACCACTCGTCCCAATGAAATGTCCATTCACCTGAAGCTGAATTGTAGTTTGAGAAGTCAGCAAAGATCGAGTATGAATCGGAGGTTGGGATGATTCTGAAGCTCTTGATTAGGTTCATGGCATACATAGTTGAAATATAATCCTTGAATGCTTTCAGGAATTTCACGGGTACGGTTTGAATTGAATGATGCGTGAACGCACCTTCGCACCGTTCAATAATCCTCCAATAATTGGGAATCCTCAACGCCTGGGTTACAGTGTCCTCCAAACCCGGTTTCGAGGCACCTAGAACCACTAACCTAACCATACCCAGTTTAGCAACATTGGGTATGAGAGTTACCACTGTTCCTGACTTTGATTCGATTTTGGAAATTCTGTGATATACGGTTGTAAACGGAATTCCTGTAAGCCTCGATACCTCAAGCAGGTTTCTTGGTCCAACCTCAGCCATTGTTGATAGGATCTTTATGTTGGTGGGGTCAAGCTGCTTGGAGACTTCACGGATTATCCGATTGTTCCATGCAAATTCATCGAAGACTCGTACGGTTTCAGCCATCAAAAGCAAGACCCCGACATTACAGGGGTGCAGATTACCCTACGCTGTGACTACGAGAAAATTACTTGAAACTTGTTCCCTACCGGCCCCATGAAGCCTGGCCGCGGTACGCCTCATGATTACGCCTGCAACCTTTTCGCCGACAAGTTCGGTCAAAACTTCTGTTAGCGCCTCGCAGTGTTCGCACATATTGAAATGCTACCTCTTTCCTCACCAAGTATATGCATAAATCTTGTAAATAAAGCGGCCAGGTAAAATTCGATCATACCGGAGCAATTGAAAATTTTACGCGTATGGGTGCGATGCTTTCATAGGGTGGGTTATATGCTTGCATTGCATGGTGAAAATCTCCACTCCTGCAAGGTTTTTACTTGCGGATGCTTTCATATAGTAGGGGATACTCAGTTGTGGGATGAAAGGCTTAGGGTGGTGACAATCAAATGGGTAGAGGTATTGGCGGTCACACCGGCGATTAGATAGTGTTAGTGCGGTTTAGATCAAATAACTGACGTGTATTCTTACTGTGGAGTTTGTCTGACCGTTTCAGTTGCTATGAGTGATCTTGTCTCAATGATGCCTTGTATCGCGTACAGGTCCTGCAGCACCTTGTCTAGGTCTCGTTGGTCTACGACGATGGCGAAGTCTGCGTCTCCTGCCACTCGGAATATTTCAAAGGCCCGGATTCTCTTAATCTTCTCATAGGCCTCCAGCTGGTTCTGTGGAGCAACGCGCACGATCAATATTGCTGGGTTATGGTGATACCCTGCTGCTTTCAATCCGTTCTCGGTGACATTGATGAAGCCTCGTCCTGCCTGAATTAATCCCGCATCCGTAAGCCTCGTTATGTGTACGCTGAGTGCTTGTCGCGTTACATGTAGCTTTCGAGCTAGGTCACGCTGAGTAATACTGGAGGCGAGGACCGTCGTCGGGTTGCCGCTTTCGCACAGGAGCCGAAGTACTTTCACGGTCTTCTTGGTGAGTCGATCTAACGCTATGGTGAACTGGTCTACGCTTTCGGCATCTTGCTTAACGGTCTGCTCTACCGCGTCAAGCATCGTTTTGACGTCTGTCAAGGCGATTCACGCATTATGTAATGCACAGCCTGGCATAGATATACTGTAACTGTGTCGCACCTAGCGCGGTGACAAAAATGCAACCTCCCAAGCTTTCGAAAGACACGCAGCATGTCAACATCAAACCCAAATTTCTGCTAGCGTTGGCTGTTTGAAGAATTAATGGTTTGATTCGACATGCAGAGCAAGCCTGCGTGCGGAATAGAAGCTTTCTCGCGGAATATCGCCTTCACAGATCGGGATCAAATCTCTCGCCATGGCCTGACTGGTCGGAAAAGAACTAAGACTTCTCCAGGGTTCGGCAAGCATGCCGGAATTTTCCACCCAGAGAATTGCCAATATGTTTTGAACTCCCTCCGGAAAAAGAGCATCGGATCCGATTCTCTTCAATTTCCGCGACACTTAAGGTGGATGAGAGGTTAACTGGGCGGGTCAACTTTCAAGATTTACCTTTAGGATGCCGTGAAACTAGGCTTTACCGCAAACTGTGACATTATCCAAATCGGCGTATCAGCGCGATCATATTAACTCCTGACGCTGAGACTGTCAAAGTCGATTAGAAGAATCTGGGGTAAAGGGGAAGCGTTGTGGGGAGGTTATGGAGGCATAGGGACTTCGTTCGATTATGGGGGGGAGAGACGGCTGAGTGGGTTAGTGACTCAATAACAAGTCTGGCTGTGCCGACTATAGCCATACTGATCTTCAACGCTGGCCCCCTGGAGATGGGGCTCTTGAGCGCTCTGGGTAATGTTGGGTATCCGGTGCTGGGGCTTTTCGCCGGCGTCATGGTGGACAGGTGGCGACGGAGGCCTGTGTTGATCTGGACAAATATAGTCCAGGTCGTGGCACTCGGGTCCATTCCTGCAGCCTTCTTTCTTGGGATGCTGACCCTTTACCAACTTTTCATCGTAACACTGGTTATGAGCGTGACTATAGTGTTCTTCAATGTCGCTTACACGGCTTACCTACCGACGCTGATCGCCAGAGAGGACCTCGTAGAGGGAAACTCGAAGCTGGAGACGAGCTCATCGGCGGCGGCGGTTGTTGGCCCACCGATCGCCGGTGGGCTGATTCAGAGCTTCGGCGCGGCACCCTCGATCGCGCTGGACGCACTGGGCACTTTGCTCGCGGCGATCGCGATACTTTCGATAAAGAAGCCCGAGCCCCCTCCATCCCCCGCCGCGAAATCCCGGTTCTGGAGCGAAATGAAGGATGGAGTGAGGGTGGTCACGGAAACCCCGACACTGCGCAATCTTACAGCGTCCACCTCAATCCTCAACATAGGTAACAGTATGTTCTTCGCGGTCTTCTACCTCTTCATATATGATCAGCTGAAGATGTCTCCTGTAATGGCCGGTATCACGCTCGGCGTCGGAAGCGTAGGCGTCGTAGTCGGGGCAGTGACTGCTCCAAAACTCCTCAAATTTATGGGCCTCGGATCAGCGCTCACCGCGGCTCTCGTGATTAACGGGCTCGGGCTACTCGCGGTTCACGCGGCTATGTATGGCCCGGCGGTAGCCATTCTGGCTCCGATTTGGCTAGTAGCAAACATCGGAATTCCAATCTACAACATCAATCAAGTGAGCTTCCGTCAGATTCTTGTTGCTGACAGGCTCCAAGGGCGGATGAACGCGACCATGAGAACTTTGAGCTACGGTGCCGCCACCCTCGGCGCGCTGATCGGAGGAATCATAGGAGCCCAATACGGAATCCTCACAACAATGACGACGGGTGGACTGATCGCTATCCTGGCCGCGCTCATGATACGCTTCGGTCCAGTCGGTAGGCTGCATGAGATGCCGCAAAATGTGGGCTGAGCGAAAGTATCATCGCTGATCCAGATTGTTTGCAGCAGCCGAGACACTTGAACCTCATGACACCTTGACCGGAGACGATCTAACCCCGGCTACACTTCAAAAGAACTCGGATGCTACTCTGATCAATTGCTCTTCATCCGTTGCCGAGGAGTATGCTTCGAGAGGTTGAGCATTCAGTGTCAGGAAGTGTGGTCCCCATTTGAAGATTGAGAGTAATTGGCTGGCTTGTTCTCGGAAACCCATTATGCATAAGCTTGCTGCTAGGGCCTCTAGTGATGACAACTTGTTCGGTTTTGCATAGTTGACGGGATTTGAGGCGAGCAAGGTCGGAAGCCTGATGTTTCTTCCCGGCAGTCGGGCTGAGAATATAGTCTGGACTCGCTCCCACGAACAGTCGATCGCGACCAATCCGTACTTCAAGGCTTGAACCCGATCCTTGTTCAGCAGGCACGCCGCTGCAAACGGGTTCAGCGTCAGACAGTTTTGTGGTACTTGCCTAACTTTGTAGAGAGGTTTTGCAAGTCTGAACTTCACAAGTTTTGCTGCGGTGCATTTCTTAGGGTCGTCTTGGCGTAGCTGAAGCACATATAATTGTGGGGATTGAACATTCTGTTCGCGCAAATTAGACTCAGTTGGAGTTATTGCAATCGTTTTTGGTGAATCTCCTTATGGCACATTGGGTCGTTCAAAACTTTGGGTATGTGCTCTAGAAGATCAGTTGGTGTAAGATGGTAACCTAAGCTTTCTTCTGCCAAGTCGCCTGCTGCACCGTTAATGAACGCTCCCGCGACTGCGGCTCTAAATGTGTTAACTCCTTGCGACATGAGTCCGGCTACGATGCCCGAAAGGATGTCTCCGGTACCGCCCACAGTCATTCCCGGGTTGCCTGTATCATTCAACCTTACACGCTCCCCATCTGATATCACGTCTGTAGGTCCCTTCATGAGAGTGACGGCTCCACTCCTTGCGGCAAACGCCTTCACCTCACTCGACCTAACTTTCAGTTCTTTTGAAGGGATTTTTCCTGAAATGGCTTGAAACTCTCCCCCATGAGGAGTCAGCACGGTTGAGTCGTCGAACGATTTCTTGTTAACAACCCCAAGACACCTCAACGCGTCCGCGTCTAGCAGAAGCGGTTTTCTTGATTCCCGGATTATTGATAGAATTCGATGAACAGCGGGGACCGTCTTGATACTCTGCCCCAATCCAGGGCCTACGACAACCGCAGTAGCTTTTTCGATGTGCTCGCGAATCATGCGGATGTGGGCGACGGCTAAGCACTCGCCCGGCAGTTTAATGGAGATCAAGTTTGGTGACAGCGCAGAGATTACTCGGGCTGTCTTCTCAGGGGCTGCAACGAAGACGAGATCTGTTCCAGTGCGGTATGCCGCGAGAGCAACGAGGGATGGAGCCCCGCTGAATGTTTCACTACCACCAATGACTAGAAGCCTGCCGAACTGTCCCTTATGCGCTTCAGTCGGCCTTCGCACCCTGACTGCTTCAACATCTCCTGGACCAGCAAAGATTGCGGCTTCAGGCGGAATACCTATGTCGGCTACGTTAAGCTCACCGCAGAAACTTGCCGCCTTCCTGAGGCCACTCTTCACCGAGTGAAACGTCACTGTGACGTTGGCATGGACAGCGTCGTCCAGTGCTTGCCCCGTGTCGGAATCTATTCCAGTCGGAACATCCACTGCAATCTTGAATCCTCGGCTTGCGTTGATCACTTGGACAGCTCTTAAGATTGGTTGGCGAAGTTTACCCTTCACCCCTGTCCCGAGTACCGCGTCTACCAACACATCTGAATCGGATTCTGAAAGCGATGATGAGTCTCGGCATTCCTCAATCTTCACCGATGAAGACATAGACCTCAAAGCGAGCCAATTCTGGAGCACAATGGGGTCGGTGATGGCCCTTGCGTCTCCCACTAGTCTCAAAGTGACCTTAAATTTTCTTGCTGCCAAATGTCTAGCGGCCACCATCCCGTCCCCACCGTTTCTTCCTAACCCGCTGTAAACGAGAACTGAGCTACCCGTCCTAAACCGGGTAGAGATTACGTCTGCTACTGAGCGCCCGGCATTCTCCATCAATTGTAGGGTTGAAACTCCCAGGTATTCCGAGTTCCGATCCAAGATACTCGCTTCGAGTGAATCTAGTGGCGAATCGTGTGTCAAATTGAACCCTGAACCCTCGGACCACCCAATCTGCTAAATGTTGCGGCACACTAAGCGTGGTAATGTAATTCAATGTGGCAATTTCCTACGGGGCGTTCGAAGAGCACTTGAATCGATTTTAGTTACAGCTAACTTTGCCTCGCGACTGGGCTCGTCATGCCATAAGACATATTCACGAATTAATTTTGCACACAAAGACGTATATTCTAACAACCGAAAATCATTACGAGTTGGCCTCAACCTCGGCTAAGATAGCGGTAGTAACTCTGGTTCAGTCCTCGAAGAGCGATCAGTCTGAGCCGAGCGAACTCGTAAATGAGATCCGAAGAGCCCTTCAGTCGAGCGGGCTGTCGAAAACATGGTCAATAGAAAAGATCGCCATCCTGGAAGACACCTCATCTACCGTCAAGATATTGCGGGCCCCGCGACAAGACGACCTAATCGTCCCTTAACTGGTCCGCTTTCGAAATTTAGGAAACCCTTTTTAGCAGTACATTGAAGGAATCCAGTACGAGGTTTCGTGTTGCCACTCGCTTTTGTGCTGATTAACGCGGAAATCGGTTCGGAAGACGAGGTTCTTCAAGAGCTACGGAAACTGAGTAACGTGAAAGAGTCATACGTCGTCTACGGCGTCTATGATATAGTGGCGAAGGTCGAAGCTGAATCAATGGACAAGCTTAAGGAAATCGTAACTTGGAAGATCCGCAGGCTCGATAGGGTCCGGTCGACTCTGACGATGATAGTGGTAGAAGGGACCTAACCCTTAACCTCCTAACGGGGCACTCCCGTTAGAACATCCACCGGGTCATATTTCGTGAAGCTGCACATTGGAATCGACGACACAGATTCCATTAAAGGCGGTTGCACGACCTACATCGCTGCGCTCTTGGTTGATAGATTCTGTCAACTAGGGATCCAGTTCACGGACTATCCTAACATCGTACGTCTGAACCCTAACATCCCATTCAAGACACGCGGCAATGCAGCAGTAGCTCTGAGAGTCCTGATTCCAGACGAGACTTACGAATTTGTTCGGGAAACGGTACTCCGAACTGTAGAAGAGAATAGCCGATTGGGCGACGAAGGAACCGACCCAGCGGTTGTACTGTTGCGAGGCAGCCCTACAGGCCCGATCAAACAATTGTCACATGAAGCTCTGACCGATATCGTCCCGGTCCATAAGGCGATACGGGCGCTTAAGCAGTCCAATGCGTCAGCGGTTTGTTATGGTAGTGCACTTGGTTTGGTCGGCGCCCTATCAGCGTTAGGACAAACACTGAATGGCGACTACACTTTCGAGCTGGTTGCTTACCGAGAGCGGAGCAACTGCGGTAGACCTAGACTCGTTGATGAGGATTCTGTCAGGAGAATGGATCGTATGACCACCCCAGGGACCTTCAACAGCTATGATTCTGACAACAGAAGGGTCCTGATTACGCCGCATGGGCCCGACCCTGTGCTGCTAGGCTTGCGCGGGGAAAGCCCGAAGGCTGTTGTTAGAGCATTTAGGCTTCTCCGAATTCGCGAACCTGTCGAGCGCTGGGTAATATTCCGCACAAACCATGGAACAGACGCGCATTTCGAAGGCTCAACATTCAACCAACGGGTGAGCATCAACCGGCCTATCAAACTAAGCGGAATCGTACTTGAAAGACCCGAGCGAATCTCAGGAGGACACATCTTCTTCAAACTCAGACAGAAGAGAGGGGCTGTGCTATGTGCAGCGTTTGAACCAACTGGGAAATTCAAGGAAGTGGTGGCGAAGTTGCTTCCTGGTGACGAGGTTACGGTTTTCGGCGCAGTCAGAAGGCACGAGGGCGAACATCTGCTCACCGTTAACTTAGAGAAACTCGTCATTGGTCGCCTGAGCGATGAAGTCACAATCGAGAACCCCAAATGTTCTCGTTGTGGAAAACACATGAAATCTGCAGGCAGGGGTCAGGGCTTCAGATGCGAGAGGTGCAAGTTTGTCGCGCCAAACGCATCGAAACAGTTTCTCAAAAAGCGGAGAATAATTCGCCCGGGGCTATACCTTCCAGACAGGAAAGCTCACAGACATCTGACGAAGCCACTTTCTCGTTACGGCCTCGAAAAGAGGAGGTGGAACGGGGAACAGCCATCAGGCATCTGGCACAGGCCTTGATTTAGTCAAGGTGCGCCGAAGCCAGATTACTGCTACTGGACTTTGACCAGTGGAGGCTGGTAGTAGTAAACTTGCGCTGGGTGCATGACGCTGTAGGCGACTGGCGGGGGTTGGTAATAGTAAGTCTGGGGCGGGGGTTGGTATGCTGCCGCCTGAAGCGGTGGCTGATAGTAGACTTCGGGTGGTTGTGGGATGGCGCATGGTGCTGGGACATAGCAGGTGGCCGCTATTGGGGGCCTCGGAACCGCAATATATGACATGGGTTATCGCGACATCCACTTGAAGCATCTGGAATAAACTCTTCTCCACCGCGAGAAGGCCATGTCATCGAACAGAGCAATACGCACGAAGACAGTGGCGAAAGTTTGCAGGAGATTGTAAAAATCGGCATGATAGGCAATTTTCAGAGGAAAAACAGATTGCAGCCTGCTTAATAACGATGCGACGATGCTGGTAGGGAACTTCGACATTCACGACAACAAAAACGATTCCGAGAACAACATGATAACGTGCAGCCTCATACCTAGGAAGACGTGAACACACAGAACTGCTCCAAACGTAATCTATTTTTCATGTAAAACGCATTCGGGATACGAGAAACTCAATCGGGGGCACAAAAGCTTACATAGTAATGGGACGGAACAGCCTCCTCCCGATAATTGTGGTAACCGAAAAGCTGCACGACCGTGGAAAGGTCTACATCTGCAGTACCTGCGGCCTTGGCTACGATGACATTCTCATAGCGTATGCCTGCGAACAGTACCATCGCCAGTATGCCGGACCATCTACCGACATAGTAAAGCGCGCTATCTACAGGCCTGCCGCTCTCGAAAGGGCTCAGAAGGAGCCTTCAAGCTAACTACTTACTTCCAGAGGAACACTGAGACTGGACGAGAAAACAGCATATTAATCGAAGGTGGTTTGCTCGCGGGGCGGGAAACAACCTTATCTAGTAATGGACTTGCTAGCGAACTTGAGCGACGAAACTCTAGCGGGGTGGGGTAGCCAGGTTTAACCCGCAGAACGATTGCGGATGGCTCATATCCTGGCGAGAAACCCTGAGATTGAGCTTAACGGCTCCTCAAGCGGTGGTTCGAAAGGCGCAGAACCGCCCGAACATCCACCCCCCGCTACCAAGATTCGCATACTCCTTATGCAACTCTCCGGACCGATCAGATGCGCTCTGATGGTTGAAGAATCACGATAGTTCGAAACCCAGGTCCGTCTAGTCAGCGCACAAGCATGGAATCTGCCAGGTCACGCGTCCTTCTTTAGAACAACGTAGTTGCGTTGGTAAGCATTTCTTGGTAATATGTAGTTCGCGGCAATGCTGAAACCGGAACGACTTGCCAGACGCCTGATCTCAGGCATCGAAAAGAATCGCACATAGGAACAATCCAGGTAGATCCGAACCCGATCTCTCCCTTGAGTGGTTTCGTATCTCAAAGTTTCATCAGGTACCATTGGTCCGGAATTCTTAGGATAGATCGCGTAGAGATCTCTGGAAACTAGGACGTTTGACTTAATTTGTCCAACTGAAACCCTAACTATCAGTTCACCCGCTCTATCCCACGACTCAACAATCGGTTTACCAACATCCTTCCATACGATTTGCGAGACTCTCTCGAAGTCAAATAGCAGTAATCCGCCTGCTCGAAGCATCGAGCGAGCGTTATCCAGAAAACGTTTCACCTCGCCGTCTCTTACAGGAATGGACCAGTTCAGACATAGAGCCGCATCGACCTCCTGATCTGGTCGGTAATGATAGTAGGTGCCGATAACAAAACGCGGTTGGACATTCTCTGCTCTAGCTCTCCTCCTTGCGAATCGGATATTCTGCTTTGAAATATCAATCCCAGTTACATTGAACCCCAGTTTCGTCAGCGCTCTTACGTGGTATCCCGTGCCGCACCCTAAGTCCACTACGGATTTTGATTTGTGTTTTCTCAAAACGGAGGTGATGAGTCCGACCTCATCCTTCCAATCGCGACCTTCAACGAATTCATAGTAGGGAACTAGCTGATTGTAGAGTGGACGATGCATTGGCTCGAAGCTGCGACGCAGAACTAATATAGATTATTCCTCTCGGCCTCTCGATGACAGGCTATGTCAAACACTGCTCGTAAGGTGTGTTTTGAGAAAACCAAGTACATTGTCTATGAGCCCTATCGCGGATTGCATCTGGCATATCATGCGAAGAGGTTCTGTTTTTCGCGTCAGTCGAAATATCAGAAGATAGACATCATCGATAACGACGCTTATGGCAGGATGCTGTTTCTCGATCACAATCTCCAACATACAGAATATGACGCGCGAATCTTCAACGAAGCCCTCTGCGGTACCGCCAAACGAAATGAAGCGGCTCGAATTATTGTACTCGGAGGAGGTAGCGGGCAGACGCTATTAGAACTGCTTGAATCTCCGACAACTACACATGTCACGCTCGTTGATATCGACCAATTACTCATCGAATCCTGCAGAAAGCACATCAAGGGCGCGAATCAGGCATTCAGAGACCCTCGCGTCAGAGTCGTGATCGACAACGCTTTCAGCTACCTACATTCAACAAACGAGGAGTTCGATACAGCAATTATCGATCTTACCGAAAGCCCATTTGCGATGGGTAACCATTCAACCACATTAAATCAGGTCTATTTCGACATTAAGGCAAAGTGCAAAGGCTGTTGCAGTCAATATCTTGGGTCGTCAGTTCCACTCGCCAAGAATCGGCGACTGATAGATATCGCATATAGTTCGTGCAGGAAGATTCTCTCCAGGGTAAGGTTGGATGATGTCTTCATTCCCTCATTTGGCGCACCACACACGTTCATGCACGCAGGATATGAGAGCCGACGGACCGATCTTGGTTGCTCCTCCTACAATTCTCCTAATGACATGGCTCCTTCTCTTTCTAGTTTGAGAGACGCAACAGGCGCGCGGTTCAGAAACCCGTCAAGAACAATCAGGGTTCGTAAATGATTCGTCGTGGGCCCGACTTGGGAACGGTAAACGGAAGGCTGCATCACGGTTTACAGTTGTTCAGGTTCCGCCTGCTGCTGATAAAGCGCCTGCCAAACCACTGGAGGATTGCTCACCTACCAAGTTGCTTGAGACGGTCCCATCGGTATTGATGATGTAGAAGGTAGGGGTCGAATTGACCCCGTACTCGTTGAATATAGTCCCTGACGAATCGAAAACGAAAATCCAGCCAGTTCCATACTTGCTAATGAAATTGGCAGCATCGTTTGCAGTCGCCCCATCCCAAGACCCAGCAACGGATAGAAATACGACATTTCCCTTACCATACTGGGTATACAAGCCAGCCAAAATTGGAGACATGTCTTGACAGTGTGGGCACCATGGTTCCATGAACTCCAGCAGCACAACCTTTCCCCGAAACGAAGACAGCGTCACTGTTTGACCTGTCAGGCCATTGGGGCCAACCACGGGCAAGGTGAAATCGGGCGCTAGACCGGATATTGAAGTTGTCACGGAATTCGAAAGACTGCTTGAGCCTCCTGAGGGTCCAGGGTTAAGAACCGAGTATACTGCCCAAACTGCAATTATCAGTATGATGGGAATGGCAATCTTCTCTGCTTTGCTCAGCCCGTGACCTTTCTTGGCCAAGGTTTCTTTTCGGTAGTCTTTGGTCTTGTTGTTCTTGGATGCCAACGAGGCTTCACCTAACGATTACGATGCACTAATGGCTAATGCTTAAGCTTTCGCTCTAACTGCGCCTGCTCTGAGCGTCAAAGATGGATGTGTCGGCTTATTGCTGAAATCGAAGACCGGTATGGAACTATGACCAGATCCATGGGGAGCATCATGACGACCATGACCAATCCCGCCTCAGATTGCCCCGGTGCCAGATAGACAGGATACGCATAGAGAGACGTGAACATCAAGAAGGCGCCGAAAGTTGCTACTCTCAAGTTTCGTTTGCGTTACTTTTCTTGTCGGATCGGTAAATGATTATGAATAGTGCGAAGAGTATTAGGCCGAGGATATGGGCTAGTTCGCAATCAGAGCAGATGGCATGTATTATTGCAATCTGTATGTAGTCCAGATAAATGATCGCGGGTACGGATAGCGCTCCAATTAATAAGCCAACACGTGAGGCGCCTCGTACTCCGTATGCGCTAACCCCGGCGATTACGGCCAATAAACTGAACCATCCGACCGCGAGCAGGTGAATTGGCACACCATAGAAGTACGAAGACGCAGCGGCAAAGACCGACGCGCATTGAGTGCCCAGAACGCAGAATAGTACGGTGTTGGCGGATATGTACCATTGGAGCAGCTTCCAACTCCATGCCGCACCAACTACCCCGACGAGTATAGCTAATAGCGCAGTTAATCTCAACGAACAACTCTCACTGTTGACTGACGTACTGCGTCTGCAATTCTGTCACTAATAAGTCGAACCTTCACAACAGGAATTGTCGGCGCTATTCGCTTAGGTTTCAGTAACTCGACCGTTCTGCAACGACTTCACAATCCATTTAGACGCATGCTGAGTTAGACAACTCTCGGGTAAAGTCTTGCAGCGATAAGGACCAAGATCGCAGTTGCAGCCATTAGCGCTGTTATGTCCACTAGGATTCCGTCGGAAACATACGTTTCCTTTATTCCATAATTCTGCCCGTGTTAGACAACTTTGAATCGTCAACAGAGCCGACAGGAACATTCTGTAACGTTCGTTTGCGTCTGCGGGACACGGCCCAGAGGCCCGCTCCCTAATTGCGATACGAGATACGGCCCACAACATTTCCGGCATATCGACTGTAAGGAAGGCTTATGGCTTCGACGGCAGCTACGGCCAAAGTTCTTCATTTGGAGGCTATATCGGATCTCGTGTCCGACACGATTTCGAGCTGGATTTTGTCGCCGCGACTATTGAAGACTGCAATATTGGAGTATGACTGGAAAGGGTAGGCGGTTATCGCCATAATCTTCCCATAGAAATGATTCAGGTCATGCATCGATGGTATGAGGGCGCCTGACGGGTGGGAGTGCACTATGCCGATAATGCTCAAGTCAAATGGAATCATACCACGCGGGAAACCAGAGAAGCCAAGACCATGCGTAGCTAACGGCGGGATCAAGAGATCATCCACTAGAACGGTATCTCCTTTCACTTTGCCTCGCATAATCAGAATTCCTTCGCGAGGGTACGCGTCTAGAGCGTAACTGAGGATGCTGTCTGCCACAGACCTTTCGCATTGCACCTGTTGAATCATGTGACGCAACTCGTTAGACTATTACTTGAAAACGTAGAGGAAGGAAATTGGTCGGATTATTTCATGCTTGGCTACTGGGTCAACGTGATGAAGGTTGCATTTTAGGATATTTGAACCAGAAAAAAGGGGTATGGGCGTGGTCCAAGCGCTAAGTCTCGCCCAGTCTACGCCATCGCGGGTTTCATTTCTTTGCGGAACCAGTCTCTGTTTTCTCCTTCAGAGCGTCTAGGAGGCCTCCGAGTTTTATTAAAACGTAGAAGACGCCTACAGTGATTAGAAGGACTGAGACAGCACTGATGGCTCCGAAGATGAACGATCCACCAAACCCCATCCCTCGCGCAGGGTAGTTATGAGCGGTCTGCAGGACTGTGTCGAGTAAACTCAACTTTTTCACCTCACTGGAAACTATGCGTTGTAGTTACGATTCCAGTTAATTAGTAGTTGTGGATGAATCATCCACTTGATCTGAAATGCTTCACTCCAATCTAGCTAAGCTCGGTCCGAAAAACAGCGAACATTATGTCAGAGTTACTCCTTTAGCATCATACCCCAACACTGCTAACGCTTCTGAAGTAATTTCCGGTTGCTAACGGCGCTGGATGAGTCCTTGTGTTCTTAGTTTATGGTCGCAATGTACGTTACGGTTAGATTTGCTGTAGATACTTCATGGTGCAAATTGTCAATGTTTTGAAAACTTCATTCAAAGCTGCTAGCTGTTGGGCTAGATACGTGAGCTTTACGCGTTTTAACACTAGAATTCCAGCAATAACTCCAAGCGTTAAAGTCGATAGGAGTAGGCTAGCTGCAGCAAAACCCAAAGCCAATCCCATCCCAGCTGAGTATGAAAGTCCGATCGCGACGCTGCTTGCGGCAGAGGAAACAAGGAGAAGCCTGGGGTTTAGCCTTGAAGAGAGGGATGTTTTTCGCCGAAGGATTCGCTTGGTCAAGTATAACGGGGGTGCGAGGTATAGGAACCCTATCATCGCAGCAGCAACTAATCCAGCCGTTACCGCCGCGACCTCATTATTCAATGGCGAAATGAGCACGTATGTGTAGTATGAGGCGTATAGTAGGCCAATGAGCGGATACAGGGCATATCCAAATAATTCTCGCTGAGTCTGATGGGTTCCAAGGTAGGACGCCAACGGCGGGCTGAATGAGTAATACCAGGCGTTGAACAGTGCCATGAAGGCTACGCCCGTCCGCGTTTTCATGATCGATTGGTCACGGAAGCTCCTCAAGCCTTGAGCTAATGGGGCCAGCGCGGAGCCGGAAGTCGCCGTGGAAACCGGACAATTCGTTGGGATAGTAGGGACTGAAGTTGTTATGCTTGTACTGGCGGTGCTAGTCGAGCTCGTCGCTGTGCTGCTTATGCTACTTGTGCTACTTGTCGTGCTGCTTGTCGTGCTAACCGCTTGAAGTATCTGAACAGCGATATCGGGGGTTAAAATTTGCGTCAAGGATCCACTCGTTCCCTCCACTTGAACAGCAAAAGTTCCAATAGAAGCAGTTGGGGACGCAGTGATCGTTAAGGGAGCCGTACCGGTTCCATTCGCTATAGGAGTTATCGGAGACGCGATGAATAGGCTGACGCCGACAGGCGCGGTTCCAACCCACGACGCAGACAACGTGACCGCCGCGCTAAATCCGTGTATGGAACCAACGGTAACCGTTGCTGAGCCGCTCCCTCCCTGCGTCAACATGACATTTGAGATCGATGTGAGTGAGAAGTCCGGCAAAGCAGCGGTTGAGCTCGTGCTGCTGGTCGTTGTTTGGCTGGTTAACGAAAAGGTCGCCGAGACAGAATCCCCACTGGGACTACCGATCGCGGTGACCGTGTAGGAACCCGGTGTAACGTTGGTAACGATAAAAGAACCAGATAATGTTCCACTTGAGATTGAGCAACTCGCAGAACTCACAACGCTACCTGACAGCGAACAGCTTGAGTCGCTTGAAGGGAAACCGGAAACGGAAACTTGAACTGTTGCCCCAGCAGGGCCAGAAGTCGGGTTAAGCGCCATAGATAATGAGCTCGTAACCGTGAAAGCCGCTGAAGCAGAATCGCCAACTGGACTCCCTGTAACTGTAATCGTGTATGCGTCAGCTGGTACATTAGCGACAATGAACGAAGCGGTTATCGATCCGTCTATAATCGAACAAGTCTCAGATTCAAGAGAACCGCCATCAGATAACGAGCATGTCGAGTCACTCGATGAAAAGCCTCCTCCGGAGACTTGCACGGTACTACCAACCGAAGCAGAAACCGGATTCAACGTGATCGTTAGGCCACTGCTGGTTACAGTGAAGGTTGCCGACTCTGAATCTCCCGCTGGACTGCCCCTCGCAGTAACCGTATAGGAGCCAGACGCCACATCAGCAACGGTAAAAGAACCCGTCAACGTACCTCCCGAAATCGAGCAGGTCTGAGACGCCACGGAAGTACCGGACAAACTGCAGGAGGTATCGCTTGAGGAAAAGTCGGACCCAGACACCTGGACGTTCGATCCAGCCTGCGCTGAGGCGGGGTTGAATGCGATAGATATGCTGCTACTAACTACGAAAGTCGCAGAGGCAGAATCGCCACTCGGACTACCCGTCGCAGTAATCGTGTAAGTGCCAGACGCGATAGAGACGACCGTGAATGACGCGTACAAGGTACCGCTTGAAATCAAACAGGTCGAAGTCCCTACGGGACTACCAGATAACGAACAACTCGTATCGGCTGTGGAGAAACCGGATCCTGTCACATCAACAGACGTTCCAACGGGAGCAGAAGTAGAGCTAAGCGTGATTGATGGAGGCACGCCGCTAACTGTGAAACTAGCTGAAGCAGAGTCACTGCCTGGGCTGCCGCTAGCCGTAATCGTGTACGTGCCAGACGTGATAGACGCGACAGTGAATGTGGCTGTCAGTGCTCCGCTTGAGATTGAACAGGTAGACGCGGTTACAGGATTCCCCGACAGTGTACAAGCCGTGTCACTTCCTAGGAAACCTGAACCGGACACCTGAACGGTTGCTCCAACTTGAGCAGAAGAGGGAATGAGCGTGATTGCTGGAGGAACCGCATTGACAATGAAGGTAGCTAACGCTGAGTCTCCAGCCTGAGTTCCGGTAGCAGTGACACTATAGGAACCGCCAACCACATTAGCAACTTTGAACGCCTCTGATAGGACCCCACCGGAAGCTGAACATGTCTGGGACGCTACAACGCTACCCGATATTGAACAGGTCGTATCGCTTGTCGAGAAGCCTGAACCTGAGACGTCAACTGTCGACCCGACCGAGCCGGAGGATGGATTAAGAGAGATAGACGGAACGCTAGGAGCAGCTGTCGTTGTTGATGATGTTGTCGTTGATGACGTCGAGCTTGACGTCGAATTCATGTTTTGATCAGGTGACGGTAAGTTCGGAGACAAAGGTGAGACATTCAGCGAACCAAGAGCTGTCGTCTGATTAATTGTTAGGTTGCCAAGTAACGATAGGCTAACAACTACTATAAGAATAACTGAAAGTAGATGATGAGAGTTCAACTACTGAGTTCACTCATTTACAATTGCTGTGTACGTCGATGGGATCCTGGGAGAAACGCTTCCCCATTATAACCCAACTATGTCGCGTAGTTATGTGTCTAATAAATCAGAAAGATTCAGTGTCGGCAAAAACCCTGAAGCGGTCCAATATCGTCTTCACGAGATCAAGAGTGATGACGACATAACATGCGCGCAATCATGTTGGTTGTGCATAATCTGAGGTGTCGACTGATGCCTTTCGTTACAAATCTGAATTAAACGGTGTCGCTGCTCGTCCCAGTTCTCCGTGAACTCCGTCATGGTTAACCGTCAAAGCTCAACGTCAGCCTGGCTCATAGTTGGCCTCCTCCTGCTCTCTTCAATCCTAGCTGTGGTTCAGCTCGGTATCACCAGTCAATCTTACGGGCAGTATGTGACTCAAACTACTTACCCGCCCGGACCAGCTACGACATGGCGCCTTCACACTGGGAATCGAACTTGGACGTATATGGGAAATCAGACTTGGAGTTGGAGCCACACGGACAATCGAACCTTTACGCGACCAGGAAATCTTACGTGGGTTCATACGGGAAATCAAAGCTGGACTTGGATTCACACCGCCAATCAAACCTGGACTCAACTAGGAAACCAGACGGAGCGTAAAAGGGGCGGAAATCTTGGCTTGGTTAACGGTTGGGCGCACTCGAACATGACTATAGCCTCCAAAATCGTAACCCAGACACTTCTGATGAACGGAACCCATGGAGTAGAATTAGGCGCCATCGCTATCAACGCGAGTTCAAGGGGCCAAACCATCCGCAACTTGGCCTTCAACGAAAGCGTACTCCAAATAGAATTCGATCACAACGGTTCGATTCAACTAAACGTTAACTCCTCCGTTAAGCCCGTGCAAGTGTTCGCGGATAATAATGCGCTCACGGAGGCTCAATCACTGAATGGCTTAACGCCTGAGAGCGAAGCATGGGTATATGACCCCACCAGTCATGCGTTAACAATCTTCGCTGATCCTTCCTCCGTGACGTTAGTCTACAACACTACGCCAACACCGTCAGTACCAACGCCGGTACCAGAATACCCGACTACACTCGCCCTAGTTCTAATTGGATGTCTCGCCATAACTCTCCTGATCGCGAAGAAATCGAGAAATCGTAAAACCATGCCGCCCTGTCAACGTCAATGAAACTCACAATGACTTGAACATTCGATTAGCGACCTTAACCGGACGGTCATTATATCGTCTTGACTAGGATGGGCCTATCACATTCTCATCCTTCCGGATCGTATGGTGACATCAGAGTATCAACGTAAATATTCCTGCTCCCGTTTCCTAGCAAGCAACAGTATGGGATTAAGCATGGACAAATATGCTGGTGGAAAGAGCAAACTTACCGAACGTGGGTCGATCATTGATGCGGCCGCACCGTTGACCTTAGGATTCGTCGTGTATATTGTCGCTGCGGTTTCAACGTTCTCAATCCACCAACTCACAGTCGCTGGTCTTGATCCACTTGAAATCGCAGTCTTGACGTCAATAGAAGGGCTTCTGGTCATAGGCCTAGGTTATGGGTCAATCGTACTCCTCGGGGGCATATGCTCGTTAAACATAGCCGGGTTGATTTCGCGGCTCACTAAGACGAAGCAGGTGATCAGACCTAAGGAGGAAAAACCCTCGCAACTAGGAAAGATCCTCATCGAGAAATCTCACTTAGTCTACCTCCCACTAGTATTGTTCTTCACGTCTCTTGCCTTAGGATGGGACATCTACACTGCTGACCCGTATACACCGCGGACCGCTTCGTCAAGGACCACAACCACAAGGCCCGGTACGCTACAGTTGGTACTGCATTCATTGAACTTCCTGGCTACTCCTCAGCATACGACCGGTGTGCTATTTTCGCTCCGGCTGACTCCGGGGTTGATCGCGATCACGCTGATCTCGGGCCTGACCCCTTCGATCGCCCTTCCATATTTCAGGCGGTTCAAGATCATCGGCATCAATGGAGGGCCATTTCACACAACTGTTCTAACCGCTGTATTGGGACCGATTATCGGTCTAAACATACTGGTCAGTCTGCTAGACATCTTCTACAAAGTTCTATGGGCACAAGCACCTACTTCTTACCATTATTCTCTCATAGTCCTTATCGGGTTTAGTCTGCATTACTCCGCCGGCACCTATATCGGTCGTGGCAAGGCTGAGTCAATTATTCATGGGCGACTCGCTAATGGTAGCTACGACCAGAAGCGAGTAGTAGTGGTGGATCGAACGCTAAACCCAAATGCGGAAATTATCGAACTGGGATCACTGCTGCGGCCACAGCTTGAAGATTGACTGTTCGAGACATGCATTCGATACCTTATTTGATGATATGCCTGAGAGTTGGGATTGACCCTATCACGCGGATATGATTGAGGCCAGAGTGAACATTGTGCACCCCAACCCAAGAAGTATTAGTCCAATCAACGCGTAAATTGCCAATTGGGTCGGCGCTGTTCCCGACAACGGTCGAACCAAGGAAAAGTAGATTGAAAGCGAAATTTCTGCAGTGAACACTGAGAGTGTCAGAATCCCAAACAAAACCGATGCAAGATTAGCTTTTGATTTCTCAAACGACAGGATCACCGCCGCAACCACAAAAGAGGATGCCATTGAAACAGTGGTTATGAATGGTGTCAACGCCCTAAGATAGCCCGATCTGATCCCCGCGCTTACTCCGCCACCTCTGGTCATTGCTCCCATCAAAATCGGAACAAGCACCGACAGAACAACCAAAACCAACCCAACAAGGATCAACACTACTTCAAGAACACGCAGCCCCGAAACATATTTCACATCTTGATCCACAGATTGCGTTGACGTCGATTTCACCACGTGAACATTAGCGTCTGCCCATTTACTGTTCAGCTGAAGATTCAACATGCCGCAACGCGCCCATAAATGGTCCCATTGACCGCAGCAAGCATCGACGCGAGAGTAATGACGCTAGCGTTCGCCGAGAACCGTAACACTTTGAGATCATCATCTTCCAATTGGCAATACTAGGATATGGCCTGCAAACATCATCGATACCGACCTTCTGCTCAAGTCACCCTGACGAGTAAAGCTTAACGACTCGCACTCGACTGAAACGGCCCAGTTTCTGGCCTATCGTCTCGTAGTGTAGTACGCGTAGCTTGAACGTGATACGCGTAGTTTGTAACACTAGTGTGTGAATGATTCGTCCATTCTAGTTATAGGCAACTACATGTTGTAGTTGGTCAGTGATAAAAATTGGTTAAAGCATACGCGAAAACGTGTAACTATGCCGTGCTCGGCATTGTTCTAATCATAGCAATCATAGCGGTCGGAGCGAACAGCAACCCCGTCTTAGCTCAGGCTCAACCCTGCACCGCGGTACTAAGCTACCCCGTCATGCCCACAACGTACTCCTACTCTAACGTCCCAATCGTAGTCCCCATGTCAGCAACCTGTACAACAACATTCGGCAACACGATATACGCGTCAGGCAATGCATACGACGCAACATCAAACGTCGGCTTAGGCACAGTGAACAGCGTCCTACAATCCACCGACGGAGGCACCACCTTCAACGGACAATTAGGGTTCAACCTTCCACCAACAACCCAAGGCCACACAGTCACAATCTCCGTCTCCCTCTACAGCAGCCAATACGGAGACCTAATATCTGCAACCAGCGAAACATTCCAAGCCGTAACAGGAGACCAACAAATCCAGCAAGTCCAACAAGTCGTCACTACCACAGTAACTCAAGCATACCCATATCAAACCCCACCTCCAACCCAGTATACATACCCGACTTCATACCCATACCAGACTCCGTCAGTCCAGCAACCCTTACAACAGCAACCGTACAGACACCAATCGCAATATCAAACTCTAAACCACAATAACTCCCTACTCGGTTACGTTGCAATCGCAGCAATACTGACAGCAGTCGTCATTGCAACAGCAGGTCTAGTCGTGTACGGACGACGTAGACAGCAACCCCCCTCAATAACATGGCTTCCAGCTCCTCCACCACCACGTTAGGCTTAGAAAACGACGTAACCGAAAATTCCCTTTTTTAACCGCCCCACAAAACCCGGCTAGAAGCCGTAACAGAAAGCAATACGTGTTCGATCTTTAAGACGACTGCATCTTCGTCAACAAGCGTGTTCACGACTAATGTCTCGCTGGCCCCTCTTCATGTGAATCAGAAGGAAGGATTGGCTTGTTGAGGATTACGCGACCATCATCCACTACGCGATCGGTGCCTGTTTGGCTCTCCTGGAGCAAGTGGCGGTAAGCAACCTCGGGCTGTCTTCAGAATTTTAACAGCGGTTTTCCTGCTGAGTCCAACATACGGGTGTGTCGTTGGAGGTATCAGGGCTTCAGGCTTGCGCTCAGCGGGCTCAGTGATAATTCATTGGAATGCAACCCCGTAGGCTCGGAAAGGATTCCACATGAAAGTTGTGGTGGGGCGGGAGGGAATATCATGACATTCTTCTGTCATTTTGAACCCTCGATCACCGGTGTTCCCGCCGTTCCGTTGTGGTCCCGAGACCGGTCTGAAGGCGAATCGTCTTCGCTATCTTAGACCAAGTTGTCCCCACGAGGGGTTGACTCGCGGCCTGGACCACCGCCCCTAATCCTCTAGGGCGGGACAACTCGCTTAAATGCTTCAGGTTCTGCCAACCTGTCGGCAGATAGCCGATTAGGTTAACTCGCTTTCATCGACTTTCAGGATTACCTTACTAGAGGGTTCCTGTACCATCGCTTCGCTTGGGAGCGCGAATGGCGCGAACCTCACGCCTCTCGCAGTCAATGTGAGTCTGATAGGCTAACATGCCTTGGAAGGTCCTCTTATGGACTTCTTCCCTTCAGTCTCCGGCCTGATGCTAAGAGGAAAAGTGTTGAAGACAGAGTCGTTTACACGGTGAATAGTTCAAGTATGGTAGCTTAGCTGATGTAACGTTGGCTGCTTCTTTCCAGGTCAGGAATCATTTCAAAGTCCGGTGTCGCGTTCGGAGTGTCTTCTGGTACAATGTTAGGCAGGATCGCACTTGGCCCTTTCGAAGCAATCTCTGTTGCAGGGTGTCCAGGTCCAAATGCGTCTAAGGAAACGTCATAGACGAGTTTCCTTACTTCCCGTTCTTCCACATAACCAAGTGCATGCAAATACTCGTGAAGGAGAATTGAGTAGACGTATGAATTTATTTCGCGCAACGACCGAGCGCCGTGGGTTATCGCATCCAATGTTGTTCTGTTCATGACGATCCCATTAGTACCCATCGTGTGGAACGCACCAATGTGATTGGGTAATTTCGCCAAGTAAAGCATCAACCCAGCCCTGCGTCTCCCCAATGAGTGCTCAGCCGATTTCTTCACTAACTCGAAAACGTCGCCGAAGTCTTGGCACTGGTCTAATCGTTCCGTGTTTGTGCTCATTTCAGCTTCCTCACTTAGTCTTCCTCTTTAGCAGATTTTTCAAGCAGGTCCCGTACCTTCTCAACAAATGCGAGATATTCGCCTAGGATTGTCTTGCCCATCGGAGTCAAGTCGTAGAGGTCGTCTGAAAGTTGGCTGATGAGTTTATGCGTTCTCAGCAACGGGACATTTTCGTAGATGAGTTTCGGGTTTATCTCCTCCCGGAAATTCTTCTTCCCCTGTGGGCGTTCCAATAGCGGAAGCAGCATCTTAACGCGGGTTTCGTTGCAGAGCACGTCCATAAGCTCTAACGCTTGGCGGAACGCTTTTTCCAACCCCCTATCGCGCCAGTTTAGATGTTCTATGGTCAGCCTACCATTTTCGACAGCTCGTGGAAACTTCGCATCTATAGACTCCGAGTTGACTCTGAAAGGGTAGACGACCACAGTCTTAGAGTTCTCCGCCCCATCAATCAATTCAAGCTCCTTGAGAAGCGAGTCGTCTGGGGGCTTAGTCTCACAGAAAACCGCAGTTAGAGTTTCACCCTCGACGCCAGCAAGGTCTGCAGTCAGTTTCTGCGAATGCTTCTCTGGATCGAAGAGTACAGCATCGATAAAAGTTTCCACGTCTCCTCGTTGAGATAGAATTCGGGCCGCATGGAATTTCTCCAGTAGGTGCAGTTCGCTTTCGTCTTCTTGGGTGTGGAAGTCTTCGCGGAACGCGGTGTAGTTTACGACGTGCATGGGAAGAACTCGCCGTTTTTTGGAGGCCGCTTGGACTTCTAATCGCATCTGTTTTCCTGAGTAAATATCCAGCTTGCTGACAATATAAGCGTTACCTTAGGTAACAAACCACTAGGTCAATGCACCTAGAACTAGGCCGATCAGACTCATCCTGACCAGAAGCCCATACCAAACCTGCTTGAAGTATTTGGAATGGCGAGTATTGTCAACAGTGTACTCGATTTCGTCAACTCGCGGCAACGGATGCATGACTATCATATCAGGCTTAGCTTGTGATAGATCACTAGCAATTAGTCTGTATGACCCTCGAACCTTCTCGTAGTCCTCCAAAGATCCAAATCGTTCCTTCTGGATCCTAGTCATGTACAACACGTCGACTTTTGGCAACACCTTCGAAAGCTCCTCAAACTCTTGAACCTTGATACGACCGCTCACTTCTTCGAGCACTTCCTTCCTCATCCTAAGAAGAGTTGGCGATACAAGGTAGAGGTTGATGTTGTAGAGCGAAAGCGCATAAGCTAAAGAGTGAACCGCACGCCCATACCTAAGATCCCCCGCTAGGGCGATATTCAACCCGTCGATCTTTCCAAGCTCCCTGCGGATCGTGTACAAGTCCAGCATAGCTTGGGTGGGATGTTCTTCCGCTCCGGTCCCTGCATTGATGACGGGCACGGAAGCAAATTCAGCAGCAAGCCGGGCGGCACCTTCAAGCGGATGACGAATCACTAAGACATCCGCGTAGCTTTCAACAACTCGAACTGTGTCTGCCAGGTTCTCGCCTTTTTGAACAGACGCGGCTTTCGGCTCTGCGAACCCGAGGCACTCCCCACCGTATCTGTACATGGCTGATTCAAAGCTCAACTTTGTGCGAGTACTGGGCTCGAAGAATAGAGTTGCCATAATCTTCCCGTCGAGCGCGTGCGAACTCTTCTTCGCTAAAGGCTCGACAGAATCAGTCTTCTCAAGAACGTAATCGATTTCTTCGCGGGAAAAATCTTTAATCGATACTACGTCCCTTCCAGCAAATTCCATTTCGACGCGCCCGCCCCTCCTTCGCTCACACGGTTAAATAACTGTTGGAACCATACGAAATTGAAGAAAGTTGCAGACGCGACAGGAGCTATACGTTAGAAAGATTGAGAACGGTACAGTAATCGACCACATTACTCCTGGATTCGCGCTTGACGTTTTGAAAATTTTAGGAATTAACGGGAAAAATGGCGAAGTTGTCAGCACGGCGATCAATGTTGAAAGCAAACATTTGCATCACAAAGACATCGTCAAAATTCAAGACAGAGAACTCAAGCCAAGTGAGGTGGATAAGATCGCCTTGATCGCACCAAACGCAACCATCAACATCATACGAAACTATGAAGTAACTTCGAAGAAAGCGGTTGAACTGCCTTCGACCATAAGAGGAACTATCAAGTGCGACAACCCCTCGTGCATCTCGAATTCCATGGAACCTGTTGAACGGAAGTTTGGCGTCGACCGGCGTGAGCCGATTCGCCTACGGTGTCATTACTGCGGACACGTAATGGAAAGGGAGGATGTCCTGAAACAGTTTTAGGCACATCTTACCCGAACAGAGCGCGAATTCCTATGGGGAAAATTGCTCTAATCTCCGACAGAGCTACCTCCACTTACTTTAAGGTAACAGGAATCAGTAGCACTTACGCAGTAAAGGACCGTGAAGACGCTGAGAAAGCCTTACGGAGAATCCATTCAGATGAAACTATCTCTCTCGTCATGGTTACTGAACCCGTCTTCGAATGGTTACTGCCCATGATGGAGAGGACGAAAAAGGAATCTCCGCTCGTGGTATCTATACCGGCTAAAGGTGGGCCAAAAACGCAAGCCGATGCCCTAGCCCAACTAATCAAGAGAACAGTTGGAATAGACATCAAGGTGAAGTGAAGTCATAGAAGCAATTTCTCTGAAATTCCTCTCCTAGTCTGTTCATTGCGCGCTACGTGTAAACCCAGCAACTGAATTCCTTCCGTCTCCTGAACCACGAACGTTCCCACCGATGACCATAGTCAAAACGATCGGGCTCATCAAGAGGTACGGCTCAAACGTGACAGCGAACAATCTGAACCTCGAAGTGATGGAGGGGGAGATTCTTGGAATCCTCGGCCCGAACGGGGCAGAAGAAATGCTCAAAGAGCTAGACCTTTGGAAGCTCAAAAGAAACGAGCAAACGAACTATCAGGCGGAATGAAGAAACGCGTAAAAGTCGATAAATTGATGGTTCAGAAACCAAAGTGTTCATCTTCGTTGGAGCGGGGTTGTATGCCGTTGCGATCGAGCGTTCCGTTAGGCAGATTCATTCAGCTCATGGATTTCAAGCCTACGCGGGAGGCAGCAGTCGAACAACGGGTGTTTGGTAGCCCGGGGGAGAACTTCGGGCAATTCACGTGCCTTTCGAACTCCCGTCGGAGGGTCCAAAGCCCTCTATGCTTTTGTGGGCGTAGACTGTCCACTACACCACCGGGCTACAGAATCTGGAAAATCTGCGCGAACTATGTAACCTTTTGTTCTTCGGATGCATGAAAAGTACCGAAAACCGCACCAAATGAAAGATCTCCAATGAACGCCCTAAAACCAATCGGATCTGAACCTGCCCTACTGTTGAGGCATAAGAGTGAGAGGGTTGTGGTTCTCGGAGACCTTCACATTGGGTGGGAGGTCACGCTCGCACAGCAAGGCATCCACATTCCATCACAAACCGACAAAATGCTTCAAAGGTTATTGGCAATCATAGACGCCGTTGACCCTTCACGTCTTTTAATGCTGGGTGACGTTAAGCATAGCGTCACCGGGGCCGAACTTGAGGAATGGCGCGACGTCCCAGAATTCTTCGAAGCATTACTGAAGCGAGTGCCAACTATCCAAATCATATTGGGAAATCATGATGGCAATCTCGAACCATTGACTCCATCGAAGGTGGAGTTGATCCCATCAACCGGCATCGCCTTGTGGAAAAGATTTGGGTTATTCCACGGCCACGCGTGGCCCGCCCCTGAGATCATCGGATGCGAGACCCTGATTTTGGGTCATCTACACCCTGCAGTGACATTGCGCGATGCTTTAGGTTACAGGCTGACGCGCCCTGCTTGGGTTATGGCTTCGTGTGACCCGAGGAAACTCCTCAAGGGCGTGCTAAAAGCTGCGGGAGAACCCGTTAAGGGTAACGCCGAGGAAGTACTCGCAAAGAAGTATCACGTTAAACCAGCCGCAACCAAGTGCATATTCGTCCCACCATTCAATGATTTCTTGGGTGGGCGCCCTGTTAACTCGAAGAGGATTGAGGAAACTCATGCAGCAGAGGGATTAGGCCCGATTCTTAGGTCAGGTGCGGTGGACATCGACGATGCTGAAGTTCACCTACTCGACGGAACATACTTGGGGCACGTGAAACAATTGAAAGCGTTTGGATAAAGCTGACTTAGGAACGACCGCCAGCGTCACATGTTTGACAGTACCAACGTCGATGATTTGCCGAGTAGTAGAGGTCTCTTCCGCAAGTGGGACATTGCGGCATCCTAGGTGTCATGGCTTGAGGCCCCGGCATAGTTGGTGGGTTCGGAGCGGTTTGCGGCATCATTGGCGGCATCATTGGGGGCATCATTGGCGGCATCATTGGGGGCATCATTGGCGGCATCATTGGTCCCCCCATTGCGACAGGTCCTGAGGGAGGAGGCGGTGAAGCCGTAACCCCCATTCCCGGAACGGCTTCCCCAAGAATAGCGACTGGGCCATATTTCGCGATGACCTCACCTAGTCTGCCGTAGGCCATTAGAAAGAAGAAGGCTGGGAGTAACAGGAGTACTGTTGGATAGAAGATTGTTGGGCTGACGAGGACTGCGAATGTGGGAATGATGAATATAACAGCCCAGAATAGTGTCCCTCCGCGGGCAGTGGCGTAGCGTCCTTTGCTGATTGCGCGAACAGTTTGGAAGTAGACGAGTAGGAGAAAGATGAGGCCTATGAGGAAGCCTCCGGCACCAACCGCAATGTACACGAACCAAGAGGCGGGTAATCCGACTCCAGGGAAGGTGAGCAGTATCAGAATAGGGCCTATGAATGGGACAGCGGCCAACCAAGCAGGCAATGAGGGAGGCAGAATGATTGCGAACGGAAGATATGGCGACGCTAGGACCCCGAAAGCTGCTATGGGCAATACAACGAAGAACCAAGGAATGCTCATCAACAGTACGAGTATGTATCCGATCACTGCGTAGTCGTGTGCCCCGTTGACTTCTGGAGGGCTAATGAGTACGGGTTTGCCACCTGGTCTCTCTACGATTACGGGCGCGGGGACGCCTGGCACGCCGGGCATTAAGGAAGGTTCCATGATGAATCCTCAATAGACATTAACCCTCGGCCTAAGAATCACATAACGGTTGCCGCAAGACTAGTAGGCTGAAACCCGCCAAGAAACGGATTTACGATTCCTAGAGGTTGAGTTAAGCAAGCATTAGTTAGTCAAAACTCGTTGACACCGAGATGTCGATTTATACAGGTCAGGTCAAGATGAAACAGCCATGAAAATTAAGTCTGTTCACGCAACGTTTATCACGCCTCAGGCGGTTGCCTATTAGTCAAGGCGAATATGATGGACTATGTTTACTTCGTTTCACCGTTAATGATGCCGGCTGAATGCCAAAAACCACCCCCTATGCTCTACTACCCAGTCAAGCCAGCGATGTACAGGTTCCCGATACCGGTCTGGTACTCAGATCCACCTATCGCGGTTCTGTAAGTCGCGTCCGGCGAAAATCGTCAGCTCAACGCCAGACCAGCCTGTGGCAGGCCCTTTTCTCTCTAAGAACCTAACCTAGGGCTTTCAGAAGGCTCCTCAGATCGGGAGCGACGTATGTCGGATTAACGTCTGATGGTTTCGCGTCTGAGTACCTATTTATCCAGGCGGTAGCGATGCCGATTCTGCTGGCAGGTCTGATGTCGTGGTATATGCTCTGTGCCACGTGAAGGGTTCTATCTTTGGTGGCTTTGTATTCGTCGAAGAATCGATTCCAATGCCCAAGCGCAGGCTTGTATGAGCCAACATCCTCGGCGGTAACGTATCCGTCAACCTCCAACCGATTCTGGTTAATTGTCCCCCTCAGCAAATCCCGGTCGACGTTAGAGAGTATAACCCGCCTGTAACCTCTCTCGCCCATTTGCCTAAGAGACTCCAGCGTATCGACAAATGGCGTCCATGAGGGAACGCTAGCCGCGAACCCTCTAGCCTCCTCTCTCGTTATCGAGATTCTGAAATGATCCGCAGCCCTGAGCGCCGTATCAGTCAAAATATCCTTGTAGGACTTGTATTCTCCCTCTTCCTCAGCTTCGAGCTTCAAGTAGATTGGGTATACACTGACTCCCGGAGCTAACCCGTTCTTTCGGAGCAATCCGCCCAGATGAGACTCTATCCCATTCCTCCAATCGATCAGCGTTCCGTAGCAATCAAACGTAAGATGGGTGAAACTCATAGCCAACACTTCACTGAATGCGCTCACCCGCGTCTAATGACCGCTTCGCCCGAATGACCTGACCGACCAATGCTCAGCCTACCTCGAGAACTTAGTCGGTTGCAAGTGGCGCCGCCTCCCCGCAAAAAAGCGCCGTTTTCGGTGACCTAGCGTTGGAAGGAAAAATGAACTGGAACTGGACAATGAGCTGTCTCATTTCTTCAGCATGATTCATTCTAGTTTAGTTCCACATTTGCCGCAGAACCTATCAGCTTTCTGATTCTCGGCTCCACATTGCTGACAGTACCTAACCGTTTTCGACGACAAGTCGGCCTTGGCAACGTTCGACCCACTTGCGGTGCCTCTTACAAAGAGGAACAGCATAGCTGCCCCAACGGCGCCCACGATTAGCAGCGCGAGCAATCCAAACTCCAACTCGCTGAGGCCTGCAGCCGCATATGGTGGGATAGTCTGGGAGTAAGTCTGTGTTGAGAAGCCCGTGAATTCGCTCGTGTAAGTGGACGTCGCCTCGCTGTTTATAGTCACTTGGTAGACGTAGGTTGCCGACTGAGCATAAACGAACGTAGCTGTTGGGATCGGATACGGAGTGCAGGCATTTGACGCTGGATCGCAGATTGGATTACCAGGGTACCACGCTGTCATTGTCGAATAACCCGCTAAGATGGTTGACGCCGACATTTGCGGATAACCTGTAGCGTATTGGGCCGTGTAAGTTGCAAAGTTAGGTATCTGTTGAGTACTGATGTTCGAGACCACGATCGACGGATAACTAAGTGATAGAATAGCTATGACTACTGCCACGATCACAACGACGGAAACCACGATCTTACTGAGAGACAACCTTGACCACCATAAGCCTCGGACAACTGAATTTAATCCTTCTTGGGGAGGGGCCCAGCTTCTTCGAATACAACAAGGAACCGCTCTGTAACTTGAGTGAGAATGCCATGAAGCTTCTCAAGCTCTGATCTGTTAGGATCTCATTATGCGAACACTTGAACGAAGCGAAAATGCCCAAGTCGCAACGCCCGTGAGGTGGCCGTGCGGCTCTCAGTAATATGACAGTGGGCGAGTCGGCGTTTATTCAGGTGGGAGCTCTTTGAATGCTAGCGATAGGTCGATTCCTTGCTTCTTGAGGTAATATTTGTGCCCGATGTATATTATCAAGCCGCCGACGAACGAGACGAGTAGGAACACGTAGCTGAGCGTGTTCCCGCCGTAGATACTTGGATAGATTGCGAACTCATACGAGACGAATGCGAATACTATCGCACTTAAGATACCGGCGATTACAAGCCCTACTCTCACGGTGCTCGGTTCAGATTTTCTTCGAATCCCGTAAAGTATCGACGCTATCGCAACGAACATGAAGAATATCATTGGACCAATCGCCGTAGCCGACAGCGCCGAGAGTTCTCCGTAATAAAACGCCGTTGCGCCTACTAGCACAATCGCTAGGACCAAGTCAAAAATGTGGGCTACGGCGGGGGAATTGAACCGCGGACTCACGTAGGCGAATTTGGAAGGCAGAAACCTGTCGAATGACAATGCGAGGATGTACCTCGCAACCGCCATTATGGTCACGATCAAGAAAATAATATTCCAGATAATCCATACAATGCCAAGCGATAAGGAGACCACGAAATTATTGGCGACACCCATGGCAAGCGTCCAGAAGTTGAAGCCATAATCGAAAACCAAAGTTGAGTTTGCGAACGCGGCGTTAATGAACGGTTGGCCGGCGACCCCATACAGCACGGCGAAAACGATCGTCCAGATTAGAAAAACGGAGATTCCGGAAATCGGGACACTCCATCTTAGTGCGTTCTTCCCCTTAAGCTCGGACCCGGCAATTGTCGACATGTTAAACCATGGAAAGAGGAATAGGAAGTAGAACGGCATTAGGATCAGGGTGTTGCCAAAATCGAAGGTAGGTCCCGTGTACGAGCTGGCTAGTGACGCATAGGTCGTATTGCTAATCCCTAAGGAATTCACGTAATTGACGACCCCGCCGTTGCCCGCGCCAAGGAGAACTGCGAGCGCCAAGACAATCCCAGCGATTCCTACCACCACCAATACAGTGAGAGTTCGAATTGCGTACCTAGGACTAACTATGTTGATCAAAACGAGTATCGTGAAGATAACTGACCCAAGGATGAATTGGGAGGTTGGGTCAGCTCCAGGTGTGTTCCCCGGTAGTGCAAGCCCGAGAAAACCCTGATTTCCGAGCGCAACGCCAACCGATCCAATTGAGAAAACCGCCGATAGAATCAAGATAGCGACAAAGGCAATGAAGTTGAGGCATGCCCCCGTCAGTCCTAACGCACTCCCCAACAGCCCACCGAGCTGCCGGGACATCCAAACGTAGTCGCCACCCGTACGGTTAACTCGTCTCTGGATTATCGTGTAAATGTACATTTGAGGCAGAACGAACAAGAATCCAATTACTGAACCGTAAACAAGGTTGACACCAGACATCGTCGGAAAGAATACGGTGTAAAGTGGGAGTAGGGCTACCGTGGCGCCGAGGCCCATCCAGGCCGCATTCATGCTTATAGCATCAAGCAACGAAACGTTCTTGATAAGGCCAGTTGCTTCTCTAACGAAGACAGTCGGCTTGTTAGACATAGACCCGCCGTTGAACCGACGATCTATTTAATGGTTATCAAGTTCATGTGGGACGAAACGCCCGAACAGACGGCTGATCAAACGATAACGTAAGTAATAGCGTCAGGCGACAAGCTCCTACGACGGCGCCGTACAATCGCTTAAAGCCGACAAGCACCTTGCCCAAGCCAACAGAAAAGCGATCATAAAACTCACCTGGGATTTACAGGCCGAAGGAATCCAGCTCCCACGCTTGACCAAATACATCTGCCTTCTCCGAACCTTCGGCCGATAGCTGAGACCTGAACTGAAGTTTGGTGGACCGGGCGGGATTTGGACCCGCGACCTTCCGGACTTTCGGCCATGTTGGCTTGCAAACCGGACGTTCTTCGGCCCTTTGTCAATTGAGGCATACCAGGCTGAACTACCGGCCCACACCGCCCTACACCCTTAACCACGAACGTTTAACCCTTCGTGCACCTTCGCTTAAGAGTAGAGAACAATGATCGTTTAGGATAGGGCTCAAGCATGGTGCGGGCTAGAACGCTTCTTAGGGTTCTCCCTTATATGTTCGGGATTCTGTTCGTTAGTGTTTTTCTTATTGGGATTGAAATTTCGTTCGAGACCGCGGCGTTAGCCGACGCGCAACAAGTGCTCTTCGTAGATACGGTTGATGTTCAGGTGTTTTGGTTTCAGGAAAAAGCGTGTGTAATTCTCCCGCCCGACGGCCAAATCGGAAACTGCATCTACATACCTTTGATCAGCGTGATGCTGGGCCTGACAATTCTAATGGTCGCCGTAATCGTTGTGTATGGCCTTCTTCGCAAAAGAGTAAACCTGCTTCAGGATAAACGGACCCGCTTTTCCGCGCCCGATCGACCTGCTCCTGAATCAGAATAGTTCCTGGCACGACGACTTGTGTTTGCCATCGGTTAGAATAAATTACACTTACGACACACATCGGAAAATCAGGAAACGTACGACACTTGACGAAAGAGTTCACTCTTCCAGACGTTGAGATTCCCCGGCACGTACCTATTGCGATGCACAATTTCACTGATTTCTTCAAGGGGTTCGAGAGGCTGCCTGCTGTTCGATCAATTTTCGGCGATGAAACCGAGAACGTGTTAGGCCACTTGAAGGTGGAGTTCTTCAGTTCCAAATTTGGCTACATGGGTGTAAGCGATGAGGACGGGCATCTGATCGTCAGCGCATACTATCTACGAGAAGGCGAACCCGTAAGCAAGTACCTTGACGTAATCCACGAACTCGTGCACGTGAAACAGTTTAGGGATGGGAAGGCGCTCTTTGACGACAACTACGAGTACCATAACCGACCTACCGAACTCGAAGCCTACAAACTCGCCGTCGAAGAAGCTCGAAGGGTTGGCATGTCGGACAGAGAACTGTTCGAGTACTTGAAGGTGGATTGGATGAGCGAGGAAGAGGTAAGAAAGCTCGCTAAGAACCTAGGCATCAAGGTCACACCTAAACGAGCCCAAGAACGCGTACGATGACTTCGAGGCACTGCTACGAGTTCGACATGCCGCAATTAGAGCAAATGTCACCTTCGTATCCGAATCGAGTCTCGACCGACGAACTCCCTGCCAGGCCCTGTTACGGTTATTAACCCGGCAACTTCGTAATGGAACCGTGTCAGCGGGATGCAAGCCAAGTTCACGTACGTAGGCATCAGAGTTAGGGACCTTGACAAGTCAATCGAATTCTACACTAAGGTTCTGGGCATGAAGGTTACGGGGAGAAGCAAGATTGAGAAGACGAAGGGAGAAACCGTCGGTCTGCAAAGCACCGACGACGGCTTCACCCTTGAACTCAACTATTACGAAAGTGACAGTCCGTACTCCACTGGATACGTTGCCGGGGAAGGTCTGGATCACATGGGCTTCAAAGTGGAGGACCTTGACAAAGCACTCCGAGAAGCCGATGCCTTGGGCTATCGTACAAAGTTAGAGATGAAAATCGAAGGCGGAAGGTGGGCGTACATCGAAGACCCGAACGGAATATGGATAGAACTCTTCGCTTAAACATGATCACGCAAGGTCGCTTCGGATTCCGTGCTACAACCGTTCGTATGTGAGATCTGTAACGTTCTTAGCATCCTGCAGTTTCTTTAGACAACCCTCACATATCCTCTTCGTGATTTCAACGTCGACGAGGCTTTCCTCATCAAAGACTGCAGCCGATGTGGATTGAAGGTACTGTGCCTTGAACTTCGCTTTTCTAGTAGCCAGTTCTCTCTCACACATCTCGCATAGACCAGGGCCCGGTCTGCGCCGCATTTGATCGATCACTGGAATCACTTTTCCGCTGTGAGGCCCCACGCCTCTAGAGAGAGGGAGGGTTATTGAATTTGAGGTTTAGTTACCCCACAGGTCAGTGACTCTGCGCTCTAACCGCAAGCCATTTCTCGTGCGTAAACGTGTCCTGAAATTCCGATCGGAGCGTTCAGTGTGAGCATCAGAATTCGAAACCCTGTTAAAACGAGGTGAAGACGATTTCCGATATCCGAAACTTCGGGGCTACTGAACGCGCTTCTTACGATCATGGCGGCGATCTTCGTTGCCGAGTTAACGGATAAAGATGCTCTTCTGCTTCTTTCACTTGCGACAAGAGTGAAGCCATGGGTAGTATTCGCCGCGGGCTCAGTCGCATTTACAATAACCAGCACCATAATCGTAACCGTAGGGTATTTTCTGGTTAGCTTCCTTCCAGTTTCCCTAATCAGCCTAGCCGGCGGGTTAGTAATGATAGTCTACGGTACTTCGAGTTTTTTCGAAGTTAAGAAAGAAGATGAGGAACTCGCCAAGGCGGAGAGAAAACTATCGCTGAAAGCTTCCAAAAGTTTGTGGCTCGTCTTCCTAAACGCAGTCTCCCTACTCATATTACTTGATCTGGCGGGTGACGCGACTGAAGTGTTGACGATACTGTTCGTAGCCCGCTTTCAGAATACCCTCCTAGTCTTCGTAGGAGCAGTCGTCGCACTGATCGCGGCTACCGCGGTAGAAACGACGATTGGAAATCGGCTGAGCAAAATTCTGTCACCTAAGAGAATACGAATCTTCTCACTCGTTGTCTTTCTCACGATCGGTAGCGCCGCAATCCTCACAACCCTACTTCACCTCTGAGACAGCAAATCGGCTTTGACCTTATTTTTCGCGGTAATAGAACGAAGGGTTTGCGAGTTCCTTCATCGCCACGTTCCAGTCAACTACATCGTTAGGACTTTTCCATTCGACGAAAGCTGAGGAACACCACCTTCGGCATTCCACCAAGACGCATAGTGGAATTGAAAACAGTAGGATGGTGAGGGCCGCCGGCGGGATTTTCACGCCGTTTCTAGCGGCGCTTTGAACCCGCCCCGTAGGGTCCACAGCCTTGTACCCGATTTGCGGTCTATACGCTACCAAGTTGCGTGGAGATTGTGGTCTCCTCTACGCTACGGCGGCCATCTTTTCACTGTGCGAACATGTGCTCATATCAACTTTTCCGAGAGTCTCTTCAGAGGAATCGAATAGCTTTTCTTTCTTGTTTGATCATCGCGTACGCGGCGAGTTCTTGTTGGTTAGAGTTGGCCTTCACGTTTCAATTTCAGGAACAATCGACCAAGCGGTGGATCGCGCACGCGAACTACAGTGCGACACGTTTCAGATCTTCACAAGGAATCCGAGGGGATGGAAATACAAGAAACTTGATCGAGAGGAAGTTAATGAGTTTAAGCGCAAGAATGAGTCGGACTCACTAACTCCAGTGGTTGCTCACATGCCGTACCTGCCTAACTTGTCCTCGCCGAAGAAATTGATCTACAATAGATCGGTTAAATCCCTCTCAGCTGAGCTTGATCGATGCGGAACCCTCGGAGTCCAGTACCTCGTAACACATTCGGGCAGTCATATGGGCAAGGGCCAAGATCTGGGGCTTGAGAGAATCACTGCCGCCATCAACCAAGCTGTCTCGGAGAACCCAAATGATGTTATGCTGTTGCTGGAGAATACCGCCGGTACCAAGAATAGCATGGGCTCATCCTTCGAGGACCTCAAGAAAATTCTTGACCGCGTCGACGATAGGAGGAGGGTTGGAGTTTGCTTCGACACGGCACACGCATATGCCGCAGGCTACGACCTACACAGCCCTAGAGGAGTTGACGAAACCCTAGTCAAGTTCGATTCTGTTCTAGGCTTGGGGATTTTGAAGGTGATCCATCTGAACGATTCGAAGAACGGCCTCGGGTCCGGACGGGATAGACATGAGCACATTGGAATGGGTTACATTGGAGAGAAGGGCTTCAAAACCTTGTTCAAACATGAAGCAGTCCGAAACCTTCCCTTCATAATGGAGACCCCGATAGACGACCGACGGGACGAAGCCGGTAACATGCGAAAAGTGAGAGAGTTATCAGCCTAAGCTGACCTCAGAGAAGCCTTCACTTAATTTGACTGCAAACGCTCGTCGTGGAATTACGCTTTCAAACCCACGCTTCAAAGCCTTCTCAGCGGACTCGGGCTGCACATGAAAGCAGTATCCTAACAACCTACAACTTCCTGGGGAAAAAAGCCCTGCTAATGGTTCATCTCGTTCTTCTAATTCGTCAAGGTTGACAAGCAACAATTTAGGCAATCCTTCCTTCAGCCTCTCACGAAGTTCATTCATAATCGTGATCGTGTTCACTTCCAAGCCGAACCTCTTGCCAGCGCTCTCTATTCTCGATGAGAAGAACAAGTCCGGCTCGTAAACTAAAACTACCGCAGCCATCGTAGAGTCAGGCGTCGAGATGTGATGAATCGCAATTGATTAAAGTTAGTTGGGCGACTTGATTCTCTGCCATGATCTTCAAACAGGTCCCGGTAGGCACATTCCAGAATTTCGCTTACATCATAGGAGACGAAAAGACGAAGTTATGCGCCATTGTCGACCCCGCATGGGAAGTTGATAAACTTCTGAGTCAATGCAAGGAGCTCAGCCTCAACGTATCATATGTCATCAACACACATTCACATCATGACCATGTTGAAGGAAACGATGCAGTAGTGAAACGAACCGGCGCGAAGATCGTAGCGCACGAAAAGTCGCCCTTAAGGAAGGATATACAAGTCAAAGATGGCGACTCAATATCGATCGGTTCCTTGAAGATGAGGGTGATTCATACTCCCGGTCATTGCCCCGACCATATCTGTCTGCTCGTTGATGGCAACCTGTTGACGGGCGACACATTATTCGTTGGAGAATGTGGGAGAACCGACTTGGAAGGAGGCAGTGCGAGCGAAATGTACGAGAGCCTCTTCAACAAACTAATGGTCTTAGATGACTCAATCAAAGTTCATCCTGGCCACGATTACGGAAACAAACCGTCATCATCGATCGGAGAGGAACGAAAGAACAATTACATCTTAAAGCCTCGCACAAGAGAGGAATTCATCAAATTCATGGCTCAGCCATGAATTCGTCCCTTTCCTCTTTCCAGAGACATTCCCCTTGACGGTTCAGAATTCCAATGAAATTCTAAGAAAGATTTTGGCGGCAACGGGGAGCATTCCGCCTGAAGTCTATGCTCCGGCTGACGATACTTTCCTGATGGTTGATGCAATTACGACACTCTCGGTCGAAGGCAAGAGTGTTCTGGACTTGGGAACTGGCTCCGGAATACTAGGACTCTACTGTGCTTTGCGTTGGGCACATGTGACCGCAGCTGACATCGACGAGTTAGCGATTCGGCACACGGCTGACGCGGCTCGATTACTCGGCGTTGAATTGAAGATAGTAGTATCCGACCTATTTTCCAATATACCCTGTCAATTTGATCTCGTCCTGTTCAATCCTCCCTACTTACCGAGCGAAGGCACCCACGATAGAACGGTTGATGGAGGATCTGGAGGGAGGGATCTGATCATTAGATTCCTAGAAGAACTACCAGATCATCTTCGGAAAGACGGTACAGCCCTTCTACTGGTCAGTAGCCTTAACGGCCCCAACACTTTACGTAATCGCTACCGCAACTTCGAATTCTCAACCATTGCTAAGCGAGCAATGTTCTTCGAGGAGCTTGAGGTCTTACGAGTGCGTCTTCGAAACGACCTCTCGATTTAGCGATCTGATCGCGAGATCGTCCTCGTAGAATTCATTCTCCACCGCAGGTTTCCTGGCTGCGTATCCCTCATGCCGACTGTGCCAAAACGCAACGTGTTCCTCTCCAAGCTTCCAGCACAACCAGACGCGTTCCCCAAGTCTTACAGCAGGAAAATCAACCAATCCAATACTCATATCCTTGAGAATGCATCCCAGCTCCTCAAGCTTCTTTACCTCCTTTTCCAAACTCTCCATCGCGTCCGTCATCTGATCATCATCGGTCAACCCATCCGCCTTGTTCTTAATCGCAATCGCCCGTTGCACTGTATCTTTGACTTCGGGCAAAACCTCGTCGGCATATTTAGGAGTGAAGAAGATAGGCAAAGTCAACTCGCCTCTAATCTCTCTTAATTGGAATAAGAGTTTTACATGGTTCTGTCGGCTCTGTCTAATCTTCGGGAGATTTGACTCGTCTGCCTCGACTGAGGGATTACCGTCAGTCTCGGATTCCCATATCATCGCTTCACCTGCGGACGCGACGGCCCCGAATCTCAGGGCTCTCATCCGGCATTCATCGGATTAGTTAGACCGTTTGCATGTCAGAAAAAGCCGCCCGATAATCAAAATCACGCCGCTTCGAATAATTACTTAGAAAGCGACACCTTCGTCCCTCTCCAGTAGGACGGTTAAACCAAAAGAATATCCTTGATACCTACTGTCTGGTCCGAAGTCGGAGCAGGATTGCGATACGAATGGGCAAATCAGCAGAAAGTACTGGCTTCCAGTCGCGCGAAATAGCGGTGATTGGGAATTTCTTCTTCTGTGAAGTCTGCAACCTAGTCTGTGAGTACGGCGACGCTCTCTGGCAGGAACATCAGTCTCAGCTCAAGTTTCACAAGATGAAACGCATGCTTGTACTGCGGTGCTGGAATTGCCAGAGAGTGGTTGTTGACGCCTACGCTGAATATTCCCCCGAAAGAAACCAATTCTGGTGCAAGAACTGCATTGGAGAAGTCGGTTATCTTAAGTTCAGATCTCCGCCATGATTCCAGTATGCGCTCACTTCCAATGCTTGGTTGTAGCTTTCGAGTAGGCTCTCCAGTACGGATCGAACTTCGGATATCTTATTGCCTTTCTGTCCTTATTCCCAATCGAGTAAATGGCCCCAGACCTGGTAAGCTGCCCAATAACGCTCGCCTCTATCTTCGCTCCCCTAAGACGCGTTATGACCTTGCTCGTTTTTCTTGGTTTGGATGTTAAGACTAAGCTACGCTCGCTCAGAGATGTTAGGTGATCTATGCCGAAGACCTTGCAGATTCCCTCTGTCTCTTCGGGTACTGGCATGTCCTTGAGATCCAGCTCAGCCCCAAGCCTAGCCGCTGCTGCAAGCTCACAGGTCGCCGCGATTATGGCAAAACTCGCAATTCATATTGATCTTGGCTCTGCTTCGAACATTCTTTGTCGAGCACGAACCTTTCATAACCCTCTACGCCACTCCGAAGGTAGACGTGCACAAAGTAACAATTGAAGCCAAGTATACGTAGCCGAAGACTACGAGCTGTGCAGGCCTGCTTTTTCACCAGTTAACCCTAAATTCACGGGAACGTAGCCTTCAGTAGAAGGTGCCGGGGGAGCTAGGAAAGCCTGGCTGAGAGGACGGCTGCAGTTGCCGTCGACCCTGCGAACCTGATCCGGGTAATGCCGGCGGAGGGAGTGGACGACGTCTAAATCAAAGGAAAACCAAGAACCCGCATTCAGAGTCTCTTCACACAAGGTTGCCACGACTAAAATCGTGCTTAGCGCCTTCTTCATTGCACTGGGTTTCGTCTTATCGCTCGTCTCTTTCCTTATCGGGCCAACTCGCATCTTCCCATTCCAGCACACGATAAACGTCGTTGTAGGCATCATGCTCGGTCCATGGTACGCAATCTTAGTTGCTTTTGGAATAGCAACGCTTCGCCTTGCAGCTGGAACAGGCACAGTGTTCGCTTACCCAGGTGGAATACCTGGCGGAGTGATCGTTGGACTTCTCTATTGGTATGTTTGGCGGCACGACGAATCTGCCCTAAGCGAACCAATAGGAACTGCATTAGGCGGAATATTGAGCGCCCTAGTTTTTGCGCCTTCCATTGGATCCAAGCCTCTTCCTTCGATTCTCGGATTGACCGCGCAGTGGCAACTCTACGTCATCTTCTTCTGGCTAGCTAGCATCCCGGGCTCAATAATCGGCTACGTAGTGGTTAAGAGCATGAGGAAGATCGGCGTCTTTGAAAGACTTCCATTTTAACGAAATCATTGGACGCAAACTCCTCATTGTAGGGGACATTGGGAGCGGCAAGACTGCCCTCACAGCGCGACTGCTCACCGAGGCCCTCGCAATCTTTAGCCCTAACGATATCACCGCGATAGACATGGCTCCAAGGCGAAGAGATTTCAAAGGAGCCAGCGTTGGTGGTCGTCTTACTGATTTCATGAATGCTCCAACAGGTCTGCGGATCCTAACGCCAACCCCAAGCCCAGTCGCTCCACGAATCGAAGGCATAACCGCAGGGGATGTTCTCCTGTTTGCCCGGTCAAACCACCAGTCCATTGACCGAGTACTTGAGAAGTATTCTGCAGACCCGACTCCAATCCTGTTCATGAACGACATCTCGATGTACCTGCATGCGGGAGAGCCAGCAAACCTGTTGAACGTGGTTGGGTCCGCTAAGACAGTAGTAATGAACTCCTACGTGGGTGTAGTTCTTCAGGACGATCACGGGTCAGGTGTTTCCCAACATGAACGAGATGGCCTTGCTCTCTTGAAGAGAGATGTAGACCAAGTCATGGCTCTCAGCGCCGCTCCATCTCTGGCCTCACAGCAAGAGACGGACAAGTGACATTCATGGTCCGTCAAGGATATCCAACCGTCTTCGCGAGGGAAGCGACAGGGCTCGTAAGAGAGGTTTCCGCGTTTGAGGCTTTCATCTTCAATCTCTCTGCGAGTCCGCTAGGACCTGCGATTGTTTACATGATCGTTGGAACGACGCTCTTTCCAGGCGGTGACTTCATACTTCCAGCGATGTTAGCCACGATCTTCTCTTTTTTCATAGCCGCGACCTACGCGCAGCTTACTGCTAGCTTCCCAAGGTCAGGCGGGGATTACGTCTTCAACAGCCGGATACTTCATCCCGCAATAGGTTTCGGCATGAATTTCTCATTGACCCTCTGGGAGTGGTTCATAGCGGGGTTCTACGCATTCTTCGTTGCAACAAGTGGCGTATCCCCTGCCCTGGTCATTATCGGTTACCTAACTCGCAGCAACGTGCTAATCAACTTGGGAAATACCGCGGGAGAGCCGATGCTAGGTTTCGCTATAGGTACAGTCGTAAACTTGGCCTTTGGAATCTTGATCTTGACCGGCACCAAGAATGTATTCAAGGTTCTGAGCGTCATCTTCATTCTATCGCTTGCAGGCTTAATTGTAAGCTTGGGCCTGGTCGGCTCATCGAGTCTATCAAGCTTCAAACTTGTTTTCGACAGATTCGCTTCGCCCTGGAGTTCTGGGGGTGAAGCGTATCAGTTCGCGATTGACGCTGCTGCGCGGGCCGGTTTTACTCCGGTCCTTACAGGTCGCTTGGGGTTGCTGCCGCCTATGCTAGCGGTTGCTTCCAGCGAGCTGATATGGTATTTCTGGTCCACGTATATTGCTGGAGAAGTTCGCCAAAGTAACTCTGTTAGGAAACAGACATTTGCGATGGTGGGTGCTGCTGCGTTCAACGGGATACTTTTCGTTGTGGCTATGTGGCTGATCCTTCGATCAATGGGTTACAACTTTCTGGCAGCGACAACATATCTCGGTTCCTCAGGCTCATCCAGTTTTCCCTTCATATCCCAAGTAACCCCAGGGAACCAGGTGGTGATTTTCATCTCTTTATTGACGAGTAATTCGGTGCTAGCTGTTCTACTTCCTATCCTGTTCGCGGGTTGGAGTCTAGTCATTATACCAGCGTTGTTCTTGCAACCCAATCGTTGCGTCTTTTCATGGGCCATGGACAGGATTGCACCTGAAAGATTCACTAAGGTCTCGGAAAGATATCATGCACCAATCTACACGACCATCTTGGGTATGATGACCTGCGAAATATCGCTCTTGATTCTTACACTGTTTCCGTCGTATGCGTACACGATCTTCGCAGCGGGGGTAATTGCCCCCGCGTTTGCATCCATCTTCCCCACAGCCTTATCGGCTGTGCTGTTACCCAAACGAAGAAAGGCTCTCTTTCACCTGTCGGGACTTGACAGAAGGAAAGTTCTCGGTATCCCGTGGGTCAGTATTACGGGAGCTATTGCAGCTTCCTACTTGATTTTTTTAACGATCACATTCTTCAGCTATCCAGCGTTCGGATTGGATAGCCCCATTATGGTAGTTGCTTCGTTCGGCCCTATATTCATAGGCATAGCCATCTACTACTTGACCAAAGTATATCGAAAGACGCAGGGCATTGACTTGGGGTTGACTTTTGCGTCTATACCACCGGAGTAAGGAAGATATGATGGGCGCTAGTGAATCGGCGGAGGGCTGTTAGGCACCTAATGCCAGAAAGAAATCGTCACGCAACAGTTGCAAGGGCTATGACCATAGCAGGATCAGATTCGGGAGGAGGAGCTGGTGTTCAAGCAGATCTAAAGACATTCGCGGCACTGGGAGTGCACGGCACATGCGCAGTAACCGCTATCACTGCTCAGAACACAGAGGAAGTGCGGGCTGTGCATGATGTCCCTGTAGACATTATCAGAGCACAGATAGAAGCAGTAGTAGATGATATCGGCGTCGACTGTGCAAAAACGGGAATGCTCCACACCAGCGAGATCATCAGAACTGTCGCAGAGGAAGTGAAACAGCATCGGCTTTCTCTGGTAGTAGATCCGGTTATGGTTGCAAAGAGCGGAGCGAAATTACTGCAAGAGACGGCCATCAAATCCCTGAAAGAAGAGCTGCTGCCAATGTCAACGGTGATTACACCAAACGCGAGGGAAGCTGAAATTCTCAGCCAAATGAGCATTAGTGGACCTGATGATGCCAAGAGAGCTGCGAAAAAAATCGCAGAGCTCGGTCCGCAGGCAGTTGTTGTCAAGGGTGGACACATCCCCGGGGACGGGAAGGTGGTTGACACATTGTATTTCAAAGGTACCTTTCGCGAATATCCGGCTCCGCTCATCGATAGAAACACCGACCATGGGACAGGCTGCAGCTTTTCAGCCGCAATCACAGCTGAACTCGCGAAGCGACAAACCATTCCAGACGCTGTGGACGTTGCTAGGAACCTAATCACCTCTGCAATAAGACACGGGATCCAGGTGGGAAGAGGACACGGCCCAGTGAACCCGCTCTCCCTACTCTACCGGAACGCCGAGAAATGGGAAGTGCTCAATGATTTGCAGCGAGCAATACAGATGCTTGAAGTGAGTACATCATTCCACCGCCTTATTCCTGAGTCCCAGAGCAATATTGCCATGAGCCTTCGAGAACCCGAGTCCCCGCTCGATGTCGCCGCAGTTCCAGGAAGAATCGTAAAGATTGGGAAACATGCGAAAGCATCAGCAACCCCAGCTTTCGGTGGGTCAAAGCATGTCGCCTCAGCTATTCTGGTTGCAATGCAGTACGATCCATCAATGAGAGCCGCCATGAACATCCTGTACTCGCCAGCTATAGTTAGAATCGGACAGAATCTCGGCCTCACCGTCTCCTACTACGAACGCGCGAAAGAACCCTCCGATGTTAAGGGCAAAGAGGGAGCAACCATCCCTTGGGGAACGGAAGAGGCAATCAAGCGCATCGAACGCGTACCGAATTTGATCTACCACGCAGGGGATTACGGTAAGGAACCCATGTGCGCAATTCTCGGAAAGACTGCACGCGAAGTCGCAATGACCGCTCTCCGAATAGCTGAGGCGTTTGAAGAACCATAGATGATAGAGATTCGCGTCCAAGACGTTCAGCACTAGGCTTCAGATCTGAAGTCCAAATGCCCGGTCTTTTCGATGCAGTTAACATTAACGCCACCGTTCCACTTTCGCCTAGCTGAAGGAGCGTCTGATTCCCTCCCTGAATTGCTCCGTTTCCATATAATCTGCGTAATTTCTGAATGATCTATTCTTCCAGCAAGTGTTCTTAGATGACTTGCTCAACCCTTTCCTTCTCCCGCCGAGTTTCTCCAACCACACATATTGCATCCCATGCTTCGAGAGTTCGAGTCCGATTATGTCCGCGTTGAATTGTGGATTCTTGAAGGAACGAGGGAAGCTTCGGACATCCGCTAACGTGACGATTTGATGACTGGAGAGTATCTCGCACAATTCATTAATGGTTCGGGTGGAATGCCCTATTGTGAAGATTCGCAAATCGACTCGACGAATTTAGCCTGATAGGACGGTTACATCACTTCCACGTCATGGGGATAGCTTTCCTTAAGCCCTGCTGGGGAGATCCGCACAAATTCGCCTTTTCCGCGGAGTTGGGGGATTCCCGTTGCGCCACAGTAACTAAGCCCCGATCTCAACCCGCCCACAAGCTGATTTATCAGTTCGGAGGCAGTGCCTTTGAATGGAACAAAGGCCTCCACCCCTTCTGGAACATAATCAAGCAACCCGACAGCATCATCGTTTTCCAGATGGTCCGACTCACGAGCTGCCCTATCATATGAAGCTGCTACAGAAGCCATTCCGCGCACGAGCTTGTATTTCCGTCCCTCTCTCATTACCGTGATACCAGGGCTTTCTTCTGTACCGGCTAACAGGCTACCGACCATAACCGTAGAGGCTCCAGCCGCGATTGCCTTTGTGATATCTCCGGAGTTGCGTACGCCGCCGTCGGCAATTACTGGCACGCTCGCATCATCTGCGACTTTTGCACATTCCATTATAGCGGTGAGTTGAGGAACCCCCGCACCCGTTACAATTCGGGTTATGCATATGGACCCTGAACCGATTCCGATCTTGACGGCATCTGCTCCTGCTCTGATCAGGTCGTTTGTTCCTTCCTTTGTGGCGACGTTTCCTGCTATCAGTTCGGCGTTCGGGATGGAGTCTTTAATCGTACGGATGGCATCAAGGGTGATATCAGAGTGCGCGTGGGCGATATCTAGTACGAGGACGTCGGCGCCGGCCTGATGAAGAGCTCTAGCTCGCTCCATGTAATCCGACTTGACGCCAATGGCTGCGCCTACCATAAGCCGTCCCTTTTCGTCCTTTGATGTGTTCGGGTACTGTTCGAGGCTGAGGATATCTCGACTTGTTATCAGGCCTCGCAAGGTGCCATCTTTGTCAACGAGAGGCAGCTTCTCGAGCTTGTGTTTGTGAAGGATCCGTTCGGCTTCTTGAAGAGTCGTGCCCGAAGGAGCAGTCACCATATCCTTAACGGGCGTCATCATTTCTGTTACCTTCTTTTCTGGATCGCGCTCGAAGAGAATGTCACGGGCGGTTAGGATACCGTTCAGTTGACCGCGTTCGTTTAGGATTAGTAACCCGGAGACGCCATGTTGCGACATTACGCGCTTTGCGTCTTTCAGTTTCTCGCTTCCCGTGAAACTGTAGGGTTGATCAATCACAATGCTCTCGGAGCGCTTGACTTTCAGAACTTCCTCAACTTGGTGTTCAATCGACATGAATCGGTGTATGATTCCGATTCCGCCCGCGCGAGCCATAGTAAAGGCCATCGCATGTTCGGTGACAGTGTCCATTGGTGCGCTGACGATAGGGGTCTTCAATTCGATGTGGCGGGAGAGCTTAGTATTAGTGTGCACTTCTTTTCGAGAATGAACGCTGGTTTTCTTGGGAACAAGCAGAACATCGTCGAAAGTCAGGCCGTCAACAACTTTGAAGGACAACTATGAAACCTCACATATCTAACCGCAATGATTGCATTCGGGGACATACCTAGCGCCTGGACTTGCGAGAAACGTGAAAACTCTCGAATCACCGGGCGTCAATAACATGCCCGTTACTGAACTTCAGCGCCGTGTCCAAATTTAAACTTTGAGCGATGATTTGCAGTTCTGCTCAAATTACGGAATACCGATCAGCATAGGTGAAATATGCCATACGTCATGGCGCCACATCCAACGATAAACATCCGGCGAAAGAAAATCGGCCGGCTGTCACGATCCAAGAACTGCTATCATTGCCATACCTATAATCATAAGGGTCGCTCCAACTATTCGCATGCGACCGATTTTCTCCCTCAGGAAGAGAACTCCCAAAATTGCCGCGAAAAGTAAACTCAACGCACGGCCAGTTACAACGTAGCTGACGCTCGTTAGCTTAAGTGCGAACAGAATTAACAGGTACGAGACCAAGGAACCAGCCCCGGCGACCGAGATCTTCCTCCAGCTCGACTTGATCTCGGAAACATTACCCTTCATGCGGGTCCGTCGCCAGACGAAGGGAACTAAGAATACCGCATTGCCCATGAAAACCCACCAAATATAAACGGCTGGCGGAGTCGAAACGACTACGAAATTATCTGAAACGGAATAAACCGAGATGAAGAACGCTGATGCCAATGCCCAAGTAGTTGCGCGACTCAGCTGAAACTTAGCTACGTCTCTGAGGCTTCTATTGGCCTCGCTGAGGGAGAGACAACAAACCCCTGCGACGGACAACAATATGCCAATAATGCCGAAGGGAGGTAGCCTTTCCCCGAACAACAACGCAGCCCATAGGGCTGTTAAGATTGGGGCTCCACCTCGAGAGATAGGGTAAACCAAAGAAAGATCGCCGCGTTCGTAACCCTTTGCTAACGTCAGTACGTAGCCAACCTCCGCCACGGAGGAAACAAGGAAGGGCAGAACAGAGACTGTGGCCAAATATATCGTCGACATGGGAAGAAGTACCAACCCGTAGCCTATTGCGCCGAGGAAGTACATCCACCACAAGAAAGCCAGTTTATCAATGGAGGACTTAGAGAATAGATTCCATCCGGCATGTAGCAGCGCGCTGAAAAGAATCAACTCAAGGGCAATCTCGAGCATCACTAGGGCGCCAGCGTAAGACACCCATGAAAGCCAACGCCATTACGTTAGGCTTTACGTTGCCTTCCTACTTTGGACCCAAACGACGGACCGCGATCATGCAGGCCCCTTTTCTTCCATAACCGTCCGGGCTTCGGCTGAGTCTTCTCTGCGGCATCTTCCATATAATGAAGTATGCTTTTCCAAATAACTCCGTCTTCACGCATTCTGTTTTCGAAGTTGTTAACGTTCACGAAATATTGCAATGCCTTCTTTGTTGGTTCATCATACTTTCCGTTGATTAAGCCTTTGTATAATCCGAGCCTCTTCAGGTTCCTCTGCAAGCTCCTAGCGACATTGCCCGCTACTGGGATCAGGTTGCTTGGGTCCTCGCGTGAAAGCATCGTCATGTCGTAGATCTTGAAGACTCGTTTTAGTTCGTCGATTGGGCGGGTGGAATCGTCTACTCGTAGGTCTACGTATCTGTCAGTGAACCTTTCGTACCCACCTTTCTCTCTGACCACTAGGAGCGCGGCTGACTGTTGCCCTCTGCGATCGCCTCCAGCTTTCTGGCCGGCCGAAAGCGCAGCTAGAAGTCTGTCGATGAGGTCGCCCGCGGTTCGATCGTATGCTCGCGCCATCGATTCAACTACATCTATCCCGGCGAGAATATTCCCCTGGCAACTGTACCCATCCCCGGTAACATGCCCCGCCCACTCCATACATCCGGTCCCGGTATGAACTGCCACTATGCCCTTGGCATCGACTATAGCCACCTGACGCCCCTGATTCTGTTCATCTTCCAGCAATAGTCGTTCAAGCACCTCAGAAGACGCCAGCCCCTCCTCAAGCATTCTGAGTGCCTTCGGGCCGTAGCCGACGTTAGCCGATGCCTGCGTCGCCACTGCCCCCACCCCGGCCTTAGCCCAAGGCACTACAGAGCCAACAGCTATGAACTTAGATTGAACAGCGACGCCCATATCTCCGTTCTTGCGGTCAAGAGCGACAATCGAGAATGTTGAAGGACCCAAGGACTTCACCCAACCATTACTCACCAGAGGTTAAGAATTTGCTCTTCAAATCTTGGACGTGTTCCGATGCAAAATCATCAAAGGAAGTTTAACGGGTTAGGGTTCATAGTTGACTAATCATAAACCGATTCTGACATAGGAAACTCTTGCTGTTTCTTAGCTCTCGTAGCTCTCGGAATTGCTAGAAAAGGCAATCGGTCTCTTGTTCCTCAGAAGATTTACCGATATTTTCGGGAGAGTAAGGGTCTACAACGTAGGATCCGCGATCTTCACGCTCGGTTCAGGGCTCTCGGTTATCGCTCAAACGACATTATCCCAACCGCCGCCCCTTACCACGTTGTTTCTGGAATAATTACTGGCGGCTATACTACGTTAACCGCGAATGAATCCGTAGGCTTTGTGACATGTATGGGCAGGGCATTTATCGTAGCGGCGATCATCACTTTCACTGGCATGTTTGCCTCAAGCCTACGAGGCTCCGAGAGGAAGGATAGAACTAGACTTTGACCCTGCGGACCAAACCCCTTCCATCTGCTATTAGGAAGAATACCAGAGCGATTGCTCCCGCGGTCGAGGTGGCGAGAGCATACTGGAAGGCAACGGAAGACGTAGCAGTAGTCCAGAGATACCCGAATATCGAATTAGCCAAGAGTGAACATACCCCCGCCGTGAGGTAGTAGATCGCGTACGCTGTTCCTTTTAGTTCGTTCTTCGTGAAATCAGGGATTATTGCTCGTTGAACTGGGTCCGATATTCCGAGGTAGATTCCGAATACGCTGGCGATCACGAAGCCGTATGACCAGTTTCCTACAAGTATGATGCCAGTTACAGACGTAACAAGGAATGTGAGATAGCTCAAAAGGATAACTGGAATCTTGCCAATCCTGTCCGCGAGAACACCTGAAGGGAAGGCGGCTACGACTGACAGGGCATTAATGGTCACGTACACGAGTGGTATCTGACCGTCCGGGATGCCAAGCGATGACGCCCTCAGGAGTATGAAGGAAAAGTTGTAGGCCCCTATCGAGAATATGCTCAGTGCCGCGAGAAGATAGACGAAACGTCGATTCAATACTGCGGACGCGTTTTCGAAGAAGTGTCTCTGCTTTTTCAGCCCAACAGTTTCTGTTACGAAAAACAGGAGGATTATCAGAGAGATTATTGCGGGAGCAAAGGATAACCAGAATACTCCTCTAAAGCCAATCAGTGGGAATGCGAAGAAGGCGATTAACGGCCCAAGTACGGCTCCGACTTGGTCTAATGAGCTCTGAACGCCGAATGCTTTTCCTGCCTGTGACTTCGCGATTGAATCGCTAATCAAAGCATCTCGAGGGGATGTTCGTGTTCCTTTTCCTGCTCTATCGGTGGCTCTGACGATGAAAGCTTGTCCCCAACTTGTTGTCAAAGCGAATAGTGGTTTCGCGAAGGAAGAGAGGGCATATCCTAACAGCACCAATGGTTTGCGTCTTGCGATCCTGTCGGTAATGACCCCGGTCAAGATTCGGCAAAAGTCGTTCACCGCTTCGGCGCTTCCTTCTATGAGACCAACTATAGCGTAAGATGCTCCAAGCTGGTCGTGGATGAATACAGGAAGAAGGCCTAGAATCATCTCAGTTGAAAGGTCGGTGAAAAGGCTAACATAGCCAAGTCTCACAACGTTCTTGAATCCGGCCAGGTTCTCTGGCTGAGGCTCAGTGCCAGCCTCTCCTGTTCCAGGCATGTCCGATGGGTCTTGTGAAGGGCTGTTCATTTGTCAAACCGTCGAATCGTCGACGACGAGATTCCGTGTCAGCTATTTACGATTGGCGAGCAGCCAGCATGCAACCTTCACAGGCCTCCCTCCACTTATATTGCCCAAAGACGACAGGTTCAAGCGATCATTGTGCAATCCAAGTTCATCTATACTGGAGTCCACGCATCGAACCTGGAACGATCAATCAAGTTTTACAGGAAAGCATTGGGAATGAAGCTTCTCTTCAAAACTTCGATAAAAGAAACTGGCGGGCGTGTTGCATGGCTAACTACGAGAGGATCGAGACAAGTTCTGGAACTGAACTGGTATCCAAAGAGGTACAGGCATGGGGGAAGCTCAGGTCTCGATCATTTGGCGTTCGAAGTGAAAGACGCATCATACGCGTACAGGAAACTAGCGAAGAGAGAGAGAAGGGCAATGCCGCCATTCAGGGAAGGAAGATGGTTATTGGCTTACGTTAAAGATCCGGATGGAAACTGGATAGAATTAGGATCAAGGCTAAGAAAGATTACGAAATCCTGACCTAGCGGACTATGAAGATTCGCTTCTCTGTCAACTTTCTCATTTTAGCTTCGCGAAGGTCACGTCGGCCAGTCCGCGGTGACGGAGTAATTTCATTTGATAGAATTTTCCCTACGACAGGTTCACTGTGATCCAGTAGCTGCCACCGTCACTTTGTACAGGTATTGTGGACATGCCAAATACTGGCCAGAAGCTTGGGTTGGTTACGCAGTAAGTCAACGGCCCACTGGCTTCTCCTGATGCAGTTGCACTCAAGGAAATCGTTGTGGTTTCTGTTCGAACAGGGATTATGACCGTGCTTCCGTCATAACTTATCCCGGCACCAACGACCCGCCCTGTTTGATCTCGAATTGTGACTTGCAAGTTATACAGGAAGTGAAATGGGTAGAAGAAGTTCACGGAAACCGTATACCCAGCGGTGACCCCTTGCCCAGCTACTGAACCCATACAACATCCGATGAGTAGAACTGACAAAGCGATTGTAAACACGGAAGCCCTCAATTCATGCAACCCTATAATTCATGTATGCAGTCCCGGGATATAGCCTCAGCTGAATCAATGATACACAAGCCCGTCCCTATGGGCTAGGGGGTGGAAGTGCGGTGCTTCCTGCTAATAGATTAACCTTGAAACATCATTGTTTCAACGACAGAACATTGATATACCTCTTACCATGGCAAGAGGCGAGAAAGAAATGAAAGCACCACTCACACACCAATACATCGCAGCGCTGTTCGTAACAATCGCAATTCTCTCCCTAGCACCTACGCTAGCACATGCCGACCAACAATCCCAACCCGAAACAATCACCCTTAACATGACTGGTCAAGCTACTGCAATTGGTAGCGGCCTCTCCGGAGCAAGCACGTTAAACCTGACCGCCGATGCCTACGAGAACTCTAGCCAGTGGCTCATTATACAAAATGTCACAGGATCCCTCCACATCGGCCCAACGGTCTTCCAAATAACCGGCGGTCAGGGAAGCGCAAGCAAGTTTGGCGCCGTCGCAATATTCGCCGACACAAACTCTGAAAAAGATCAACTCATCCTTCATGGGGCAATGAACGGTCAAACCCTCACATTCGACTCACCACAAAGCCAGCTTGCTTCGATATCCTACCTCTCACTTTCAGGCACCGTCAATGAGAACACAGGACCCATTGGTAACTTCAGCGCGAATCCTGCGAATACGGATGAGAACTTTACATCCTTAACCACGGGTCTGCGAAATGATACGACTGATGCCAGCTCAACTCCTTCCGTCACTCTAAACAATTCGACCGATTCAACGATCCCGACTTCTGGCAATGCAGCCCCATCGAGCGGCATACAAGCCCCGGCAAACATCACCGTAACAAAGACTCAGTACGTTAATCAGACAATCTCGGTGACCCAAACGGTTGCTAATGTGACCGTCCGTTATACCGCAACATCTACGGTAGCCAACACCACAATAACCCAAGCTAACGTGACAACGACCGTAAACGCAACAACAACCATTACAACCTCGACAGGGCCTTAAGGCCCTTCCACACCTTTTTTCTGAACCACTGACCGTTGCCGGTCAGATGACTTGCTGTGAACCCAAGGCTTTCTGGTGCGAGAGGAATCGAACCTAAATTCGCTGATAGATTCGCAGCTATTCACTGAGTTTATCCTTATTCTGTGTGAACGAACTTCGATCTCTCATCGTCTCGTTAACAAATGGTTCAACTATTAACCTGCTCAGCGACTTTCACTAACTGTCCTTGTCCTTTGTCTTCTTATCGCGTTAAATCGTAAACACTTCTGATCAAGCACCAAAACCAAGACTCGTCCTGTGAGTTTATTGCTCCTGGCGGTAATACGAGGCTCATGCCTTACCAATTCAAGTTCGACCTGACAAGGCTATCCCAATCGTTCTTCACAGGAATTGCAGTGGCTGCCCAAAAAAGAAAACTGCACAGAAGAATTGGCGAGGCAACTCTGCGTCTTCTTGAACGATTCAGAGTTCAGGAGATCACAGGGTTGGATTTTGCTCAAGCTCTGATGCTCCTCGAGGACTTGATAGATATCCAGACTAAGAATTTCAACAACCGGGAAAGATTCGTAAGAACTTCCAGGCGAGTGCTACTGCTTCCTCACTGCTCAAGGAAGTATATGGACAATCGGTGTAAAGCCGTCTTCGATTCTAACATTCCATCATACAGCTGCTCTCACTGTTCACCCGACTGCTTGGTAAACCAAGCGACACTGGCTGGGGAGAAGAGAGGGTACGATGTTTATGTTCTGCCGGGTGGCTCATGTATCCATCAGATTCTGCAAAAAGGCCGTTATGAGGCGCTTGTGGGAGTCGCCTGCGGCCAGGAGATCAAACTAGCTGAAGGACTGTTAGAGAAGACCGGGCTGCCAGGTCAAAATGTGCCTTTAATCAGGAATGGTTGCGCCAATACAACATTCAACATACGAGCCCTGAAGAAAGTCCTATGAGTTTCCGAAAGATACCAGCAATAAAAACCAGCAACATTTATCGCCACACAGGACCGTAGACCCAACCGTCTCGTCCCGCTAAGAGACCCTGATTACCAAGCCTCCTAGCATTCCAGTTTCAAACCCTCTGTGGTCCAATGGTACGATAGGAAATTCTTGAACTCTCGTTCAAAGAGCGCTGCAACGTCGTTTCCCTCAAACGCGTCATTTGACTCTATTGGAGCAGTTTCATCTCTACCCAGCAAATGCGTTTTGACGACCAGCAGTGTTGCGTTACGTTCCTGAATGAGGTTAAGGAACTGCTTACTCCACTGCAGACTATTACCGTCTTTACCTTTCTTCTTGCCGTTTGTTCAAGCGTCAGCAATAGCCTCATCCAATATTCTTGCCATCAGTTGATTATGCCGAGTTTGCGAAATGACAAAAGCTACCAGAGAAATTCGTAAGCAAGGGCGATTCTGGCCTAGCAGAAATCTATCATCTTTAAGCTTCTAGAAATCGAAATAATTTGTGCCCGATACGTTAACCAGCATATTCAATCTAGTCATAAGCCTCGTCGGTCAGCCGTCAACAGGCGGAGCTATTCCGTTCTTTGACCCGCTTTACAATCTGAATGTTCTTGTATGGATGGGAGCAATAGCAGCCATCATCTTTCGCCTTTCTCGAAGAGGTTCAGGTGATTCGCAGCCCTGCTCACGTGGATTGTTTTATTCCTGACATTCGTTGGAAGAAGGTCACCCTCTCCGATTGAAAGGCGTTATTGATCTCTACTGTTACATTTCAGTCAGTTTAAGTGACTAAGAGAAACTCACAGGTCTTCGGTTTTGAAGCGGTTTAGTCATTCTATGCATCTTTCCGTTTGAAATGCGCTAGCGAATAACAAAGTAAATCTGTGGCAAACTCGTCGGTTTTCTTGCATAGATCTCTCAGGACGTTCATCTGAACGTTCACGTCTGAGGGTTCAGATGCACCTATTCTGCAATCACGCTCCAACGTCCTGTACTCTTCCCATGCTCTCTCGCTTTCCGCAATCATGAAATCCGTAAATTTGATGAGCTCGTCCATTGCAGAATCTAGTTTGTCCTTATTTCCACTTGTTCTTACGTATGCGTTATCGGCGATGACTAGCTCCAGATCGTTTATCTTCGTTTTCAGTCCTCCCAGTTCTCCTAGGGCTATCTGATAGTTCTGTTCGGTTTCCTTTGTTGCCCGATTGATTCGGCTTTGAAGCTCACTCGCCATCAATGCGCTACACGCCTTGTCTTAGATGATGTAGCGTTCCCACGTTACTGGTTCTTGTCCCATCAAAGCATCATACACTAGAGCTGGTAAATCGTTCCGAGGTTTTTTGGCCCAGCGCCTCTAGGCTTTCAGTTGCTTGTTGAAGAACTTCAGAGTTCTCTCCCATGCGTCTTTGGCGGCCTCGGGTCTGTAGCTCTCTTTTGTGTCATTGAAGAATGCGTGTGGGGCTCCTGGATAGACTTTGATGTCAAACTTCTTTCCGTATTTGGTTAATGTTTGTTTCAGAAGGTTGATGTCCGATTCTGTTATGGCCATGTCAGCTCCGGCATAGTTTCCAAGGATGGAGCATTGGAGATTCTTCACCAACTCGATGGGTGAAGGGTTCCTGCCATAGAATATGACAGGGGCTGCCAGTTCCCTATTATGACAGGCAAGCAGGAGAGATAGTCCTCCTCCCATGCAGAATCCTACACTACCTATACGATTTGGGTTCACGTAGCTAAGGGTCTTGAGATAGTTGAATGCGCCATTCAAGTCAGCGAGAATTTTCTCCTCAGTAAATTTTTCGCGCAACACGCGACCCTCTTCGAGTTTTGAAACGATCTTCTCCTCAAATAGATCAACAGCCAAGGCTACGTAGCCTTCACGTGCGAGTCTACTGGCCACATCCTTGATATGATCATCCAGTCCCCATATCTCATGAATCACAATTACGCCTGGATACCTCCCCGCTTCCTTAGGCCTCGCCAAGAAACCCCTAGTATTCTTAGTCGAATTTCCGCCCGGAAAATCAACCATCGAAGATGAAATCTCCAAACTCCTTCACTGATAACTCACGTTATTCCTAAGCTATATGAAATTGGTCCTCCGTTCGCGTAGCAATCAAGAATGGGCAGACTCATTATGTTAGAAGCCGGAGGTTAGAAGGTCTGCCGGGAAGTAGCGTCGCCGTTGAAGAGCGCTTTCCGGACCCCGCCGGTACGCTTCTAAGCGGACCTCTTATTGAACCAACTCAGAGTTGACTTCTCTGGCAGCCATGACCTCAGTCAGTTTTCGTGTTTCCGCTGGGCTGCGCGAGATCAATTGGTTCAGATTTAACCATGTCTGCTGACAGAGGTGGTCTCTCAGGAAGCTGTGAGTATCTGCCATCAGCCGTCCTGTACGCTGCCAACCTAGCCAGGGTCTCCCAGCCTTGCCCAGATTGATGGCGTACTTGAACCGTTAACACTTCAGCGGTTGAATCTGATTTACCTGGCCATATGGTTAGGCTTAGGTAATCTCCGTTGGACATTCGGGTTGAGAAACGGGCCTTCGATTGGGACTTGCTAGACAAGGCTACCCGCAACAGTTAGGAAATGAGGCCTCCACACATATTAGGGTTAAAGATGGACAAAGGCTTTTGAACTCATGGATTGGTTGTTCCGTTGATTGGTGTTTGAGGGTTGGAGTCTAAGCTTGCTGATTTCTTGAAGTCCGGTAAGGATTGGGAGCGGAAGCCGACAACTGTTAGCGGTATATTCGTGTTGAAGATGCCTCCATTCAGGGGTAGCCCTGCAAGGTTGGCTGTGGAGTTGAATCCCGTTGATGGTGCGGGTAGACCCACAAAGAAGAGGGGCGTTTTGTTAAGGTCCTCTGAGGAGCTGACTGAGTACAAGAAGCTGATTGATGACGAAAGGTTAACCTCACTACTGAAGAACCTAGATACGCTAGGCCCGAAGCCTGAGAAGAAGGAAGAGCCGAAAGCGGACATCATAGAGATCTAATTGGCTCATGTCGCTTACAGAACGCGTACCATCAAGGCATGTTGAGTCTCCTCTGGTTTGGGCTAGCGGGGTTGAGGCTAGACTTTACCAACAAACCATAGCTGAAAAGGCCTGCCAAAAGAATACGCTTGTTGTCTTGCCGACGGCGCTCGGCAAGACGATTATCTCAGCATTGGCGGCTGCTCATTTTCTCTACAATTACAAGCAAACGCGCATCTTGATGATGGCACCGACAAGACCTCTCGTCTTGCAACATAGAGAAACCTACATGAAGATTCTGAAGCTCAAAGATGGTGATGCCGTCACGTTAACTGGTAAGACTCCTGCTGCGCATAGGAAGCAGGTTTGGGATGGGAAGGCGCGAATCATCTTTGCGACGCCACAGGTCGTCAAGAACGACCTCGCCGAGAACGCTCAACTGACTCTGAAAGACTTCAGCCTCTTGGTCTTCGATGAATGTCACAGAACGAGAAAAGAATACGCCTACACAGAAGTTGCAAGGAAGTACGTTGAGCAGTCGCCTTGGCCTATGATTCTTGGCATGACGGCCAGCCCAGGCGCCGATAAGAAGAAGATCGAGGAGATATGCCAAGCCCTCTTCATCGAACAGATAGAGTACAGATCCGAAGAAGACCCTGATGTCGCTCCATACATAAATCCGGTAGAAGTTGAATGGAGGCATGTAGACCTCCCGGAGCAGTACAGAGAGCTCAGCCGCCTGATCAGATCCATGCTGAACAGCAGGTTAAGTTGGCTTAACAGAATAGGCGTGACCCACACTAAACCAGAGTACGTGGGCAGGCGAGACCTCCTCGAAGCAGGCGAAGAGCTCAGATATCGACTGGAGGAAACGATCGATGAGGAGAGAGGCCCAATCTACAGCGCCATAGTCACGCAATCGGCCTCACTAACCCTCTTCCACTCCTTGGAACTCCTAGAAACCCAAGGAATACCCACACTCCTATCCTTCCTCGGTAAGGTGGAACAAGAGAGCGAGGAGAAGAAGAGCTACAAGACCATAATCAGTGACCCACAATACACCGAACTCAAAAGGCTACTTCAACAGAACCTGAAGCTGAAACACCCAAAGGTGCCACTCCTGGGACTCCTAGTTGAGAACCAGATAAACCAGCATCCGAACTCGAAGATCCTCATCTTCACACAGTACCGAGATACCGCATCACACCTAGTGGAACAATTGAAAGAAAACGGTCGGCTCAGGATCGAACGGTTTGTAGGCCAAGCCTCAAAGCAGGACGACCCCGGCCTAAGCCAAGACGAGCAGGCCGAGATTCTGAGAAACTTCCGTGACGGAGACACAAACGCTCTTGTAGCAACATGCATAGCCGAGGAAGGCTTGGATATTCCAAGCGTAGACCTAGTCATATTCTACGAACCTATCCCCAGCGAGATCAGATACATACAGAGGAAAGGCAGAACGGGGAGGAAGACCGCTGGCAAAGCCATCATCTTAGCGGCGAACAAGACCTTCGATATCGCATACCTATACGCAAGCAAACGCCGGGTCGAACGGATGAGGAAGATAGCCTCAGGCCTCAACCGTGAACTCAACCCGCTGACTAGGCCTGGGTCGAAACCGGAACCCAACCCAATGACCGTGGAGGAACTAAGCGAACTTGAGAAACATGCAAGGATTGCCATCACTGAACCCCAGCTCATTAAACCCGAAGAAGAGAAGGTCAAAGAGTTCCTGAGGGAAGTTGAGAAGGCGTCAAGAGTCCTGTGGAAGAGAGCGATGAAAGCCGGAAGCAAAGGTCTTTCAATCGAGGACCTAGTCGAAAGTGTCGCCGAAGAAGGAATAACGCCCGCCACGGCTAAGGCCGCAATAGAAAGACTGGAAGAGATGGGGCAGGTTGGAAACGTTGGGTGGGATAGGATAGTGGCAACTGCAAGCGTCCAAACGTCCCCGACCGTCCCCAAGTCTGAACGAGACGCGTATGAGCTCATGGTGGAGAAGATCTATCCGGGCAGCGCCGTTGTCCTCATAAACGATAAGTGGAGAGCCAGATTGGCGCATGAAGACTTCCTGGGCCCACCCAGCTTAGTCAAGAAGAACGCCAAGTTCAAGGCGAGAGGCATATTGTATCACGATAAGGGCACTTTATGCTTCAGAGTTCAAGAGGTCACACAGATCCTGTCGTAGAAGAGAACCAGAATCATGGAAGCCTAACAGAAATGCGGCATCTCAGCTAGAACTATTCTGGCTGCTGCTCCTTCAGTATGATGAACTTACCTGCCTTCCCAGCGCTGAAGTAATGTCCACCTACAAGCAACAACATGGCCGTTCTATTGTCACTCAGTGTAGGTCTCCTTCAGAGATGGGACAGGGGATTCTGAACCCAATTTACCGCCTATGTGGGATTTCCAGTTTCTGCTTGATAGCTGTTCTACATCTCGTTTGTGTTGTTGGAGGAGACTAACTGCAGCCCGTAAGGAAGCTAGCAATCGCTAACCGAACGCTCTAGCTAACTCAAAAGAGAGGCTTCGGCCCACCGTTTAGTGACTTTTTTTGGCAAAACGGTATATCACAACGATAGAGGTCAAGCATTGCGGGCTTACAACTTGCCTCAGCCGTAGGTATTTACAAAGCGCGTAAATACGATCGCAAAGCTAACTGATCTAACTGATAATCTTTGGAGATTAGTCGCGCGGTTGCTTCTCTTCTGCAGGAAGAGATTGTCTTTGTCGAGTCTGGAGCAACGGTCTCCGCCGTTGTTCGGATTATGGTTGAGAAATCGGTCAGGAATGTCTTTGTCATGAGAAAAGGGGAACCTGTCGGACTGATCAGGGATTGGGATATTGTGAGGAGAGTCGTAGCCCCCAACCTGAACCCGGAAGCAGTGAAGGTTGATGAGGTAATGTGTGCACCTGTAGCATCTGTTAACGCTGATGCTGAGCTCTCAGAGATTGCAGGACGGATGGCTGAGACCGGAGCCAGGAGGCTTCTTGTAGTCTTAGATGGAAAACTCATGGGAACAATCACAGCGGCGAGTCTCCTGAACATCGTCTCCCATTTTCCGGACAAGAGTACACGTGACATCTTGAGGTCTGTCGCTGGCTTGGGATAGGAGCGCTTCAGAAAGGCAGATTTTCCACTTAATCCAAGCGTCACATGCGTGAGTCTTCTTATGAGAGCACAATTTCCCTTGCCTGTGTGCGCACACCACTAGACCCACCACCTTTTCGGCCGCGCTCGCTACGCTCGCAGGAACCCTCGACAATCTAAACTGCGAGTCAAGGTCAAGCCTTCAGCTTGCCCGCCATCTTACCCCTTTCTCATCGCACCATGAAAAGGAATGATTGGAGAGGAATCGCCCAGAAGAGATAAGAAGGAATAGAATCTTTTCATGCAGTGGAGAGATTGCTCATGGCGGAAGAAGAGAAGAAAGAGGAAAGTTGGTTGCAGAAGCTGTGTCGGGGCGATGCAAGATTATATGATATTCTCGCAGGTAGCCTGCCTTTCGATCCTGTAGCCGCCATATCCAAAGAGGACCTTGGGATCCTCATTGAGCAGGCGGAGAAAAGTGTCAAGGATGAAAACTATGAAGAAGCGGTTTGGAAATATAGACTGGTAGTGGACAAGGCTATCTTTGAAGCTACACAACACCAAGAGGAAAAGGATAGGTACATCAAAGTCATCCAAGACCTCCTGTCCAAGACCGTACAAGCGACGGAGAGAGCGAAGGAAAAGGCAGAGAAGGAAGGCCGCACCGACCGCGTTGCTGCCTTTGTGAAAAGAATTGAAGACTGTAAATTTGTAAGCGAAAGAATCGAGGACGTTCTAGAAGTAGCTTCTCACTTTTACAATGAGAGATTACAGATACTGAGAGAGAAGGAGAGAGGAGAGGAGAAAAGAAAAGAGAAAAGAACAGATAGACTGAAAGAGGACAGAGAAGAGCGAAAAGAGAAAAGAGACAAGAAGCAAGAGAAGGAAAAAACAGAAAAGAGACTAGAAGAAGACAAAGAAGAGAAGCGAGAAGAAAAAGGAGAGAAGGAGAGAGGAGAAGAGAGAAGAGAAAAGATACTAAAAGCGAGAAGATAATTACTACACCGGTGTTGGGAGTTCCGCATTAAACTGAGATTTTGGCTTCCAACGCGCGAACGACAAACTGCACGCACACGAGCAGTATACGTATGAGAAGCTGATAGGGGACGCTCCCCCTAAAGACTAACACAGTCAAAAAGTGTGTGTAATCTAATTGTGCCGGAGACTAATTTTGAACCAGGTGTTTTTTCGCAGCTGCTCGCCAACCATACTCGGCGTAGATAAAATGAGCTCTGCCCGCACCAGCATACCCACACACACTTTTACGACGACGACCGACGATGGTCCGCGACGAACCGAAACTAAAGGGAAGGCGATTGCTTGGATGGGAGTTATGTGAATTGCCAGAGCCCGACTACGTTGCCTTCTGTATCCCTGAAGTATGCTGCGAAACCGAAGTTTCCGACGGGCGTTCTTGGTTGGATGATTTTACCTCCGTTCTGCTCGATAGTTGCCGCTGCTTCGTTAATGTTCTTCACGTTGATGTAGATGACGGGGGACTTAACTGAGTCACGTCGCTCCAACATGCCACCGTTTATTGCGCCGGGTTCCTTGGGGGTTCCTCGTACTCCGAGCGTATCAGCCTCAACGGTTCCGATTTGTGTGTAATGCATCTCTGGAATCTCGTTCATCTTCCAATCAAATACTGTACCGTAGAATTTCCTTGCTCGCGCGAGGTTGTCGGCTGGTATTTCGAAGAATATTACCTTGTCCAAATTCCTCACCTCCGACCGCTCTTAGTCAGATCAGTACAAGAACACAAATGTTAGTCGCTCCGAAGCCTGGTTGAGAGAGGAACCCCGCAGTTCCACACCAGTCATAGCGGCCTGGCTCATTCATTTCCCGCCCTAAAATCCAAGGAAAGAGTCGACTGAAAGAACGCCTGCTCCCAGCACGATGAGAACAATGGCCAGCATGAGGTAGGTTATGTCAATCTCGTACGAATTCTGACCCATGTAGGGCACTTTCATCTTCACCTTCTTCAAGTAGATATTACCGATCATTTCTGCTGCGATGAAGAATCCAACTATTGGCACAATGAAACCAACAATCAGAGATAATCCTCCAAAGAATTCGAGAATTATCGCTAGGTAGGTCGCTACTGCTGGAACTCCTAGGCTTTTAGTCCATTTAAGCGTCTGCGCCTTCGCCTTGCCCAGTTTAGGATAACCGTGTGCAACTAGGTTGGCTCCAACCCAAACCCGCAATAACAATGCAAGATATGCAGTGTAAGGCAAAAGAACACTAAACAATCCAGTCATTACAGGAAGCACCTTCACTGAATACACGATTCAACCAACCCTAGATATAGACTAGGTATCCAAGAACCGAGTCGCTTGGATCATAACGAGTTCAATTTGCGAGAGACTCCCTCCAGAATCGTATCGAGCCACCTTTCGAGACTCCGTCAATACAAGTGGGCGCGTGGTGTTCTGTTGAATGCGCTGACTACGTCGTTCACGTAATTTGTGTCTGCGCACTAAACGTCCCACACACACTTTACGACTGTTCCTGTGTTTAGGGGAAGTATCTCCTAACAACTCCTCTTCCGCGCGCGTGCGCAGTTAGATCTCTACGCATCTACAGCAAAACACTAAGAGCATAGAATCTACGGAACGATGAGGTATTCAGACCTCCGGCCCGGCCAATGTCAGTCGTGCGCGCTCGTTAGGTACTATCTCGCAGAATAGACTGGATTCGTCGACTTCTGTGATCTGCACGTCACCGATAAGGTCATGGGTCAATCTTGAGAAATCATGAGGGCCGACAGTTGTCGCTGTGAACCCATCTTTGCACACAATGATTCCTTCCTTTGTCTTTTCGTAGTCGATTTCCCCCAACAATTCGGCCTGCGACTGAAGCTCGAACCATTTCATTCGATCTCTCCAGAACTTGTTCGAATAGCTCGAAAAAAGGATCAAGCCCCCAAGCCTCGTCACTCGTATGCTTTCAGAGATCAGGGCCCGCTGGTCCACATGAAACGCGGAGATTCCGTTCTGAATGCAAACGACACGATCAAATGTTTGATCACGATAACCGAGGCTCACTGCGTCCATCCGGGAAAGAGAGATATTCGAAATACCGTGAAGGAAATCGCGAGCAAACTCCAAACTGGGAGCAGAAATATCAATTCCGGCTACCCATCTTGCGTTCTCTGCTAATTTCGGAAGAATCCGACCATACCCGCAGCCTAGCTCTAATACTAGATCAGCGGGACGAATTTTCTTTAATACATGACTCACCTCGGCATCGAGGTATTGTCTGACTCTTGGAGGTGCGATGTCGTACACCCGTTTGAGTTGCATAGCAGATAACTTGTGCGAATAATACTTGCTCAGGAGAAACATCCTCACAGAACGCAGGTCATTAGAACCTGAAAACATATTCGTTTTGTCTTCGTAACAAAACCACGATTTTCCACATCCCGTAATCAGTCGTCGTCTAATTTTCGTGTGTGTGGGTCCAATGGTGCGGGCAACCAAATTTGAGCTCTCTTTCGCTGCCTTCTTGAGGTGGACTTCAGCTTCGGCTCGCGTCTGGAACTCGTGCACGCTCGACGTGCCGGTATCCCGATCGTATTGAACATGCACTTGGACTGGAGAAAAAGAATCGATATATTCTATACCTTCTTTGCAAACAACGGACGTCCATAATATTAGAAGGCAGAACCAGATTGACCCGAACCAAAGAGGCCGCAATAAGAAACATAAGGGCAAATGTTCTGGAAACTGCATTGAAAATGGTGAAGGCTGGTCTGGTTGTCGCGAAGGAGGGCAATGTGAGCGCGCGGGTTCCGGGAGAGGATAAAATCGCTATTACCCCCTCACGACTTCCTTACGAGTTGATGACCGCAAACGATATCCTGATTGTGGGGTTTGACGAAAAGATCATCCTAGGAAAAAGGAAACCGTCAACAGAAACTAAGATGCATATCGCGGTCTTCAAAGCGCGAAGCGATGCTGGAGCAGTGCTTCATACCCACTCACCCTACGCCTCTGCATTGTCATGTGTGAGTGGTTCAAAGATACCTCCCTTAATGGACGAACAGACTGTTTACTTGGGTGGCGAGGTTGGTATGACCCAGTATGCTGTCGCTGGGAGTGCCGAGATCGCAGCTAATGCTGCCGCTGCTCTGCTCGAAAGAGACGGTACTTTGTTGTCCAACCATGGCACTATATGTTGCGGTAAGACCCTAGACGAGGCGCTGAGAAATGCTATTCTTGTTGAAAAGCTTGCACAAGTCTATTTCCTTGCAAGAAGCATTGGTGAGGTTACCTCAGTCTCAGCCGATATCATTGAGCAGCAGAAACGTAAGTACTTGTCCGCGAGGCAGAGATAGCAACCCCTCCCTCCAAAGAAGTGTTTCGTGAAACAGTGTAAGTGCTGTGAGAGTCTCAGCCCCGCTCTGCTCCATCACCCCTCCGCCTCAGTTTCAAAGTCACGAAAATCCGCCAATCATCTTCATATTCTGGCAGCATCCTTCATTGATTCCACCGCTGCCATGATTGTCTTATCAACTTCCTCTCGATGGTGAGATACCGAAAGACACCAACGCGAATGCCGGCCGGGCGGGGAGTTGAATACACCCCTGTCGATCATGCCCTGATAGAATGCTGCACACCTTCTCATGTGCGGATCGAGCGGAGTGTCGTTTATTTGCTCAGGCTTACTGACGGGCTCATTGACTCCGAAAATTATGGAGAACAGGGAGGGTACGCCCTGTACGACACATTCAATATGTGCGTCCTTAGCCGCGTCTCGAATACCTTTCATCAGACGCTCTCCAAGATTAAACATCGAGGAATAGTTGTTTTCATTTTCGAGTTCTTTTATCGTCGCAATCGCAGCTGCTGTGCTTACTGGATTTGAATTGTAAGTTCCTCCCACATAGCTTTTTACGCGCATGATTTCCTCCTTTCCTGCTACGGCAGCGATAGGGAATCCGTTGGCCATGGCTTTTGCAAAAGTTGCCAAGTCAGGCGTGATTCCATACATTTTCTGGCCGCCTCCAATGCCAACTCTGAATCCTGTCACAACTTCGTCGAATATTAGGAGAATATTCTCAGATTCCGTCAATTTTCTGAGAAGGGAAAGATACTCTGGTTTTGGTGAGATGCATCCAAAGTTGCCTAGAAGGGTTTCGCAAATCACAGCAGCAATCTCTCTGCCGTGCCTCCTCAATTCTCTCTCAACGGTGGCGGGGGCATTCCAAGGCAACGTTATCATGTCTTCTCCTACGCTTTTGGCGATTCCGCTTGATTCGAGCTGTGCCGGCGAAAACGAGTCGAATCTGTTCCAATCATGCCAAGAATGATAATGACCTGAGAACTTCACGATCTTCTGCTTTCCCGTGTAAGCCCGCGCGATTCTTAGAGCAGCAGCCGTTGCATCTGAACCTGTCATTAGAATATTTACGAATTCTGCACAGGGTACATGTTTCGTGAGCAATTTCGAAAGCTCTATCTCTGCTTCATGATTTAACCCGAATATCACGCCGCTGTCCATTTGTCTCTTGACCGCGTCATTCACTCTGGAGTAAGCGTGTCCTAGAATTACTGGACCGAGTGCCATGCAGTAATCAACGAAATCGTTTCCGTCCACATCATACATATGCGCGCCAGCAGCGCGACTAATGAATTTCGGGTATTTGAGAGGCGGCATTTCCGCCCGACCCTCGAACCGACCGATCAGCGGCGCAATCCGTGCCCAACTGTGGGTTCCATGGGGACTTATTTTTCTGGCGATCTCAAGCAGTTCATTTGACTTGTCAAAGTTCAATTTAAGGACCTAGAGACCCTCCAGTGCTTCTACATAAGTATCTCGCGCTATTTTCGTTCGGTCGCGAGATCTGAGTCCCACTCATGATATATTCTGGCTATCTCGCTCGGATATGTTTCCTTAAAGTTCCTGAGCAATCTGTCATATGTACCTGAGTACCGTTTTCTTGGTCGTGCCTTGTACGAGACCGGAAGTAGTTCATGCAAATCATCAATGTTGGCGTAAACTCCTGTCCCAAGTGTGGCAATTAATGCGGCACCGATCGCTCCTGCATACTGCGGCCATTTTACTACGCGAATTTCCTTGCACATTATATCCGCGAGTATTTGCGTCCATATCCTACTGTTGAAGCCTCCGCCAATTGCGCGCAAGGATTGTCCATCGAAGTCCAGATTTTGACTCTTCATTTTGTCCCGTACCCACCGGATGTTGAATGCTACCCCTTCCATGACCGACCGTACCAAGTGTTCCCTACTATGATTGAGCGTGAGGCCCATAAAGGCCCCTCTTGCAGAATCGTCCAGTATGGGTGCCTTCTCGCCTTTCATCCACGGCACAAAAATCAGATTCCCAGAGCCGGGTGTTGCCTGAGCAGCTAGGCGATTTAATTCTTGATATACTTGGCTTTCACCATCGAGCTTTCTTCCGACTTGGTGCAAAGGTTTCAGTTGTTGTGCCAACCAGTCGAGGCACGAACACGCACTTTCTGATTCTCCAGTTAAGAACCATCTTCCGAATGGATTGATTGCAAATAAACCGCCTGATGGCATTTCTGTCTCATCGAATGGCGTCCTCTTTGAGGACGTTATGCAAAACCATGAAGAAGACCCCAGATAGACATGGGCGCTGCTTGGTCTCAAGGCCCCTGAGCCCATAACTGCGGCGGTTACGTCGCTTCCGCCAGCGATGACTGGGATTCCTTCAGGTAACTTTAGGTCCTTGCCGGCTGACTCCGTCGTCAGGCCAGCAACGTCGGTTGCTGAAATGGGCGTTGGGACTTTATCTTGCGATAAACCATAGCGTTCGAACGGCCACTCCTTTTTCCTTTCGTCATAACCAAACCAAAGCGCATTTTCTATAGGTCATACGAAATTTCCAGTCAGCTTCGTTAGTAGATACGCACCGCAGTCGATGAATTTGTAGGCCTTCTGAAAAACCCGTGGTTTATGTTCTTTCAACCATAGGCATTTTGCCGGGACATCTTTTGCTGAGAGTTTGTGTCCCGTCTCTTCGCGGATCTTGTTAGCTTCTTTAATGGCTCTTGAGTCGAGCCAAGTCATGCACCTGCCAAGAGGTCGATTGTTAGCGTCGACAGGTATGAACCCTAGGCCTTGAACTCCGCAGGAGATACCTCCAACTTGATTCGAACGTACTTGGCTCTTCTGCAGAGTCTTTCTTGTTGCCTTTGCAACCGAACTCCACCAATCCCTAGGCTCCTGTTCGTGCGCACCGGCCATCGGAGAGTATGATGGGTAGGGTTGGAAACAGGAGGAGATGAGATGACCTCTTGAATCTACTAGTACGGCCTTGACGCCGCTTGTTCCAAGGTCGTATCCAACAAAATGCTTTCTTGATGCCAATGTTCGTCAACCGTCACGTAGAACACGATGTTTTGTTAATGAGACCCATTCGCAGCCCTCATTAAGGTACCCGTTCAACTTCATGAGCGCTATCCACCCTTGTCCGTCATCAACGCTTGATCTGATCCTATCGCGCCTCTCTGGGACTGTTTAGTAAATGGCTCTTTTTCGCGTAAGAATTCTTGAACGTCTTTTTGATTCTGTGATTAAGTAATTCGAATGTTCTCAATTACCAAAGCTTAGGAAGCTTTTTGAGTTCTCAACAGTTAGAGTTGAGATTTCTTTTTGTTTGAGTCCCTTCCTCCTTAGTAGTTGTACGATATTTCTCAGAATGTGATCATAACCTATCCCGCCGTAATTTACGCGCTTCCGGCCGGATGCGAAGAGAGGCCGTTAGGGAATACTTTCACATCACGGAGACTGCAAATGTTTGAAGAGCACGTAAGTCGCGGCCCTTTTCATCTAACTGCTTGGCTTCCGGGAGCTTTTAGGTAGTCATAAATGACCTTGCCAGTCCCAAGCCAGATTTCAACGTTTTGATAGACGCCCCCAAGAACCTTTACCGGTTTAAGCTTGTAGATAGGATCTGATGGCGATTCCCCGAATGAGATCGTAGCAGGGCCCTTCCATTCTTCGAGTACATTGCCTTGTTCGAGCGGCACTAGATTTAGTTGTCTGATAAGTGGCTTACCATCAACATTGGGTATCATCTTCAGAACTATATGTTTGGCTGGCACCCTCGGAACTCCCGGCACAATCTCTCTGTCATCTGGTTTTCCCTTCTCAACCAATGCGACATTGATCTTATAGAGATCGATTCCGCATCTGCTGACGACCCCGCTCATGATTTCTCTTCCACCTGGTTCAGAGTGGGGCGAAGACAACGGAAACCCATGCGGCATAGGATGCTCCAGTGCCTGTCCTCCAAAGGTGAGTGAAATGTTTCCTATCTCTTTTGGATAGCCGTAGATCTCTCTCCCGCCATAGACTCCCACATCCGAATCCATGAACATAAATGGGCAATAATCGGCTACGATATCTTTGTACTTGGCGGCTATGTATACTCCGCCTTCGCTACACGGGCCGCATGGGAAAGACCAAGGCAAATACTGGGCATCTATCGTAACAAGGTTACTAGGGGCAGGTTCCAAGGGTTCCGGCAGCATCTCCCTTAGCACTTTGGGGTCTGACTGGTAAAATATGGTCAAAGTATGTCCTTTGAAAAAGTACGGCGGGGGAGGCTTGGTGATAGGCGGATAGGCTGGCATACAGAGCCCAAATTCATCTTCTCTCAATGTTTCAACTCTCCATGACTTTGCGTGGGCGGAACCTCTATTCTGGAGGTATCTGTTTGAAAGCTAACGAGACGTCTACGCCTTGCCATTTCCGGTATGCCCTCATTATATAGTACAGTGCCACACCAGAGATTATAATTCCTGCAGTGAATGGATACCCTACCGCCCCTCCTCCAATAAATGCATTCGCAAAGCAACTGTATACCAAAATAGCCACAACAATAGTCGAAAAACCTGCACACCAGGTCAGCGCCGGAATACCAAGGATGCGCCTTTTTATCCAAACCGGTGACTGTTCAAAGAGCGCCTTCGCCCTCCACGGCAAGATCAGCCCGGCAATGCTGGTGACAAACATGACCACACATATGAGAAGGGTTGTGTTTGCGAACAAAGTTGCGAAACTTGTGTAGATCCATAACAGACAGCAGATTCCTGCTAGTACGCCGCATAGTATCGTTGCTTTTACAGGGCTGTGAAATCTGTCATTAACGTCAGCAAGCGCCGCAGGAGCAAGTCTGTCGAAGGACCACGCAAATAGGCCTCTCACTAGAGGCACGTAGAAAGTAGTCGCCAACCAAATGCCACCAAAACCCCACAGTATAGCTCCGGCAATTAGTGTCCAAGGACTTTGCGGCAGGATTGTAAACAACGAGTTAACGTAAGGGGGGATTGGAAGCACGCTGCCAGCGGGGAGTACGCTTAGGTAGTTTGCTGCCGAGAAGAAATCGTAACCGAAAGCTGAATAGATTGCGAAAGTCCAAGCAGCGAACAACAGCCCACCCACGACTATGCCAAGGACAGTTGCAAGCGGTTGAGTTTTCGAAGCTCTCTTAGTCTCGCCTGCTGCATAGGAGGCGAACGGAAAGCCATAGAGCCCAAGCATTGCCAAACTCATAGCCGAGATGGTGCCCGCCCACGTCCACCCCGGTGTGTATCCATTGCTAACAGCAGTTTGGATGATCCCGGTGTATGTAACATTCTGAGACGCAAACTGAGTATTGAATGTGTTAACAAACGTAGACTGAGGCACGGTAAACAAGAAAATAATGTTGACGAAAATGCAGATCATCACTACCACGAACAAAACCCTCATTAGTCTCCAGACTGCACGGCCTAACATCACCACAATCGTGATGAAAGCGATCAGGAGTTCCCCCGACACTACCTGGCCAGTAGTTGTCCTTAACCAAACAGCGTTCGAAAGCAGAAATGAATTGTTTAGCAACTGACCAAATGTAGCTACAGAGCTGGAAAGATAATCAGCCCCCCATAACGTTCCTATACTAGCTACGAATTCCAGGTTAGCTACGACAAAAAGCCAGCTCATCAAGAATCCGACGGCAGGGTGAATAATCCTGGTTCCATAGATGTAGTCGCCTCCAGTTCGCGGAATCGCTGCTCCAAGCATACCGTAGAGGAGCCCAGGACCGAGGGCAATCAGTACGGTCGCAATGAGCCATGCATAACCCATATGGCTCTGAGGAAAAGCAAATGGAGTCAATGCCAATATGAAAACGATACCGCTCGCGGGCATTATCTGCCCAAAAACCAAGTTGAAAAGATCAAACACTGAAAGCCCCCGTACTAAGCCCGTTGCCTCTCTAACGAAAACCTGCTTGGGATTCATAGGACAATATTCCGACACGAGCATTCCGGCCTGTACAAGAAACTTTCTTCTCATCGTGGTTCAAAGAGTTTCCCCTACGGTCGTGTCAAGCCGGCTTCTTTACGTGTCAAGCAGACAGCTTGACGCTCAGAATAAAAGACTTTTGGTGACCTCTGATGCGGTGAGCTTTCCACTATGACGCGGGCGCTCATAATTCCAACTGCTAGTGACCATCGAACAAGTGGGTAACTAGCTCAATAGGCTTAGTTTAGAACGGGAAAAACCTCACAAATTCAACGACAAACACTTATACACTGAAATCGGAAACGCACTCGAATATTGACGTGATGAGCGTCTTGAGTCTCCACAGCGCCTACCTTACAGATCGCCAGCTAAGTATTTGGAATATGCTGCGGAATGGTTTCTCACAGAGCGAGATCGCAAGAAGACTTGGCATAAGCCGTCAAGCTGTTAGTCAACTCGCTCAACCGATTCCGGACAAAGTCACTGCTGCGTTGATCGATGGAGCTAGGCTGAGCCGCGTGGAAGCCAGACTGATCGATAGTAACAGAGGAGTACTAGTCGGATGGAGCAACGAGTTCCGAACGGAAACAGTAATCACGCTTAATCCGCAAGTGGGCCTGCGGTTGTGGTATAAGCACAACCTAGGGCGATGCAGGATTTGTCCAGATCAGCAGCAATGCAAGGCGTTGCTACTGGAGAATGCACACCAATTCGGAGTGCCTCTTACTAGGCAAGAGAGACAACTCGAGCCGTCGAAGCTTTCCAACCTAATATTCTCAAGATTGCTAGGTGCGTCCAAACAATAAGCTACCTATATCGCTAACCACGCGATTACTGTCGAAAGCAACCAATACATCGGCGTCCTAGGGATGTTCCTCGAAGCCGCACGGCAAGCATCCCGCTTCGACAATAACAGAAATCGACACATTTCGCCGCAAAGCGTCGAAACAGCACCAAGAATGCAATTCTGAGGGTTGCTGCAAACTCTGATAGCTGCCGCAGTTGCCCCAGCATATTTCAGAAATCGACGATCCAACTTCTTTGCGTACTCTTTTTGTAGAAAGCCGTCATTAAGGAAGACCAGTTCGAACCCTTCAGGACCCGTCAACATTCCACCGTGCAATGGCATAAGTGAATTGTATATTGGCTTCGCCACTAATCCTTGCAGACCGGAAAGTTGCCGTTTGATCTTCTCTTCGAGTTGCGTCCGGACTTGTACAAGAACCTCCTCAATGGACATCGCTCCTCACCCGTTTACGCACACCTGACTCGAATCGAATGTAAGAATCGCCGTTCAATCTAATCGTGTGAGCGTCGTAATTTGAACCGGCGTTCGTCCGTTCTAAAAGCGTGTGTGTGGGTATAGTGGTGCGCGACGACGACACGTACACCACGCAGTAGACTGAATAAGTTTCTACGACCGCTCCAAGCTAGATTTTAAAACGCCGAGGCAAGTACCAGAGTTGAATCGCAAATGAGTATCTTCGAAAGCCGAAGGAAGCGTGCACAAGAGCTGATGGCACAACGTGATGTTGCGGCTTTACAGGTAACTAGTCGGGAGAACTATTTCTACCTTACAGGCGATGTTCGCAATGTTGCTCGAATTTTTCTCCCGCAGAATGGCGAGCCAACAGTGATTGTCTTCGATGAGGAGATCGAAAGCGCGAGACAGGCAACAGGCATAAAGGATGTTCGAGGCTGGCGGAGTCCACAGGAATTGATGCGAACGTTCCTCTCGGTTGCAAAGGAATACGGTGTCAGAAATAAGAAGGTCGGTTTCTGTATGCACAGCACTCCTGCATTTCTTCTGTACAGGTTTCTGAGATCCAACCCGGAAGCTAGAGTGATCGAGAACGAGGAAATACTGATGCCACTTCGCTATGTCAAAGACGCCGATGAGATCAGTTTGATGCGCAAAGCTGCAGACGTGGCGGATAAAGGTCTTGAAGCAGCCGTATCAGCGATTGCTCCAGGCACGACTGAGATCGAAGTTGCTGGAGAAGCCGAATTTGCCATGCGAAAAGCCGGGGCCATGCGCTTCGCTACAAGCACCTTTGTTGACAGTGGACCGCACTCATTGCACCTGCATGGTGCCACACTTAGGCGAAAGATCCAGAATGGAGACGTAGTGATTATGGACGTCCATCCAATCGTGGATATGTATGCATGTGATGCGGCGCGAACCTTCATTTGCGGAGCTGCAAACAGCGAACAGAATGCATTGATCGAACTTTATGCGAAGACCCAGGAGACCGTTATCGGAGAGATGCGCCCTGGGTGGAAAGTCAGCCAAGTTTCAGAGATGTTTTCAAACCTCTTCACAGAGAAAGGATACGGATTCCAGTGGATCTCAGGACCCATACACGGAGTTGGGTTAGAGTTCGAAGAGTGGCCTCACCCAAGCCACTACCCCTCACACCAGCAACTGCAGATCAGAGAGAATTGGACTTTGGCCATAGGCCACTCGATACTAGCGGTCAGGTCTATTGGAGGAATAAGAATAGAAGATACAATCCTAATGGGCGCAGAGGGAGGAGAATACCTCACTCGAACGCCAAGAACACTATCATAATTGTTGCCGGAATATTCACAGACCGATTCATTGGATTCGAATTGTGTGTGGGTGGGCTGGTACGGCCGACGGAAATTGAACTGTCGTTCTATTGTGTGTGTGCGCCATGATAACCACACACAACAGAATTGCGAGGGAAAGCCTGCAGGGTTGAACCTGACAAGCAGGGAGATTTGGTTAGAGACACGGTCCTGCTAATGGCTGCCAGGCGGTGGAATCACGCAGGGCAGGCGCTGAAAACCTTAATTAGGAAATGATTTAGTTCTTTAGTAATACTTTGGTTCGGTAGTGTTTAAAATCTCGTAGCGGTGCTGAGTATGAGCCAAAATTTGTTGGGAGCGATCGGGTTCGGAGTTGCTTTGCAGGATAGGATTAGGCATTGGCGTAGGCTCGCAGAGAAATCCATTTCTAAACTTGGGCTTACTTCATGCGAATTTCGGGTACTAAAGCTGCTAGGTGAATCTGGTCCATGTCCGATGGTTGATCTAGCCAAAGAACAGATGATTACACAAGCTGCGGTGACAGGCATCGTCGACCATTTAGGAGGTCTCGGATTTGTTAAGCGCGCCAGGAGTAAGTCGGATCGGAGGGTGGTAGCGATCTCGATTACACGAAAAGGCCGGCATGAGGTCAAGGAGGGAATCCGGTTGTACAAGAAATTTATCGAAAAGGCGACTGGGGGCCTGACTGCAACTGAGACCCGCACTGTCCTGACAATCTTAGATCGCATGTTAGAAGCAGCTGAAAAAGCTGAACGCTGAAGGGAGCGACGTTAGTACGGCGAAATATATGCTCGTCTCGAACCCGACGCTTTCTCGCGAATACCGTTCATTTCCGTTGCTTGACTTCTTACCATGCGCTCTAAACAGGTTCGTCCCAACATGGCTTTACGAATTCCTAGCAGGTCCGCAGCTACCGCACGACAACGGCCGGGCGACCCTCGCTTCCTATTCACTCAGGAAGGTAGAAGCCTCATTACTCATTAGTTCTCCAGCAAAATAATCCTATTTGGAAACCGGGAACAAGAACCGCTATTTCATGATCGAGGAACCAGCTTAAGAACAAACATGAGGCACGGGGGAGAAGTTCAACGGTCCAATACAAGTGGGTTGTTCTCTCGAACACTACACTCGGCACGTTCATGGCTTCAATAGACATCACCATAGTAGAGATTGCGCTTCCAGCCATCTTCAGAGGTATCGCGATTAACCCGTTCACGTCATTCCAATACTTGCTCTGGATACTCTTCGGATACAGCATAGTAACCGCGACCCTACTCGTCACCTTCGGTCGAATATCAGACATCTTCGGCAGAGTGAAACTCTACAACCTAGGCTTCCTAGTGTACACTGTTGGCTCCGTGTTGCTCTACCTGACGCCTAACACTGGAGACTCGGGAGCCATTGAACTGATCTTTTTCAGAATCGTCCAAGGAATAGGCGGTGCCTTCCTATTCTCGAACAGCGCAGCGATCATCACCGATGCTTTTCCGCTAAAGGAGAGAGGCAAGGCTTTGGGGCTCAACCAGTTATCTTTCCTCTCAGGCTCGTTTGTCGGGTTGGTGCTTGGTGGGGTGCTGGCCGTCTTTGACTGGCGATACGTCTTCCTAATCAGCGTGCCATTCGGCATCTTCGGAACTGTGTGGTCGTATTGGAAGTTGAAAGAGCTAGCAACCATACGAAAGGGGCAGAGGATCGATGTGTGGGGGAATATTACGTTCGGCGTAGGCTTGACGGTTTTCCTCATAGCGATAACCTATGGGCTACTACCCTACGGCACCTCAACGATGGGATGGGGCAACCCATGGGTAATAGGTGGTCTCATTTGTTCAGCTGCGTTGCTAGTTGCTTTTCCGTTCATCGAGACACGTGTTCAAGACCCAATGTTCCAGTTGCACCTTTTCAAGAGAAGAGCCTTTGCTGCAGGTAACTTCGCCGCCTTCCTAGCATCTATTTCGAGAGGCGGTGTGTCGCTGCTCCTGATTATACTGCTGCAAGCGATTTGGCTGCCGCTGCACGGCATCAATTATCAGGATACACCTCTTTGGGCGGGGATCTACATGCTTCCGTTTACCGCGGGGTTCTTAGTTATGGGCCCACTCAGCGGCTACCTCTCCGACAGGTATGGTGCGAGAGGCTTCTCGACTGCAGGCATGCTCATCACAGCAGTGGGGTACTATCTGCTTTCAACATTCCCATACAACTTTGCTTACCTTTCGTTCGCTGCAGTCATTTTCTTAATGGGAATCGGTATGGGTATGTTTGCTTCTCCGAATACAGCATCCGTAATGAACTCGGTGCCAGCCGAGCATAGAGGCTCCGCTTCAGGGATGAGGAGCACATTACAGAACACGGGTTCGGTCATAGGCCTTAGCATATTGTTTACGTTAGTTCTCTTGGGCTTATCGAGAAACCTGCCTTCTTCACTTGCAGCAGCTGTCTCACAGGCTGGCGCCCCACAGTTATCCTCCAGCTTAACCCAGATTCCTCCGACAACCGCAGTATTCGCCGCTTTTCTAGGCTACAACCCAATGGGCACGGTACTGAACCAGCTTCCTTCGAACCTTACGAACTCATTGAGCCCGCAGACGGTCGCAGTGCTCACCGGAAAAGTGTGGTTCCCAACAGCGATCGCTAACGCATTCATGTCATCCCTAGGAGTTGCTCTGTACTTTAACGTGGCACTGGCCGCTGTGGCTGCCGCCGCATCGCTGCTTCGCGGGAAGAGACAGCTTTACGGCACGGAAGCTGAGAAGCTGGAGATAGCTGTGCCAATAAAGACTTCAAAAACCGCGGACGCTGCAGACCCACCGCCCAACACCCATACACTCGCCCCAAATGAGAGCGGACTCAGACAGGAACCCAAAGAAAAGCTAAGAAGAACTCAAAGCGAGGCCTAGCACAGGCTTCCTTTCAAGTTGATGGACCGCTGGCTGCCTTTCTGACAAGTATAGTGTTCAAGGAGAGCTTGATTCGGCTGAGATCAAACGCGCGGAGAAGATGATCGACAAAAATCAGCGGAATGAAAAGACGGAGCACATAAACGGGGAAATTCGCGACCAACCCTACTCTTGCTTATAACAACTATTACGATTTTCGCTCTCACGCGTTCGGGAAAGACTGTTCTCGCATCTGTGATCGAGATTAGAAGCCACCACACTTACGGTTCAACTATGACTATCCGTAATTAGTTTTCGTTCTTGGTTGGGTTTTCTGGAGAGGCTGGCATTCAACTATTCGGGGATTCCCCCATTTTCCTTAATTCGCCTCTACGAGATGCTTTC